>Ga0055481_10000828_pt1 | contig 10600 bp, 8 predicted proteins | sample Muzzi_PWC_D2_FD_57936 | JGI IMG/M metagenome (GOLD analysis project Ga0055481, IMG submission 57936) | Wetland microbial communities from San Francisco Bay, California, USA, that impact long-term carbon sequestration - Muzzi_PWC_D2 | ecosystem: Environmental > Aquatic > Marine > Wetlands ... | reverse complement strand
TTACGCTGCAAGATCCGCGCGAGCAGGGGCGAATCGAAGGGGCCATTGTGTCGCCTCGAACCTCCCGGTCGTATTGTCGCGTACATCTGGGTACTCTAGCGAACTCGTTCATCAAGCGCGGAGGCCTTCATGCGCTTCATCATCCGGCTTGCAGTCACCGCGGCGGCCCTCTGGGCTGCCGTCCGTATCATTCCAGGCATCGAGTACCAGGGCGACTGGCTCCCGTTCATGGGCGTAGCCCTGGTCTTCGGGGTCGTCAATGCGGTCATCCGCCCGATCCTCTTCGCACTGGCGTGCCCCATCGTCCTCCTGACCCTGGGGCTCTTCGTGTTCGTGCTGAACGGGATCATGCTGCTCATCACCGCGTCGGTCGCCCGTGCGCTCGGGATCGGGTTCAGCGTCGAGGGATTGGTCCCCGCGATCCTGGGAGCCCTGGTCGTCGGCGTCGTCAGCGCGGTCCTGAGCGTCTTCGTAGGGGAGCCCCACTCCGACTGATCACTCGCCCAGCACGTTATCCCGCAATAACTTGGGAAGTGGGCAATTATCCGCACCCGGGAGGTCCAATGGGTGAGAGGGACCAAATGCGAGTGCCCGCGAGAGCGCTGGTCATCTCGTTTCTGTGCCTGCTGGTCCCGATGGCCCTTACCACGTCTGGGATCCGTAACAACGACATCGGCGACCTGGTCTGGCTTACCGCGCTGGTCCCCGCCTTTCTCCTTTCGTACTACCGTGGGTGGTTCGGAGCGACCGTTGCGCTCGCCCTCGGCATGGTCGCCATCACGCTGACACACGCCTACCTCCTGGCCTCGGGGGCTCCCCCGCTCCCGACACGGGTGATGCTCTGGACGACCAGCGCGTTGGTCGTCGTGGGACTGGGGGCCGGGACGATGGCCAGCATGCTCCATCTCTCCAGAGGAGAGGCGGAACGTCTCGCCCTCGCGGACCCGGGCACCGGTCTCCCCAACCGCCGCAGAGCCCTGATTCACCTGGAGGACGCCTTCTCGGCCGCGCACGACGGGAACGAGCTCGCCGTCGTGCTCTTCGATCTGGATCACTTCAAACACGTAAATGACCGTTTCGGGCACGCGGCCGGAGACGAGGTTCTCCTGGACTTCGCCCGAATCCTCAGTGAGCACACCTCCCAGTCCAACCTCTCGGCGCGGGTGGGTGGGGAAGAGTTCCTCACCATCATGGAAAAGTGTGACAAGGCCGATGCCAAACAGTTCGCCGAAGACATCCGGGCGGCGCTCTCGGCCATCCAGTTCCCCTGGGGCCGGATCACCGCGAGCGCGGGTATCGCGTTTCACGAGCCGGGAATGGCCTCGCCGGACGTACTGATCGCGGCGGCCGACCAGGCCCTCTACGCCTCGAAGCAGGCGGGGCGCAATCGCATCTCGATCGCAGGTCGCGGGGGAGATTCCCCCGGCGTCGATCTGTTCCTGGCCGGGGTCGCGGCCAGTGCCGAACGAGGCGGCCGGGGGGAGCCCCTCCTCGTCGTAGACGACGATCGCGCCGCGCGGGGCAGCATCGCCAAGGCCCTCCGGCGGTTCAACTACGGGGTGCTCGAAGCGAGCAGCCCCGAGCACGCCCTTCAGATCGTGCACGGTCTGGACGAGCCACCCGCGATGCTGATCACCGACGTGATCATGCCAACGATGAGCGGCTTCCGGCTGGTCGAGAAGCTCATGGAAGCCATTCCCCAACTGCGGGTCCTCTATCTCTCGGGGTACCCCAGTGCCGAGAGTGGATGGAGGGGGGCCCCCGGCCAGGTTCGCGCGTTTCTGAAGAAGCCCGTGTCGCTGGAAGAGCTGTCGGCCGCGGTCCGCCGGGTACTCGACGAGCCGGTCGGGGCCGACGGCGAAATCGAGACGGGGAAGATCCTTCCACGGGACCCCCAACCTCCACCCGTCGGGTGGGAAGCTCCCGACGTGGCTCCGCCTTTGCCGTCCCTGAGGATCCTGGTGGCCGCGTCGGACTACGACGCGCTGACACAGGCCGAGGTCCGGGTGCGCCACCTCGGCTACGATGACGTAGCCACCCACCTCCTGGGCCCGCCTCCCCCCACCGTGGATGCCACCTCGGTCATCGTCGCGTGGATCCGGCCTCCGTTCGATGACGATCTCGACGCCCTCGAACGACTCAGAGAAGAGGGCACCCACGGGAGGAGACCGCCCCTCCTCCTCCTCGCCCCCGCCTTCCCCGCGGCTCTTGGCGGCCGGTGGGACGATCTCTTCCCGGTGGTGTTCGTCCCTTCATCGGCCGGCCTCCCCGAGCTCGGTCTCCAGGTCGACCACCTCTGCCGTGTGCTGAAGCTTCGCAACCAGCGCGACGACATCCGCAGCTCCATGGAAGCACGGGTGGAGGCGCGAACCGCCGAGCTCGAAAGCGCCCACCGCGATGTGCTCCACCGGTTGGCCCGAGTATCCGAGCTCCGGGACGATCTCACCGGGCGACACGCCGAGCGAGTCGGGCTCCTGGCCGCCTCTCTCGGAGCCGAGCTGGGCCTCCCTGAAGAGGAGGTGTCGATCGTTCGCCTTGCCGGACCACTCCACGACCTCGGAAAGATCGCGATCCCGGACGCGATCCTGAACAAGCCGGGCAGTCTCACCGTGACCGAGCGGGAGGTTGTAGAGCGACACACCGTGATCGGGGCCCGGCTCCTCTCCGGGAGCCGCCGTCCCCTGCTCCAGGAGGCGGAACGGATCGCACGTTCGCATCACGAGCATTGGGACGGAACGGGCTACCCGGACCGCATTTCACGCACAGAGATCCCCATCTCGGCCCGGCTCGTAGCGGTGGCCGACGTCTTCGACAGCATCACCCATACGAGGCCCTACAGGGAGGCCAGCTCCCTCGAAAGGGCGTTGAGCATCATCGGAGAGGGAAAAGGGTCGCACTTCGATCCCGACATCGTGGATGGGATGCGCTCGCTCGCTCGTCGTGGCGAGCTCTCGATCGACCCTGACGAGGCCCTGGTGGCCCCTCTGGACGTCTCCCCCGTGTCGCCCCTGGAGATCAGGGTTCTGTTGGAAGAGTCCGACCTGCTGTAGCCCTCCGGAGGATCAGATGGGCATGGTGTAGCAGACGGCCGTCCCCTCCAACGCCGCAACTCCATCATCCCGCGTTACCAGGGTCCGAAGCCGAGTGATCGGCTTATCCTCTCGCACTTCCAGCACCTCGACGGACCCGGTGATCGTGTCCCCGGGCCGAACCGGCGCCTTGAAGCTCCAATCGACATGGAGGAAGACCGTCCCAGGCCCGGGGAGCTCTTCGGCCACGACCGCGTTCAGAATCGCGGAGGTCACGCCTCCCTGGACGATGATTTCCCCGAACCGGGATGCCCTGGCCACATCGGCATCATAGTGCAGTGGGTTGCGGTCTCCACTGATCTCCGTGAAGCGCTCGATGTCGCCCACCTCGACCCTCCGGGAACGCTCCGCGCGCTGACCGACGAGGGGTGTCCCGCGGGGCCAGACCGAGCCCCCGACCTCGGAAGCGGTCACCGCTCCGTCGCGGCGCCTTCGCCCAAAGCGATCTGCTCGGCTTCGCTCCATACCCGTAGGAGATTGCCGCCCCAGAGCTGGGCGATCTGGTCGTCGGAATATCCGCGACGGATCAACTCGGCCGTAACGTTGGCCGTCTCGCTCGCGTCGTCCCAGCCGTCGATCCCTCCGCCCCCGTCGAAGTCGGAGCTGATGCCGACGTGCTCGATGCCGACGATGTCGACGGCGTACTCGATGTGGTCCACGAAGTCCCGAACCGTCGACCTGGGCCACCTCTGATCGATCTCGGCCAATCGCTCCTCGTAGGCGGAGCGCAGGCTATCCGGCGGGGCTCCTCCCCGACCACCCCCCTCTTCGATCCCGAACTCCGACCGGAGGACACGGAGGGCTTCCACCTTCTCGGGTTGAACCTTGAGGTACCCGTCGAACGCCACGACCTGGACGACGCCACCGTTGTCCGCAAGGGCGTGCAACGTCTCGTCATCGATGTTGCGCGGATGATCGGCCAACATCCGAATGGACGAATGGGAGGCGATCACCGGCGCACGGGAGATCCGGATGGCGTGGAGGGCGGCCGCCTTCGAAATGTGGGAGATGTCCACCATCATCCCCAGCCGATTCATCTCGGCTACGACCTCCTCGCCGAACGGGCTGAGCCCACCGTGCTCGGACGCGGTGTCCCCCAGCTCCTGCTCGGGGGTGGCCGAGTCGGCGATGTCGTTGTGTCCCCCGTGAGCCAACGTCATGTAGTTGGCTCCGAGCGCGCTGTACAGCTCCAGAAGCGAAAGATCGCGTCCAATCGCAAACCCGTTCTCGATCCCGATGGCTGCCGCCAGCTTGCCCTCGCCCACGATCCGCTCGACGTCCTCGGGGTTGAAGGCCAGCCCGATCTGGTCCGGGCAGAGCTCCTCCGCGGCGCGGTGGATGCCCTGGAACTTGGTCAGGGCCTGCTCCCTCGCACGCTCGTAGGCTTCGGGAGTCCGCTCCGTCTGATCCACGTAGACGATGAAGAACGCGACGTCGAGTCCGCCCTCCCGCATCTTCGGGATGTCGACCTGGCGCTCCAGGCGCTGACAAGGGTCGACCTCGTCCGTACCGAAGTCGAAGGGGATGTCGTCGTGGGAGTCGATCGTGATGATCCGACCCTGGAGGTCCCTCGCGCGGGCGAGAAGCTCCCCTTCGGTCGGACCCTCTTCCATCGGCTCGGCCATCGAATCGGTTCCTTCGCCTCCGCACCCTGCGAGAGGAAGGAGAAGAAGCGAAAACGCCAACACGGCCGCGAAGCGGTCACTCGACGGCTGTGGCATATGGAACGGTCGCCTACTCGACGGCGAGGAGCTCCACCTCGAAGATGAGAAGCGCATTCGGTCCGATCGACGGGGGCTGCCCCTGGGGTCCGTAGGCCAGGTCGCCGGGGATGTAGAACCGGTACGTCGAGCCGACCGTCATGAGCTGGAGCCCCTCGGAGAACCCTGGGATCACTCCGGACACACTGAACGTGGCGGGCTCACCCCGTTCGTACGACGAGTCGAACTCGGTTCCGTCGGCCAGTGTCCCGCGGTAGTGCACCGTCACCTGGCTGGCCGGTCCGGGGCTGTCGCCGTCTCCCTCCTCGACGACCTCGTACTGAAGTCCGCTTTCCGTGGCGGAAACTCCTTCCTTCCCGGCGTTCTCGGCGAGGAACGCCTGACCCGCCTGGAGGTTCTCTTCCGCCAAAGCCGTTCGCTCCTCCTGCTGCTGCTGCTGGAGGGACTGGGTGACACGCTGCATGGCCGCGTCCATCTCGGCGGCCGGAACGGGAGGCTCCGTTTCGGCCAGCGCGTGCTCGATACCGAGCCGCAGTGCGTCGAAGTCGAGACGCTCGCCGAGCGTCTCCGCCATGTTGCGCCCGATGCCGTAGCTGACCTTCTGCTCGTCGGTCTCGAGGCTAGCGGTACCGGAGCCTGAACCAGCTTCGGATCCACAGGAGGCAATGATGACAGTGGCGCCGAGAAGCGCCAAGGAGCGCGAAGGTCGCAAGGGGGCCATCCTTCCTGAATGCGATTTTCCAGCGAATAGGTACAAGTTGGCCAATATGATCCAGGACCGGTCGAAAGTCCACGGGGCGCCCTTGACCGCGGGGATGCCCCATCAGCAGGCCTAACCGCCCCTGAGCGCGAGACCCGCTGGAGGCGAGGCCACCGACTGGAACCGCAATATCCGAATGCGATCGGACCCGCTGAGCCATTCCAGGGGCATGAGGCCCGCATCGAGAAGCCGTTCCGCCGCATACCTGGTGAGCGCCACTTCGGTACAGGGGAGCGCGGCCGTCCGTCCCTCGACCCGCTGAAGGTGGAGCGGAAGATCCCCCACCTCCAGGCCGACCGCGTTCCAGAGGTCACCTCCACCGGCGTTCCGGAACGCGTTCGCCAGAAGGACCAACGCGGGCAGGACCGGGCTTCCCCACAGGTACGCCTCCGGCCCCGCATCCGTGTCGATTTCCTCGAAGTCCAACCGCTCGCACGGAACGCCGTCGGCGCCGTAGGGAACACGCAGCATGAGGCCGGGCGTCAGGAGTCCCACCGATCGGGCTTCGGGCTCGCGGCGGAACGCCTCCCACAGCCGGGGAGGCTCGGCCTGGGCCGCCCGGTCCAAGGTATCCGTCAGGGTGGGGGCCCCAGCCAAGCCCGACGCTCCCCCCCCGAGGAAGATCGCGCCAGAAGCGGCACAAGACCGGGCAACGCCCCGCAGAGCGACCAACTCCCTGGGATCCGGGCCGAACGACCAGGTCGCGGCCACCACGCTCCAGGGCTCGCCCTCCGGTCCCGCCCCACGAACGAGAAGGTCGCGGAACCTGGACGCTCCACCCTCCTCCCCGTTCACGTCGGCAAGGAGCTCTTCCTGGGACAGATCGACCAGCCACAGGCGAAGCCGAGCGTCCGTTTCGATCCGGCGGACGAGGAACTCGACCCCTCGCCACAGCGACTCGAGCGCGCGGAACCCGGGGTCCACGAGCACGGCCCGCATCCCTTCGGCCGTCATCGCCTCCACCTGGTCGGTCATCGCTCGCTCGACCTGCCCTGGCTCGCGAGCCAGGTGCGGCGTCACCAGTGCGTCCACCCACGCGGCCAACGGGTCGCGGTCGTCCGGGGCCCCTTCCTCCTGTCCCGCCACGATACGGTCCAGCACTCCACCCTCGAGCAGCTTCTCGACAGGAGGGAGCGGTGCGGGCTCGTCCGGACCGTCGGGCCGTCGTGAGGCGCCCATCCCCTCCACCATGTCGCGGATCGAGCGAAAGAGGGGCAACCGCTCGAGAAGCCGATCGGGATGAAAGTCGTCCATGGATCCGAAGGTGATCTCCAGCGACTCGTCCGACCCGGCTCCTCCCATGCGTGTCGCAGGAGCCAGGCGCTGGAGAACCGCGTCGAGGTCGTCCCGGTCCACGGCCCGTGGCTCCAAGTCCGCCACGGGTGCGGACCCCGCTTCCCGGCGTCCGGAGAACTCACCCAGGAGGGCGATGTGGAACGTCTCGTCGCGGACCGGACTCGGAATCGTTCGGGACGCCCTCGGATCGACGTCCAGTACGACGCTGGTGACGGGTCGGGTCATCTCCCCTGCTCGGTCAGTGGGTCATGCCGTAGACGATCTCGTTCACACCCACCCGGTAGGCGTCGTTCGTCGGGTCGACGGGGAAGTATCCCGTCGCCGAGTACTCCCAATACTCGGCGAGATCGGAATTGTGGTTCGCGAGAACCATCACCCGCTGGCCCGGATCGTTGTCCTCGAAGATGGCCATGTAGCGCGGTGTGACCGGCACCAACGGGTGCGGCACATAGATGTCTTCGACGATGAAGACGCCCTGAAACGCGGGGTGGGATCCATCGATCTCGACCCACTCGCCTTCCGGGAGGGCGCGCGCGACCTGGGCGGCCATATTGTACCACTGGTCGGCCTCGAAGTCGTCGAAGATCAGCATCCCGCCCTTGAGGAGAAAACGTCGAAGGTTGGTCGCGCCTTCGTCCGTGATGCCCCAGAAGCCAGGCTCGGACATGTAGAGCGTGGGATGCTTGAAGATCTCGGGGTTCTCGAGGTCGAGGACGTTGCTACCCCCTGTGTTGGGCCGCATCGAGGTGAACTCCTCGAGGATCCCCTGCATGTTGCGGTCCGCGGCTGGGTAGTCGTGGTTCCAGGCGTTGCTCCAGCCCCTGCGGAACCCCCTCAGCCCCCCTCCGCCGGAACCGTACCGTACGCGGGTGAAGGTGTAGCTCCCGTTGTAAGGCACCTGGTACATGGGGTCCCTGGCCCGGGCCTGTGCCTCCTGTGTGCCTTCCGTGACGAGCGAGGCGAGAAGCAGGACCACGGCGGCTCCGAGGGCCAGGCCGACCGCTGAGAAGATGCCAGGCATGGGGCGCGCCCACGGCGAAGCGGGACCGGCGTCTCGATGTTCGGGGCGTGTAGGGGGCATTTCGAACCTCTGTCGGATGAACCGCCCTCCCCTGCATACGCCGTGGTCGGGCGCTATCATGGTTGCCGAGCGCCCGGCCCGCGCGGCACGAGCCAAGATGGGACATCCACGGTGGCCGCCGCCACCATGGATCGACCGACCCCCCGAACCCACATCGTTAGAAGGAGAACCCCGTGAGAGGGTGGAGCATCTTCGTCCTGGTCGCGATCCTGACGGCCAATCCCGCCGCGGCGCAGGTTCAGGCCCCGGCCGCGCCGTCCGTCACGAGGGAAGACTACGACCGGGCGGAGCGTCTCCTTCCGCCCGCGACCTTCCCGCTGGCCTACGGCACATCGGTCGAGCCCGAGTGGCTCCCCGACGGACGCTTCTGGTACCGGAACCGAATCCCCGAAGGATACGAGTTCATTCTGGTAGATCCCGAGGCCGGCACGCGCATCCGGGCTTTCGACCACGCGGAGCTCGCGGTCGCTCTCGGGGCCGTCTCGAACGTGACCTACCAGCCCTTCGAGCTCCCGATCACCAACGTCGAACCGTCCGAAGACGCCACGGTTCGCGTGACCGTGGGTGGCCAGGTGTACAGCTGCGACCTCGACGTGCCACGGTGTGTCGGAGCCGGTCCGGCCCCTCCCCGGGACTTCTCGAACGCGGTGGTCTCCCCCGACGGGAGCAAGGTCGTGTTCATCCGTGATTACGACCTCTGGATGCAGCGATTCGCGACCGGGCAGGAGACGCGACTCACCACCGATGGTCAGGAGTTCTTCGGGTACGCCACGAACAACGCGGGATGGATCCGTAGCGAACGACCCGTCCTCGCCTGGTCACCCGACTCGAGGAGGATCGCGACTTTCCAGCACGACCAGCGGGGCGTGGGAGAGATGTACGTCGTGAGCACCGAGGTCGGGCATCCGACCCTGGACGCATGGCGTTATCCCCTGCCGGAGGACTCGGTGATCTTCCGGATCGACCGCGTGGTCATCGACGTGGAGGCACCCGCGGTCGTGCGACTGGGCATGGCGCCCGACCAGCATCGCTCGACGGTGTGCGACCACGTGTACTGCGACGGGGCGTTTGCCGACGTGGCGTGGAGCGCCGCGGCCGATCAGCTCGCCTTCGTCTCGAGCTCTCGCGACCACAAGCGGGCCACGCTCCGCGTCGCCGATCCGGTGACCGGGGAAGTGCGGGACGTCCTCGAAGAGACGGTCGAGACCTTCTACGAATCCGGTTACAACCAGGCGAACTGGCGGGTCCTTCCCGGGTCCGACGAGGTCCTCTGGTACTCCCAGCGAACCAATTGGGGTCACCTCTACCTCTACGACCTCGGTACCGGAGAGCTGAAGCAGCCCATCACGAGTGGCGATTGGAACGTCCTGCAGGTTCGCCACGTCGACGAGGAGGCCCGTCGCATCTACTTCACCGGAGCCGGCAGGGAGCCGGGCGACCCCTACTTCGAGTACTTCTACAGCGTCGGATTCGACGGGTCGGACCTCCATCTCCTGACGCCCGACAGCGCCAACCACGAAGTGTCCGTCTCACCCTCGGGCGATGTGTTCGTGGACCACTGGTCCACGCCGGTGGACCCAGGGGTCACGGTTCTTCGGGATGCGGACGGCGACGAGGTCGTGGCCCTGGAAGAGGGCGACATCTCGGAGCTTTCGGCCGCCGGGTGGCAACCGCCGATCCCGTTCACCGTGAAGGGGCGCGACGGTGTGACCGACCTCTACGGCCTCATGTACCGACCGACGGACTTCGACCCGTCGGAGCGCTACCCGATCGTGAACAGTATCTATCCAGGACCACAGACCGGAAGTGTGGGAAGCCGGAGCTTCACGCCTTCCCGTGGTGATGCGCAGTCCCTCGCGGAGCTGGGCTTCGTCGTCGTCCAGATCGACGGCATGGGCACACCCAAGCGCTCGAAGGACTTCCATACGGCCTGGTATGGCGACATGGGGGACAACGGCCTCCCCGATCAGATCGCGGGGATGACGGAGCTCGCCGAACGCCATCCCTGGATCGATCTCGACCGCGTGGGCATCTACGGCCATTCCGGGGGCGGCTACGCGGCGGCGGACGCCATCCTGCGCTATCCGGAGTTCTTCGACGTGGCCGTGTCCCAGGCCGGAAACCACGACAACCGAAACTACGAGGACGATTGGGGCGAGAAGTGGCAGGGGCTTCTGGAGAGCCGACCGGACGGAAGCACCAACTACGACAACCAGGCCAACCAACTCCTGGCCGGCAACCTCCGGGGGAAGCTCCTTCTGGCGCACGGGACCACGGACGACAACGTTCCACCGTCCAACACCCTGCTGCTGGTTGAGGCCCTCATCGCGGCCGACAAGGACTTCGACCTCATCCTCTTCCCCAACCGGCCCCACGGCTTCGGAAACGAACCGTACATGATCCGGCGCCGGTGGGACTACTTCGTCCGCAACCTCCTGGGAGCTGAGCCGCCCGAAGGCTACCGTATCGGTGGTGCGGGCGGGTGAGCCGCAGTACGAGACCGGGAGCGACCGCTCCTCGGACCCGAAACTCGAATGGGAGATACCGCATGCATGCCCTGATACCGACGGTGCCACGTCTCGCCGGAGCCCTCCTGGGCCTGGCGCTCGTCGCCTGCGCACCGACCGAGACCAACCAGGAAGCCTCCTCCGGC
>Ga0055481_10000826_pt1 | contig 10609 bp, 5 predicted proteins | sample Muzzi_PWC_D2_FD_57936 | JGI IMG/M metagenome (GOLD analysis project Ga0055481, IMG submission 57936) | Wetland microbial communities from San Francisco Bay, California, USA, that impact long-term carbon sequestration - Muzzi_PWC_D2 | ecosystem: Environmental > Aquatic > Marine > Wetlands ... | reverse complement strand
CCGCCGCACCTCGCGCAGCGTCCGGACCTCCGTCACCGGCTGCTCCGGATCGAGCTCGTGGACCACATCCCGAAGCCGGGCCTCCGCGTTGACACGGTCCAGGGTCGTCCGGACCAACACGCGTAGGTCCCTGCCGCCAGATGACCGGTAGGGGAGGTACACGGCCGGCACATCCGCGCTCGCCAGGCCTTCGTGCCGGACGTTGGGGACCACGCCGATCACCTCGAACGGTTCCTCAGAGGCGAACTGTATCCGGACCATCTCCCCGACCGGGTTCACACCCCTCCAGATCGCGTCGGCCAGCGCCTGATTGACCGCCGCCACCGGCGGGGCGTCGACGCGGTCCCGGGCCGAGAAGGCGCGTCCCTTGAGGATTGCGACCCCCATCGTCTCGAAGTAGTCCGGCGTCACGATGCGTACGTCGACGGGAGGGGCCGGGGCGGTGGTATCGCTTCCCGGAAGGAAGACCCGGCTCCGTATCGGCTGCTGAGCGTTGAGAGGCACAGAGCTGGCCAGGGCCGTGTGGAGGATCCCCGGGCTCTGCCTCAGCTCGGCCAGCAATCGGTCGGCGAACTGAAGCTGTGGCTCCACCCTCCGGTACTTGCTCCAGCTCAGGTCGACTCGGGCCGTGAGGATCTGCTCGGTCTCGAACCCCGGATCCACCCGGAGGAGGTTGACGAAGGTCCGGAGCATGAGTCCCGCCCCGATCAGGAGCACGAACGACACCGCGACCTGGGCCACGATCAGCGCGCTGCGGGCCCGGAGGCGGCCGGATCCGGCGGTGAGCGACCCACCCCCCTCCCGGAGCTCCTGCATCAGCGACACGCGGGAGGGAAGCGCCGGGACAAGACTCAGCACCACGGCGGTGAGCAACGACACCGCCGCCGCAAAGGCCAACACCGTCCCGTCGATGTGGACCTCGGCGGCGCGGGGCGTCAGGCGCTCGAGGAAGGCCACCAGCACACTGAGCCCGCCGTAGGCCAGGAACAACCCCACCGCCCCCCCCACGAGTGCCAGAATCAGGCTCTCGGTGAGGAGCTGGCGGAAGAGACGGAGCCGGCCGGCGCCGAGGGAGGCGCGGATCGCCATCTCCCGCTCGCGCCGGACCATGCGCGCCAGGGTCAGGTTGGCCACGTTGGCCGTGACGATGAGAAGGAGGAAGCCCGCCGTCCCCAGAAGGACAAAGAGGGAGGGACGGGCGTTGTGGATCAGCTCTTCCCGGAGGGGGACCGCGCGCGTCTCAAGGCCGTAGCGCGCCAGGTACGCATTCGGGTGGGCGGTGTGCATCTGCTGGGCGACGTGCTCGAGATCCCGCTGGAGCCCGTCCAGCGTCACCCCAGGCCGCTTCCGGGCAAACACGATCAACCCGCGAACATTGCGCTCAACGTCGCGCCCCGGCCGAGATCGGAACGGACAGGCCGAGACCGGCATGTACACGTCGTTCAGGTTCGGGTGATGCGGGATCGGTGGGAGGACCCCGACGATGACGTGCACCTTGTCGTTCATCTCGACGTGCCGGCCGATCACCCCCGGATCGCCGCCGAAGAGGCTCCGCCAGGTGTGGTGACTCAGGACCAGCACGGGCGTCGCGCCGACGGAGTCCTCCCCCGGGAGAAAGGTCCGTCCCAGGATCGGGCGGAGGCCCAGCACGTCGAAGAATGAGGCGGAGACCACGCCCGTCTGCACCCGCTGCGGCCGCTCCAAGCCCAAGAGGATGAACGGCATCGAGTGGTATTCGGAGATCCCGGAGAGGGTCGCCGTCTCGGCGGCGTAATCCGCGACTTCGGGTGGCGAGAACCCCGCATCGGCAACATCCGCCTTGGGGGCGGGCTGGATCAGCTGAACGAGGTCGCCCCCATGCCGATAGGGCAGCGGCTGGAGGAGGACCCCGTTGATCAGGGAGAAGATGGCGGTGTTGGCCCCGATGCCCAGCGCCAGCGACAACACCACCGCCACGGCGAACCCGGGGCTTCGGGCCAGGGACCGGAGCGCCAGCCGGGCGTCCTGTGCCACGGCACGGATCGCCTCGAGGCGTCCGCGATTCCGCCGGATCCGCTGGCACGCAGTCGTCACATCTCGCGGATTTCCGAAGGCCTGGCGTGCGGCGGCCATCGCTTCCTCGCCGGTGAGGCCAAAGGCCTCGAACTCCGCCGCCCGCATCTCCAAATGGAAGGCGATCTCGCTATCGATGTCGCGGCGCGCCCCCCGGGCGCCCAAGCTCAAACGAAACCGGCGCTTCACGGCACTAGGTTCCACGCGCCTCGGCGGCGGTCATGTCGAGCGCCGCGGACACAGCCTGGGTGTATTGATGCCACCGAAGAATCTCCGCCTTGAGCTGCTTGCGGCCCACGGTGGTCAGGTGGTAGTACTTGGCTTCCCGGCCGGTATCCGTCGTCCCCCACTCCTCCTCCAACCAGCCCTTCCGCTCCAGCCGGTGAAGGGCCGGGTACAGCGCCCCCTCCTTGACCTGAAGGGCGCCGTCGGTGTTGTCCCGCACCCAGCGGCCGATGGCATAGCCGTGTCGCGGGCCCCAGCTGACCGCCTTGAGGATCAGGGCGTCCAACGTCCCCATGTACAAATCGCTACCCGCCACGCGGTCCTCCGTCCTTGAGGTGAGACCGGTCCTGCCGGTTAGGGTGACGATAACACTTCATACCTAAATGATCAAGGTGTTCCGTCGCGCCGGGGAACGCGAATCCGCCGGGCCCCGATCGGAACCCGGCGGCGCGTGGTCGGAGAGCGTCTTTGGAGCGGGACTACCGGATGGCGCGGCGGAGCGCGCGCCGAATCCGGTCGAAGAAGCGCCCTCGGCGCCCCGTACGCTGCGCGGCCCGCAGCGCGTGTTGCAAGGTCGTCGCGTCCGCCCAGCGGCGGCGCGGGTCCTTCGAAAGACAGCGGTTGATGACGCGGGCGATCGCCTCCGGCAGCTCGGGGGCATAGTGCTCCACCGGCGGCGGTTCGAGCGCCACGTGTTGGGCCACGATGCTCCGCGCCGACCCGCCGTTGAACGGCAACCGACCGGTGAGCATCCGGAAGGCGACCACGCCGAGGGAATAGAGGTCGCTCCGGCCGTCACAGGCCTGCTCGCCGAGTGCGTGCTCCGGCGACATGTACTGGGGCGTACCCTGCGCCTTGGAGACCTCGGAGCGTGAGTGCTCGGAGGTCCGCACGGTGGCCACGCCGAAGTCCGTGAGGACCGCCCTCCCGGTCGCTCGATCGAGGAGGATGTTGTCCGGTTTGATATCGCGGTGCACCACGCCCGCGCGGTGAACCATGGCAAGGGCGTCGGCCATATCATCGAGGACCTGGCACGCTTCGTCCAACGGCATCCGCTCCTCCCGGGACAGCCGTCCGGCAAGCGACTCCCCCGGGACATAGCGCATGACCTGGTATGTGAGGCCGTCGGAGCGTTCGAAGGTATAGACCGGGATGATGCTGGGATGGGTCAACGACGCTGCCACCCGGGCCTCCCGGCGAAACCGCTCGCGGTCCTCCACGTTCCCCTCGAACTCACGGGACAGCACCTTGATGGCCACTTCCCGTTCGAGGGCAAACTCCCATGCGAGATACACGGAACTCATCCCGCCAGCGCCGATGAGGTGCCGGATCTTGTATCGCCCGGCGACGGCACGCTCCAAGAGCTTCCGCTCCCGGTCGATCGGATTGAGGGGCAAGGGGGTGACCTCCCGACTGGCGCGCCCCGCACGGGCCCGGCCGCGGACCGCGGCCGGGCCGTCTTCGTCGGGGGAAGGTGGTAACGCCGGATGGGCCATCATCCTCTCATGCTCCTCTGGTCGGCGATTTCCAGTGACCGATCGCGTCATTCTCATTGAAAGGACCGTGCCATCGACCCCAATGGCGAAACCTTCATGCACCAACGGGTTACTCCAGGGGCCCCGGGACGGGTGCGGGTCCGGATTGTCCGCCTGTGGGACGCCCCGTTGCGATAATGGGACGCCTGAACACACCGAAAGGTTGCCGCGGAACAGTATCAACCGCGTCACAGCGCCTACCGAGCGCTCGCCGAGATGGCAGCGACCAAGGATTCGCCCTGGATTTCGCCCCCGACCCCCGTCCATACTTCGACTCGTCCCCTCCTCACCTCCTCCCGGAGCGACCGGTGTCCCATACCCGGCAGATCGTCGTTGCCACCCTGGTGGCCGCCTTCGTGGTGCTCCTCGGGCTGGGCCCTCTGGTGACCCTGGCCACCGACTGGCTCTGGTTCCAGGCAGTGGGCTACGAGACGGTGTTCACCACTGCACTCTGGACCCGCGTGGGGCTGGGGGTGGCGGCGGCGGCCGTCGCCTTCGTGTTCCTGTTCCTCAACCTCCGCGCGGCCCAGCGGGGGATCGTACCTGAGCTGTCGACAGTCCGGGGGCCCGGTACCGCACAGGTCGACCTCAACATGCTCCTCCGGCGGCTGTCGACTCCGCTGGCCATCGGATTTGCCGTCCTCTTTGGGCTGTCGGCCTCGACCGGCTGGCTGACGTTCCTCCAGTTCCTCCGGCGCACGCCCTTCGGCGAGACCGATCCGGTTTTCGGATACGACATCGGTCGGTACATCTTCACCCTCCCGGCCCTGTCCCTGGGCCTAGGGCTGGTGCAGGGCCTGGTGATCCTCGCGCTGATCGTCGTAGTGCCGCTCTACGCCATCCGCCGCGACCTGGTCTTCCGGAACCGCCGGGTCATGATCGAGGCCTCGGCGGAGCGGCACCTCGCCTTCCTCCTGATGGCAGTGTTCCTCCTCCTGGCGGTCGAGACCTACTTCCTCGACCTCCCGTCGCTCGTGTACAGCCGCACGGGGCCGCTCTTCGGCGCCAGCTACACCGATCTGACGGTCACCGCCCCGCTCCTCAAGGTCACCGCCGTGACGGCGCTGCTGGGCGCCGTGGTGATCGGAGTTGGCCTCCAGCAACACCGGTTGGCCCGGATGACCGCGGTCGCGATCGCGGCGTACGTCGTCGTCGGGTGGGCCATCGGCCGGGGGGCGCCTGCGATCTTTCAGCGCCTGGTGGTGGCCCCCAACGAGCTGGTCAAGGAGCGACCGCAGCTGGCCCATCACATCGCCGCGACCCGGCGGGCCTGGGGCCTCGACCACGTCGCCACCCGGGACCTGACCGGAGAGGCCCACCTGACGCTGGCGGACATCCAGGCCAATCAGGGCACCATCAGCAATGTCCGACTGTGGGACCGTGAACCATTGCTGCAGACCTTCCGTCAGCTCCAGGAGATCCGTACCTACTACGACTTTGTCTCGGTGGATGACGATCGCTACTGGATCAACGGAGGGTACCGGCAGGTGCTCCTGTCGCCACGGGAGCTGAACAGCGCCTCCCTCCCCCAACGCACCTTTATCAACGAGCGGCTGACCTTCACCCACGGGATGGGCCTCACGCTGAGCCCCGTCAACCAGGTGACCAGCGAAGGGCTCCCCGTGTTATTCGTCAAGGACCTGCCACCGGTGTCCGACGTCTCGGTGGATGTGTCGCGCCCGGGGATCTACTACGGGGAACTACCGCTGGAATGGGTCGTGGTGAGGACGCGCCAAGCCGAGTTCGACTACCCGGCCGGAGACGAGAACGCGGTCACGGAGTATCACGGCACCGGCGGCGTCACGGTCAATTCGTTCCTGCGGCGACTGTTGTTCAGCCTCCGATTTCAATCCACAAAGATGCTCCTGTCCCAGGACATCACGGACGACAGTCGGATCCTCCTCCACCGGAACATCGTCGCCCGGGTGAGCCGGGCTCTCCCCTTCCTCCGCCTCGATGGCGATCCGTACATGGTGGTCACGGAGGATGGCCACCTGGTCTGGATACTCGACGGCTACACTCACAGCAACCGCTACCCCTACGCCCAACCGCTCCGCGACGGCACCAACTATCTGCGGAACAGCGTGAAGGTGGTGGTGGACGCCTACGACGGGACCATCCAGGCCTACGCCAGCGACCCGACCGACCCGATCCTCCAGACGTACGACCAGATCTTCGGCGGGATCCTCCTCCCTCTCGAGACGATGCCCGCGGATCTCCGCGCCCACCTCCGCTACCCGGAGGACCTGTTCCAGGCCCAGACCGTCCTCCACACCACCTACCACATGGACCAGCCGGACGTCTTCTACCACCGCGAGGACCAGTGGCAGATCCCCACGGTCTCCAAGCGGGGGGAAGACAACCGGGACCCGTTCCTCCGCCACATCATCATGAAGCTCCCTGGCGAGGCACAGGAGGAGTACATCCTGATGACGCCTTTCACCCCTCGCGGGAAGGACAACCTCGCGGCGTGGATGGTGGCGCGGAGCGATGGCGACCACTACGGCCAGCTCGTGGTCTACCGTTTCCCCAGACAGAGCTTGGTATTTGGGCCGGCGCAAATCGTCAACCGGATCAACCAGGACACCGAAATCTCGCGGCAGATCTCCCTCTGGGACCAGCGAGGGTCCCAGGTGATTACCGGGAATCTCCTGGTCATCCCCATCGAGGAATCCCTCCTCTTCGTCCAGGCGATCTATCTCCGCGCGGAAGGCGGCCGCATCCCCGAGCTCAAGCGCGTGGTGGTGGCGTACCAGAACCAAGTCGTCATGGAGGAGACCCTGGAGGCCGGCCTGGCTCGCCTGTTTGGGGAGGGCGGGGCTCAGGCGGAGGCGGAAGCCACACCGTCCGCTCGCGCCGCCGCGGCCGAAGCGGCGGCCCCGGCGCGCGACGTGATCGAGGAGGCACGGCGCCATTATGACCGGGCGGTAGCGGCTCAGCGCGCCGGCGATTGGGCCCGCTACGGCGAGGAGCTCCGCCAGCTTGGCGAGGCCCTCAACCGTTTGCGGCGCGAGGCGGACGGCGCTCCGTAGGCTTGACAAGGTCTGGGGCCCGCAGCACCATCGCCGACTCACCCGGAAGGAGTCCGTCATGCTCGTGCAGGTCCTCGGTCTCGTCGCCGCCGTCCAATCGGGCGCGGTGCCGGCCCGCGCCGTCCTCACACCGGATACGGTCCGCCTCGAGGTCGACCAGCGCACCTCGCTGACCCTGCAGCTCTTCGACTCGGCCGGGCGGCCGGTAACGGGGACGGCGGCGCGGTGGGGGTCCAGCGACGCCGACGTGGTCTCGGTAGACTCGACCGGCGCCCTGACCGCCCTCCGGCCGGGGAGTGCGCGGATCTTCGCCGGAGTCCCGGGCGCATTCGCCGTGGCCAGCGTCACCGTGCCTGAGCTTCCGCCGGTTCGGGTCGACCTGGCGCTCCCCGCCAGTCCGTTGTACGCCGGCGCCTCCGTCCCCCTCAGCGTCTCCGCCACGACACGACTCGGCGATCCGGTCGACCCGGCTGCCACGTTCTCCAGCAGCGACGACCGCGTCGCCACCGTAGACCCGACCGGCCGCGTCTTTGGCGTCGCGCCGGGGCGGACGACCGTCACGGCGACCGTGGGCGGCGTCGCGGGTCGCCTCGTAGTCGACGTGCGGGCCAATCCAGCGGTCGCTTACCGGGTGGTTCCGGAGAAGGTGAGCGCCCGGACCGGCGACGTGATTCGCCTCCGTCTCGAGGGACTCGATCGCCGGGGCGCGCCGGTGACCGGGTTCCTCCCCTCCTGGAGCGTAGGTGGCCCGGCCGGGACCGTGGAGGCCGAGGGCGCCGAAGGCGTGTTCGTCGCCGAACGCCCCGGGGCCTACCGGGTGACGGCGGAGGTCGGACGGCAGAATTCGGCGAGCGCCATCATTCGGGTGTCGCAGCGCGAGGTGCCGGGGCGCCTGGTGCTGGTGGGGCGCGGGCCGGCGGCGGACCACCATAGCGGGGACACCTGGGTATTCCAGGGCGTCGACGGGCGTGACTACGCCTACATCGGCACCTTCGCCTACGATTGGCTCAAGGTGTGGGACGTGACCGAACCGGGCGCTCCCGTGCTCACCGACTCGGTTCAGCTAGACGCCCGCCGGATCAACGACGTCAAGATCCATCCGAACAATCGCCTTGCCATCGTCACCCGGGAAGGCGCATCGAACCGGCGGAATGGCATCGTGCTCCTGGATCTGGCGGCCCCAGCCCATCCCACGATCCTCTCCGAGTTCACCGAGACGGTCACCGGGGGCGTGCACAATACCTGGGTCGACGGCGACCACAATCTCGTGTACGCGGTGAACGACGGAACGCGCGACATCCACATCATCGACATCGCCGATCCTCGCCATCCCGCCGAGGTCGGACGGTGGGGGCTGAATCGTCAGTCCAAGTCGCTCCACGATGTGATCGTGCAGGACGGCTACGCGTACCTCTCATATTGGCACGACGGAGTCGTGATGCTCGATGTGGGCGCCGGGACCCACGGCGGCACACCGACGGCTCCGGTCCTAGTGAGCCAGTTCCAGTACCCCGTCCCGAGCAACACGCACACGGCGTGGCGGAACGGTCGCTACCTGTTCGTGGGAGACGAGGTATACCCCTCCGACTGGAGCGGCAACGCGACCCGGCGGATCGACGCGCGTGGCTATGTCCATGTGATCGACTATGCCGACCCCGAGCATCCCAAGGAGGTCGCACGCTACGAAGTGCCTGAGGCGGGGGCGCATAACATCTGGGTCGAGGACGATGTGCTGTATGTCGGCTACTACCAGGCCGGGCTTCGGGCCGTGGACATTTCCGGCGAGCTCCGCGGCGACCTCTACGCCCAGGGGCGCGAGATTGCCACGATCCTGACCACCGACGAGCAAACCACTGTCCCCAACTGGCCGATGACGTGGGGCGCCCAGTTGCACAAGGGGAACATCTATACGTCGGACCTGAACTCGGGTCTCTGGATCGCCAAGTTGGAACGCCCAGAGCGGCCGGTCCCCTAGACCGGCGCCGGCGCCGGCGCCGTCAGCGGCCGCGCCGAAGCTCGGTCTCCACGACCGAGCGGACGAGCGCCATGTGGTCCGGGCCGCCGTACCCCAGCCATTGCCGGGCCACCCTCCCCTCGCGGTCGAACAGCACCGTAAAGGGCACGCCCCGGTTATGGAACACGTGACGCATCTCTCCGCGCCCCAGGCCGACCGGAACGTCGAGGCGGAGCTCCGTCACGAAACGCTCGGCGTCTGCGACATCGATGTCGTCGCTGATCGCCACAAACGCAAACGCGCTGTCGTCGATCGTGCGATACAGGGAGTCGAGAGCCGGGAGCTCGTCCCGGCACGGCGCGCACCAACTCGCCCAGAAGTTCACCAGCGTCACCCGTCCCGTGAGATCGGCGGTCGTGATGCGCCCGCCCCCCACCCGCTCGACATCGAAGGAGGGCGCCGGCTCGTGCTCCGCCACGGGCTGGGGACGGCTCCGGAGCGCCAGTCCGGCCCCGGCTCCGGCAGCCGCCACCAGCGCCGTCCCGACGAGGTGCCTCACGACAACGGAAACCGGGAGCGGGGACATGGGAACGGACCTCCGATGATGTGAAGGAGGCGCCGGGGGCACCTCCCGTAAAACGCCGGGGCTTCCCTTCCATTCTCACTTACGGTAACGCGCCCCTTGCCGGGCGCCCCGAGGGGCGTAGCTTCCAGGCTGCAACCCCCACCGACATCCGCCCGTTTCGACGCACCCCAGGAGCGGGCCGCGGAGGCCGTATGGTCAAGCCGTCTCTCGTCGCCGTCCTCGTCGCCGTCCCCTGGACGGTGGCCGCCCAGGAGCCTGCCCCGGCCCCGGCGGACCTGCGGAAGGCGATCTTCGCCGCCCAACCCCAGACCTACCGCGATCCCGAATGCGGGCTCAAGCCGGGCCACTTTCGGGTCAAGGGTGCCGCAGTCTACCTCGTGACGGCCACCGAGAACCCCGCCAACCGAGAGCGACTGCTCGGTGACGCCCAACGGACGCTCGAAGAAGCGATTACCGAGAACGACCAAGGCGAGAATCCCAGCGCGTGGTACATCCTGGGCCGGGTGCATCTCTATCAAGGCGATATTGTCGGTGCCGACACCGCCCTTGCCCATGCGGAGGCGCTGGCGCCGGAGTGCAAGGAGGAAATCCGGCGGCTCCGGCGCAACACCTGGATTCCGATCCGCCAGCGCGCGCTCCTTCAACTCCAGGAATCCCATGCGGACTCGGCCGTGGCCACCTATCGCATGGGCCTCGCCGTCTATCACGGGGAACCGGACGCCTACTTTGTGATGGCAACGCTCCTCGACGCCCAGAACGCGACGGACAGCATGGTCCCGTACCTTCGGAAGGCAGTCGAGATCGCCGACCCGAGCGACAAGGAGCAGAACCGGCTGCGGATGACGGCGCTCCGCCGATTGGCCGGCATCTATACGCAGGAGGAGAAGGTGGACAGCGCGGCGGCGACGCTCGGCATCCTGTCCGACGCGGCCAAGGCCACCGCGGATACCGGCCAGTGGGTGTCAGCGGAATCGCAAATCGCCCGATTGTTCTTCGAGGCCAAGCGGTACCCGGAGGCAATCGCGGCGTTTCGGCGGATGGAGCAGCTCCGCCCCGGCGACGAGTCGATCAAGCGGAACATCGCCACCGTCTTCCAGGCGGCGGGGCAGATCGATAGCGCCCAAGCAGTGCTCGCCACGCTCGGCGGCGCCGCGCCCAAGATGGATACGACGTCCGCCGCGTTCCTCATCAACCGCGGCGCGGGGCGGTATCAGTCCAAGGATTT
>Ga0055481_10000824_pt1 | contig 10617 bp, 9 predicted proteins | sample Muzzi_PWC_D2_FD_57936 | JGI IMG/M metagenome (GOLD analysis project Ga0055481, IMG submission 57936) | Wetland microbial communities from San Francisco Bay, California, USA, that impact long-term carbon sequestration - Muzzi_PWC_D2 | ecosystem: Environmental > Aquatic > Marine > Wetlands ... | reverse complement strand
GATCGAGGTGAAGCTGGAGAGTTCGAAGGAGGCGAGCAGAACGATTTCCTGGGCGAAAAACACCCCGGCGATCGGGGCGTTGAAGGTCGCCGCGACCCCGGCCGCGGCCCCGCAGGCGACCAGGACCTTGAGGCGGTCGCCGCTCATCTTGAACAGCTGGCCGAACTGGCTGCCGATCGCCCCGCCGATCATCGCGATCGGCCCTTCCTGACCGGCCGAACCTCCGGTACCGAGGGTGATGGCCGCCCCGAAGCCGCGGGTCAGGATCGGTCGCGGTCGAAGCTTGGCGCCGCGCAGGTTGACCTTTTCGAGAAAGCCGGCAAACCCGCGCCTGAGATCGGCGGCGAAGAGGACCCAGAACGGGATGATCAGGATGCCGCCGACCACCGGGAACAGCACGATCAGGATCCGTTGCGGGGTCCAGACCTCGAACGAAATATCAAACAGGTTCATCCCCTGTTCGATCACCCCCCAGTGAACAAATTCAATGGTTTTGCGAAAGGCGAAATTTCCCAGTCCGCCCAGCAGGCCGATGATCACGGCGAGGATGATGAGGAAGGTATTTTCGCTGATCCGAAACTGCCTGAGCAGAGCGGTTGCTGTGTGACGAAGACGGTTGATCAGCAGTTCGGATAATGACAAGACGGCTACTCCACGGTGACGCTTTTGGCAAGATTGCGGGGCTGATCGACATCGGTCCCCTTGAACACTGCGATATGATAGGCCAGCAACTGCATCGGCACCGAGGTCAGGACCGGCATCAGATCATCGGTGGTTGCCGGCAGTTCGATCAGTGCATCGCAGGCATCGCGCAATCCTTTGTCGGCCCGGGTCGCCACCCCGATCACCTGCCCACCCCGAGCCCTGACTTCCTCCATGTTGGAAACGACCTTCTCAAACGTTTCATTATGCGGGACCAGGACCACCACCGGCAATTGTTCGTCGATCAGCGCGATCGGACCATGCTTCATCTCGCCGGCCGGATAGCCCTCGGCGTGGATATAGGAGATCTCCTTGAGCTTGAGAGCACCTTCGAGGGCGATCGGATACTGATTGCCGCGGCCGAGGTAGAGAAAATCGCGCGCGGACATGAAGGCCTTGGCGATATTCTCGATCGTGACGTCGAACTGCAGGGTCTCTTCGACCTTGCGCGGCAGGGTCACCAGGGCGCCGAGCAGTTCCTGGCAGCTCTGCGGATCCAGGGTGCCGCGCACCCGGCCCAGCCTGAGTGCCAGCAGGTACAGCGCCACCAACTGGGTGGTGAAGGCCTTGGTCGAAGCGACGCCGATCTCCGGGCCGGCGTGAGTGTAGATGACCCCGTGGCACTCGCGGGCGATCGATGAATCGACCACGTTGCAGATACAGACGGTTTTGGCCCCCTTGTTTTTCGCCTCGCGCAGGCCGGCCAGGGTATCGGCGGTCTCGCCGCTCTGACTGATCAGCACCGCCAGGGTGCGATCATTCAGAATCGGGTCACGATAGCGGAACTCGCTGGCGATATCGACTTCGACCGGAATCCGGCTGTGCTTCTCGATGTAGAACTTGCCGACCAGGCCGGCATGCCAGGAGGTGCCGCAGGCGATGATGACGATCTTGTCGATCTTGCGCAACTGTTCATCGCTCAAATTAAGATCCTCAAGATAGACATCCGCATCTTCTTCACGCAGACGGCCGGCCAGGGTGTCGGCGATGGCGCGGGGCTGCTCGTAGATCTCCTTGAGCATGAAGTGCTTGTAGCCCCCCTTCTCGGCCATGGTCGGGCTCCAGTCGATCGTCTTGATGGTCTTCTCGACCGGCAACCCGGCGAGGGTTGAAACGATCATCTGCTCGGTCGTGAACACTGCCAGTTCGCCGTCTTCCAGGAAAATCATCTCCCGGGTGTGTGAGAGCATCGCCGGAATGTCCGAGGCCACGAAGTACTCACCCGAACCCTTGCCGACCACCAGGGGCGAGCCCAGCTTGGCGGCAATCAGCTTGTCGGGTTCGTGTTCGCAGAGGATCGCCACCGCATAGGCACCGCGCACTTCGCCCAGAGCCTGACGGACCGCCAGCTCAAAATCGTGGCATTCTTTAAATTTTTGCTCGATCAGATGGGCAATGATTTCGGTATCGGTTTCGGAACGGAAATGATGGCCCTTGGCGACAAGATCGTCTTTTAAATCGAGGTAATTCTCGATGATGCCGTTGTGGACGACGACAGTACCACCGGCCGAATGTGGATGGGCGTTGGTTTCGGAAGGTCGTCCATGGGTCGCCCAGCGGGTGTGGCCAATACCGACCGAACCCTGCAACGGCTGGTCGCGCAGGACTTTGTCGAGGTTGAGCAACTTTCCCTCGGCGCGCCGGATACTGATTTTGCCCTGGTCAAGAATCGCGATGCCGGCTGAATCATAGCCGCGGTATTCCAGTCGGCGCAATCCGTCGAAAATTATCGGGGTCGCGTCCTGGGTTCCTATATAACCGACAATCCCACACATGATATTGACATCCTTCCCGACCGGATTGCCGGCCGGGTGTATAAGAGATTATTTCTGCTTTTTACGCAGGCGCCAGCCTTCGATGATCTTCTGCTCGGACCTGGAGAGAGCCAGGGAATCGGGCGGAACATCCCTGGTGATGGTCGAACCGGCGCCGATCAGGCTGTTGCGACCGATTCGGACCGGGGCGACAAACTGGGTATCGGAACCGACGAAGACGTCATCCTCGATGATCGTCCGGTGCTTGTTGACGCCGTCGTAATTGCAGGTGATGGTTCCGCAGCCGATATTGACGTTCTTGCCAACCTCGGCATCGCCGATATAGGTCAGGTGGCTGGCCTGGGCCTTGATGTCGAGATAGGCCTTCTTGGTCTCGACGAAGTTGCCCAGCTTGTTGTTCCCTTGCAGCACGGTCCCCGGCCGCAGGTGAGCCATCGGGCCGAGCGCACAATCGGCGCCGATTTCGGATTCGGCAATCACCGTTCCCGGCTTGACATGCACCCGGTCGGCGATCTGCGAATCGGTAATCACCACCCCCGGTTCGAGAAGACATTCGGTGCCGATCCGGGTCGTGCCGCGCAGGTGAACGCCGGGATGAATGATGGTGTCCGGCCCGATCGTCACCCCGCTGTCGATATAAGTTGTCGCCGGATCGATCAGGCTGACTCCGGCCAGCAGATGTTCCCGATTGATCCGCTGCCTCAGGATGGCACCCGCTTCGGCCAGCTGCAAGCGATCGTTGATGCCGATGATTTCTTCCGCGTCATCGGCCAGCACCGCACAGACGGTTTGCCCCCCGGCACGGGCCAGGGCGACCACGTCGGTCAGATAGTATTCCCCCTGGGCATTTTCCCGTCCGACGCCATTCAGGGCCTCGAAAACCTCCGGGGCCGAAAAAGCATAGATGCCGCTGTTGATCTCGCGGATTTCTTTTTCCGCCGGCGTGGCATCCTTTTCCTCGACAATCCGCTCCAGTTGGTCGCCGTTGCGGATGATTCGCCCGTAGCCGTAAGGGTCGTCCACCCTGGCCGTCAGTACGCTGACGGTGGCCTGGCGCTGACGATGCGTCTCCAGCAGGCGTTGCAGTGTCGCCTGCCGGAGCAACGGTACATCGCCGCACAGTAGAAGCAGGGTGCCGGAAACCCCCCGACAGGCTGCCTCGGCGCAGAGCAGCGCATGCCCGGTTCCGAACTGTTCCGACTGGATAACGAATGTCGCGCCCCATTCGGCAAGCTCGGCCTTGAGCAACTCGGCCTGATGGCCGACCACCAGCACCGGGTTGTCGACGCCGAGATTTTTCGCCAGTTGCAACGGATAATCGATCAGTGGCCTGCCGGAGAGACGGTGCAGAACTTTCGGCAGGCCTGATTTCATCCGGGTTCCCTGGCCTGCGGCAAGGATAACTGCGGTCAAGTGAGTCAATGTCTGGCACCTCGTGTTACGTTGAATACGTTGAATAAAGCATCTTATTATACGAATCCGGGAGAGGCAGTCAAGGCAAGCTTGACAAGTGGTAAGGCCCTTAAATGCCCTGAATTATATTTGCAAAGAAATCCGCCTCAAGTATAGTTGGCGGGGGAGGGTATTGTCTGATGGACGAACGCAAAAATCTGGGGCGCCTGCTGGCCAAGCTGGAAGGGAACCTCAAACAGCTCGAAATCCGCTATGAACAATATTTCGCCGGCGTTGAAAAACGCGAACCGATCAAGGAACGCGAGCAGGTCGCCAAGCAGCTGCGGCAGTTTATCAACCGACGCATTATTCAAACCGACCTGCGCTTCAAATGCCAGAACCTGTCAACCCGCTTTCACAGCTATTGCAATTACTGGGACCGGATTCTGCGCAAGATCGAGGAGGGGCGCTACCATCGGGGCAAGGGACAGATTTCTTCTCCGCCCAAGGCTCCGGCACTAAACGCCAGCCCGGATGCAAGCGACCTCGACCAGGTTTACAACGAGCTGGTCCAGGCTCATTCGACATCCGGGGCCAGCAGCTCGCTGCCGGACAAGGAAAAGGTTGCCGCCTTTCTCGATCAGCAAAGATCCAGAATCCGGGAAAAATACGGCGACCAGGAAATCGAGTTTCACGTCACCACCGAGAATGGTAAACCAAAAATCAAAGCCCGCGCCAAGTAGTCGAATAAAATCAATGATTCGTCGCAAAGGGAAAACCGCGCTGGTACTCGCCGGTGGAGGGATCATGGGCGCAGCCTATGAGATCGGGGTGCTGGCGGCGCTTGACCAACTGTTCGCTGAGGACTTCTCCAGCAACCGTTTCGATATGTACGTCGGCGTCAGCGCCGGATCGGTTATCGCTTCGCTGACCGCCAACGGAATTTCCCCGGGTCAGCTCTATCAATCCATCAATCGGGACGAACAAACGGTTTTCAACTGGCGGCGCAGCGATATCTACCGCTTTGAAACTGGCGCGGTGCTGAAATCATGCTGGACGGTTATCAGCAATCTGTTCCGCATCTTCCGCAGTTACCGGCAAAGCCGCACCCAGATGTCTCTGCACGACCTGATCTACATTATGCAGGAGCAGTTCCCCTCCGGCCTCTTCTCGCTGCAACCAATGCAGAATTATCTTTGCCGGTCTTTTGCCGAAACCGGCATCTGCGACTCGTTTGCCGACCTGGATACTGAACTGTACATACCGGCCTACGATCTCGATACCGGGGAACGGATGGTTTTCGGCAGCGACAGTCACCAGGAGGTGCATATCTGCCAGGCGATTACCGCCTCCTGTGCCATCCCCTATTTCTTCCGTCCGCAAAAAATCGGCGGCCGTTATTACATTGACGGAACCACTGGCAGGACAACCCACATCGACATTGCGATCGAGCAGGGCGCCAAACTTATCGTTCTGATCAACCCCCGGGTGCCGATGGACAACGACCCCGAACGGGCCTGCCTCCCTTCCCTCTCTTACGGCAATTGTGCCAGCATCGCCGACCTCGGCATCAGTTGCGCATGGGAACAGTCCCAGCGGATCGAAAACCAGGAGAAACTGGCCCTCGCCATGGAGACCTACAAAATCACTCGCCCGGATGTTGAGATCCTGGTTCTGGAACCTGGCCCGGAGGAATCGTTGCTGTTTTTCCAAAGCCCGATGAGTCAGGTCGCGCGAACGCATATCATGCGATATGGCTATCACCTGTCGCTGGGGCAGCTGAATTCCCGTTTTGAAGAATTCGCTGCCGCGTTCCGGAAACAGGGGATCAAAACCACTGCCGACAATCTCAAGGATCTGTTTCCGGTGGACAGCTAGCGATCAGGGCGTCGACCCCAGCAACGCAGCAACCGGGTCGGCGATGACCTGCTGGCCGACCGGGGTCAGATGCGCCACATCGGACAACAGGTCCGCCGCCGGATTTTGATCCAGTACCTGCTTCCATGCCGCGGCCACATCGACCAGGGGGAGATCATTCTGCCGGGCCAGTTGCCAAATCGCCGTATTGTAATCCCTGAGCAGATGCGAATAGATCCCGGCCCGGATCAGGTTGGTCGCCAGCAGCACGACTTCGCAGCCATGGGCCGCCAGTCGCTGAACCATGGTTTCCAGATCCGTGCTCAGCTGATCAGGTGTGCGCCGCAGTTTCAGATCATTCAGACCGAATGCCAGCAGCACCAGGTCAGGGTCATGCCGCACCACGTCCCGCTCGATTCGCTGCAAGCCGTCAGCGGCCGTATTGCCATCCCAGCCGGCATTCAGCACCGCTATCGAACTGGCCGGATAAGCACGTTGCAGTTATTCCTGCAGCAACTCCGGCCAGGGATGTTGTACGGCGTAGCCCCGGGTCACCGGATCGCCGAAAGCGACCAGGCGCAGGTCAGCGCCCGATTGCAGCAGCCGCAGGGTCGCTTCAGGTCGGACCGGCGGCTCGGAGCGCTGACAGGAGAACCCCTGCAAGGCGCAGAGCAACAGGGAGAAAAACCACAGATATTTCGCTATCGGGCCGAACATGGTAAAGTTCCAGTCTGGATTCGCGTATCCGGCCGGTAAAATCGGCCGGTCAACGTCGGCTGTGGATAAATGCAGGTTAACCAGTCGCACGGGAGATAACAAGCCATGACCGCGGCAAAGATCGTTCTGGCAACCGTTCATGTTCGCCGTTCAGCACAAGCGGTTCCGCTTGCCGCGGGCTGTCTGGCCGCTGCTCTGCCGGACGCCTGGCGGGAATCAGCCCGGCTGGTCGACATTTTTCCGGATCAGGACCTTGATCAGACCTGTGATGAGATCCTCGCCTGGAAGCCGCGGGTGGTCGCCTTTCCGCTCTATCTCTGGAACCGCAACCGCATCGGCAAACTGGCGCGTCTGCTTCGGCGGCGGTCGAAGAGTCTGAAACTGGTGGCCGGCGGACCGGAAGCAACGCCGCAGGCGGAGCTGGTGTTGCAGGAGGCTCCGTTCGACCTGGTTATCCGGGGCGAAGGGGAAATCCCTCTCGCGAACTGGTTGAGCACTCTGGACATCAGGGAAAACCGGGGACAGATCCCGGGCTTGAGCTGGCAGACTGCCGCGGACGCCTTCCGCCACACGCCGCTGCCACCACCGATGGCCGATCTTGATCTTTATCCCTCACCCTGGTTGACGGGAATCCTGCAACCAACCAGTTCGGGAGGGGTGCTCTGGGAAGTCGCCCGCGGTTGTCCCTTCGATTGCGATTTCTGCTACGACGCCGGCGGCTACCAGAAGGTGCGGTATCACGGCGAAGAACGGCTGGCGGCCGAACTGGAACTCTTTGTCCGCCTCGGCGTCAGCCAGATCTGGGTCCTCGATTCAACCTTCAATCATCCTCCGGAGCGAGGGGTCCGGCTGCTGCAGATGTTGCGCGAAAAGGCTCCGCACATCAATTTCCATCTCGAAGCCAAGGCCGATTTCCTCGACCAGCAAACCGCAGGGCTGCTGGCGCAGCTTTCCTGTTCAGTCCAGGTCGGCCTCCAGTCGGCCCGCCCGGAAGTATTGCGGGGACTCCATCGTTCGCTCGACCTGCAACGGTTTGAACATGCCCTGCACCTGCTCGACGTCGAGGCGGTCACCTACGGGCTCGACCTGATCTACGGATTGCCGGGCGACGATTACGAGGGCTTCTGCCGGAGCCTGGCCTTTGCCCTGAACCATTCTCCCAATCACATCGATATCTTCCCGCTCGCCGTTTTGCCTGGCACAACCCTGGCGGAAAATGCCAAGGCCCTCGGGCTCGACCATGAAACCTCCCCCCCCTATCGGGTCAGGGCGACGCCGACCATGCCCGAAACGACCCTGGAACGCTGTGACGAACTGGCAGCTGCAGTCGACCTCTTTTACAATCTGGGCCGGGCGGTCGGATTTCTGCCGTCGCTGTTACGGACCCTCGATCTGGAGGCGGTCGATTTTTTTGCCGATTTCGCCCGCTGGGTGCAACAGGAGCAGGGAATTTACCGCGATGTCCTGTTGGCGACCGAGGCCTGGCAGAGTGCCGAAATCGCCACCATGCAGGAAAGCTTCGTACAGCAATTGCTGATCGCCCGCCGCCGGCAAGATCTCTGGCCGGCGGCTCTTGATCTGATCCGCTATCACTATCATCATGCCGAAGCCCTGCTGGGGCCGGAAACCCTGCCGGCCGTCCCCTCGCCGGATCCGGGTGAAGCGCTCTGGAAAACCACCTGGCAACTGTCGCATGGAGTGAGGCTGGTTCCCTTCAACTATGAAATTATCGATCTGCTCGATATGGAGGGGGCTGACCTGGAGGAATTCACCCAGTTGTTCCGGCCGGTCGGTTCAACCGCGTTGTTTTTGCGCCGCAATGACGAGGTGATTTGCGAATCGCTGCAGGAAGATTTCTACCGTTTGCTGCAGGGCTGCAACGGCCATCGGACTCCGGAAGAGATTTTTGCCGGGGGGATCGATAGCCGCGAGGCCGGCGAGATTCTCGAGTTTGCGGTCAGTGAGGGAATATTGGTCAACTCTCCAACCGCATGACCGGCCCGCCGCAACGCCGGTCGCGACTGATTGGCACAACAGGGTTTCCCTAACATCCGATCCTGCAAAAGATGCTCTGAAGCCGTCACCGGGCGATGCCGAAAAAAAGCCCCCGCTCCATCCGGAACGAGGGGCTTTTTCAGTCGGTTTTGGCTTATTTTGGGTCCTTCGCAGCCTGATTCAGGCAACCTGATCCATTCTCCTCCGGTATCTCGGCCGCTCTGCAATAAAACTGCGAATCTCTTTGATGTCCGGTACTCTTCCGGATATCCTCAGGTTGTCATCCACCATCAGCGCCGGCGAAACATAAACCCGGTTATCTATCATTTTGCGAGGATCCTTATACAGGTGAACCTCAGCATTAACGTCCATCTCGGTCAAGGCCTGTCTCACGTTCTCCAGAGTTCGCTCGCATCGCTGACCGCAATTCGGTTTACAGAGTATGTCGATACGCATAATTCTCACCCCTTCAATCGCAGTCAATTCCTGACTGATTTAGTAAGATTATAGCCACGCCAGCTGATATTGCAAGGAAAAAGTTTGCCGGGTCCTGAACCGAGTCAGCTTCAGGGAAGTTAAACGAGGATCATTCCAAGGGTAGTCGAGGTGGTGGGGTTTCACCATGGACGGCGGCCAGTGCCCGCTTGGCGCGAGCCTGAAGCCGAACGGCATTGATCGGTTTGGCGAGGAAATCGAAATAGCCGAGTTCGAGAATGCGCGCCTCCTCCTCCGGAGCGCTCTTGGAAGAGAGGCCGATCACCGGGATCTTCCGGGTCCGCGGGTTACCTTGCAGGGTCCTGAACATTTCGTCACCGGTCATCCGGGGCATCACGGTGTCGGCAACGATCAGATGCGGGAAGCTTTGCAAAGCCATTTTGAGCCCTTCGGTACCATTGGTGGCCTGCATGACCTGGTAACCTTCCCGCTCGAGGGCCGCAACGGTAGCGGAACGAACCAGTTCCTGGTCATCGATCACCAGAACGCTCCACCAGTCATCCCCGCTGACTTCGATCTGTTGCTGCAGATAATGTTTTTTGACCGCCGCGAAAATTTCGGCGCGGGTGGTGACACAGGGAAGAAGGGTCAGTCCCAGCTTGAACGACAACTCGTCGAGCAATTCCATGTCAAGCGGATTGACCATGGCCAGATAGAGTTTCGTGTCGGCCAGTTTCAGCGGGAAGATCATCTTATTCAATGTCACCTCACCGTCAAACAGGTCAAGCAGTTGAGACGAAAACTGGTGGCTGGCGATATTGCGCACGAACTGGATATTGAATTGCCTGGCCAGCGTCTTGGCAATATCCTCCTCGGTGACAATGCCATGCTCTTCAAGAACCTGCCCCAGGTGGAGTCCTGATTTCCGCTGTTTGTCCAGCGCGACGGACAGGGCTTTTTCGGTCAGGACTCCGGCCTCAACCAGGATCTCGCCAAATTTTTTCCGAACGGCCAAAGCAACCTCCCAATCACCCCCTGCCGGCTCTCATTAAAACAAATATCAGCCGGCTTGCCAAGCAGAAGATTGGCGAACCGGCTGATATTTCTGGAAAAAATCTAACGGCCTCAGGAGCTGACGGTCAGTTCATCCGCAACGACATCGACCGTCACGGTTGAACCGGGGACAACATCTCCCTGAAGCAGAGCCCGACCGATGCGGGTTTCAACCGCGTGCTGCAGGTAACGCTTCAGCGGTCTGGCACCGTAAACCGGATCATAGGCATGCTCGACGATAAAATCCTTGGCGGCTTCGGTCAGTTGCAGCCCGATATGTCGATCGGCCAGGCGCTCGCGCAGCTGTTCGGTCAACAGATCGATGATCGCTTTGATCTCCTCCCGACTCAGGGGGCGGAACAACACCACGTCATCGACCCGGTTGAGGAATTCAGGGCGGAACTGCGCCTTCAGTTCACGCAACACGGCCGAGCGGGCGGTTTCGCTGATCAGGCCTTCGCTTGAAACCCCTTCGAGCAGATGATGCGAACCGATATTGGATGTCATGATGATAACCGTATTCTTGAAATCGACCGTGCGCCCCTGGCTGTCGGTCACCCGTCCGTCATCAAGAATCTGCAGCAGCACGTTAAAGACGTCATGGTGGGCCTTCTCGATCTCGTCGAACAACAGCACCGAGTAGGGGTGGCGGCGGATCGCTTCGGTCAGCTGCCCCCCTTCCTCGTAGCCG
>Ga0055481_10000819_pt1 | contig 10644 bp, 7 predicted proteins | sample Muzzi_PWC_D2_FD_57936 | JGI IMG/M metagenome (GOLD analysis project Ga0055481, IMG submission 57936) | Wetland microbial communities from San Francisco Bay, California, USA, that impact long-term carbon sequestration - Muzzi_PWC_D2 | ecosystem: Environmental > Aquatic > Marine > Wetlands ... | reverse complement strand
GGACGTGGCCGGGTACATCGACACGCTCGAAATCAGCACGGCGACGGGAAAGGGAGACGGTCGAGACCTCGAGCTCGGGAAGCAGCTCTTCCGGGAGAATTGCGCGCGTTGCCACGGAGAATCGGGAGAGGGGAACGCCGAGGAGTTTGTTCCGCGGATCCAATCGCAGCACTACAATTATCTCGTGCGTCAATTCGAATGGATTCGCGACGGGAAGCGCCGGAACGCCAACCCGGAGATGGCCGACCAGATCCACGAGTTCAGGGACCGCGAAACCCACGCGGTCCTGGATTACGTATCGCGGCTCGAGCCGCCGGTGGACATGCAGGCGCCTGAGGGCTGGAAGAACCCCGATTTCGCGAATCGATGAATCCACCGAGGGATCTGCGGTCGATTCGCGCCGCACGGATTCGCTACCGACGCTACGATCGAGGGTCTAAGGGAGGTTGGTTGGATGTCGGTACCGAAGATTGCCATCAACGGATTCGGCCGGATCGGTCGAACGATCACGCGGATTGCGAAGCTGCGACAACATTTCAACATCGTCGCGGTGAACGATCTGGTTCCGCCCGAGGCGCTGCACTACGCCTTCAAGTACGACAGTATCCACGGGATCTATCCGGGATCCGTCGAGATCGACGGATCCCGCATGACGATCGACGGCGACCCGTTCGAGCTGCTCTCCGAGCGCGATCCCGCGAAGCTGCCGTGGGCGGAGCTCGGGGTCGACTACGTGATCGAGAGCACGGGCAAGTTCCGGCGGATTGCGGAGCTCGAGCAGCACCTGAAAGCGGGAGCGAAGCGCGTCCTGCTGACCGTTCCGGCGAAGGACCGCCTCGAGGCCACCCTCGTCATGGGAGTCAACGACGAGGTCGTGACTCCGGATTCTCGCATCATCAGCAATGCCAGCTGCACCACGAATTGTGCGGCGCCGGTGGTGAAGGTACTGCACGAGACGTTCGGAGTTCGCCGCGGTCTGCTCAACACGATTCACGCCTACACCTCCGACCAGCGCTTGATCGACGCTCCGCACCCGGGAGACCTCCGCCGCTCGCGGAATGCGGCGACGAACATCGTTCCGACCTCCACCGGTGCCGCAAAGGCCATCGGGCAGGTGATTCCGGAGCTCAACGGCAAGCTCGATGGACTCGCCATGCGCGTCCCCGTTCCCGACGGGAGCGTCGTCGATCTCACGGTCGAGCTCGCGCGCGAGACGTCGGTGGAGGAGATCAATCGCGCGATGCAGAAAGCAGCGGATGGACCGCTGGCCGGCATTCTCCAGTACAGCGAGGCGCCCATCGTATCCAGCGACATCGTCGGCAATACCCACTCGAGCATCTTCGACGCGCCGCTCACCCAGGTGATCGATGGCAGCCTGGTGAAGGTGATCGCCTGGTACGACAACGAATGGGGCTACAGCTCGCGCGTCGAGGACCTGATCGGGCGGGTGGCGGAGATGGACGGGATGACGTCTTGATGCATGACGCCGCGCCGGACCGGAGGTCCGAGGTGGCGTCAGCTCCCCCGGTATCCCGGCGGCTGTGAGACCGTGGTGTGGGTCTTGCTGCGAACCGAATTGAGGCGGGCCCGGTTCGCCTCGGCGGCCTCCCGGTCCGCTGCGACCTGACCGAAGCTGGTATAGAGCACCTTGCGGGTCCGTTTCACCGGCGGCTGGCTCATGTGCAGTGTGCAGCTCAGGTGGACCGTGACGTCGCCGGTCTCCGTGGGCAGGTCGATCGGTTCCAGGTCGAGGCCGGGCTGGATGCACGGCGCCGGCCACATGAGTGCGCGGTGGCTCCCGGGGACGACCCGCAGCTGCCCGGATTCGGCTCCGGCCCCGGTCACGGAAATGCCGACGGTCAGATTGCAGCACTCGTAGGAGTGACGGCCGAGGCTGCAGTCCTTGTGCCAGGGCACGTCCGAAATTCCCTGGACGACGCCGATCGGCTTGGCGAGCGCGCCGATCCGACTGCCCGGCCTCTGGGTCGTCGTGTGGCCGCAGCCCGGAATCCCGCCGATTCGTTGGAAGCGGTCGCTCTCGATCAGCTCGACCGCGGTGGGGGAGAACCGGTCGAATCCCTCCATCCGCACCAGGTGCTCCACGCCGTCGTGGGTCGTGGCGAACCAGGCGCGCGGATCGCCCTTTCGGAAGTGCGGCGCGGCCTTCGGATAATCCGCTTCCACCGCCGCCATCTGCTCGGCGTCGAAGACGCCGCGAATGTGGAGATACCCGAACTCCTCGAGGAAGCGGCGCATTTCGTCGTCGGAGTCGTCCGGCGAGAAGGATCGGCGCAGCTCGGTTGCGAACTCGACGTCGCCGGGCGCGTGAACCCGTCGCTCATCGAGAACCGCACGCAGCAGGAGCCACCAGTTGAGGAAGTCGGGCAGGCCGCCGTCCGGCATCCGCAGCAGCGCGTTGCTCATCAGGGCGACCGGCGTGCTCTGATCGTTGACGATATCCGTCAGCTGATCGGCGGAGAGCAGCACGTGCGCCTCACCGGATCGGCCCGGCGCGATCGAGACGCGATCGCCGTGCCAGTCGAGCGTGTGGGCTTCGCCCTCGACTTCGATGCAGAAGCGCGGCAGGGCCAGCCGGCGCGCGCCGGGCAGCAGCAGGTCGCGACGCGCCTCGAACAGGCCCGGCAGGGTCTCCCGGAAGAACGGAACCGCTTCGACGGGGGCCTGGGAGGCGTCGGTGCGCGTTCGCAGATCGACGGACATGGAACCCCCGAAATCTCGTCGCCGGACCCGCCGACCGGTGCGGGTCGCTGGGGCATTATACTGGGTCCGCTTTCGCCGGCGTCGATCCAAATCTCCAGAGATCCTAGGCATCGGGCGATCGCAACCCCCCGATCGCGTTGATCCAAGCAGCGCGGCCCGGCGCGATCTCCGGTGGCCTCTTCTCTCCGTATTTTCACCGAACGTTGCGTCGCCCGCCGACCGGGGCGTCCCGCCCCGTTCGCGCAATTCTGGACTCCTCGGTCCGGACGTGCGCAAGACGCCGTCGAAACGCCGTCAAGCGAGCTTTCGAACCGGTCGATATCCCTTTCAGGAGTGCCTTCCGTACATGGCCGAGAACACCCCGAGGTACGCCCGGCTTCCGCGCAGCGGGCCGGGCTCGAGAACCGTCGCCCTGGTGAGTCTGGCAGCCGGCGTCAGCGTGTTGGCGGTCGCCGCCATGGCCATGCACGCGTCCTACGCGCAGCTGCGCAAGACGGTCCACGACACCCTGCCGATCGTTCTCGAGTGGAGCCGTGAGCGGCTGGATGCGCGGGTCGAGAGTCTACCCATGCAGCTGGCGCGTATCGTCGAGAGCGAGTCGTTCCGCTCCTTTGCGGAGTCGGATTCGGGCGTGCGCCAAACCTCGATCGATGCACCGGAGCGCGACCCGGCTTTCGTCGGGATGGTCGTTCTCGACCGAAACGGTCGGCTCCGCTGGCAGATGGGCGCGGGGCCCGAGATCGACGCGCTCGCGAGCCACCTGTCGCGCAAGAATGCCGTGGATTCCGAGCTTCTCGACCTGATGCAATCCGCCGAGCTGCGCGAGGAGCTCGCCGCCGTCGACTCCCCCCGGCTCCGCGTGGTGACCCTCGAGGCGGATCGTCCCAGCGTCCTCGTTTCAGCGCCCATCCGCGACCATGCCCGACGGAAGACGGGATCGGCCCACGCGGTGGTCCGGCGCGAGGATCTCGCGCGGCTGCTGCGCGCGGATCTCCTGGGGGGCGGCACCCTCTACCTGACCGATGCCGAAGGAGCCGTGGTTGCCGCCGCGGGTGATGCGGGCGGACGCGCGGAGTCGAAGATCGCTTCGGCCCTGCGGAACGCGAAGGCCAGTCCGGAAGTGGTCCTGCTGTGGAATGGGGTGCCCGAGATGGTCGTCACCAGCGCCATCCCGGCGGGAATCTTCGACTGGATGCTGGTCGCGCGTCAGACGCCGACGGCGGCGACCGGTCAACTGCTGCTCGCGTTCCTCCAGATCGTCGCCGTGGGCGCGGTCGTGGTGTGCCTGTTCACGATGTGGGCCGCCGCCAGCGCCCGCGCGATGACGCGACCACTCCAGAGCCTCTTCGAGGGATTGCAGCGAGTGGCGAACGGAGATCTCGGCATCGCGCTCACCGAGACGCAGGCCCGCGGCCAGTTCCGGGCCTTGTTCCGGGCCTTCAACGCCGCGATTGCGCGTCAGCGGGAGAAGCAATCGAGGAACGACGCCAACCTGCGTTCGCTCGTCGAGCAGAACCTGACATTCCAGAAGCAGAACGATCTCCTCTCGACGCGATCCGTGACGGACGGATTGACCGGACTCCACAACCACCGTTATTTCAAGGAGCAGATCCATCGCGAAATCAAACGCCAACAGCGCACCCGCGAAGATCTCGCGCTGCTGATCATCGACATCGACGATTTCAAGAAGCTCAACGATCAGTTCGGCCACGCCGCCGGCGATGAGTTCCTGAAGCAGCTTGCGCGGATCCTCGAAGAACTGGTTCGCGACACGGATCTCCTGGTGCGTTACGGCGGCGAGGAGTTCGTCGTGCTCGCCACGGGAACGGACATGGTGGGAGCGATCACGTTGGCGGAGAAGATCCGGACGCAGGTCGCCGAGACCTCCTTCATCGTGGATTCCTCCATGCGTCCTCGCCGCGTGACGGTCTCGATCGGCGTCGCCCGGTACAAGAACAGCCAGAGCGAGATGTTCACCTCCGCCGATGCCGCACTCTACCGTGCGAAGGCTTCGGGAAAGGACTGCGTGGTTGCCGCCGAGGACGAGGCCGCGACCCCCGCCTGATCCGGATCCGCACGGTTGGCCGATCCGATGGGGGCTGGGAGCGGCGCGCCTGAAACCGGGCGCGAAACGGCCCGATCCGCGCTCGTGAGCGGGCAGATCGGCCGGGTCTGGACCGGCCCGCGGCAACGGGTACGATCCGTGCCGGCATGAAGCTCATCATCCAGATCCCGTGCTTCAACGAGGAAGAGACGTTGGCGACGACGCTCGCGGCGCTCCCGCGGAAGATTGCCGGGATCGACACGGTCGAGTGGCTCGTCATCGACGACGGCAGCACGGACCGCACGGTGGACATCGCCGTCGAGCACCGCGTGGACCACATCGTCCGGCTGGCGCGGAACATGGGCCTCGCACAGGCGTTTCGGACCGGTCTGGAGGCTTGTCTCGACAACGGCGCCGACATCATCGTCAACACCGATGGGGACAATCAGTACTGCGCAGACGACATCCCGAAGCTGATCGAACCGATTCTGCAGCACCGAGCCGACATGACCATCGGAGCCCGCCCGATCGATCAGATCGAGAGCTTCTCGGCGAGCAAGAAATGGCTCCAGAAGCTCGGCAGCGCCGTGGTGCGAACGGTGAGCGGAACGCAGGTAGCCGACAGCCCCAGCGGATTTCGCGCCATCAGCCGCGCCGCCGCGTTCCAGCTGAACGTCTTCAACGAGTACACCTACACGCTCGAGACCGTGATCCAGGCTGGCCACAAGAACCTCGCGGTCGAATCCGTGCCGATTCGGACGAACCCGGGCGCGCAACGTCCGTCACGGTTGGTCAAGAGCATTCCCTCGTACGTCGCTCGATCGATGCTCACGATCTTTCGCATCTTCATGGTGTACCGGCCGCTCCGGTTCTTCTCCGCGCTCGCGGTTCTGCCGTTCCTCGTCGGTTCGGGGCTCTTTGCGCGTTGGCTCGTCCTGTTCCTCTTCGTCGACCCGACGCGGTCCCGGGCCCCGAGCCTGATCCTGGCGGCGGTCCTGCTCGTGGTCAGTACGATCCTCTTCGCGCTGGGACTCCTCGGTGAGCAACTCTCGGTGAACCGGAAGCTCCTCGAGGACATGCAGCTTCGGATGCGTCTGGCGCAGAGCGGAGAGCGCGGGACCCGGGATCGGGAATCGTGAATCGGGATCTGCTCGCGCGCGACGCGCTGGAGAAGATCCCCAAGATCCTGACGCTCCTCGATCGCAATCCCCACAGCCCCACCTACGGGTGCTTCGATCGCAACGCGTGGCACTACCGGATCATCGATTTTCCGAGCGGAATGGCGCAGGAGTTCGTCTGGCCGCTGGCGTTGGCCTACTCGATCGATCACCCGGAGAACGTCTTCCACCGGCGAGAATCCCTCCGGGAGTGGGTACGCGCCGGGATCGCCTTCGCCGCGAAGAGCGCCCACGCGGACGGCTCCTGCGATGACTATTTCCCCTTCGAGCGCGCCGCCGGAGCGGCAGCGTTCTCGTTGCTGGCATTCCTGGAGAGCTGTGAGCTCCTCGGGCTCGAGACGGCCGAGTTTGCGGACTTTCTCGTGCGGCGGACCCGCTGGCTCGCATCGTGCGAAGAGAGTGGGCGGCTGACGAATCACCAGGCGCTGATCGCACTCTGCCTCGATCGCGCGGGGGAGCTGTTCGAAACCACGGAATGGCAGGATGCCTTTCGCGCACGCCTCACCCGCGTGCTCGAATGGCAGCACGAAGAGGGCTGGTTTCCGGAGTACGAGGGATTCGACCCGGGCTACCAGACCCTCACCCTGTGGTGCCTCGCGCGTCTCCACCAACGGCATCCCGAGTTTCCCGCGCTGCGCACGGCCATCGAACGCAGCGTCGAGCTCCTGGAATGGTTCGTCCACCCCGATGGATCCTTTGGTGGCGAGTACGCCAGCCGGAACACCTACAACTACTTTCCGCACGGATTCGAGCTGGTCGGTCGGTGGTGGCCTCGCGCTCTTTGCATCAACGACCGCTTCCTCGAGGGTCTCGCCCGGGGTCTTGGAAGCTGCGATGCGGACGACCACATCATCGGCCATCACACCTGGAACTATCTTCTGGCCTGGCGGGATTTCGTCGCCGAACGGCCCAAGCCCGATGCGCCGCCGGACGGACGCTTGACGCTCACCGGAGCCGGCGCGATCGTCGACCGGCGCAAGGACGCGACGCTCTACGTTGCGCTCCACAAGGGCGGCGTCTTCAAGTTCTTCCGGGATCGCGCGCTGGTCTCCTCGGACACACAGGTCTCGCTCCTGATCGGAGGCGACGGGAAGCCGCGCAATGCAGTGGGGCACCTCGTCGGGGACTATCGAACGGAAGTCGACGAAGATTCGATTCGCATCGAGGGCCCACTCGGTTGGGCGAAGCAGGCCCAGATGACGACGGCGAAGCTGATCGTGCTGCGCGTCGTGATGTCGACCTTCGGGCGCTTCGCCCCGAACCTGATTCGGCGCGTGCTCCAGACGATGCTGATCTCCGGGAAGACCGACGCACCGGCGTGGTTCGATCGGACCCTGCGGTGGAACGGGACGACGTGGGAGGTGCGCGACGAGATCCGATGCGACGATTGGAGTCGGGTGTCGAGCGCGGGGATCGGCTGCGACCAGACGTCGATCTACGTGGTGATGAGCCGGACCTATCAGGCGGGGCAGCTCGGCGGGTGGCTCGATCTCACGCCCCGCATCCGCAAGGCGGGAAGAGGTGAGACCGTCGTCGTCGAGCGGACGCTGTAGGCTCGACTGGCGCGTGAGGCGACCGGTGCCGTCGGAGGGGGGAGGGTGAAGTCCACGAAGCGGCTTCTCCCGCTCGTCGTCAGCGCGTCGATCCTCGCGCTGATCTATTGGCAGATCGACATCGAATCCCTGTGGCGGGCCTTGCGCTCCGTCGACGGGCCGATGCTCGTCGCCGCCTTGCTGCTGGTGGCGCCCACGCTGGCGTTGACGGGATACCGGCTGCAGCGGCTGGCGCCCAGCGAGTCCGGAATCGGCTTCCTGGAGGCGGTCCGGCTCACGTTGGCGGCGAGCGTGATGAACATGGTGTTCCCGTCGAAGATGGGAGACGTGGCCAAGTCGTACTTCATCGTGAAGCGGGGAGCGCTCGATGGCGCCTCGGCGCTCTCGCTCGTCGTCTTCGAAAAGTCCTGCGACATGCTCGCATTGATCGCGTGGTGCGCGTTCGGCTTGCTCGTGCTGCCCAAGGAGCACTGGATCTTCTGGCCCTTGGCGGGAATCGTCACCGTCGGCGCCGTCCTGCTCGGTGCATTGCTCCGCAGCGTGCGCGTGGCGCGGTTCGTCTTCGCCTGGGCGAAGCGCCTGACTCCCGGCGTCGTCGCCGGCCGGGTCGAGCGACTCGAAGCAGCGTGGATCGCGATGCTTCGGTCGGTCTGGACGGATCGCGACCGGGCCCGATTCGTGGGTCTGCTCTCGGTGTTCCTCTGGTTCGTGCATCTCGTTCAGATCTGGATGTTCCTGCTGGCCCTGCATGCGGCGGTTCCATTCGTCGTGAGCCTGGGTCTCACGCCGCTGGCCATCCTCGCCGGCCTCGTTCCCATGACCTTCGCCGGCATCGGAACGCGCGACGCGGCGCTGATCTTCTTCTATCAGCCGTACATCAGCGCCGCTGTCGGAGCCGGGCTGGGCGTGCTGTGCACGCTCCGCTACGTGATTCCGGCGCTTCTCGGTCTTCCGTTCTTCGGCCGGTACGTCGCCCTGCTTCGGGAGCCGTCGGATGCGGCGTCACCACCCGAACCGGGCCCGGGGGATGCGTGAGCACGACGCGAGGCGGATTCAGCTCGCGGGGGCGGGTGCCGCCACGACCTGCGTGACTCGTTCCTGCACGCAGCGCAGGTCGATGATCCAGTAGCGACCGCTGTGCCCTTGGGCGCAGCGGTCGAACAGCGGCGCCCAGGCCTGCTGCATGCGCTCTGGCGTCGAATTCTGAGCCAAGGACTCGGATACCTCCGGAATCACGCCGACCCACCAATCCCGGTCTGGATGGCCGATCTCGGATTTGCGGATGACGAGAAGATCGACCCCGTATTCCGCGACGAGTGTTCGAATGGCGTCGGCGTCGAGACCGTGGACCGCCCGCGCGAGAAGGGTCAGTCGCTTCTTCATCTCGAGGAAATAGCCGCGGTTGTAGGGGATCAGGTGCTCGTTCGAGACCAGGATCGATCGACGTCCGAGGACGGGAATGGTGCCGGCGCCCAATGAAAGCATCCCGACGCGTGTGTCCTTGGGCGTCGCGGACAACCGTGCATGGAGATCGCCCGCCCGTACGACCTCGAGGCCGCGCACATGCCCGGCACCGATGCTCGCGATCGCGCCCACGATGACGAAGAAGAGGACCGCGACGCGAAACGGTCCGGTTCCACCGCGCGCCACCGGCGCGATCCGCCTGGCGGCCGCGGTGATCATCGGCGCCAATGCGAGAACGAGGGCGATGGGAAGGAAGAGATTCAGGGGGTTCGTGGAATAACGGCTCGGCAGATGCAGGCGGAACAGAGTGACCAGAGCCACGATGTAGAGGATCGTCGCCGCGGCGACGATGTCACCGAAGATGCGTACGCCCGGCGCTGGTGAAGTCGGACCGGCGCGCCTGGAACGCCGGATCAGCAGAACCGGAAGTCCGAAGACGACTCCCAGCATCCCCGCCTCCCAGGCGCGATCGAGCGCGGGCCAGCGCTTGCGTTGGAAGGGCTGGCGCCAGTCGCCGGGCATGAACCCCAATCGACCGTCGATCACGTGTTGCCGCCACCAGGAGGCGCCGGGCTGGAAGACCGGCGTACGCCCTCGATGGGGTTGCTCCCCGTACTGGAAGGTGGCTTCATTCCGGGCCTCCGCCCGAGTCACCGTGGGGCCGAAGGCCTGACTGCGGTTGGCGAAGGGGAGCACGGTGGCGACGAGGACCAGCAAGGTCACGGCCATCGTTGCGATCGCTTCTCTGCGCAGCCGTGGGCCGTGCGACGTCCAGTCGAGGGCGTCGAGGCAAACGACCCCGGTGGCGAAGATCGCCATCTGCGGATAGAAGACGCCCAGCAGACCCACGCAGGTGACGACGCCGAATCGGGAACGGCTGACCAGGAAGTAGGCGAACGCGGTGAGGAGCGGTGGGTAGAAGGCCCGCGGCGTTCCGCTTCCAAGCGTGCTGTTGCTGAACCATCCGGCAAACACACACAGCCATGTCGCGAAGAAAGCGACTGCCGGAATCGGAAGGATCCGGTGGGCGAGCCGAAAGGCAAAGTACGCGAGCGCGAATGTGACCGGAACGACGAGGAGCTTCGCCGTCGTGAGCGGCTCGATGCCGAGCCAGGCGAAGGCCTTGTAGACCGCGACGTAGCCGACCGGCGAAACGCTCTGGAAGTAGTCGGCGATGAAATCGTTCGAAAACAAGTCGGCATCGATGAACCGCTGCATCCAGAAGATGAACTGCCGCGCGTCGTCCGGAACCGTCTCGTAGGGGCCGAAGAACCCCTCCGCGATTGCGCGCACGCTGGCGGACGCGGCCAGCAGCAGCGCCGCGATCAGCCACGGTCGCGAATCCCGGTACGACTGGCGTTCGAAACCCTGCGGAATCCAAGCGAGGTAACGCATCGGACCTCGTGTCTGCTCCGGGATCGATTCGTTCAAGGCGCAAACGCAGCGAACTCAACGGCGAGCGGCCGATTGGGGCGGCGCGAAGCTCTGCTGGCGCGCGAATACTAGGAGAGCGGCGATCGAATTGCATGACGCGCATCGCGGAATCCATCACGGCTGCCGGAGTCGGGTCCGGACGCTGCGTGTGATTCCGTGCGCGATCACGAAGCCGTCGCAGATGAGCGGAACCGAGCTCGGCAGACTGCGCCCGAGCGTCCAGTCGATCCTCGGGTCGTCCAGGGTCGGG
>Ga0055481_10000818_pt1 | contig 10645 bp, 8 predicted proteins | sample Muzzi_PWC_D2_FD_57936 | JGI IMG/M metagenome (GOLD analysis project Ga0055481, IMG submission 57936) | Wetland microbial communities from San Francisco Bay, California, USA, that impact long-term carbon sequestration - Muzzi_PWC_D2 | ecosystem: Environmental > Aquatic > Marine > Wetlands ... | reverse complement strand
GCATCTTCACCACCGATGGACTGCGCTTTGACCCCGCGCTCGCACTCAGCGGCAGCGAGGACAAACTGCTGTTCCAGGACCTGAAGCAGCGCGGGCTGAAGTTCGTCTGGGCCGCAGGCGCGAAAACCGCCGAGACCATACCGGCTGCCCGCGCGAACCTGCGTTACATGCTGTCGGAAGCCCTGCGGCGTGGCAGCACCAAGTTCTATGTCAAAACCCGCCTGAAGGCGACCAACCGCACCGCGGTGCTCAAACTCAGGCTGCGCTCCAGCCTGCGGGCGCTGTCCGCTATCATCGGGCACAGCGCCCGCGCCTGCCTTTACCTTGCGGGAGGGAAACGTCGCCGCGACAAGCTGGCACTGAGCCTGCTGGAGGTCGCCGAGAATATCGGCTTTATCGGCGGCGTATTCGGCTACCGGAAAAATCACTACTAGACGCCACCCACACGACGACCTTGAAAACATCAACCGACAAGACACTGGCGATCCTCGCCAAGGCAACTTTCGCCACCTATTCTGTCTTCATGCTGGGTTTCTTCTTCATTCCCAACGCCGTCGACCAGTACAAGTTATACAGCGTGGCCGTATTCATTCCTGCCCTGGCGTTGTTACCCCGAATGGCCCGGCGCATCGGATCCGACCGGCTGCTGCAGGCGATCCTGGCTTACCTGCTGTGGATGCTGCTTTCCTCGTTCTGGAGCGAAACCTTTGTCGCCGAGGATCTTTTCAAGACGCTGCGGCTGGCGGCCTACCTGGTGGTATTTGTATTGTTGACCGCCTACGCGGCGAACCGGAACCCGGTATTGTTTGCACGGGGCACCGCGACGCTGTCGCTGGCGGCTGCAGTGGCGGCCATTGTTTCGCTACCCCTGTGGTATACACATCACCCCTTCCCGGATTCGAGAATCATCGGCATGGGCACGCTGGACAACTCCAACCCCAGCTCGTTCGCCTATGGCTTTTTTGCCCTGCTGAGCTGCCAGCTGGCACTCACCAACGACACGGCAACGGGGCGGAGGCTGTTTGTTCTCGCCACGCTGGTGCTGGCCGCCTTTGTCGTCCTGACACGCAGCAACACCGGCATACTCGCCACGGTTTTGTCCATAGCGCTGCTGCTACTGCTGCACCATCGGGGCAGATTGCTGCTCCTGGTCAGCGGGGCACTGGTGGCTTGCGGCGCCGTAGTTTTCCTGGCCTACTCGGTCGGCATCCTCGACTCGCCCATGGACAGCGGTCTCAGCCAGCGCATCCCTATCTGGGAGACTGTAATCGGACAGATCGAACAGGCGCCGCTGATCGGCAACGGCTATCAGAAACACCTGTTGCTCTATGCCGATGGCTCTCCCGACGTGGCTAACTACGCCCACAGCGCGCTGCTCGCCAGCTTTCGCGACGGCGGGCTGATCGGCGTTAGCCTGCACCTCCTGGTGCTCGGCATTGCCCTGGTCACGGCCGTGCGTCACTTCCGCCAGGACGCGGACCCGGCGTTTCTCGCCTACCTGCTGTTCGGGTTTGTCTGCATGCTGGCCGATACCGACCAGCTGGTAACACGGCCGCGGGAGCTGTGGATTATCTTCTGGTTGCCACTGGCCGTGATGATCGCCTGGCGGGTGAGCCAGCAGCGTCAGCAGGCAGCATCAGGAAACGAGTCGGTCGAATAGCTCGTGGTATTGATTCACGGCACGGTCGACGGAAAACTCTTCACCGCGCGCGCGCAGGGTACGGCTATCCACCGGCGCATCCAGGGCCGCTTCCAGCGCGTCGGTCATTGCCTGCCTGTCGCCCACCGGGACCAGGTGCCCGAACTCTCCGCCCCGAAGTATCTCGGCCGGGCCGCTGGGGCAGTCGGTACTGACCACCGGGCAGCCGCAGAACAAGGCCTCGACCAGCACGTTACCGAAACCTTCAAAACGCGAGGACAGCACAAACACCGAAGCCCGGCGCAGATAGGGATAAGGATTCTCTTTGTAGCCAGGCATATAAAGGTCCTCCGAAATCCCCAATTCGTCGGCAAGCGCCTGCAGCTCCAACCTGTGCCGTGCCTGTTCGCCGGATGATGCGTCGCCGCCCAGCAGCACAAGGTGCGCAGGCCGTCGCTGGCGCAGTTCGGCGAAAGCGCACAGCAACAGCGGAAAATCCTTCTGCGCCACAAAGCGCCCAATACCCAGCACCACCGGAACCTGTCGCTGCTCAAACCAGTCGTGGTCCGGAGGCTCTTCACTCAAACCCTTGATTTCACGTCCTGCAACCGGGTTGTAGATCGTTTCGACCAGGTTCTCCGGCAACCCCAGGTAGCCCATCGTATCCCGTGCGACGCCCTTGGACACCGCCACCACCCTGTCGGCCTGATGGTAACAATACTGCATCAAGGGACGCAGCGTCCTGACCCTCGACTTTCCCCGACTGCCACAGTCGGATTCCTGCGCTGACAGATGAATATGCGCACCGAGGATCACCCTGACATCGCCGCCACTCAGGCGCCGGGCAAAAATCGCGTTGATATTGGATTTGGGCAGGGCGGAAATCAGAACCGATGTCCGCTCATCCCGCAGGTGGCGGGCAAGCGCGGGAATGTAGCGAAAAGCCTTGGGTAATTTCCGCCAGTTCCATATAACGCCGAGGATCTCCCTGCAGGCGCCGGGGTCGGCCCGTACCGCCGTGGCAGTGCCGCGCAGCGCTGAAACCGGTTTAAGGGGAACGAGCCGGACGCCTGCGGGAATACAGTTGCGCAACACGCCCTCGACTTTGCACACCAGAAGGTCGACAGGGTGTCCCAGCCTGGCAAAACCCGCCGCCAGGTTGAGTATCACTTTTTCGGCGCCCCCCCCGGACAGGTTATCCAGCAAAAAGGCGATACGGGCAGGCTGTTCCGATTTCGTCATCAGTTGTTTGCGATCCTGGCAGGTCGCATCTCGTCCTTCCCCGGAGATGGCCGCGAATGTGTCCCTGGTGCTGGCCACATATGTTAGCGGAATGCCCAGATCGAGGCTACAGGAGCACGCATCAAAAACTTTAGAAAACTGCTAAAATACGCGCTGGCAAACGGATCTTCACTACGGCAATGAACTACCTCGACCATGACAAGCTCGGCAAATTCCCCGGCCGTGAGTTCCGGCGGCGCAAGCCCTACCCCTGGGCCAACCCGCAAGGCATGCTCAGGCAGGACGCCTTCCAGCACCTGGTGGACCGGCTGCCGGACATCAACCTGTTCGAGAAGCGTTTCGGCTATACCCGCAGCCATGGACAGAAAGGACACGACCGCTACTCGCTCGAGTACGACCGCGAGCTGCCGATCGATCCCGGCTGGCACGAGTTCGTGGCGGAGCTCCGGCAGGGGCCCTATCGCCGCTTCCTGCGCAAGCTTTACGGCCTGCGCCCGTTCAAGCTCAGCTTTCACTGGCACTACACGGAGCGCGGCGGCGCCGTTTCACCGCATTGCGACAGCCGTGTAAAAATCGGCTCGCATATCTTCTACCTGAACACGGAAACGGACTGGAAAGCCGAATGGGGAGGACAGACGCTGGTACTCAACGACCACGGCCGGATGAGCTGCAAGTCCGCGCCGGAGTTCAGTGATTTCGAAGAACCACCGGTAGTCGCCGACGCTATCGGCAATCGCAGCATGGTATTCAAGCGTACGCCGCACTCCTGGCACGGGGTCAGGGCGGTAGACTGCCCCGAAGGCCATTTGCGCAAAGTGTTTATTGTGGTCATCGAGCGGGTACGCCCGCTGAAAGCAATCCGCAACCTTTTCAGGGACCAGGGCTAGCACCCGCCCGCATCAACACTCATGCCAAGCAAACCAGACAACTCTCTCAAGTACGATCAAGGTACTCATTTTGAGTTCGGCAGAAACTGGGCCGACTACAGCAAGTCGATAGCGGCGGAGGAAATCAACGATGCAAGAAACGAACTGCGCCGGTTTCTGAGCAGCGAATCACTGGCTGGAAAGACATTTCTCGACATCGGTTGCGGCTCCGGCATCCACGCCCTTGCAGCACTGCAACTCGGGGCCGAACACGTTTATGCGCTCGATATCGATCCGGATTCCGTCCAGACCACAAAGTCCGTTCTGGAGACTCACTGGAACGGGAACAACTACACAGTAAGGCAGATGAATATTTTCGAGCTGGGCAAAAATCAACTTCCTGCCTGCGATATCGTCTATAGCTGGGGGGTTTTGCACCATACCGGTGACATGTGGGGTGCTATCGAAAAAGCCGCAACCCTGGTAAAGCCCGGGGGTACACTCGCAATTGCCATTTACAGGAAAACACCTCTGTGTAAATTCTGGAAGTGGGAAAAGCGGCTGTTCACCAGAAGCGGTGCATTCACCCGCAACATTTTGACAGGGCTGTATATGTCGTTGAAAGTCCTTCGCGACCTGTTGCGACTGAAGAACCCGCTGCGAAAAATTTCGCACTACAACGAGGGTACCCGCGGCATGCACTGGAAATCCGACGTTATTGACTGGCTGGGGGGTTATCCCTATGAATCAGCCTCATCCACCGAGATCGTGGAATACCTGGGGCACAAGGACTTCAAACTGGTCTACTCGTTCAAGACCGAGCCAGAATGGGGCGTGTTTGGTAGCGGCTGTGCTGAATACCGGTTCCAGCACCGCGCCTGAAGCCTTATTGTTTTTGCTGCGAGTACCATTCCTGGAACATCATTATGGACCAGAGAATATTGGAGTGATTGCGCCAGCCACAGAGATGCTGGTCCCAGATACGGCGCACAGCCGCAGCATCGAAATAACCGTAGTCTTCCAGCTTCCCGACTGATATCAGGTCCTCTATTCGGCCCCTGAGCGGACCTCTCAGCCAGTCGTCAATGGGCACACCGAATCCGCGTTTAGGCCTGTCCGTCAGCGTCGGCGGCACATAGCGCGCCAGCACTTGTTTCAGGACTCGCTTGCCACCGCCACCGTGCAACAGAAACGAGTCCGGCAGCGTCCAGGCGAACTCGGTCACGCTCGTATCCAGAATCGGGCAGCGCACCTCGAGCCCGACCGCCATCGCAGCGCGGTCCACTTTCACCAGAATATCGCCGACCATATAACCTGAATAATCGAACTGCAGCATGGCCGGCAATGTATCAACGCCAACCGCCCACCCATCCGCATCGGTCATACTGCAAATCGCATCGGTGGCCCCGGGCACGATTGAACCTGGTCGGGGAATACGGGCGAAATGGTTCGCGAGGAGCCCCTGTGGCGAAGCTGACCGCCAGTAGCGGGTCTTGCGCTGCAGTTTGCTGCCCAGCCTGCGCCACCCGGGCATCTTCTTCCCGGATGCGGGATTCTCCGGTTTGAGGGCATGCCAGCACTGCTCTCCAAGATCTGAAAGGAAATCCGCGGCAAGCGAGCGCAGCGAGTATGGCAACCTGCTCTGCCGCCGCCACGCGGCCAGCCCTTCGGGATAGTGCTTGTATCCCGCGAATGTCTCGTCGCCGCCGTCGCCTGACAATACGACTTTCACTTGGCGACCCGCCAGTTGTGACACCAGAAATGTCGGGACCTGAGAGATATCGCCAAACGGCTCGTCGTATATGTCCGGCAGCTTGTCGACTACGCCCAGACAGTCTTCAGGGGTGACGTACAGCTCTTCGTGGTCGGTTCCCAGATACCTGGCAACAGCCGCAGCGTATTCCGCCTCGTTATATTTTTTTTCTTTAAACCCGATCGAAAAGGTTTTGACCGGTCGGTCCGAGTGTCGCTGCATAATACCGACAACAGTACTCGAATCGACCCCGCCGGATAGCAGGGCACCCAGATCCACATCAGCCACCATGCGTTCGGTGACCGCCCGCGTCAGCACCTCGTCGAGCCTGTCAACTGCCTGTTCAAATGAACCCGTAAAGGGTTTCTGTTTTGCCGCTTCCATCACCCGGCTGGCGCGCCAGTAGTAACGAGGCTGCACGCTCCAGGGCGCAGTTTGAGCAGTGACTGTAATACAGGACCCCGGCATCAACTTGCGGACCTTGCTATATATCGACAAGGGTTCGGATATCCATCCATACTGGATAAACTGTCCGAGCCCTGCCTTGTCGATCACGCCATCAAACTGCGGGTGCCCCCGCAGTGCCTTCAGTTCTGAACCAAACAGAAACGCATTGCCGCACCAGCCATAGTAGAGCGGTTTCTTGCCAACCCGGTCCCTCGCAAGTGTCAGCTCGCGCGTCTCACTGTCCCATACCGCAAAGGCGAACATCCCATGGAACGACTCCAGAGCCCGCTGCAAGCCCCAGTGCTCGATCGCAGCTAACAGCACCTCGGTATCGGAGTGTCCTTTGAACGGGTAGCCGGACGACGACAGTGATTCGCGTGCCTCTGTGAAGTTGTAGATCTCGCCGTTGTAAACGATATGGTAGCGGCCACTCGCGGAGTGCATGGGTTGTGCGCCCGCCTCAGAGAGATCGATAATGGAAAGGCGCCGATGCCCCAGTGCCACACCGGAATCCGCTTCCGTCCACCCTCCCCCGGCATCAGGCCCCCGGTGACGCAGGCGAGTCGACATGGCTTCAACAATTTGAGACAATGTTCCGCTGGTCGGGCGCTCGGAACGATATAGAAATCCTGCGATCCCACACATTATTTATACTTGGTCCTAAACCTTGTTTGGTTGTCAGGAATACCCTTGCTCATGGCGATTGTACACGCAATTCAAGGCATGGTTACCGGCAGCGGGCGGCAGGTAATTTCACTGGAATATTTTCGTCGGTAAGCCGCCCTCACACTATCCCCAGTGAACAAACAGACAAAGCCCGGTACAGCCCAGCACATCGCGATACTGCTTCCCTCGCTGGCGGGTGGTGGAGCGGAACGTTCCATGCTTCACCTTGTGCAGTCATTTCATGAGCGGGGCCGAATCGTCGATCTCCTCGTTTTCAGGCATGAAGGCGCTTATCTGAACCAGGTTCCCTCGGCTGCGGGTGTCACGGTTCTCGAACCCTCCTCAGGCCTGCGCGGGCGGCTGTCGGCACTTCAGGCTGACCCCGCGGGGATCCCTGCACTGCTTCGCCCCGTCCTGTTGCCGATAAAACCGGATGCGAATATCAGGCACATCGGGTCGCTCGCAGGCTATCTCAAGGATAGGCGCCCCGATGTCCTGTTGAGCGCCTTGACCTACACAAATCTGGCAGCATTATGGGCGAGGCGGCTGGCGGGCGTTTGCACCTCGGTCATCGTCAGTGAGCGGATCGCACTTTCAACCCACATTGGCAGCGATGGCCGATCGCGCCACTGGCGATGGCGTTTTCTGCTGCCGGTTGTCAGCCGGGTGTACCGGATGGCCGATGGCATCGTCGCGGTATCGGACAGTGTAGCGAGTGATCTGGCGGAAAACACCCACATCAGTCGGAAGGCGATAAGCACAATCTACAACCCGGTGGTCGACGCGAAGTTGTCTGAACTTGCCGGCGAGACGCTCGACCATCCCTGGTTCGCGCAGGGGCAACCACCCGTTATTCTGGGCGCGGGGCGTCTCATCCCGCAGAAGGACTTCGCTACCCTGCTGAAAGCATTCGCCGTGCTGCGCAGCAAGAGAGATGTACGACTGGTCATACTGGGTGAAGGCAAGCTGCGCCCGACCCTCGAGGCGCTGGCGGATAAACTCGGTATCGCAGCCGATGTAAGGTTGCCCGGTTTTGCCGAGAACCCGTATAACTATATGGCGAACTCGGCAGTGTTCGCGCTGACATCGCTTTACGAAGGGCTGCCGGGCGTCCTTATACAGGCACTGGCATGTGGCTGCCCTGTCGTCAGCACGGACTGTCCGGGGGGTTCAGCGGAAATCCTCGACGGTGGCAGGTACGGAAAGCTGGTCCCGGTGGGTGGCGTCGGCGAACTGGCCGCCGCACTGGAAGCCGCACTGGATAGCCCGCCGGACAAGCATGCGCTTAAACTGAGGGCGGCCGAATTCTCGGTGGAAAATGCTGCCGACAGGTACCTCGACTACATGGATAGCATAACCTCAAGGAAGCAGAGGAACCGTGCGGCCCACTGATTCGACACAAATAGCCAGTTTGTATATCGTGCTGAAAGAACTCGCGCTCCGCCTCCACCCGATTACACGGTCTTCGAGAATATGATAAAGATTGTGAAGCTCCTATTTATGATCGCCCTGCATCCGCGCGATGAACTGCTGCGATTCACTCTCCTCAGGCGTATCGGGAAATCGCTGATTCCCCGTTACCGCTTCAACTGGCCGCAGATCGCCTGGTGGGATGACGAGTCCTTTAACGAGTATCTGCGGCGTTTTGGTGAAGAACGGAGCCCGAATATCGAACATCGGTGGATGCTCTATCAGCTCATGCGCCTGGTAAAGAACGTGCCTGGCGACACGGCAGAGTGCGGCGTATACAAGGGCGCGAGTTCCTGGCTCATAAGCAAGGCAAACCAGACAGAGGGCGGACACGAGAGAACGCATTTCATGTTCGATTCCTTCGAAGGCCTTTCAAACCCGGATGACCAGGACGGCGCGCACTGGAGCGGAGGTGATTTGACCTGCGGGATTGAAGCAGTCAATGCAAACATGGCGGGGCTCGAGCACTACAGCCTGCACAAGGGCTGGATACCGGAAAGATTCGCCGATGTCCAGGATCGGAATTTTTCCTTTGTGCACATCGACGTCGATTTGTATCAGCCTACCCTGGACAGCTTTGCGTTCTTCTATACCCGTCTGAACCCCGGAGGGATTATCGTCTGTGACGATTACGGATTTACCACCTGTCCGGGCGCAACCGGGGCGATAGACACCTTCCTTGCGGACAAACCGGAAAAAATGATCCAGATGTCGTGTGGCGGAGGATTCATGATCAAGGGCCTGGCCGCCGGCGAACCGGCGGATATTTGCCCTTAAGGCCGTGCTGGAAATCTGGTAAAATCAGGCCAACTGCCCCTCTCAACCCCGGAATGTCAATGAACCACTGCGTCTTTATCCAGACCAACCACAAACAGATCGTCGGTGCCCTGGTCGCCGAGTACGCGCTGAAACGCAATTCGACGCACGCCGATCAGTTCGACGTCAAGATCATGGATACGCGCGAATACCCCTTCTTCGCGGCGCACGAAGGCCAGCTGTACCTGCGCGACGGCGTCAAGCGCACCTGGCTGAACGACGACCTGCAATCCTTCACGCCAACGCGCTTTATGCCGCCTGCGCTGATGGGCTACCAGGGCCGCGCCGTGGTGATCGACCCGGACATCTTTGCCGTTGCCGACATATGGGAGCTGCTCACCCGGGATATGCAGGGCAAGGCCATCCTGTGCCGCATGCGCTCCGGCCCCAAGGGCCTGGTAGACCGATGCATGGCCAGCAGCGTGATGCTGCTCGATTGCGCGAGGCTGGAACACTGGAAGGTCGAGGAGACCTTCAATGCCATGTTCGAGTTCAAGCAGGACTACATGCCCTGGATCTGCCTGAAGATGGAAGACCGCGACACCATCGGCTTCTTCGAACCCGAGTGGAACGATTTCGACAAGCTCACCGCCAACACCAAGATGCTGCACGTCACCCGGCGAAAAACCCAGCCGTGGAAAGCCGGCCTGCCCATCGACTGGCGGCCCGCCGAGCGCTTCCGCCTGTTCCCGCCGCTGGCCTGGGCGATGCGCGCCCGCCGCAAGCTGTTCGGCGAATACGCCCTGCTCGGCAACTACAAGGAACACCCTGACAAGAACCAGACCGACCTGTTCTTCGGGCTACTGAAGGAATGCATCAACAAGGGCATCATCAGCGAAGACATGCTGCGCGAGGAGATGCGACAGAACCACGTGCGGCACGACGCCTTCGCAGTACTGGAACGCACCCCCGACCTGGCACCGCCCGGAGAGCCGCCGCTGAAACTGTCTGCCGCCTAACGCTTATCCCGAGCAGGAGCGGCTACGCCGGAGCCAGGCTTATCCCCTGCCAAACAACGCACGAACCCGTTCTGCCGCCCGCTCGACATCATCCGGCAGCGTCAGCCCCCCGCCCTCTGGAAACGGTTCACCAAGCCACACCGCCCGACCGTCCCGCACCAGCTGCTGCTGGATTTTTCCCACGTCGCGGTGCATGCGCCCCGGCGCGAAGCGCATGGCGAAATGGTGGCTCAGAGGTTTGAAGCGGTAGTTGTACCAGTATCGCCACCAGGGACCGGTATCACCCGGGTCGAAGATGTACAGCGGCCTGCCGGTGTACGCCGCCTCGGTCAGCATGGACATGCTTTCGCCGGTCACCACCAGCTGATCGGCGAGCGCCAGGTAGGCGAGGTAGGGGTTATCGGTCTGTCCGGCCCGCCACGCATGGATATGCGAGGGCACAGTGATTTTCGCCTGCAATTCGGCGAAGGCCTCCGCGGGGGTTCGGGCACTGCTGCTTACCAGCAATGACCCGCCACCGTGCTGTGCCAGTTCGTTGGCCTGTCGGCCGAGACGCCGGCCTTTTGCGCGCGTGAACACGAAAGGGCCGCTGTCGCCCCCGACCAGCAGCGCGGTCCAGGGCCGTGGCAGGTGTTCGAGGCGCGGGCGCCATTCGTCGGCAGCCTGCGCCAGCCGGTCCCGGTTGACCCCGTGAAGCGGCAAGTGGTTGTGCAGCACGTTGGCGCGCTCGGGCAGGAAATATTGTGGCGTGGTGACGATGAGATCGAAGCTGTCGAGCGGCGCCCAG
>Ga0055481_10000814_pt1 | contig 10675 bp, 9 predicted proteins | sample Muzzi_PWC_D2_FD_57936 | JGI IMG/M metagenome (GOLD analysis project Ga0055481, IMG submission 57936) | Wetland microbial communities from San Francisco Bay, California, USA, that impact long-term carbon sequestration - Muzzi_PWC_D2 | ecosystem: Environmental > Aquatic > Marine > Wetlands ... | reverse complement strand
TCGGGCGTCGCGTTCTGGACGCCGATCTCGGGGCGACCGTCGCCGTCGTAGACGACGAAAGTGCCATCGAGCAGCGGGCCGGCGAAGAATACGCGCGGCGCAATCGCATCACTTGCCCGCATCTTTTCAACGACCGGTAACACCTTGTGCATCAGGCCACCGGTATCACGGACGCTTGTAATGCCATAGGAAAGAAACAATGCCGGCATCGCGTCGGTCAGGCGACCGTCGTAGGTCAGGTGCACATGAAAATCCCACAGGCCGGGGATCAGGTATTTGCCGGTGCCGTCAATTCGTTCAGCGACATCCAGCCTGTCATCGGCAGATTGAATCGCGGTTATCTCGTCACCGTCAAAAACAACTGTCCGGTTGCTACGAACGCCGTTGACGGCATCGATAACGGTGACGTTGGTAATCGCCGTTCCACTGGGCGCCGACTGACAGGACGCCATGAGGATCGCCAGAGCAGCCAGTTGCGGCCAGCCATTCCGTTTAATGAAATTCATCGGTTCTTGAGGATGGAGTATCGCTCTGGTCCCGGATGGTCCTCAAGGCTGCAGATCGACATGGTAATCGATTGCCACGGCCAGGAATTTCGAGATCTCGACCATGTCCTGGCCGACAAACCGGATTGTGTGTGAATTTACCCTCTCGACGTTGGGCAGGTACGACAGCAGCTCGACAGGCTGGTAATTCTTCAGGCTCAGTTCCAGCTCGATCGGTGTTTCCAGGACGTACGGCTGGAACTGCCCGATACGGTCGATCGCTGATTTCGTCCGGGTGCGGATGACTTCGTATCCGGCTTGCGGCGTCATCGTCTGTGCCGAATGAAAGCTCTTCGCCCATTTGACGACAGCACCTTCGATGTCGCCGATCAGCACCTGGTTTTCAGCAACGGCGGCATCGTCACCCGATACCATGATGACCGGCACGCCGAAATGGCCCGCGATCGCCGCGTTCATGCTGCCTTCGGTCATCTCCATGCCGTTGAGTCTCAGGCTCGTGATGTTGGCACTGGACATCGTGTGTGCACGGACGCCGCGCGTGTTCGCCGTACTTGCGTGGTAGCCGATGAAAATCACTCCGTCGAACGTCTCGTCGATGCCCTCCATCATGCCGAGCGGGCGCGGCCAGGAGCGAATGACCATGACGTCATCGGGCAATTCCTCGATCAGCAGGTTTTGTCCGTTGCCGTGGGAATCGCTGATCAGAAACTCCGTTGCGCCTGCCGCACGTGCCGCGTCGATAGCGGCATTGACTTCTGCTGTCATGAATTTTCGGAAGCGCTCATATTCAAATCCTTCCGGACTGATTTGTTCCCCCGTCACCACACCGACGACACCTTCCATATCGGCGGAGATGTAGATCTTCAGCCCGTTGTCCTGGGCGTTCGCGAATGACGCAAAGGCAAGCGTCAAAACAATGAAGAACAGGTTTCTATTTCTCATGTCTGGTATTCCTTTAACTTGAGAGTCGGAGCCGCGCTCTGACCCCGGTTCGGCCTAACGCCTCACCGGGAGGATTATTTGCGAGGGATACTCGGCCGAATGATGGATCGTGTTGCGCGCGGTCACGCCTTCCGTCTCGTCGTAGTTGTTGCCACCGGTATTCAGGTTGCGCATGTACTGTGGAAATTTACTCGATGCGAGTTCGACACGAATACGATGTCCGGGCTGGAATTCGTAACTGGTCGACATGGCCGTCGGGTTCAGTTCGTAAACGCCGCCTTCTTTCATGAAGACCTCTTTGTCGTATCCCTCGCGAAAGCGCGCGCGGAAGATCGTGTCATCGACGTTATACGCCGTGCCGTCCGGATAGACATCCACCAGTTTGACGGTAAAGTCGGTGTCTTTCGCATCGGACGAGACAAAAAGCTTCGTGCGAATGAAGCCGGTCACGTCCATCGCCTCTTGCAGCTCGTCGCTCGTATATACGAGCACGTCGGCGCGCGCCTCGATGCCCCGCTGATCATAACTGCCGCCGAGTGCCGCGCCTCGATTGCAACACACGCCACCTCCCAGTGCAGGCACCGGGTTCATCGGATCATAGGTAAACGAGTCGCTGGATGAGCCGCTCGCTATCTTCGTTGAAATCGAGCCGTTACCAAATACACTGTTGGCATCCCCGCTGCTGTCGATATACATGGTCACCGGCTGGACATCTTCCGGAGGCCAGGTATCGGCCGACTCCCATTTGTTTCGGCCCATCGTATAAAACTGAACACGCGGCGTATTCTTGTGAAACCCGTTCTTCCCGCCTTTCATATAGGTGTCGAGAAACGCGAAGATCGCCTCGTAGTAAGGAAAGGTTGCATTGCCGACATTCAGGTCACCGGCGATCAGATCGCTGTATTCCGGTGTGCGGAAAAACCCGCAATGCAGCGTCGGCGCCACAACCATGTACTGGCCGTCGCGTACGGATTTGTCACTGGCATTGTTTCTCACGTGGTTGTAGAGCGTGAGATTCGGTCCCTGGCTGACGTCGAACCAGGTATTGAACCAGAACGCCGGCACACCGAAGTCCTCGTCGTCATGATAGAGCCCGCCCTCGTACCATTTTGCGTCGTTCGGCTTGCGCGACATCAGGTCGGCGCCCGGACCGTCGTTGCCATCCGCATCTTTCAGCCAGTCGACCGACGGTAATTTGCGCATGTGCTTCGCCCAGTCCATCTCGGGCATATTTGCCGAGAGATCGTAGGCTTTGCGCAATCGCTGTAACTGTTCCTGGCTCAATCCCTGCGGAAACTGCGGCCGGGTGTTCTGCTGGACGCCATAGAGCCACACGGTGAACAGTGTCTGGTGAACGCCACCCTTGTACCAGTTTCCCTGTTCGTAGTATTCGCCGACACGACCGATACCCGCGCCCGAGGACATCGGAATCATCGCGGTATGCGCCGGGTGGTTCTGTGCTGCCAGAGCCAACTGCCACTCAGCGGTGGACGAGCAGCCCCACGTCGCAACCTTGCCATTCGACCAGTCCTGTTCCGCAATCCAGGTCAGCGAGTCATAGCCGTCGCTTCTTGGTCGCCCGAGTATTTCCCACTCCCCTTCGGAATAGTACCGTCCTCGCTCGTTCTGCACGACGAATGCATAGCCGTGTTCTATCGCCTTGATACCCATTTCCAGTGAGGTGCCGTCAATCTTGTTGAAGTTGTAAGGCGTCTTTACGAACATCACCGGGAACGGGCCGTCACCTTTCGGCAGGTACACGTCTGTCGCCAGGCCGACGCCATCTCGCATCGGCACCATTATCATCGTGTCTGCTTCGGTAATCGCCTCGAATTTTGCGACGTCAGGATTGACCTCCTGCGCCAGCACGAATGGCGAGCAGACTGTCATCGACAGGAAAAGAACAACGTCTGTAAAGACGCGCAACGGCTGCTTCATCGTGTCCCCCGGAACTGTTATTAGCGTTTTCAGACTAGGATAGGCTGCTCGCCGGGTGCCGTCAAAAGAAGGCTGATAGACTGTTCGTCCGTCGCCGTCGGATTGCCGGAGTGAGTTGGTGAGATACTGGATATGCCTGTTACTGCTGATCAGCGGAACCGCTGGGGCCGCCGGATCCGGCGGCATCAATGCACCAGATCAGCGCGACAAACCCTACCTTGTCCTGATATCCATCGATGGTTTTCGCTGGGATTACCAGGATGCTTACGATACACCGACGATGGATCGAATTGCCGCCAACGGTGTTCGTGCAGCAAGGATGATTCCGGTTTTTCCGACACTCACGTTCCCCAACCATTATTCGATCGCCACCGGCCTGTACCCGGCACACCACGGCTTGATCGGCAATCGATTTCCGAGCAAGGACCGCTCCGCTTTTTACAGTTCCCGTGACAGCGAATCGGTCCAGGATGGTTCCTGGTATGGCGGCGAACCGATATGGGTGGCAGCGGAAAGGCACGGACTGGTCAGCGCAGCCTTCTTTTTCGTCGGCACGGAAGCACCGATCGACGGCATTTCCCTGACTTACTGGAATGTATTCGACTATGACGTCAGCGGCTTCGATCGTGTAGACAAGGTGATCGACTGGCTATCGATGCCCGACGATACGCGCCCGCATATGATTACCCTGTATTTCGAAGACGTCGATGTCGCGTCACACAAATTCGGGCCCGGATCGCCACAAAGCATCGAATCAATTGAAAGAGTGGATACCTACCTGGACAGGTTGTTGTCCGGCATCGAAAAACTTGCCGTCGCAGATGACGTCTACCTGGTCATTGTCTCCGATCACGGCCAGGCACGCAGGAAGACGGACGTCGAGCCTTTCGTCTTCGGCACGGTTGCCAATCTCGACGGCCTCAGAATTGTCGACCACGGAGCCGCCGCTTTTATCTATTTCCCCGAGCCGGATCCGGAACGTGCTATCGCAATTTGCAAGGCCATCAACGCACGCTGGGACCACGGCTCGGCGATGCTTCGTGAGGAGTTGCCGGAATCCTGGAAAGCACTCGATAATTCCGGTATCGCCGAGATTGTCGTACAGGCGGACCCTGGATACCTGGCTTACTCCAGGCCGCAGCGATCGGCAGGCACCTCGCTTGGCGATCACGGCTGGGCGCGCGAGTTCGAGGATATGCACGGTATCTTCCTGGCGAGCGGCCCCCGACTGCCGAAAGGGAAACGCGTACCGGCAATCGAAGCCGTCGATGTCTATCCATTGATGATGGCGATACTGGGCTTGCCGATCACAACACCGATTGACGGCGATCCGACAAGGCTATCGGGGCTGCTTGAATGGCGGGTCGATTCCAATGTCCCCTCTGATCAGGTGCCGAACTGACGAAGGCGAAGGATTTTCCAGCCGACCCATTTTCTGACGGTATCAGAGTTCTTTGCGGCTCATCCTGTCGGCGATGTGGCCGGCCTGGCGAATGGCGAGTGCAACGATCGTGAGCGTCGGGTTTGCCGCGGCGCTGGAGCTGAATACACTGCCATCCGAAACAAACAGGTTCGGAATGTCGTGCACCTGCCCCCAGCGATTGGTAACGCCGTCACCTGGGTCTTCACTCATGCGCGCAACGCCCATGTTGTGGCAGCCGTAGCCAATGCCTTCTATTTTGCTGACGACGGAGCCGCCCAGAGATTCGAATATTTCGGTACTCGTCCGGTTCGCATGTTGTTGCATCAGAGTGCTGTTCGGATGCATCGCGTAGTCGATCACCGGCACTGACAGCCCGTTCTCGTCCTTCTCGGTCGGGTGCAGAGTTATCCGGTTGGATCCTTGTGGCGGGTCCTCCCCTGTAACGAAGGTCGCCGCCATATTTCTGTATTTTCCCATGTGCCGAGCGACCTGCTGACCCCAGCCCGCTATTCCGGCTGCGATACTTGCGGGATCGGTACCGCTGGTTTCGATGAAGTAGCCGCCGGCAAAACCCCGTTCCGGTTGATGATACTGCTCGTCCATGATCAGGCCGGATTGTCTGGTCCCGTGGTGAAAATTCACTTCCCCGGGCATGACGGCGACAACACCGGTTGTTACGTGGCGCATGTAATTGCGTCCGAGATGGCCGGATGAGTTGCCCAATCCGTCTGGATGTTTCCCGGATGCGGAATTCAACAAAAGGCGCGTCGTCTCAACGACGTTGCCGGCTACTGCGACAGCGCGCGCTTTCTGCTCCTGCGTTACGCCGTTCTGGTCGACGTAAACAACACTCGCTACTTTTCCGCTACCGTCATGATTGATCCTTAGCACCATGGCGCCGGTTCGAAGCTCAAAGTGATCTGTTGACTCCGCTTTCGGAACTTCCGTGTAAAGCGTCGACCATTTCGCACTGATCTTGCAGCCCGAATGACAGAAGCCGATTTGCAGGCAACCCGGTCGGCCGTCACGAGCGACCGGATTGATGGCGGTTCGAGTCGTCGTAATTTCCTTGTAGCCAACCTTTTGCCCGCCGGCCTTAAGCACTTTGAACATGCTCGTTTCAAATGAAGGTGGAATACCGTGGGTGCCGGTCACGCCCATCTTGAATTCGGCTTTGTCGTAATACGGGGCGAGTTCCTCAAGCGTCAACGGCCAGTCGATCAAAGTCGTGTCGTCGAGCAATCCATACGTCGTCCGCGGCTTGAACTCGTGTTCCTGGAAACGCGGTGTGATGCCGGACCAGCGCATTGTCGTCCCGCCGACTGTCTTGCACAGCCAGACTGGAATTCCCTGTCTCGTGTCGTTCCAGCCCATACGCTCGTTCATGAGCGGGGGATCGTTCTCTATGTCCTCAAGCGTCAGGCGTCGGCCGGCCTCGAGACAGACAACGTCTATGCCTTTTTGTGCAAGCTCATTTGAGAGCGTGCCGCCGCCCGCACCGGAGCCGATGACCACGACAACGGAGTCGTCACTGAGTTCGTATGAGCGCGCCATGTCTAGTCCCTCGGTAGCCAGTCGATGTCGCCGGCACCACGGTGCAGGTAACCACCATGCTGATAGGAAGGTCCTTCATAATTGATGACTTTCCAGACCGCGGGGTGGTTGTAGAGGTGGGCCTTGACGGTGGCCAGGACGCTACTGAAAACCACTTCGTTTTCGATAGCTTGCATGGCTGCAAGCTGCGCGCCTTCATCGATATCCACGAAAGCGGCAGTTTGCTGCTCGCTCAGCATTGTTTCGAGCCTTGAACCCGGGGAATCGTCGGCGACTGCCGCGAGCGAGTCATTCAGTACTTCCGCGTAGACCTCATCGGCCAGACCTTCGTATGGCAGGAGCAAGCGGGCCATTCGAACGAGCTCCTCGTGCGTCTTCTCCTGACCTGACTGCGCCCACGCTGTGCCAAACCTTATTGCGGCGGGTCCGATTCCACCGGCGGCAACGCCGGAAAACGTGACAGCAGCGACAAGAAACCTGCGCCGCGTAATGTCTGAATCTGCCATTGGTGCCCCGTTTTCATTATTTTTCGAGGTAGGATAACTATAGCAGTATATCTCGGGTTCGCTATTGCATCGCGGCAACCAAGCCGCACTTGCCACGACAATCACGTCGTATCGCGACCCTCCGAATCAGATTACGGGACGTGCGGTTGTCTTGACAGAAACACGTGACAATGGCGGAAAGAAATATCGCACTGGCTGCCTGGTACCGCTTGGTCTGTACCTGGCGGTGCTGGTGACAGGCTACCTGGTCACCCGGCCTGCACTGATTACCGAAGATTTTTCCGGACCCACCTCGCACAGTTTTTCCGTCGCCGTCGTTGCGGAAACGGATGGCGGCTATCGGTATGGAAGACAGACGCTGGATACGATTCGCGAGCGTGACCCCGAGCTGCCGTCGCTCAGGTATCTTCTGCCGCAACAACGCGTAACCATCGACGTCGGTGACATACACCATGCGACAGTTCTCGAGGACCATGACGACTGGCAGCTGATCGAATACGACTATTCGAATACGTACATGGCAACGTCAGTCTATCGCGCCTACGCAGACCGGATTGAACCGGTGTCGTACCAGATGACATCGAGCGTTGGCGACGCCATAGGATTTATGGCGGTTACGATAATTGCCCTGTTGCTTTATCTGTTGGCGGCGTCGGTCAACTATATTCGCAACCGGCGCAATAAAGCGGTCAGGGCCGGGCACTGACACCAAAGACTAACGTTTGCCTTTGAGCTTTTGCGCTGCCCGGTAGCGAGCCTCCGCCTCGGCGAGTTCAGCCTGGGCACGGGCAAGATCAGTCTCCTCGGAGATGCCTTTGAGCGCTTCCTCTGCATGCTGCTTGGCGGCGAGCGCTGCCGCTTCGTCAAGTTGTTCGCCGCGAAGTGCCGTGTCGGCCAGAACCGTCACGAGGTGTGGTTGTATTTCCAGCATACCGCCGGTGACATAGAAGAAATGTTCTTTGCCTTCGGTATCTTCGACACGCACCTCGCCGGGTTTCAAAGCCGTCAGCAGCGGCGCATGGCGCGGGGCGATGCCGACCTCGCCCATACGGGCTGGCGCGTACACCATGTTGGCGTCCCCGGAGAAGATCTCGCCTTCCGCGGACACGATGTCGACATGAATCGTTGGCATGTTAACGCTTTCTCATTCAGTTGTTTCTTCGCGGCTAAAGCCGCACCTACTGCATATTTTTGGCTTTCTCGACGGCTTCGTCGATCGAGCCAACCATGTAGAACGCCTGCTCGGGCAGGTGATCGTAGTCGCCGGCAACGATGCCGTTGAAACCACGGATTGTTTCAGACAGCTGGACGTACTTGCCGGGCGATCCTGTGAAAGTCTCTGCAACAGCGAACGGCTGCGACAGGAAGCGCTGGATTTTACGTGCGCGCGTAACAGACAGTTTGTCGTCTTCCGACAGCTCGTCCATACCGAGAATTGCAATGATGTCCTGCAACTCCTTGTAGCGTTGCAGTACCGCCTGCACACCACGGGCGCAGTCATAGTGTTCCTGGCCGATAACAAGCGGATCGAGAATCCGGCTCGTGGAGTCGAGTGGGTCAACGGCCGGGTAGATGCCGAGCTCGGCGATCTGCCGGGACAATACGAGTGTTGCGTCAAGGTGAGCAAAGGTTGTCGCCGGCGACGGATCTGTCAGGTCGTCAGCAGGTACGTAAACAGCCTGGAAGGAAGTGATCGAGCCGGTCTTCGTCGAAGCAATACGCTCCTGGAGGATGCCCATTTCCTCAGCCAGCGTCGGCTGGTAGCCCACGGCTGATGGCATACGTCCAAGCAGTGCCGATACTTCGGTTCCCGCCAGTGTGTAACGATAGATATTGTCGATGAACATCAGGACGTCGCGACCTTCGTCGCGGAATGCTTCCGCCATGGTCAGTCCGGTCAGCGCCACGCGTAGACGGTTGCCCGGAGGCTCGTTCATCTGCCCGTACACGAGCGATACTTTGTCGATGACGCCGGAATCGGTCATCTCGTGATAGAAGTCGTTACCTTCACGAGTACGCTCGCCAACGCCCGCAAACACGGAGTAACCGCCGTGACCTTTGGCGATGTTGTTGATGAGCTCCATGAGCGTCACTGTCTTGCCGACACCGGCGCCGCCGAACAAACCGACCTTGCCGCCCTTGGCGATCGGCATGATGAGGTCGACGACCTTGATGCCGGTTTCCAGCAGCTCTGTCGTTGCGGCCTGTTCTTCGTAGCTCGGCGCCTTGCGATGGATCGGCATTGAAACTTCAGCACCAATATCGCCCTTGTTGTCGATCGGCTTGCCGAGAACATCCATGATGCGTCCAAGCGTCTTCGCCCCGACCGGCACGCTGATCGGACCGCCGGAGTTGGAAACCGACATGCCGCGCTGCAGGCCTTCGCTCGAACCCATCGCGATGGTCCGAACCACGCCGTCGCCAAGCTGCTGCTGAACTTCGAGCGTGATGCCGGCATCGTCGATCATCAATGCATCATAAATTTTCGGAATCTGGTCTGACGGGAATTCAACGTCCACGACAGCGCCGATTATCTGCACGGTAGTTCCTGTGCCCATACTGAGGTCCTCTAACCCACTCGGGCGATGTCTCCGCCCTTAATGTCTAAAAAATGTCTGTTGCTTTTACTAGCTAATTGATCGCTACCAGTAGTTAACCGGATACCGCGGCTGCACCGCCGACGATTTCCGAAATTTCCTGTGTGATCGACGCCTGCCTTGCCTTGTTATAGACGAGCTGCAGCTCATCGATGATGTCACCGGCATTGTCCGTTGCGGATTTCATCGCCACCATTTTCGCCGCCATTTCGCACGCGAAGTTTTCCACGGCGCCGCGATACACCTGCGATTCGATGTAACGCATCAACACATCGTCGAGCAGCTCGATTGCTTCAGGCTCGTAAATGTAATCCCAGTGTGCCTGCAATGTTTCCTCACCGAGGTCGATCGCGCTGACAGGCAACACCGTCTTTACCTCGGGTTTCTGGCTCATCGTGCTGACAAATTCGTTGTGCACGAGGAACAGCCGATCGATTTTTCCATCGCTATAGGAATCGAGCATCAGCTTGATCGCGCCAATCAGGTCATTCACCTGCGGCTTGTCACCGAGATGCGTCGCGGTGCCCACCACGTTGCCACCCAGGCGGCGAAAGAACTGCACGGCCTTGGCACCGACAAGCGACAGGTCGACTTCGACATTCTGATCTCTCCAGCGCTGCAACTCGCCGATCACGGTCTTGAACATGTTGACGTTGAGCCCGCCGCAGAGACCACGATCTGTCGAAATGACGATGTAACCGACGCGCTTGACGTCCCGCTCGACCAGCCAAGGGTGCTTGTAGTCCGGGTTGGCATTACCAAGATGGCCGATAACACGACGAATGCGCTCGGCATAGGGTCGTGAAGCCTCCATCTGATCCTGTGCCTTACGGATCTTGGATGCCGCAACCATCTCCATGGCTTTGGTGATCTTCTGCATGTTTTTTACGCTTCGGATCTTTGTGCGGATTTCTTTTTCGTTTGACAAGCTATGTCCTCGTCTAAGCGGCGTCTGTATGTCGCGGCCGATACGTCATTCGGGATGTTTCAGTACGCGCCCTTTGCTGCAAACCCGTCGCAAACCGTTTTCAAGCCCGCCTCGATCTCGTCGGAGTAATCGCCCGTGCTGTCGATCTGTTCGAGAAGATCCTGATGATGCGCGTGCGCATAATCATGCAGTGCGGCTTCGAATGCCCCGACCTTCGAAACCTCGACCTTGTCGATGTAGCCTTCGTTGACAGCGAAAAGTGACAGCGCCATTTCAGCAAC
>Ga0055481_10000809_pt1 | contig 10700 bp, 8 predicted proteins | sample Muzzi_PWC_D2_FD_57936 | JGI IMG/M metagenome (GOLD analysis project Ga0055481, IMG submission 57936) | Wetland microbial communities from San Francisco Bay, California, USA, that impact long-term carbon sequestration - Muzzi_PWC_D2 | ecosystem: Environmental > Aquatic > Marine > Wetlands ... | reverse complement strand
GGGCCAACAGAGGCCAAGGATTACAAGCCCAGCTAGGCCGAATCCTGCGGAATCGCCACGAATAGTAACGAATTACAAAGATCTACAAACGACGGGAGAGAACTGCAAAACCTCCATTCGGCGGGTCGAAACCTTCCCGATCACCCACCCGTAGACCCCAACGGCGGAGATGAGGAGAACTGGCGGCAAGGTCGCGGATGCAACCCCTTTCGAGGGTTCGAGGGAACGAAGGCGTGCCTCACCATACCTGGACCCCACTCCCCCAGGTCCGACGGGCCTGGCTCGGGCCGGCGTACTTCGGTGGCTACCTCGCGTATCTCTTCCTCCGTCCGGAATCCGAAGCCCTCCACTGGATCTCCCTGGTCCTCATCCCCGTCGTCCTGACAACCCTCACCCTCACTGACGGGTCTGGAGGACGGCTGCGTCGCGCCCTTGCCGCGCTGGGGCCCCAGTGGGGGCACCTCACCACCGGCCTCCTCTGGGACGTCCCGCTCGGCCTCGCACTGAGCGGCCTCCAACTCGTCCTTTCCGCCAGGGCCGACGCCATTCGGGGATACTTCGCCGACGGGAGCATCGTGTGGATGTTCCCCATCGTCTTCCTCCTCATGCTCCTGACGGCCGGATTCACGGAGGAGCTCTTCTTTCGAGGCTTTCTCCAGCATCGACTCGAACGGCTCACGGGATCCTCGGTCTGAGGTCTCCTCCTTGCCTCCCTCTGCTTCGGGCTCTACCACCTCCCCTACGCCTTCCTCAACCCGCATTGGCCGTCGGCGGGGAACTGGGGGGCGGCCTGGGGGGCCGCCCTCGGGCAAGGCATCCCCGGTGGCCTGATCCTCGGCGGTGTTTATCTCGGGTCACGGAGAAACGTGGTCGCCTGCGCAGCGGTGCATGCGCTCATCAACACCCTTCCAGGGCTCACAATGGTACACTTCGGCGGTCGATGACGGGCGGATTCGTCCCGCATCTCCCACAGCTCGTCGCATCTCACATCGGCGTCCACCCCGGCGGCTCCGGCTCCACTGACCGTCGCTTGGAGATCCGCCATCGGCGGCGGCGGCATCGGCGGAGTGGTGGTGTCACCGCGCGGAGCAAGGCCCATAGGAGAGAAGAACGAGGCCGCGGCCGACAGCGGCGCCGTCAAGGAGGCGGCGAGTCGTATACAAGCTCCATAGAAAGTCCGCGACTCGACAGGACCGCGCGGCCGCAGGGGCGTCGCGTGAGACGGGATCAGTCGTTGCCGGGTCGGACGAGCCGTATGTCACGGCGGACGGAGGCGCGGCTCGCGGGCGACCCCGTGAGAGCGGGTGCGGTTAGCCAGCCCCGCCGGGGCCCTCGGCCTCGAGGAGTCGAGCGCGGAGCTCCCGGGCAAGGCGCGCGAGGTGGGGTTCCTGGAAGGCGTACTCCTCCGACCGATCCGGGGCTCGAGGGTAACGGACGACACGCACCCCTCCCGCAGCGACGCGGCTCCAACCGAGCGACTCCTCTTCCACATCGGTGTCTCCGGTGCACACCAACAGGAGACTCCCCCCGAATCGGCGAGGCCGAAAGGCGCGCGCCGCCAGCGAGTTGGCCTCCTGCAACCTGCCCGTCTCGCCGACCCGCTCGGCCCCGGCTCCTGAGACGCCGCGGACACGGAGCCACGTCCAGACATGTGCCAGGAACCGACCGAGGCGCCTCGGCAGGTATGCCGCGCGCGCAGGCCACGAGAGCCGAGCCAATCGGGTCAGATGGCGCCGAGGCGAGAGCTGCTGCCGGAGGCCGGCAGGGAAGGCGGTATCGATGAGAACCAGGAGCGAGACCGCCTCTCCTGCGTCCTCGAGTTGCCGTGCCATGTCGTAGGCCACCAAACCACCGAAACTCCAACCGCCCAAGGCATACGGACCGCTCGGCTGCACCGTGTGTATTTCCTCGAGGTAGGCGGCCGCCATCGCCTCCACGCTGGCAGGACCCATCGCCCCGCCGTCCCGCCCCCTCGCTTGGAGGGCATAGAATGGCTGCTCGGGCCCGAGCAGACCGGCGAGATCACGGAACTCCATCACCCACCCCGAGAGGGGGTGGACACAGAAGAACGGAGGCAGCCGCCCGTCCGGCCGAATCGCGACGAGTGAGCGCCTCGGACGAAGACGGTCGAGCAAGCCGGCCATGCGATGCACCGTTCCTCCCTCGAGGAGTGCGGCCTCGGTGAGCCGAACCCCGAGGCGTTGCTCCAACCGGGCCGGGAGTGCCATGGCCAAGAGCGAGTCTCCACCGAGGTCAAAGAAGTCGTCGTGAATCCCGACACGAGACACGCCAAGGAGATCGCTCCACAGGTCCGCCACGACCCGCTCCATGTTCGTCGCCGGTGCCCGGAAGGGGGCATCGAGTGAGGGCCGATCGCCGTCAGGCGTCGGGAGGGCGCGGCGATCGACCTTCCCGTTGGGATCCAAGGGGAGCCGGTCGAGCACGACGAAGCGCGAGGGGATCATGTAGGCGGGGAGGGCGGTCCGAACCGCGCGGCGGAGGTCGCTCACCGACGGCGCCGCGCGGGCGTTCGACACCACATAGGCCACGAGTTGTGGATGGCCGAGCGCGCTCGGTAGGGCCAGCACGGCCGTGTCATCTACCAGACCGGTCGCCAGCAACGCCGCCGTGACGGTCTCCAAGGGGATGCGGTGTCCGCGGATCTTGACCTGGGCATCCGCCCGCCCCAGGTATTCGAGGCACCCATCGTCTCGGAGTCTACCAAAGTCTCCGGTGTGGTAACTCCGAGCCCCGGGCACGGCGTCTTCTTCGCGGAAGGCGGCGGCCGTCGCAGCGGGATCGTTCCAGTACCCCAGGGCCAGGAACCGACTACGGACCACGATTTGGCCTGCGTGGCCAGGCGGGACCGGTGTCCCGGACGGGTCCACGAGGGCCACCGCCATGTCCTCCGTGGGATAGCCGACCGGTACGACGTCTTCGATCAAGGCCGCATGTTCATGGTCGATGAGGTACTGCCGCGACAATCCCGTTTCGGTGGCTCCCAACCCGTTGGCGAGTATGCACGGCGGTGGGACGTGCTCTCGATACAGCGCCACGTGTCGCGGGGTGCACGTATCGCCTTCGAGGCGGATGACCCGCACCGAGGCAAAACCGCACCCGGCGGCGACGAGTCGCTCGAATACGGACGGCACGGCGTGCAGCATCGTGAGCCGCTCCCGGTCGATGAGATCGGCCAACCCCTGGATGCCTTCATGCCTGAGATCGTACGGATAGACGGTGGCGCCGTTCAGTAGCCCGCAAAACAGGCTCGATACCGCGCCGCTATAGCTCGGTGATTGCAGGAGGGTGAGCCGGTCGTGGGAAGTAATACGGAGGTTGTTGGTGTACCGCAGGATATTGTGCAGGACATTCCGATGGCTATCCACCACCCCCCTGGGCCGTCCCGTCGACCCTGAGGTGTAGTAGATGTATGCCGGGTGGGCGGCGGAGGCGTCGAGGCCCTCCGTGGCATCCGAGGCCACCGGCGCCGGGTCGGGGTCGGGGTCGGGGTCGAGGACGATCGAACCCGAGCCAGACAAAGCGTGGGCCAGAGGTGCACCGTCCGGATCGGTCACGACCAGCTCCAGAGCCGCATCCCGGACGACGCGGGACAGCCGGTCCGGAGTATCCGTCGGATCGAGAGGGACATAGAACTTCCCCGCGCCGAGGATGCCGAGGATCGCAGCGATCGCCGGAGGTCCTTGCCCGAGGAGGACGCCGATCGGCTCCGAGGCCGGCCCGCGACGATCGATCAGGAGCTCCCGGATATCGGAGCTCCACCGCCACAACGCCTCATAACTCAATGGCATCGAAGCGGTCCACACTGCCACTCGATCGGGATGCGCGGCGACCTGTTGCCGGAAACGGGTCGGAATGCCCAGCTCGATGTCCTGGACCCGGAACGGCCTAAAATCACCATGTGGCGCGGTGGAATTCGTCATCGAGGTCTCGAGTGGGCGGGGACGCTGATCCGGACCCCCGCAGATACGTGACTAGAAGATGCCGGCACCGGCGTTCCTGGCAATAGTCGGCGGTGACCCAACGCCCGCGTCCGGAGCTGGCTTCGGAACGCCCCGCTTCCGCGGCCCACTGAGGACGAGGGAGGCTTGCGTCGGTTGTGGACACGCGGTACCGTAGCCATGACCTCGTCCCGCCACCTCGATGCACCTTACTGCACTCCCGGCGCCCCTGTCGCGCCTCATCCACCTCGCCCCCCGATTCCTATTGGCAGGCGCTACGGTGCTGGCATCCGCGGTGCCCCTGATGGCCCAGGCGGACGGCGCCGACAGGACTCGGGGACATCTCATGCTCAAGGCGGTCAAGGAGGCGCTCGAGAAGCACTACTACGACTCCACGTACGGCGGCCTCGACCTGGACTCCCTCATCGAGGCCGGCAAGGAGCGCGTCGGCGTCACCCCCGACATCCTCCTCCTCCCGACCGGCGCCGACCTGGCCGCTCATCGCGACCCGGTGCTGGCCAAGGCGGTCGAGATGGCGGGCGGTCGGATGGATCCGGAAACCGCCGGTCGGCTCTTCCCCCCCACCAAACGCGACCAGAACCTCGAGCACTGAGTCGATGCGGGGCCTCTCTGGGAGCCGGACCTGCCTGGGTCGGCCCCACGAGCGGAACCATGCCGAGGGCGCATGCCCGCCACCCGATGCGGGCATTTGTGTCCCGTGCGGTAGGCCGCTTCATTAGAAGTGGCTGAGTGCGCCGGAGCGTCGGGGCGCGCGGCTACCACCCGGTCCCTCTCTCATGGAGTCGAGATGAACGGCGCCCCCCTGGCCGCCTGGCGCGCGGACACGCCCGGCTGCACCCTTCGTAACCACCTCAACAATGCCGGCGCGGCGCTCATGCCCCAATCGGTGTCTGCCACCATCGCCGATCATCTGCAGTTGGAGTCGGAGATCGGCGGCTACGAGGCCGCGGACGCCCGCGCCGATGCCATCGAGGAAGTCTATCATGGCCTGGCGGCGCTCCTCGGGTCCCAGGCGCGGTCAGACAACATCGCGGTGACGGGGAGCGCCACGGCAAGCTTCATCCAGGCGATCACGTCGTTCGACTTTGAGCCCGGCGATGTGATCGTCACCACCCGATGCGACTACACCTCGTACCAGATCCAGTTCCTCGCCCTACACAAGCGACTCGGAGTCGTCGTTCGCCACGCCGATGACCTCCCCGAAGGGGGTGTCGATCCGGCTTCCGTCCGGGCACTGGCGCGGGATCCACGCTGCCGATTGGTACATGTGTCATGGGTCCCGACGAGCTCGGGGCTGGTCCAGGACGCCGAGGGGGTCGGAGAGGTGTGTGAGGCGCTGGGCGTGCCCTACCTGGTGGACGCCTGTCAGGCCGTGGGACAGTTCCCGATCGATGTTGGTCGCCTCCGGTGCGACTACCTCACGGCCACGGCCCGGAAGTTCCTGCGGGGGCCCCGAGGCGTTGGGTTCTTGTACGCGTCCGATCGCGCGCTGGAGCGCGGCGATCACCCGCTCTTCGTGGACATGCGAGGCGCAGAATGGACCAAGGTGGACGCGTACCGGATCGCCTCGACAGCCAAGCGCTACGAGGACTGGGAATTCCCCTACGCATTGGTGCTCGGCCTCGGCGAGGCCGCTCGATATGCCGAGCGGGTCGGGATTGACGTCGCGAGCACACGGGCTCTTGGCCTGGCGCGACGACTGCGGCAAGGGCTATCGGCCATCCCGGGAGTGCGCCCCCTCGACGAGGGGCGGGATCCGTGCGCGATCGTTACGGCGGAGATGGAGGGGTGGGATGCCCAGGACGTCGTCGGGGAGCTCGCGGCGCGTCGCATCAATTGTGTCGCGAGCCTCCGATGGTTCAGCCAATACGATTTTGCCCACAAGGGGGTGGAAACGGCGGTCCGACTCTCGCCACACTACTACAACACCGAAGAGGAGATCGATCAGGCCGTCGGGGTCATCAGCGAGCTGATGGAGGTGCGCGCATAGCCGTCCGTCGCGGGCGTCGTCATGCGGGGTCGGACGAGTCGCTTGCCCAAACGACCCCCGGAACGCGCAGTGCGTGAGCGCACCAACCTCCCCCTAGAGCGCGGGCCGAGGGGCAACGACGGCAGGACGGCGTGGAAGTGTGTGAGGGTGGATCAGGGGTCCCTGGCTACCCGTTAACCGCCTCGAAGTGCCATCGAAACACGAAGCGCGGACCGCGCTCCGTCAGCAGAAGGTATCCTGAGGTTCCCGGTGCCGAGGTGGCAGCCGGGTACCATGCCGTGGGGTCAACCCACGGATATGAGGCCTGGCAGAGGTCCTGGACCCGCACCATCAGCCCCACCGACTGCACGTCGGCCTGGGGGGGCACATACGGTCCTGCCGGAACGACCTTCGTTGCCGTGCTCTGCAAGCTCTTGCCTTTCACCAGCCTATATCGATACGTGCAAAACGCCTCAGTCGGCAGGGCCGACGAGGGGACTCCCCGCGGACTCATCGGTCAGTGTGCTGAGTATCGGCAACACGCATGCCGGACTTGAGGCGCAAAAACGTCCCGTTGGTGCGACGTTTTTGCAGGGTGGCGCTGGACGCTTCCAGGAGTCCGGCAGCGTCCGGAGGCTGGGGAAGAGGTGGCGAAAGTGACCTGCGCTTTTTCGCTCCATGGGCCGGCAGGTAGCGGTCCCACCGAGGGAGCGTATTCTTGGCCAACCGACCGGGACGGGCGCGGGAGATCTGCCCGGGGGGCGCAGAAATCCGGTTAGGTCGAAGAGCCGGCCCGTCGTTACCCATGAACAGGGGGGCTTCCACCCCGCACGCGCAAATATGGACCACAGACCAGACCATACGGCGGGGAAGACGCCTGGTCGATGGCGCACCGGCGAGCCGCTGGAAAAACGCCCCCCTCGCGGGGTTCTGGTTTGATCTCCAGATTCCCCCGAAGCTACGCCTGACTCGGGGGCCTCCACGGACGGGCGCTATTTCGCTACCAGACTGCCGGCCGCCCCCCGAGGGACGCCAGGTGAATCCACCACAGCGAGTGAGCCGCGAGGATCCGAAGTTGACCATCGTGAGCGGCGGTCAGACAGGTGTCGACCGCGCCGCGCTCGATGTCGCCTTGGAGCTTGGCCTCGCCTGCGGAGGCTGGTGCCCCAAGGGGCGACTCGCCGAGGACGGTCCCATCTCCGAGCGTTACCCGCTCCGCGAGACGGTCTCGGATGCGTACCAGGAACGCACCATCAGGAATGTGGTCGAGTGCGACGCCACGCTGGTCCTGGCCCCAGGCCTGCCCACCGCCGGGACGGCGTTCACCGTCGAGGCGGCCAGGACCCACGGCAGACCCGTTCTCGTCATCGACCTAGACGACGACGTCACCACACCGGCCGAGGCGGCGGCCTGGATCACTGCTCGACATGTGGACACGTTGAACGTCGCCGGGCCGCGGGAGAGCAGCTCGCCTGGGATACGCCAGCGGGCGAAGGACTTCCTGCTCCGGATGTTCGGGGAGACGAGCTAGCCCCCGGCCCCACCGAGGCCCGTCCTTTTTCCCCAGGAACGCCCGTCCCGGTCGCGGTCCGGCATGCACATGCGAGCCACCAGGGCAACGCCCGCGAGCGGCAACAAGAAATCGGCCCGGATGCCGAGGAGGAAGGCGGCCGACCCGCCAACGACGGTCCAGAGGACCGGGATGACACCCAGTAGAATCGCCTCACGTCTCGGTGCGAGCAGCAGCAATCCTGCCGTGAGGATGGTCGATGGACACGGGACTCCGAAGGTGGGGAGGCGAGGATACCGCAGCCCGAACAACAGACCGGCGAGCGGATAGACCATGGCATAGGCCACGAGGGCGACGCCGGCCGGACCGAGGAAGGCTCGGGAAGACGCGAAGGTCAGGCGGTCCCGAGCGAGGCCTCGCCACAGGAACAGGGCGGCTTCGACGACGAAGAGCGCAGCAAAGAGGCGGGCGGCTGGGTTGATTGTGCGAAAGAACGCCAGGTGATAGGCGATCCCGGACCAGGCCCAATGAAGCGCCAGGAGGATGCCAAGGACCCGATGTCGATGGATACCACCCCGGGCGAGATAGATGAGGGCACCAGCAGTCAGCAGCCACAGCGCCACCGCAAAGGGCAGCAGTGTCCCGTTGTAGGCGGCGAAGACCTCGAGAAACTGATCGTGCGTGAATGGCAGATTCATGGTAACCCGCTCCGTCTTGCACCGCCGCAGCAGCCAGCGTTTCGGCGACTACGCCATTGATACCCTATTCGGCAAGCCCGGGAAGCAGGCGAAACGGGAACCCCCGGCCCACCGAGAGCACCCACCCCCCAGGATCCACATCGTTGTCGAATCGGTGCGCCAGGTCTAGGCGAATCGCTGAGATGCTCGATGTGCGGTTGATCCCGATGCGGAGCCCGACCCCCGCATCCCACCCGGTCCGACGTGCCTCCCCCGAATACCAGGCGCCACCGTAGTCAGCGAACGCCGCTACACCCAGCCCGAACACGTCCACGATGTCGGGGAATACGGCCAGACGATACTCCGTGTTGACGAGGAACGTCCGGTCTCCGGTGTACGCGTGCGACCGAAAGCCCCGGAGGCCTATCGCCAGCCCGAGGTCGAACTCTTCGCCCGGCGCCGGCGCCTTCTTCCACCCTGCCTCTCCGTGCATCACGAGGGTGTGCCGCCGGCCGGCACCGAGGGCTAACGTGCTCCCCAAGGTCACGGACCCGGAGTCCACGGCTGAGCCGGTGAACAAGCCGTTCGCGGCCGCGGCAGCCTTGAAGTAGCCTGTCCCCGAGCCGATCAGCACGCCACTCCGCATCTGCACCGACACTCCTACCCCGTCTCGCACGTACCCGAAGAGCCGCGGCGCAGCGTAGAGCGAGACGCTGGCGATCGTCGAGAGGTCGACGTCCTCCTCCCGGCCAAAGCCCTCGACCCCGGTGGCCACGATGAGGCGAGGATGCATCCACGTGAAAAATGGCCCACCCGTGGCCAGCACCGTGGAAGTGAGCGGTGTCGTCAGCGTGTCCTCCTGGAAATCGTCGCGCCACACCTGAGCGGCGAGTCCCACCCGAATGATGCTGGCGCGCGTGGCCCTCGACGCATAGGCACCGCGCATCCGGTAGATCGAGGTCCGGCGCGCCAGCGATTGGGCGGCGATCGGGTTGCCGCGGCGGAATCGAAGGACGGTGTAGTCCGCATAGAGCCCCGAGATGCCGAAGGACCTCCGCGATTCCAACGACACGAACGGTTGTTCCACAACACCGCTCAGGATGGTTCCGTCGGAGCGTGCATCCAAGGCAAGGCCCATGTTTACTGCGCTCCCGAACAGGCGCCGGCGCCGATACTCCAGCCCCACCGCGGTGCGGTCCGGATCGGAGCGGTACTCGACGCCGACCGCAGTGGCCGAGCCGAACAAGTTGTCTTCCTCGAGGCTCAAACGCAGGGCGACATCCCCTCCGCCGCTTCGAACACGGGCGTCTAGCTTGGTACTCCACGCGTCCCGCGTCCGCACCCGCACGAGGAGCCCGCTGTCCGACCGCACGGTGTCGATCTGCACCCGGCGGAAGATCCCGAGACGCCGGAGGTTCCGCTCTGTCTCCGCCACTCGCGCCGAGTCATACGGCTCCCCCGGGTGGACCAAGATCTCCCGGCGTACCACCGACTCCTTCGTGAGGGCGTGGAGCGCGTTGGCTACCCGCGCGTACCAGGCGCCGGATTCCTCTTGATCGAAAATGTCCGCCCGCTGGATGACCACCGCGTGGATCAGCTCGGCCGGCCTTGCAGTCGTGTCGGCGCCTCCCTGGGCCGCGAGTGGGGCCGTCCACGCGAACAGGAAGAAGAGGCCTCGGAGGCGCCAGGCCACTGGGTAGCAGGGCAATGGCAAACGGGGTCCCCCGGAAAGGAAGATGAGGGCGGTGCCTGAACGCATGGACCCACGCGGGGAAGCACGACGTCGTGCCGATCCGACCGATTGATGAATAGGCGAGAACGTAACGGCGGCGCTACTGCCCGGTCACATCGACGACCGAGTCGAGAATGCGGTCTGGGGTAACCCCGCTGGCCTCGAGGATCTCCTGCCGGAATTTCCCCGTGCGGACCAGCCAGCCCGCCAGCCCAGCCGATTGGCCGCCTCGAATGTCGCTCCAGACGTCGTCGCCCACCATCGCCACCGTCCCCGCGGTGGCATCGAGGCCCAGGCTTGCCAGGGCGCCGTCGAAGAATCCACGGCTCGGCTTTCCGGCCACCCTTGCCTCGACCCCGGCGGCATATTCGAGCCCCGAGACGAAGGGACCGGCGTCGAGTGCCAGGCCGTCCCGCCGTTGAAAGTAGCGGTCTCGCGAGAGGGCGATGAGATGCGCGCCCTCCATCAGGAGGCGAAACGCTTCGTTGAGAAGATCGTAGGTCCACTCGACGCCGAGGTCACCCACCACGACGGCATCGGGACGGTATCCTATAGACGCACGGCCCGAGGTCCCCCCCACGAGTTCAAACTCCCCAAGGTCGGGGAGGGCCGCCTCCGCCACGTACGGAGCTACCGTCTGGACTCCTGCCCGGCGGGCCGTCTCTGCCCCGGCCAGGACCGCCGTGAACACGTCCTGGGCCTCCACGTCGAAGCCGAGCGTCCGGAGCCTGCTCACGACCGCCGAACGAGACCGGCGGGAGGTGTTGGTGACGAATCGATGCGGGATGCGGGCCTCCTTCAGGCGCGACATTGCCTCGACCGCGCCGGGGAT
>Ga0055481_10000807_pt1 | contig 10713 bp, 7 predicted proteins | sample Muzzi_PWC_D2_FD_57936 | JGI IMG/M metagenome (GOLD analysis project Ga0055481, IMG submission 57936) | Wetland microbial communities from San Francisco Bay, California, USA, that impact long-term carbon sequestration - Muzzi_PWC_D2 | ecosystem: Environmental > Aquatic > Marine > Wetlands ... | reverse complement strand
TTTTGGCCACGCTGCAGCATGAAGATGATGACAAGGTTTTCCGCCTGCACGTGACGGTTATTTAGTTTTATAAGGAGCTTCGGTCGTGCCGGAGTATCAAACGGAGTAATGATGATGAACACGATTAAATTATTTGCAGCCAGTGTTGCCCTGACCTGCTTCGCGTTGTTCCCGGCGCTCGCTTCGGCCAGTGATGATGATCTTTCAGATGTCACCATGACTGTAATGGATAGCGTTGCCGATCTCGATGGCGAAGTGCTCGAAATGCAGGGCCCCGAAGCCGAGAACGATGACCAAAGTAACGGTGACGGCACGTACGACGACGAAGAGGGTAACGATGACTCTGACGGCGATCGCGAAGACGGCGCTTCAGGCGATGGACAGGACGATGCAGACGACGAAGCCGCCAGCGACCGTGATGATGAGGAATCGGACGACGACGCATTCGGCGATGACAATGACGGTTTCGAGGACTTCGACGTTGCTGATGACGAAATTGACGAAGAACATTCAGAGGACGAGAGTGACTTCGATGAAGGCGATGACGTTGATACGGATGAGCCCGAAGAAGATGATGGCATGGATGACGAGCCCGACGACGACATGACGGAGGAAGACAGTGCCGACATGTAAGCTTATGCGAGCACTGACGACGGTGGCATAGCCTGATCGTCAAAATCGCCGCGCTTTCCGCCGGAATCAGGAGACACGCCTTTTTCCCGCGGTAAATCAAAAAATCCCCTCGTTGGATTGCCGATCGGGGGGATTTTTTTGCGCCATGTCACACTGTTGACAAAGAGTTAGTGCGAATTTTCCATAATTGGGCAAAATTCGAGTATTGGATTGACGGGAAGGCGTCCCCGCGGGAGTCCGAGACATTCTGAGTTGTACGAAAAAACAGGTCGGTCTTTTGACCCGCATGATGCGAGGAGCCGCAGCCGCGATGGCACTCATGTGCCTCGTTCCGGCAACGCCAGCCATGGCTGCGACCGCCAGCGAATTATTCGCCGACGGCAACCGCCTGTTCCGCGACGACCTCTACTGGGCGGCGTTACTGCGTTACCGGGAAGCTGCCGAAGCGGGAATGGATACGCCACTCCTCTATTACAATATCGGCGTTGCGCACTACCTGGCAAAGCAACACGTGCGGGCGCGTGAGGCGCTGCAAAAATCGGCGGCCTACGGTCCGCTGGCTGCCATCTCACATTACAACCTCGGACTGAACGCCTATGCGACCGGCGACCTCGATGAGGCACTTCGCTGGTTTCGAAGCGCACGCGACCAGGAAGAACGGCCTGACATCCGGCGCCTGGCGCGTCGCGCGATTCGCCAATTGCAGGATGAGATCGATGCCAGTGCGCCACCAACGATCGAGGCCGTGGCACAGGAGAGGGTGCGCAAGCTGATCAACGTCGATCTGCGCGCATATGTTGGCGCCGGCATCGATGACAATGTCTTCCGCTCACCATCTGACCCGTATATCGATCTCGCTGATCCGGCACAGCCGCTGGTGACGCCTGTGGTTCAATCCGGGTTTTACGTGCCAATCAGCCTGGCTGCCAAATACCAGGTCAATAGCCTGGAGAACGAGGGCTTTTTCGGCAGCTACCGGTTTGGCGGGCGCTTCTATCAGGACAAGAACCTCAGTGCGGCTGACGAATACCTGCACGAGGCAGCGTTCGGCAGTGAGTACCACAGCCAGGGTGAAGGTCGCGAAACCCGCGTTTACAGCGCATTCAAAATCGCACAACACAAGGAAATATATTTTGATCCGGACGATGGTCTCGAACGCCAGGTCGGTACCGTCAACATATCCGACCGCATGTCCTATTTGCGGTACGGACCTGAATTCTGGCTGAAAAAGCGCTACGGCCCGCTGGCATTCGGCGCGCGCGCAAAGGGACAGCTGTGGAATTACAATACGGTCGAGCTGGTGCCCGAATACGATCACGAATACTGGAACGTCGGCCTCGACGGTCAGTACCAGTTTACATCAACTTCCCTGCTGCGCCTGACAGCCGACTACTACACCCGGCGTTATGGCGATCGCACCGCTTTCGAACTCGATGGCACACAACCGCTCGGCAATCCAACGATACGATACGACTACACGGAGTTCGGCTTCGAAGCGCGCCAGAGAATCACGAATTTGATGTGGTTCAGCATTAATTACAAGCGAACCGAGCGGGAAGACCAGTACCTGGGCTACAACAACTATGTCCGTGACGGCTACGGCGCCGAGTTTCACCTGAACCTTGGCCAGCGCTTTGATTTTGACGCGACCGCCCGCTACTACAATTACCACTATGAGAACGCATTCGCTTTTCACGACCCTGCCGGCGGACGCAAAACGCTCGAATCAGCGATCGGCCGTGTAAGGGCCACTTTCCGCATGACTCCCACGCTGGATCTCGTCGGCGAATATCTGTTGCGGCAGGTCGCATCCAATGATTTTCGTATTCAATATGATCGTGAACAGATCATGCTGAGTGTCCGCTGGTCACCATAAAGGCATCTCACGCAGGGGGTCAGATGCCGCTTTGACCTTTCGCCATTTGCCGCGCATTCCCGAATCCTGGCCGCAGACACGGCATCAACCGATATCCCTCTGACGATTTAACCCGACAGGATTTCGGGCGCTCCATCGGCGCTGTTCTTTGCTAGACTGCGCCCCCTTGAGGGCCCAGAGCAGCCATGGACGTCACCCCAATTCTCGAATCGTTAAACGAGGCGCAGCGCGAGGCTGTCACGGCTTCAACTGACCCCTTGCTCGTGATTGCGGGCGCCGGCAGCGGCAAAACACGCGTGTTGACGCATCGCATCGCGTGGCTGATCGATGTTGAGGGCGTATCGCCGCAGGGTCTGCTCGCGGTTACCTTTACGAACAAGGCAGCGGCGGAAATGCGCGGGCGAATCGAATCGTTGCTGAATATGCCGGTCAATCATCTCTGGATCGGCACGTTCCACGGACTCGCGCATCGCCTGCTTCGACGCCACTGGCAGGAAGCGGCGCTGCCGCAGAATTTTCAGATTATCGATTCCGATGACCAGCTCAGGATCATCAAGCGATTAGTCAAGAATCTCGAGTTCGACGACGATCGCTGGGTTCCGCGGGAAATCCAGTGGTTCATCAATGCGCAGAAAGACGAAGGGCTGCGGCCCGGACATCTCGATGACGACAATGATCCGAACCGGCGGCAACAGATCGCTTTCTATCAGCAATACCAGGAAATCTGTGACCGTGGCGGCCTGGTCGACTTTGCCGAGTTGCTTTTGCGGGCCCACGAGCTGTGGCGCGATAATCCCGGCCTGCTTGCCCAGTACCAGCGCCGCTTCCGGCACCTGCTGGTCGACGAATTCCAGGACACAAATGCGATTCAGTACGCGTGGCTCCGTTTGCTGGCCGGCAGGGAAGGCGTGCCGTTCGTGGTCGGTGATGACGATCAGTCGATCTATCGCTGGCGTGGCGCACGGGTGGAACACATTCAGCGATTTCAGAAAGATTTTCCCACCGCCAGGGTCGTCAAGCTCGAGCAGAACTATCGCTCGACGGCAACGATTCTCGACGCGGCGAATGCCGTCATAGCGAACAATAATTCGCGATTGGGAAAGAATCTCTGGACCGAAGGCGGTCGCGGTGAGCCCGTTCGGGTTTACTCCGCTTACAACGAACGTGACGAAGCGGAATTTGTCGTCGGCAAGCTGCGAACCTGGAGTGACCAGGGCAATGCGCGGGCGGACGCGGCCGTGCTGTACCGGTCCAACGCCCAGTCGCGCGTGCTCGAAGAAGCACTGATCAACGCCAGGCTGCCGTACCGCGTCTACGGCGGTTTACGCTTTTTTGAACGACAGGAAGTGAAAGACGCGCTTGCATACCTGCGCCTGATCTCGCATCGCGATGACGACAGTTCTTTCGAACGCGTTGTCAACAAACCTGCACGGGGCATTGGAGCGAGGACTCTAGAGGCAATGCGTAGCTATGCACGGGCGAACAGTTGTTCTCTGTGGCGAGCCGCGGGTGCCGTCGCCAGCGATGCGGTGGGCGGCAGGGCATCGACAGCGATCGTCGTATTCCTCAACCTCATCGAGCGCATGGCGAAAGACACTGCGGGGCTCGAGCTGCACGAACAGGTCGACCATGTCATCCAGGCGAGTGGCCTGATCGAGTTTTTCAAAAAAGAGAAGGGCGAGCGCGGTGAAACCCGCATCGAAAACCTCGAAGAACTCGTCAGCGCGGCGAAAGGCTTTCAGCCGGACCCGGCGGACGACATGTCGCCGCTGGATGCTTTTCTGTCGCACGCGGCGCTCGAGGCCGGCGAGGGCCAGGCAGATGCTTGGGAAGACTGCGTGCAGCTGATGACCATGCATTCAGCCAAAGGACTCGAATATCCGCTGGTGTTCATGTGCGGCATGGAGGACGGACTTTTCCCACACCAGCGATCGATTGCCGACCCGAACGGCCTCGAAGAAGAGCGCCGGCTGTGCTATGTCGGTATTACGCGGGCCAAGGAAGCCCTGTACATCACTCACGCGGAACAACGCCGCCTGCACGGCATGGACAGTTTCTCCCAGGCATCCCGGTTTATCGCGGAGATACCGGCAGAGCTGGTCGAGGAAATCCGCCCGCGCGTGCAGGTCAGCCGCCCCATCAGCCGGGTTTCGCGAAACGGGCGACGATCTGCTGGCAGCATGTCGCCGGCCAGCGAGTTGGGCATACGCCTCGGACAGCGTGTCAGGCACGCGAAATTTGGCGATGGCGTCATTCTCAACTGCAGTGGACAAGGTGCCCACGCACAGGTAGAGGTTAATTTCGAAACCGTTGGCACTAAAATACTCGTCCTTGCGTATGCCAATCTCGATCTCATGTAAAATGATCTTCGGACACAGGGCCGTATACAGATAATGAAAATACTAATTCTCGGCGCCGGTCAGGTCGGCTCATCAGCGGCATATCATTTGTCGCGTGAAGAGGCCAATGAAGTCACGGTCGTCGACAGAAGCGCCGATGTGCTGCGGGAACTGCAGGACCGCCTCGATATACGCACGGTCGTCGGCCATGCCGCCTATCCCGATGTTCTCGAGCGCGCCGGTGCCAACGACATGGACATCATCGTTGCACTGACCGACTCCGATGAAACCAACATGATTGCATGCCAGGTGGCCTACACGATTTATCATACGCCCACGAAGATCGCGCGTATTCGCGCAGCAGACTACATGAACGCGCGCCAGCTTTTTACACAGGACGCGATCCCGATCGACGTTCGAATAAGCCCCGAACAGCTCGTCTGTGAGTACATCGAGCAGCTGATTCTCTACCCCGGTGCACTCCAGGTTCTCGATTTTTCCAACGGGCGGGTGCGGCTGGTTGGGGCGCGGGCGGACAAACGCGGTTCGCTCGTTGGTCAGAAGATCGCAGCACTCAAGGAGCACATACCGAACACCGAGGGGCGAATAGCGGCCATATACAGAGACGGTAAATCTCTGCAACCGGATGGCGACACGATCATCCGTGAGGGTGATGAAGTCTTTTTCATCGCGGCAAGGCAGGACGTTCGCGTATTTATGAGCGAAATGCGCAAGCTTGAAGACCCGGTACGACGCGTTGTCATCGCCGGTGGTGGAAACATCGGTGTCCGACTCGCGCTGGCGCTGGAACAGACCAACCAGGTCAAGATCATCGAGCGCGACCCGCAACGGGCGCGGGTGATTTCCGAACGGCTGAACAAAGCCATCGTGCTTGTAGGCGACGCGGCCGACGAAGAATTGTTGCTGGAAGAAAATATCGACAATGTCGATGTCTTCTGTGCGCTGACGAATGCCGAGGAAGCCAATATTCTTTCCGCCATGCTTTCAAAACGCCTGGGCGCGCACAAGGTCATGGCCCTCATCAATCGTCCCTCCTACGCGGAACTGGTCGAGTCCGGATCAATAGACATTGCCATATCTCCGCAGCAGGTAACCATCGGTTCTTTGCTTGCACATGTTCGCCGCGGCGATGTGGTCAAAGTACACTCGCTGCGGCGCGGCGCCGCAGAAGCGATTGAGGCGGTCGCACATGGCGATGCCGGCGCTTCGAACGTTGTCGGCAGAAAGATCGAGGATCTGGACCTGCCGCGCGGCACGAGTATCGTCACACTGGTTCGCGGCGATCACGTCATGATGGCGCACCACGACACGGTCATAGAAACAGATGATCATGTCATTCTCTTTATGACCGACAGGCGAAAGATCGACAAAATTGAGAACCTGTTTCAGGTTGATGTTTCGTTCATCTGAGCCGATCGGCAACGGCCACAAACAGCGGTCTGGTAAAATTTACGACGATGAACTGGACTGTCGCACAACGTATCCTGGGGTTGCTGCTGATGATATTCAGCATAACGATGATCCCGCCAGTCTTGATCAGCGCCCTGTTCCAGGATCATTCGTGGTTGCCGTTCGTTGAGAGCTTCGCGTTAATTCTTGGTGCCGGACTGATTGTCTGGTTTCCGGTCAGGGGAAAACGCAAGGATCTGCGCTTGCGCGATGGTTTCGTTGTCGTTGCTTCGTTCTGGACGGTGCTCGGAACAGCTGGTGCACTACCGCTCTTCCTGGCAGACGTTCCGTCAATGTCATTTACCGATGCGGTCTTTGAATCGATGTCGGGCCTGACGACGACTGGTGCGACCGTGCTGACGGGACTCGATTCGCTCCCCAAATCCATTCTCTATTATCGGCAGCAGCTGCAGTGGTTTGGCGGAATGGGCATCATCGTACTGGCAGTTGCCGTGCTGCCAATGCTCGGTGTTGGCGGAATGCAGCTCTATCGTGCCGAAGCGCCCGGGCCGGTCAAGGACACGAAACTTACACCGCGCATCACCGAAACGGCCAAGGCGCTCTGGTACGTCTACCTGGCGTTCACATTGTCGTGCATGTTGGCCTACATGATCGCCGGTATGCCCTGGTTCGATGCCCTGTGCCACGCGTTTTCGACTGTCGCAATCGGCGGTTTCTCGACCCACGATTTGTCCATTGGTTATTTCGACAGCGCCACTATCGACATCGTTGCCATTATTTTCATGATGCTCGCCGGTATCAATTTTTCGTTGCATTTTTTCGCGTGGAAAAGCGTTTCTGTGCTGCATTACCCACGGGACCCCGAATTTCGCGCCTATGTCTTCATCCTGTTCGTGCTGTCGGTCATAGTCGTGTTCTCGTTATTCACTCTCGGCACTTACGGCAACGCTTACGATTCGTTGATCCACGGATTATTTCAGTCAGTTTCGATTGCGACCACGACGGGCTTTACGACAGCAAACTATGCGGCCTGGCCGGGAGCTCTGCCCGTTCTGCTGATATTTTCCAGTTTCGTCGGCGGCTGTGCCGGATCGACTGGTGGTGGAATCAAAGTCATACGCTGGTTGTTGATCGCAAAACAGGGCGCCCGCGAGATTGCTCGCCTGGTCCACCCGAACGCCGAAATCCCGGTGAAGCTTGGCTCGAGTGGGGCCGTGCCGATTCGCGTCGTCGACGCCGTCTGGGGATTTTTCTCCGTGTATATCGTCGTCTTCGGCCTGATGTTACTGGCCATGATGTCGACAGGCCTCGACCAGGTAACGGCGTTCGCCGCCGTTGCGGCCAGCCTGAACAACCTGGGTCCGGGCCTTGGCGAGGTTGCAGCGGGCTTCATGACCATCGGTGACACCGGCAAATGGATTGCGGTCATCGGCATGCTCCTGGGTCGCCTCGAGATCTTCACCTTGCTGGTGCTGATCACGCCGACTTTCTGGCGCCACTGACAGTGATGAGTGATTCGCCGCTGCCAGGCACGCTTATCGACAAAATCAGCGCGGCCACCGGCCGTGCCACCGCCTGGCTGACGCTCGCGATGGTCCTGGTAAGCTTTGTGATCGTCATCATCCGCTACGTATTCGACAGCGGTTTCATCTGGCTGCAGGAGTCGCTCACCTGGATGCACGCCGTCGTATTCATGCTTGGTGCGGCGTACACCCTGCAGCGTGATGAACATGTGCGCGTTGATATCTTTTACCGTGACATGAGCGTCAAAAGGCGTGCCATCGTAAACCTGTGCGGCGTGCTTTTCTTTATTTTCCCGCTTTGCGTGTTCTTTATTGTCGAAGGCTTCGGCTATGTAGCGGCATCCTGGGAAATTCACGAAGTGTCGCGCAATTCGGGTGGCCTGCCATATCCTTTCGTTCCGCTTCTCAAATCGGTTCTGCTGATTATGCCGATAGCTGTCCTGCTGCAGGGGGCGTCCATGCTCCTGCGTTCAATCGTGGATTTGAGGCGCGGCTGACGATGGAATGGATTCCACTGCTATTGTTCATCGCGGTTGTAACGTTACTGTTAGCCGGCTTTCCGGTCGCGTTTTCACTCGGTGGCACTGCGCTTATTTTCGCCCTGGGCGGGCTTGTTGGTGGCGGTTTTGAATCTGCCTTCCTGTCCGGCCTGCCGAGTCGGGTGTTCGGCATCATGACCAATGAAACCCTGGTCGCCGTGCCGCTCTTCGTATTCATGGGGATTACGCTGGAGAGGGCACGCATTGCCGAGGATCTTCTCGAAACGCTCAGTGCACTCTTCGGCTCCGTGCGCGGCGGCCTTGGAATCTCGGTTACGCTCGTGGGGATGCTGCTGGCGGCGAGTACCGGTATCGTCGGTGCCACCGTGGTGACGATGGGATTGCTGTCGTTGCCGACAATGCTGAAACGCGGCTACTCGCCGGAAATTTCGACGGGTACGATCTGTGCCTCCGGCACCCTCGGCCAGATTATTCCTCCATCTATCATCCTGGTAATGCTGGGTGACGTGATTTCATCTGCGTATCAGCAGTCCCAACTGGCGTTGCGAAATTTTTCCCCGGAGACAGTATCCGTTGGTGACCTGTTTGCCGGTGCTTTAATCCCGGGTTTGCTGCTGGTCCTGCTTTATGTCGTGTATCTCGTCATGGTCGCTATTTTCAGACCACGCCTGATGCCGGCACACGACACCAGCGGCGATCCGGTTTCATTGTCGAGGATTGTAAATGCCCTTCTGCCACCACTGATTCTTATTTTCGGCGTACTGGGTTCGATTCTGGGTGGATTTGCGACGCCGACAGAAGCTGCGGGTGTCGGGGCGACCGGCGCATTGTTGATCGCCCTGCAGCGGCGGGAGCTATCCGTGCGGCGCCTTAAGGAAATCATGCGCGGCACGCTGCGCATCAGCAGCATGGTATTCATGATTCTTGTCGGGGCATCGGTTTTCTCCCTCGTATTCCGCGGTTACGGTGGCGACGACGGCGTGCGCGCGATTCTGCATTCCCTTCCTGGCGGCGTCATCGGCGCCATGTTCGTCGTCATGCTGGTGATGTTCCTGCTTGGTTTCGTTCTCGATTTCATCGAGATCACATTTGTCGTCGTTCCGATCGTCGCTCCGGTTCTTTTGACAATGGGCCTCGATCCGGTGTGGCTTGGCATCATGATTGCGATCAATCTGCAAACCTCCTTTCTGACGCCGCCGTTTGGCTTCGCACTTTTCTATTTGCGTGGCGTGGCCCCGCCGGAGGTGACGACCGGGCAGATCTACCGGGGTGTCGTTCCGTTTGTGAGTATCCAGATCCTCGCCCTGATCATCCTCGCCATATTCCCTGATCTGGTCACCTGGCTGCCGGACATGTTGTATCAATAGAACCCGGGGCGCTCAGCGGAACCGCTCGGCGGATACCGGGTCGACGTCCGGACGTTGCGGCCACCCACCGGTCAGGATACTGAATTGCCCGAACGGCTGAAGAAGAGGCCTGCCGCATAGACAGCTTTACGCGACGCTGCAGCAATAACGGTGTGTCAAAGGTCCCTTGCGTTCATATAGGCGAGTTCGCTGATGCGATGATACGGAACCACCTTGCGCTGAAAATCATCAAACGAGGCCTTGATTTTCGCAGCCGCCTCATCCTTCGCGGCCATCTCTTCGAGCACTTCTTCGCTCAGCCGTTTAAGCAGCCGCAGCACATCGTCCGGCAGCTGTTTTAGTTCTACGTCCGGATCGGCTTTTATTTGTTCGAGCGCAAGCGCATTGCCCCACGTGTATTCCGCCATCATGTCTGTGTTGATCGCCTGGCAGACGGATGCCACGATTTCCTGCAGATCGGCTGGCAGTAAGTTCCATGCATCCTTGTTGACCGTGCACTGAAGCATCGGGCCCATTTCGTGCCAGCCCGGGTAATAGTAATAACGCGCCGCTTTGTGCAGCCCGAGAGAAATATCGTTGTAGGGACCCACCCACTCGGCGGCATCGATGGCGCCTGTCTGCAATGATGTGAAGATCTCCGAAGCCGGAACCGTCACTTGCGTGACGCCGGCGCGCTGCATCACTTCCCCGCCGACGCCCGGTATGCGCATTTTCAGTCCCTTCAGATCTTCGACAGAATTGATTTCCTTGTTGAACCATCCGGCCATCTGTACGCCCGTGTTGCCCGCCGGAAACGGGATGATGTTGAACGGCTCGTAGATTTCGCGCCACAACTCGAGACCGCCACCGTAGTAAACCCAGGCATTGATCTCATGCACGGTCTGACCGAACGGCACGGTGGTGAAATATTGCGCGGCCGGCACCTTGCCACGATGGTAATACGCGGAATCGTGCCCCATCTGGACGGTACCGCGACTTACCGCATCAAGTACCTCCAGCGCCGGCACCAGCTCGCCGCCCGCATAAACCTTTATTTTCAGACGC
>Ga0055481_10000804_pt1 | contig 10729 bp, 6 predicted proteins | sample Muzzi_PWC_D2_FD_57936 | JGI IMG/M metagenome (GOLD analysis project Ga0055481, IMG submission 57936) | Wetland microbial communities from San Francisco Bay, California, USA, that impact long-term carbon sequestration - Muzzi_PWC_D2 | ecosystem: Environmental > Aquatic > Marine > Wetlands ... | reverse complement strand
CGCGGTCGCCAGGAACGGTGACCGCTGGCTGTTTCTCTCCGGCGGCGACCGTGTGCCGCTGGCCGCGGACGGTCTCGCCGTCGATGGCGCGGTGGAGCACGTCTACGAGCCCTGGCGGTATCCCGACGACTGGGTGGTCGAGACATTCGCGCCGGAAGGGCCCAAGGTCGTCCGCCACGGCGATTACTTCTACATGGTCACCGCGGTCGGCGGCACAGCCGGCCCTCCCACCGGGCACATGGTCATCATGGCGCGGTCGCGATCGATAGACGGCCCCTGGGAGAACGACCCGAACAATCCCGTCGTCAAGACCTGGTCGCCGACGGAGAAATGGTGGTCGCGCGGACACGCCACGCTGTTCGAGGGCCCCGGCGGACAGTGGTGGATGATCTACCACGGCTACGAAAACGGCTACTGGACGCTGGGTCGGCAGACCCTGCTGGAGCCGGTCAAGTGGACCGACGATGGCTGGATCGAGCCACTGGGCGGCGACCTGTCCGCGGCACTGAAGAAACCGGTCGAACTCGGGCCGCAGCCACACGGCCAGGCGCTCAGCGACGACTTCGAGTCCGATCGCTTCGGCGTGCAGTGGGCGTTCTACGACCCGTCACCGGATGAGGCAGAGCGCGTGCGCCGCGAGTCCGGCACGCTGCACCTGCGGGCGAAAGGCACTACGCCGGGCGACAGCTCACCGATTACCTGCATCGTCGGCGACCACTCGTACCAGGTCGGGATCGACGTCGACGTCGATCCCGGCGCCGAGGCCGGGCTGCTGCTGTTCTACAATCGACGCCTGTACGCCGGTCTCGGTATCGGTCCGCGGGGGCTCATGATGCACCGCTACGGCCTGCAGCGGCTGCGCGGCACACCGCCCGGACAGCGCGACCTCAGCGCCGCGACTGGCGAACCCCGGAAAATGCGCATACGGCTGACGAACGAGCGCAACATCCTGACGATTCACACCAGCGTCGACCAGGGCCGGAGCTGGCAGAAATTCGACGTGCAGATGGAAGTGTCGGGGTATCACCACAACGTCGCCTATGACTTCCTGAGCCTGCGGCCCGGGTTCTACGCGGCGGGCCAGGGCGAGGCCCGATTCTCGAATTTCGTCTACAGGGGGCTGATATGAAAGCGAACCGACGCACCGTGCTCATCGGCGCGCTCGCCGCCGGCGTCAGCGCCGCCGCGCGCGCGCAGACCCCGCCGCCGGCGACCGACGGCCCGTTGCCCGCCGGGCTGCCGCAACCGCGGGAGACCATCGATCTCTGGGCCGGCGGCGCGCCGGGCATGCCCGCGGAGCTGCCCGTCGAGACGGTGACCGAACGCAGCCAGGATCCGGCGCTCACGGACAGGGCCGTGTATGGAATAACCCGGCCGAGGCTCGCCGTATTTCGGCCGCGCCTGCCCAACGGGGCGGCCGTCATGATTACGCCGGGCGGCGGCTACCACCACGTCGTCATCGACAAGGAAGGCTACGAGCTCGGGCGCTGGTTGAGCGCGCGCGGCTTCGCGGTGTTCGTGTTGTTCTACCGCCTGCCGGGCGAGGGCTGGGCCGCCGGCCCCGACGTCGCGCTGTCCGACGCCCAGCGAGCGGTCCGGCTTATCCGCGCCAGGGCCGCGGATTTCGGCATCGATCCGGAACGCGTTGCGGCCATGGGTTTTTCGGCAGGCGGCCATCTCTGCGCTGATCTCGCGACACGGTTCGCCGCGAAGACCTACGATGCCGTCGACGCCGCCGACAGTCTCTCGGCGCGGCCCATCGTTGCCGCGCCGATCTATCCGGTCATGTCGATGAGCGCACCGATCGCCCACGCAGGGTCACGCGAGCTGCTGGTCGGCAGGGACGCCGGCCCGGAACTCGAGCGCGCCCATTCGCCACAACACAACGTGCCGGCGAACGCGCCGCCGTGTTTCCTCGCGCACGCCGAGGATGACCCCAGCGTCGCCGTCGATAACACGCTGGAGTTTCGCGCGGCGTTGAAGGCGAGGAAGATTCCGGTCGAAACTCACCTGTTTGCCGAGGGTGGGCACGGCTTCGGATTGCGCAAGGCCGTGGGCAAGCCGGCCGGCGCGTGGCCCGAGTTGTTCCTGAGCTGGGCGCAAACGATGGGGCTGTTTTGACCGGGCGGAAGACAAGAAGGCATCCAAGCGGAGGTTTCAAGGTCATGAAGATTGAACGTGAGTGCGAAGTTCGCGGCGGACGTAATGCCAACGGCAGGGACGGGACCCGGATCGATGGCGTCGATCTCGATCGCCGCCGGCTGCTGCTGGCGGCCTCCGGGGCCGCCCTGCTCGGTGCCTGCGGCCGCGGCACGGGCGATGGCGCCGGCACTGCAGCCCGCGACAGCTCGTTCCTGCGCAAGGTCTCGGAATGCATGCAGCGAGCCACGCGCTTCATGCAGGAAAATTGCGCCACGCATGGCGGTTACGTCTGGTCGTATGCCGCCGATTTCTCCAGGCGCTGGGGCGAGATGGAGGCGTATCCGTCGATGATCTGGATCCAGCCGCCGGGTACGGCGACCGTGGGCCACCTGTTCCTCGACTGTTACCACGCGACCGGCGATGAGTTCTTCTTCGACGCCGCGGCCGGAGTTGCGGACGGCCTCATCGCCGCGCAACACCCGGCGGGAGGCTGGAACTATTTGCACGATTTCGCCGGCGAGGATTCGGTTCGTCGCTGGTACGACACGATCGGCAGGAACGGCTGGCGTCTCGAGGAGTTTCATCATTACTACGGCAATGGCACGTTCGATGACGCGGGCACGGCGGAAGCGTCGCAATTCCTGCTGCGGATGTATCTCGAAAAACGCGAGGCGACGTACGGCGGGCCCCTGGACCGCGCACTGCACTTCGTGCTCGACAGCCAGTATGCGAACGGCGGATGGCCGCAGCGGTTCCCGTTTGTCGAGGACACGCCGTCGCTGCACGGACATCCGGATTACACGCGCTACATCACGTTCAACGACGATGTCGGCAGCGAGAACATCAAGTTCCTGTTGATGGTCTGGCAAACGCTCGGTGACGAACGCGCGCTGGATGCGATCAGGCAGGCGACGGAGATCTTCGTGATTACGCAGCAGGCGGCGCCGCAGGCGGGCTGGGGCCTGCAGCACGACGCCGAGTCCTTGCGGCCGGTCGGCGCCAGGTCGTACGAGCCCGAGGCGCTGGTGACTCACACCACCGCGGCGAATATCAGGATGATGCTCGACTTCTATGAATGGACGGCCGAGGAACGGTTCATCGAGCGCCTGCCGGAGGCTTTCGACTGGCTCGAATCCGTCCGCCTGTCGCCGGGGGACATCCGCATGCCCGGCAGGGAGTTTCCGACCTTCATCGAGATCGGCACGAACCGGGCCTTGTACAATCACCGGCGCGGCTCGAATGTGGTCAATGGCGAGTACTACCACGACTACGATCCGGAAAATCCGATCGTGCACTACTCGCAATGGCGTGCCGTTGACCTCGCGGCACTCCGAGCGCGTCACAATGCGTTGCTGCAAAAGGATACGCAGGCTTTGCGAAGCGCGTCGCCGCTGCAGCGGCGTGCGGATTTCGAACTGCCGCGGTATTTCACCACGCACCCCATCGAGGTCTCCGACCTGAATTCGAGACTCGGCGCCGGGCCGGCCGCGCTGCAGTCGAATTCGGAGGTTGACGCACTGGTCGAATCGCTCAACGAGCAGGGATACTGGCCGACGCCGTTGACCGCAACGTCGAATCCCTATGCCGGCGACGGACCGTCGACGCCGGTACCCGGCGATTTCTCGCAGAACCGTGTGGGTGACGACACCGATACGTCTCCTTATATTGCGGAGACACCCAGGATCGGAATTTCGACGAGCACGTTCATCCAGAATATGACGGCGCTGATGCAGGCGGCGTGGCAAAATCGCGCCTGACGGAGGCTCCGTCGCGTGCCGCTAACGCTCATTCGCATTTGCACTGCTAATATGATCAAGTATTGCGACGGCGCAATTACAAGAACGAATCCGCTGAAATCATAGGGAGTTGCCACGATGGAAGCATTGGACTGGGTCGTCATTGGCGCCTACTTCTCCATTCTGCTCGGGGTTGCCTGGTGGGTCATCCTGAAGGGCAAGGATTCAGCCGAGGATTACTTTCTCGCCGGACGAAACCTCGGGTGGTTCGTGGTCGGGGCATCGATATTCGCCTCGAACATCGGCTCGGAACACCTGGTCGGCCTCGCGGGCTCGGGGGCCACGGACGGGGTGGCGATGGCGCATTACGAGTTGCACGCCTGGTGCCTGTTGGTCCTGGGTTGGGTGTTGGCACCATTTTTCATGCGCTCCCGCGTATTTACGATGCCGGAATTTCTGGAGCGCCGTTTCAATCCCGCCTCGCGCACGGTGCTGTCCCTGATTTCCCTGTTCGCGTACGTGCTGACCAAGATTGCGGTCGGCATTTTCGCCGGCGGTATCGTATTCGGAACGCTGCTGCCAGAAATGTCACTCGGCCCACTCAACGCCTTCTGGCTGGGTTCGATCCTCGTGCTCGTACTCACCGGTGTATACACCGTGCTGGGCGGCCTCCGGGCCGTGGCCTATACGGAAGCGCTGCAGACTTTCATCCTCGTGTTCGGTTCCGCACTGGTCACCTGGTTCGGCCTGGCCGCGCTCGGCGACGGCAGTATCTCGGCGGGCTGGGCGAACCTGCGGGAAATTGCCGGCAGCGAGATGTTCAACCTGTGGAAACCGATCGTGCGGGCCGGCGCTGAAGGATCCTGGGCGCCCGTTCGTGAGCTGAGCGCCAGCGGCGAAATCGTCAGGGAAGCCTGGTACTTCAACAGCAACTACCCGTGGCTTTCGATGCTCTTCTGTGCGCCGGTGATCGGCCTGTGGTACTGGTGCACGGACCAGTACATCGTGCAGCGCATGCTGGGTGCGCGTGACGAAACCCAGGCCCGGCGCGGCAGTATTTTTGCCTCCTGTCTGAAATTACTCCCGGTCTTCATTTTCATCATTCCCGGGATGATCTCGTTCGCGCTCGCCAAGAGTGGCATGGTCGCGGAATTGCAGAAAGCGATGATCGATCCGGAGACGGGACTGGTCATCAGGGAGAATGCTCAAGCCGCGTTTCCGCTGCTCGTGCAGAACGTGCTGCCGGTAGGATTCCGCGGCATCGTCGTCGCCGGTCTGCTTGCTGCGCTGATGAGTTCGCTGGCCGGTGTTCTTAACGCCACCGCCACGCTGTTCACGATGGACTTCTACTCACGCCTGCACAAGGGGGTCAGCCAGCACCGGCTCGTCTGGATCGGCCGGGTCGCCACCACGGTGCTCGTCATCGTCGGCCTGCTGTGGATTCCGGTAATCCAGGGCGCCAGGGGACTTTACGACTACCTGCAGGGTGTCCAGGCGTACCTGGCGCCGCCGATCTTCGTCGTATTCTTCTTCGGCGTCTTCTTCAAGCGCCTGAATGGTCCGGGCTGCCTTGCCACGCTGGTGGTCGGCTTCCTGATGGGCATTTTCCGGCTCGTGGTGGATACGCCGGTCTCGCTGTTGGGCCGGTCTTACGCGGAAGGTTCGTTCTTCTGGGTCGTGAACAACATGTTCTTCCAGTACTACTCGATCCTGATCCTGGTTGTCTGTATCGCGGTGTTCTACATCGTCAGTTATGCGACGAGGGAACCCGACTACGGCCACATCAGCGGGCTGACGTACGGCACGGTTACGGCCGACCAGCGCAGCGAATCCCGCTCCAGCTGGGGCGTTCCCGACGTGTTCTGGTCGGGCGCCGTGCTTGCCGGTATAGTGTCCGCCTACCTGTATTTCACGGGCTAGACGGCAGTCGACGCGTGAATTAGCGGCCGCGATTGCCGGTTTTCGGCAAAAACGGCCGCCGGATATGCCGTCGGTGCCCCTCAGGAGGCCCGTAAAGTGTGGGCTACGTCCCAGATTATGTCTGCTGGGGTGTTCTAAGCTGACCACTTGTACGTTAATGAACAAGTGGTTTCATGCGAAACAGCCTAACCGTCATTGTCGCGGTCCTGATCTTCGGATCTGCGACCTGCGCCGCGCAGGATCAGCTGCCGGGTTCGTCGCCGGCAGCTCAGGACAACCTGCAGATCGAAATTCAGTCACCCGCGGCCGACTTTGCTCCGGTCGAGGGCGAAACGACCGTCGAGGTGGATGGCATTGCGTCGGCGATCGGCGGCGTACGCTACATCGACATGATGTTCGTCATGGATACGTCGCAGAGTCTGCGCAGCACTGATCCGAAAGACTATCGCTCGACGGGCGCGATCGGCCTGGTCCGGAACCTGTCGCCGAGAAGCGATATCAAGATCGGTGTCGTCAGCTTTGATAACAGGGGTGAAATCGCTCTGCCCTTGACGTCGGACCGCGACACGGTTGCCCAGGCGCTCAGGGACTTGCCCCGATCCGGCAGCACGAATCTCGCTGCCGGTATCCAGAAGGCGCTCGAGGAACTCGAGCGGGACGGGCGCCCGGGATCTTCGCGAGTCATCATGTTGTTTACGGACGGCAAGTCCAATGAGCAAAAAGCATATGACGCCGCGGTGCAGGCGCACGCGCACGGCGTTGCGGTTCAATCGCTGTTGCTGGGGTCGAGCAAGAAGGGTGGCTCGATTCTCGACACCGTCGCCTGGGCGACCGGGGGCAGTTTCGTCCAGGTGTCGGATCCCACGATGCTCCCGCAGGCCTTCCTGGATCTTCGCACGACAGGCGTGAACAGCGTGACGCTGAGCGTCAATGGCTCGGAGCCGGTCGCGGCGAGGCTTGCCGGTGGAACATTCACGGGTACCGTGCCGATCGTGGTAGGCGAGAATCGTATCGTGGCCCTGGCGACGAGCCTCGATGGCCGGACGAAAGAGTCCGAGGTAACCGTCACCGTCCGCGATGCGAGTTGTGCCGCGCTGGAACTGGCAGCCGTGAAAGAAGGACGACCCGTGCTTTCGCTCAACGACCGGGCCGTCGAAATCGTCGTCGATGCGTCGAGGAGTATGTGGGGACGTATGCACGGCGAGCCCAAGATGGCGGTCGCCAAGGGTATCCTGGAAGATCTGTCGTACTGGTCCCCCGAGGACCTCGACCTGGCACTGCGCGCCTACGGAAGCAACAGCCCGAGTGACAGAAACAACTGCGCCGATTCGACGCTGCTCGTACCGTTCGGCGAGGGAAATCGCGCGCCCATCCGGCAGGCGATCGCCGGCCTGCGGCCGACAGGACAGACGCCGATTGCATACGCATTGAACCAGGCGGCCGGTGATTTCGGCGCCCGGCAGAACGATCGGGCACTGGTCCTGGTCACCGACGGTATCGAAAGCTGTGGTGGGGACCCGGTGCGGGCCGCCCGTGAACTCAGCGCACAAGGCATCACGGTCCACCTGATCGGTTTCGGGCTGGGCAATGCTGCCGACGAAGACAGGGCGAGTTTGCAGGCCGTGGCCGATGCGTCAGGAGGGCGCTACGTAACCGCCGGTAGCGCCGAAGAACTCAAACAGGCGCTCACTCAAACGGTGGCTACGTCGTTCAGCGTATTCAAGGGCAGCACGGAGGTCGCGAGAGGGTCTCTCGGTTCGACCGAGCCCCTGCTTCTGCCCGAAGGCGACTACAGGGTCGAGCTCTACAGTACGCCGCCGCACATCGTTCAGATCAGCCTGGCGCCCAGGGACCGAATGACCCTGACGCTGCAAAAAGACGGCGGACAGGTGTCTCATTCCGAGCGCCTCGGCCGTCTTCCACACACGTCCTGCGAAGACGCCGTCGCGGCTATCAAGCGCCTGGAAGCCGGCCAGCAAATGCCGGATGCGATCCAGACGGCAAATCACTAGCGGCCTGTCTGACAGCCTTGTCGTTACTGTACTTGCGCACGTTCTGACGGCGCGAACATCCAACGTCAATGCGGACTGTCCGGAGCGGTTCCTTCAGATACAATGATTCTACGCGTTATGCCGAAACCGAAGATGGACCGATTAATGAAGCGAATTGTTGTTCCGGTGCTGCTGGCGATGCTCGTCGGCATACCAGGCCTCGTCCATGCACAGTTCAAAACGCCCGTCGCCGGAAGAGACTACGTCGAAATCCCCGGCGGCCGTCCGCTGCATCCGGTCGATGGCAAGGTCGTGGTTGAAGAGTTCTTCAATTACATTTGTCCGGCCTGTTACAGTTTCGAACCGCAGTTTTCTGCCTGGGCGGCGAAGTTGCCGGCCGATGTAGAGCTGGCATACGTGCCGGCTGCCTTTCGTCCGGACTTCGTACAGTACGCGCGGGCGTACTATGCCGCACAGACATTCGGCCTCGTCGCCGAAACGCACGACGCAGTCTACGATGCCATACACCGGAATCATGTGCTCCCGGCCGAAGGCGACCGGCCTGACGAGAAGCGCATAGCCGATTTTTACGCCGGGTACGGCGTGGACGCGCAGAAGTTTCTCACTGCGATGCAAAGTTTCGAGGTTGATGGGAAAATTCGCCGCGCCATAGACCACCTGCGGCGCAGCAGGGTCTCCGGTACGCCGTCGATTGTCGTGAATGGTCGCTATCTTGTGGGTGGCCGAACCTACGCGGACATGTTGCGAATCGCGAGGTATCTGATCGACAGGGAGCGCGAAGGCATCGGTCACGCAGCGTGAAAAAATTTCCGGCTCTGGCCGCTATCGGTCCGGGCATTCTGCTCGCTGCGACCGGTGTCGGTGCAGGTGACCTGGCGACCGGGGCATTCGTCGGCAGCATCCTCGGCACCAGCCTGTTGTGGGCGGCCGTTGTCGGCGCCTGGATGAAGTATGTGGTCACGGAAGGAATCGCACGCTGGCAGCTTGCGTCGGGCGATACGTTTCTCGAGGGCTTGGCCCACAAGGCGGGTCCCGTGGTCATATGGATATTCCTGCCGTACCTGCTGCTGTTCACCTATTTCGTCGGTGGCGCATTGATGAGCGCTGCCGGTGCAGCTCTTTACGCGTTGTTTCCTGTCTTTGACGATCCGGACCGGGGCAAAATTGTGTTCGGAATGCTGTCGAGCGCGGTCGGTGCCGCCATGGTCTTCATCGGCGGCTATCGGTTGTTCGAGTACGCCATGAAGGTCTGTATCGGTGTCATGTTCGTGACGGTCATGATGACGGCCATCGCGTTATGGCCGGGAACGGAGACCGTGCTTCGTGGACTGCTGATGCCGACGATTCCCGATATCACCGGGTTGGGCCTTTCCTGGACCGTCGCACTGATCGGCGGAGTCGGCGGAACAGTAACCGTATTGTGCTATGGCTACTGGCTGCGCGAGGAAGGGCGCGGCACTCCCGATGACATGAAGGTATGCCGCGTCGACCTCGGCGTGGGCTATCTGGTTACCGCGTTGTTCGGCATGGCCATGGTCATCATCGGCGACACCATCGAGATCAATGGCCGCGGCACGACGCTGCTCGTGGACCTGGCTGACAGGCTACAGGAACCATTGGGGGTCAGCGGCCGGTGGTTGTTTCTGATCGGGGCATTCGGCACGGTCTTCAGCAGCTTGCTCGGCGTGTGGCAGGCCGTGCCATATATCTTTGCCGACTGCTGGCAACTCGGCAAGGCGCGGGCACGTCCCGGCGTCGCCGACCGGGTCGACACACGAGCCTGGCCTTATCGCGGATTCCTGCTGTTCATCGCCACGGTGCCTGCGGCAGGGCTGTTTCGCGGATTCGACGAAGTGCAGCGCTTATACACCGTGATCGGCGCGTTGTTCATACCGCTCGTGGCGCTCGCGCTTCTGTTCATGAACGGACGCGCGGAGTGGGTCGGCACGCGGCTGAAAAACAGCATCCTGTCGACGACATCGCTGCTAATTGTGTTGTTCTTCTTCGCTGCCGTTGCCGTTCGAACCACGCTGTAACCGGCGTGGTCAGCCGGGGTGATAGGATAACGGCCTGATCTTGAGACAGGTAATGAGCCAGCCTTTCCATCATGCATAAATCCGGCAAACCCGTCACCTTCTGGCCTGCCGTCGCCATGGGGATTGGCGCCATGGTTGGGGCGGGCATTTTTGCGCTACTGGGGCAGGCCGGCGCCATCGCCTCGAGTGCGGTTTACCTCTCCTTTATCGCCGGTGGCGCGATTGCGCTCCTGAGCGGCTACTCGCTCGGCAAGTTAGGTGCCCGATATCCGTCGTCGGGCGGGTTGGTCGAGTATCTCATTCAGGCTTACGGCGTCGGAGTGTTCTCCGGCGCCATGAGCGTGATGATGTATCTGGCTGCGATCGTTTCCGTTTCCCTTGTTGCCAAAGCCTTTGGTACCTATGCGGCGACCTTGTTCCCCGGGAGCGCGACAATTGTTCTGGTGAATTCGCTTGCTGCTGCGGTCATTCTGGCATTCATGCTTGTCAACCTGAAAGGTGCACGAAGCGCCGCGCGTATTGAACTGCTGGTCGTGGCGGTCAAGGTTTCGGTGCTTGTCGTTTTCGCATTGATAGGGCTGTTCTTCATCCAGCCGAGGCTGTTGTCGCCTTCCGAGTATCCTCCCATCAGCGCGGTGTTTTATAGCCTGGCGATTACTTTCTTTGCTTATGAAGGTTTTCGTGTGATCACCAACGCGGCTGAAGATATGCCCAACCCGGAAAAGACCTTGCCTCGTGCCATCATGACGGCGGTCGGAATTGTCATGGCCCTCTATGTTGCAATCGCGTTAGCTGTGTTTGGTCAGCTACCGGCAGCGGAGGTTATCGCCGCCAGGGACTACGCACTCGCGGAAGCCGCTCGGCCCTTGTTCGGCGAGATCGG
>Ga0055481_10000802_pt1 | contig 10745 bp, 9 predicted proteins | sample Muzzi_PWC_D2_FD_57936 | JGI IMG/M metagenome (GOLD analysis project Ga0055481, IMG submission 57936) | Wetland microbial communities from San Francisco Bay, California, USA, that impact long-term carbon sequestration - Muzzi_PWC_D2 | ecosystem: Environmental > Aquatic > Marine > Wetlands ... | reverse complement strand
CCGATGGAGCTGCTGCCGCAGTCGACAACCGCTGCCTCACCTAGCAGTGATGAGCAAGAGGCAGCCAGCGCAGTTTGAGGTGTTTGGAAATGCCACCGTGCAGGCGTGACAAAGTGCGCTTTGTCACGCCTGAAATCCCTTAAGTCTTATGAGGAAATTGACCATGCCTATTCTAAATCAAATTGGTAGACACAATCAAATTTTAATTATCTTACTGGCTGTTCAAATTGCTATAGGTGCTGCTATATTCTGGCCGCGTACTGTTGCATCTGATACTAGCGGCCCTCTTCTCGCCGAGTTCAAGACCCAAGACGTTGCGGAGGTTACTATCAGTGACGGCGATGACAACCATGTAACCCTGAAAAAGCAGGGCGATAATTGGGTTTTATCCGAAGCTGGGGATTATCCAGCTAAGGGTGAGGATGTGAATTCATTACTGGAGAAGATTAGTGCGGTAAAAACCAATCGCTTGGTTACCCAGACTGAGGCCAGCCAAAAACGACTTCAGGTAGCAGACAATGATTTTAACCGTCGTCTTCAAATCAGCATGACAGATGGCAGTAGCTATAATCTCTTCATTGGCAGTTCAGGAGGAGTTGGGGCAACCCATGTGCGGGCCGACAACCAATCCGAGGTTTATCTGACGAATGAGTTGAATGCCTATGAAACCAATGCTCAGGCGTCGAGCTGGGTTGACACGCTTTTTTTCAGTTTGCCGCAGACCGCTACTACCAAATTAACTCTGGAAAATCAAAACGGAACCTTTGAATTTGTCCAGGCAGATGATAGTTGGACCTTAGCTGGCCTGACCGGTGATGAGGTTCTTAAGGAGGGTTCGGTGACATCATTGGTTACTCAAGCCAGTTCCGTACGGATGAATGAACCTATCGGCAAAGAAATACAACCTGACTTTGGTCTGGATAACCCTACGGCCACAGTTACTCTCGAAACCCCCGATGGAACCTTCGTTTTGAAAATTGGCGCACAAAACCCTGATGACAATAGTTATATCTTCAGTGCCTCAAATTCGCCTTTTATTGTGCGGGTTTCCGAGTTTGTCGGTAACAATTTTGTCAACAAAACCCGTGACGATTTTGTAGAGGTGCCAACGCCTGCCCCAGAGTCTCAGACCGGGTCTTCGGAGTCACCGTAGGGAGAAATGTCTAACAGATATGGTTTAATCGTGTCTATTTTTTAACCTTCCTCTAAATTTCCATTAAAGTTGTTCTCATCTAGGCACGATATAGTTTTGCTATTAAATCAGTAGTGATAATAAAGGGGTTGATAGTGATGGGGTTAACCCTGTCGCTATCAATTACCATTAGCCCCCTGCCGTAAAATGAATTAATGACTCTTCAGCCACTCCAACCCTTTATTTTTGTTTAGGTTTAATGTAAAATATATCAAGTAAAAATTCATAAAATTAACCCCTCAGGTGGAGGTAACAGAGTAAGTGATAGATGCGGCGTTAATTCCACACCTATCACCTACCACGTGCCCCTACCCAATCAAATTAGAGAGGCAGAAAATGAAAACTCGATCATTACCTTTATATATCGCCATTACCGTGAGCGTGGTAGCGACACTAGTCTTGACTATTGGAGCCTTCACTATGGGGTTACTTGTGGCCCCTTATCTCAACGACGATGCTCAAGCTGCAGTTGTATCCGAATCAACCGTTGATACTGCTGCTCAACCGGCGGTACAGTCAGCCCAAGGTGACGTTGTGGGGGCGTATGAGCAAGCCTTTATCGATGTATATCGAGAGACTCTGCCTTCAATCGTCAATATCCAGGTGACCACAAGGGTTCAGGTTAATTCTCTTGACCGGTTCAACTTTCCCAATCCATTTGAGAAACAAGACCCTAATACAGAGCCTGATACCCCCCCAGAGGACTTCTTCAATCGAGGGGGTGGATCCGGCTTTGTTTGGGACCAAGAAGGACACATCGTTACCAACTACCATGTCGTAGCCGACGCAACGGATATAGAGGTTATTTTTGCCGATGATACAACCGTCAAGGCCGAAGTTGTTGGCGGTGACCCCGATTCCGATGTGGCGGTTATTAAAGTGGATTTGCCTGCCTCGGCTTTGACGCCGATAAAGTTAGGTGACAGCGACGCCTTGCAGATTGGACAACTTTCGATTGCTATCGGCAATCCTTTTGGTCAAGATTTCACTATGACCAGCGGTATAATCAGTGGGGTAGGCCGAACCATTCGCAGTGGTAATAGTGGCTTCTCTATTCCTGAGGTTATTCAAACTGATGCTCCGATTAACCCCGGCAACTCCGGCGGCCCCTTATTGACCCGCAATGGTGAAATTATCGGGATTAATACTCAAATCCTAAGCAATACTGGGGCCAGCTCAGGGATTGGCTTTGCCGTCCCAATCAACATTGTTAAGCGAGTTGTGCCCACTCTCATCGCGGGCGATACCTATGAATACCCCTGGCTGGGTATTAGTGGCAATACATTGACAACTGAGGCCGTCGATTTCAGAAAGCTCGATGCCGACACTAAGGGGGCAGTCGTTCTTGCTCTGGCCGAAGGTGGCCCGGCTGAGCAGGCAGGCTTAAAGGGTCTTGATGAAAGCTTAGACACCAACAGTGACGAATTTCGCTTTGGCGGTGATATCATTACCGCCATCAATGGTAAGCCGGTTCACGATATGGGTGACTTAATCACTTATCTGGTTGAAGATACAGAACCCGACGATGTAGTAACCTTGGATATCATCCGAGCCGATGGACAGCACGAGCAAGTTGAAGTCACCCTTGGCGTTCGGCCATCGACAGACAACTAAATGCGTATAAATCTCTAATAAAAAAGTCCCTCGGCTGAGGGACTTTTTTAATTTATCGAAACATGGGGCGATGCCTTGTGCTTACCTCACGTTACGCGACCGCAGGAGGCACCACTACATTCCTAATCCCCACCGAAGAGTCGGCCCATAAAAGAGGCTTTCTTCTGTACTTTTTTTGCTTTTTGGGCGGGGGCATCAAAGCTGATGATGACTTCATTGAATTCCACCCTGGCTTCCTCCAACTGCTTTTTCATCAATTTGCCCAGGGCATCTTGAAATTGATACTGAAAGGGTGTGGAGTCGAAAAATTCTCGAACTTCTGCCCCGCCTCCTTGGTGCGTTCTAATCACGACCATTACTTGCAATGCGGTAAATTCTTGTGGTCCCATAATCTTCTCCCTCTCCTGTCTGGCTTTCTGGGTGTGGTTGTAGACGTTATTATGCCCATAATTATCTACATTATACTGGGGAATAGCGATGAAAACCATTCAAATGATAATTGATGATCCGCTTCCTTAATTCAGGAACCTTTAACCTCGTTACCACGTCATGGAGATATAAGAGATTTGGTTAGAGGTTACTTTGGAGAAAAAACGATCATTTAGAGGTCTGCTAGTTGCAATGTTAGTTTTGCCCAGTTTGGTCTCAGCAGCATGTACTACCGGCTCTCAAGCCAGTCTAACTGCAGTCAGTACGGATGAACAAACACCATTATCCCCAGCGGTAACTTCGCCACCGCCCGCACGTGCGGCTTTGCCAACCGTATCATCAACGCCCGATGCGCCAGACGAGCCGGTATCGGTTACTATCACCGCCGATGCCTTAGGCATCGCCAATAATACTCCGGCTGATATATACTACGCAGTATTTCCCCAAGAGGAGCTTGCCCTGATTGAGTGGGCGCCCTGCCAGCATCCCAATGATTGTCCAGAAGAGCGGATAGCGGCTGGGCAGAGCATTTCGTTAAGCCTTCAAACAGTTGCCCAGGCCGAGACTACGGTTATCACGGTGTTTTGGTGGCATTTGGTCGAAAATTCAGGCAGCAATGGATATCATGATGCTGATTTGACTTTTATCGATGTTGAAATCCGCTAATAGAGATATTCTTCTATTGCTAACCCCACTAGGTCTGGAAATTATAAGAATGTTAAAACCAACTCGTATAGACCATTTGTTCTAATTGTGCTATACTGTGGGATACAGCGTCAGTTAGCTTTGGGAGCAAATGTAGTGGCACGAAAAAAGAAGAAGGAATTTCTCTGGAATCCGGAATTCGATCCTCAACAAAGCAAGGAGCAAATCATTAACACCTTAGAGACCTTTTGGATTCCTCTCCTCGAAGAGGCACTCTATCAAGCCAAACGCCTTCTGAGTAAGTTGAAAAAGGAGTCGTCATAATCAGTTTGGCGAGTAATTACCACTGGCAAGTATTTGAACGCCTTTAACTCACCAAACTCATTAACCCATCCAATTCTCCTACTCTCTGGCTTGTTGAGCCGCAACCTTGGCAAACGTCACCACCACCGCCTTCACCTCTGAGGGTAAAATGCGGTAAAGCTCTAACCACTCCATTTCTTCATCCGTTAGATTCTCGGTACCGATGCCCAAATAATATGTAACCGGCTTATGAAGGATATAAGGAAGTTTGAGCAAATGGTCGATGGTAATATTACTATGTCCATTTTCAATATTGGAGTAAGCGGCCCGACCAATACCCAAGGGGACAGCCACCTCCTCCTGAGTCAAGCCAGCCGAGAGTCGGGCTGCTTTGATAGCTTTGCCAATTCTTCTAGCCAGGGTATCCATACTCCTAATTATAGCTTAATTATCTTAATAGATAAAGCTATTTGATTAGGAGTTATTACACAGTTCATGTCATTTTGAGGAGCTTTGCACCCTAAGGGCATCTGCGACGACGAAAAATCCCTGAGAAGTATGGTTGCAAACAAATTCCGCTTATTACCTTAATTATTCTAACTTTTTTCTAACAATTTTTTTATTCCCTTGATATTGAGTTTTGGTAAATTTATATTGTACGAATATTTCGAGCAAGTCAAGTTTTTAGACTTTGTGAAATAGCGAAGTATATACCCATAACTAACAAAGAAGCATTAAAAAGGAAGCATTGAGATGATAGGGAGACCTGCAAAATTAAGTAGAACATCATTCAGCGAAGTTAGAGGGATTGCATTGGTGATATTGGGGGTTGCCGCCTTGGGGTTCTATTATAGCTGGTGGTTCCAGGCAGGGCGCTTGACCTCACCATGGCTCGTTCTTGGTCTTTTAGGTGCTATATTTTATGGTGTATTTCAAATGCTAACCAATTGGTTGGTATATCTCTGGACTCATCACCGGCCAGTAGCCCCGTCCAAACTATCTGTGGACTTGACGGTTGATGTTTTTGTTACGGCCTGTGGTGAGGAATACTCACTAATTGAGAAATGTCTGGCAGCCGCCTGTGCTATGAAAGGGTCACATAAAACCTGGCTGTTAGACGATGGTAGAGACCCGGCTCTGGCTCGGCTGGCGGCGAGACTTGGCGCAGGCTATTTAACGCGTGAGGGCCGGAAGGATGCCAAAGCTGGTAATGTGAATGCTGCTTTGGCCCGTACCAATGGGGATGTTATTGTGATTTTTGATATCGACCACATCCCACAACCAGACTTTCTGCAGCGGACTCTGCAAGACTTTGCCGATCCCACCGTAGGTTTTATTCAGGTAATGCCCACATTCTCTAATAATGCCCAAAGTTGGGTGGCTCGTGCGGCCAATGAAACAAGTTTAGATTTTTACAACCCCACCTCCATAGGTATGGACGGTTTCAACAGTGTAACTAAAATGGGCAGTAATGCTTTAATCAGGCGTAAAGCCCTTGACTCGATTGGTGGCTATCAACCCGGCCTAGCGGAGGATTTGGCGACCTCCATTTCCCTACATGCAGCCGGTTGGCACTCTCGGTACGTTGCAGAGCCACTTGCCCCTGGTCTTGCTCCCCTTGATCTTTCATCTTGGTTTATCCAGCAGTTTAAGTGGGCACGCGGGGTATTTGAGGTCTTATTAACAACCTATCCTCGCTCTTTCATCCGTTTATCTTGGGGGCAACGAATTTCTTACGCCGTCCGCACCACCAAATATTGGATCGGCCCCTTCATTTTCGTCCATCTTGCCGTGACGATTGGCGTATTGCTTGGCGGTGATGTTACGGCTCGGGCCGGTCTCCAGCAATATTTCCTTTATCTCACCCCTTTGGTGGTGGCAGATATGTTAATCCGCCAGTTAGCCCTGCGCCGGTGGCGTCACCCATCTATCTTGGGTGGTTCCATGTGGCGGGCCGTCACGCTCATTTATGCTACCTGGCCGGTCTACACACTGGCCTGGATTATGGCCGTTTTACGTCTACCTCTGTCTTTCCGGCCTACCCCTAAAGATTCAGGTGCTGGTGTGAACCCTTTGTGGGTGCTCCCTCAATTGGTATCAGCAGCCTTGATAATTTGGGGGATAATTCGCATCGTAACCTTTACTGAGAACTATAGCTCTTCCCTACTGCTATTTGGCTTTGCGATTGGTTTAGTATTTCCGCAAATAGGTTTGCTTAGACCTTTGCTGCGGTCAGTTTTGGGTCTCAAAAAGCCCAGAACTGGCACCACGAATTCAACATTTCAGACCGTTCAGTCCAACGAGCAAGTTCCAGAGATTGAGTAAGTGGTATAAATACATCCTTTATTCCGAGATCATCAGCCACTGCTTCAACCGTTTTTCGAAGGCGGTACCAGGCCAATTCTGTACCTCGAATCTAGGTAATAGAAGAGGATGAGTTTTTCGCCAGACAGTTTCTGCTTGCACAGTACAGGCACTCGTAAAACCTGCTGCCTGAACCAAAGTAACGGTTTGTGGTGTATAGTCTCCGTATGGATATGAAAAACTATTGACCGGGTGTCCTAGCATCTGTTCTAAATCAGCTTTGCTTTGCTCGATTTCATTTTGCTGAACATCCGGTTTTTGCATTGCCAGAGATGCATGAGTGACCGTATGCGCGCCAAGCTCTATGCCTGGGGCGCGGTCAAGCTCGTGGATTTCTTTTACTGTCAATGGCCGGTCATTCGGATGGGCCTCTGTCTCCACACCTGCCCAAGCGCTAAGCTTGTCGAGCGCTGCCCGTTGGGTGGTCGCCGGTAATGGCCTTAATAATTGCCATATTGAATAATAGAATGCCAACCGTGAACCGGGTGTGCCTTCCCACGCCATATGTTTGCGGTCATGTAGAAACTGAGCCTTGCTATATCCCACTGCATCACCCAATTGCCACTCGTGAGGCTTGCCGTTGATCTGTAATCGAAGAGTCGGCGGTAGATTGCCGGGTCGTAATAATGCTTTGGTCAGTTCATCCCACCAAAACCCGTGCTTACAACCAATATTCCCACTGACAATAAAAATTGTGGCCGGTATGTGATACTGCTCCAACAGTGGTTGAGCATTTTGGAGATTATCGACGTATCCATCGTCGAAGGTGATGATTACCCCCCGATCTGGAACTGAACCGGCTTGATGTCTCTGCCTTAATTCTGGCAAAGAAATGGGCTGGCTTGATTTTTGCAGTACAGCTAAGTGCTCGGCAAAATGCTCTGGCGTTACGGCCAGTGACCAGGGATCCAGATCAACATCAGCCACCCGATGGTACATTAAGATGATGCTTTTGGGTGAGACTCTCTTTTGTAACCACTGAACCGTACGGTTTAGGAAGTGCGATACGCTCATGTCTATTATTGTGTCTCCGGTTTTTTGACTCTGACTGAGATAAGCTGCTCATAGCGACTGTCGTGATAATCCAGCTCATCACGAGTAAGCTCACGGAGCGCAAGACCCTGTAAAAAAGCGATTGTGGTTAAGACATTGCCGTAAGTTTTGATTGTCAGGTGCGATGCTGGAAAGAGTTCGGAGAAAAGTCGCTTGGCGGAATGGGTGGTGAAGCTCCAGTACCAACCCTCAGCCCACTGATCGTTGCTGCGCTGGCTAATGCCGGGAAAAGTAGCCAGGAGTACACCACCGGGTTTAAGGATACGGTATATAGTCTCGAGTGCAGTACGCATATCATAAATGAGATGAAGGGTCTGTGTGCAAATAAAGCAATCAAATGTATCTGAGGGAATATGATCTGCCTGGGTCAGGTCTCCTACAAAAGTCGCCACGGGATTTCCCTCTTTCACATGTAGAACATCCCGAATCGCGACCCGATTCTCGCCAAACTGCCGGGTGTAGGAGTCATCACCAATTTCTAATACTCTTCCGCGAATATCAACTGCATATTCCGCTAAGAAACTTTCGATATAATAGCGATCAATGGGTATGCCGCGTTCATAACCAAATGACGGGCTGATGGGTGTCACCCGACTCAAGTGGCCGAAGTTTATCGACGGTTGAGATGTTGGGGGAGTATCTTCTTGTTTCATTGACTGTCTCCTGAATTAATTGTTTCTTTGATGCCAATTTAATCGCCGCGATACATAACTTTTGGTATACTTCAGACCATACTGAAAGGGAGCGATCAGGCGATACAGCTTTGGGTGGTGATAGCCCCACAGATTTTTCTGCAAAGCTTGGTGGAGAGTTGCATTCTGTATATCAAGTTGAGTAAGGTAATCTTGTAACCATTTCAAATAAGCCAATTGAGATGGGTTAAGTCGCCAGGGGTGGTACTCGCCGCTGTGCATAGCCTGAAACGAGCTTGAGTTTTGGTGCTGCCGGTACCGTTCGCCGCAGCCGTCTTCAACAAAAACAGGCCCGGCCAGGCAGAGTTTAGCCAAAAGAACTTGGTCTTCGTACATGTGCTGTATAGTTTCTTCAAAGGCTCCCACTTGCAAAACAATTTCACGTCGTACGAGCAAGCCACAAATACAAGGCACCATCCCCCCATCATTAAGAAAATCCTGAAGTAGTTTTGGTGGGTTATACATGCTGTTTGGGGTCACGCCAAGTTTGCCGAGATAATCTTGTTTGAGGTCGTTCGGTTCTCCGGTCCAGCTGAACCAGTATAGGGTACGTCCATATACCATCACGGCTTGGGCATGAGCCTCCAGGATAGCTACCTGGCGTTCAAGTTTTTGCGGCAAGAAAACATCATCGGCATCCAGAAAGGTAATATAACTGCCCTTTGCCTGTTGAATCCCCAAATTGCGTGAGGTACTCTTGCCACGATTCTGGTGATTTTCGTGGTCTAGATAGCGAATCTTGTTTGGATATTGTGCAGCATACTCCTGGGCAATGGTTGTACTCTTATCGGTTGAGCCATCATCAACCAGCAGCAGTTCCCAATGTTCGTAAGTTTGGGCGATAACGCTCTCAATTGCTTCTTGCAGAAAATCCTGTGCATCCAAAAAAGGGGTGATAATAGACACGATAGGTTTTTGATAATTAGCTTGCTCTTTCATTTGTCAGGCGGGATCCCATCAACAACAAGGTCTTTTTGATTGGATGTCGGTAGCTCAACGCGATAGATTTCGCCATCCGACCCTGTCATTATTTCATTCAATTTCAAATTCATTGGCTTTATCATTTAATTTGGAAGTACATGATTTATGACGAAAAAATTTTAATTTCCAGTTATGAGTTGCTTTCTGGCAAAAATGGTTATTCTATTGTGACGAAAATCTATGTCACGCGGATAAATCCAGCTAGGCACAGCCTTTGTCTCTTTATCAAATACAATTTCATAGGGATATTGTTCATGCAATAGACCCTGAAAAAATTCTTGCATCGATGGATACAATTCAGCACGGATACCCGGCTCTGTAAATCTCTGGTAATACAGGGAATCTATTGCAATATAGTCAGGGTTTCGTATCATTAGTTCCTCTAAAGAATACCATCTAACGTTTTCATTAACTTTTCTCATATATTCTTCATCGCCAACCACAAACCGATTACCCTTAAAGAGTTGTTCAAATAGCCTTTCTCTTCCCGTGACAAATGGCGTTAATGTTTCTACAAATTGTACCTCTGAGCCTTGGCTCCACGCCGGAGAATAAATATCAGATTCTATGGAACTATTTTTAGGAATATTTTCCTTGACCCAAGCTTCAGCCTGTATACGTGGGTCTTCTAGAAAGCGTTCTCCCACATAAAAACTGGAGATCAAGTTATAGCTCAATAGACAGACAAGCAGCGCTGATAATGCAACTTTATGCGGCTTTAGTATAAACCAAAATGAACCCGACATAAACAGCCATAAGGGCATTATTGGTAAAACAAAGCGCATTTCCAGTCTAGGAAATGGCGCAAATTTAACATAGTAAAGCAAAAAAGCCGAGAGGCATAATAATATAGTTGCTTGCTGGATACGTTGTATTTTATTTGATGAGATCAAAAATAAACTGGATATGAAGGCAATCGATAAAATCACGAATGAGGGAAGTCCAATTATCTCTACCATGGCTAAGAAGAAGCTCCCATAACTATGGCCGGTTTGCCCTTCGTATACAGGGGCCACAAGATAATTGTGCATGAAATCGTAAAAGAAGGTGCGATAATCAAGTATCGAGAATGGATTCCCCACCACAAAGCCAACAGCGACCATCGATATCCCCAGGATAAGGTTCTTGTTAAAAAGTATCTGCTTCAAGGTGATAGACTTCCGCGAAATGTAAAAAACAGAAAGCATGTGAGCGGCAACTATGGTAATTCCAATGGCTAAACCATTGTATTTAGTCGCGGTAGCAATCCCCGTAAAAAAGCCAGCCAAGATATAGTTGGATAGCTTTCTATCAAATAAGATATTGTGGCTAAAATAGAAAGCCATCAACATCCAAAATGTAACCGGGATATCGGCTGTTAGAAAATGGCTGTAAGCGATGAATCCGGCGCTTGTAGACAAAATTAGCGTAGCAATCCGAGCCGAAAAAAGGCCGAATGATTTTCTGCTAATATGAAAGACTATTACGATTGA
>Ga0055481_10000801_pt1 | contig 10745 bp, 10 predicted proteins | sample Muzzi_PWC_D2_FD_57936 | JGI IMG/M metagenome (GOLD analysis project Ga0055481, IMG submission 57936) | Wetland microbial communities from San Francisco Bay, California, USA, that impact long-term carbon sequestration - Muzzi_PWC_D2 | ecosystem: Environmental > Aquatic > Marine > Wetlands ... | reverse complement strand
GCGTCATTAAACCATTTGACCGTGCCTGTTACTGTTTCAGACATAATTTTACTCTGTAACCTGATGATATTAACGCCAGGCCAACAGGCCTGACCTTGCTCATTGTAGGGTAATAAAACCACGGAAGCCATTGTTTAATTAGCTGGGGGTGGCCGCAAATTTGTCTAAAAGTGGCTGCGGCTGTCAATTTGACGACAATATCGAGTCCCCGGCGCTCCAGCCTAGCTAGTCGCCGACGAATCCTGCGATCGCCTCGCGCATCCTGCCCGAATCCAGTCCGTATTCCTCGAGTACCTGTTCACGGCTGCCCTGGGAGGGAAAACAGTCGGCCAGCCCCAGCCGCAGGACCGGCAGGCGAATGTCCATGCGGTTGAGCACTTCGAGCACGGCCGAACCGGCGCCCCCCTCGATGCTGGCGTCCTCGAGGGTCACCAGTCGATCGTGTTCGCGCGCCATGCGTTCGATCATCGCCTCGTCCAGCGGCTTGATGAAACGCATGTTGACCAGGCTCAGATCGAGTTCCTCGGCAATCGGTTCGGCAAGCGCGTACAGGCTGCCGAAGACCAGCAGGGCGGCGCGCTTGCCGCTGCGTTGCTGGACGGCGGTGCCGATTTCGACGGTGGTTTCGATGTCCGTTGCCTGTGCCTGCGCGGTGTTATCGCGCGGATAGCGCACCAGCGCCGGCCCGGGGTATTCGTAAGCCGTGTTGAGCAACGCGTACATATCCTCGGCATTCGCCGGCGCCATCATGATCACGTCCGGGATACAGCGGCAGAAGGCGATATCGAAATTCCCGGTATGGGTCGCACCGTCGGCGCCGACGATCCCGGCGCGGTCGACCGCGAAGGTGACGTCGAGGTTCTGTACCGCGACGTCGTGGACGAACTGATCGTAGGCGCGTTGCAGGAAAGTCGAATAGATTGCCACCACGGGCTTCAGGCCCTCGCGCGCCATGCCGGCCGCCAGGGTGACCGAGTGCTGCTCGGCGATGCCGACATCGTGATAGCGGTCCGGCATTTCATCGGAAAATCGGACCAGGCCCGAGCCCTCGCGCATCGCCGGCGTGATTGCGTGCAACCTCGTATCCTGCTGCCCGCGGGCGACCAGCCAGTCGGAAAAGATGCTGGTGTAGGATTGCTTTCCCGGTTTCGCGGACGACTTGACGTCACCGGTTTCCGGGTCGAAGGGGCCGACGCCGTGAAACTTGCAGGCATCCTCTTCGGCCGGCGGAAAGCCCTGTCCCTTGCGGGTGACGATGTGCAGCATGCGCGGCCCCGACAATTTTTGCAGGTTGCGCAGCAGGCTGAGCAGGTCGCCGAGATTGTGGCCGTCGATAGGTCCGAAATAGGAAAACCCGAGCTCTTCGAACAGGGTTCCCGGGGTGACCATTCCCTTGACGTGTTCCTCGGCGCGCCTGGCGAGTTCCCAGGCGCTCGGAATGCGTTTCAATACCCTTTTACTCCCCGAACGCAGGCTCGAGTAGATTTTCCCGGACCAGATGCTGGACAGGTATTTCGACATCGCGCCGACATTGGGCGAAATCGACATTTCGTTGTCGTTCAGGATGACCAGCAGATCCGGGTCGATGGCACCGCCATGGTTGAGCGCCTCGTAAGCCATGCCGGCAGTCATGCCACCGTCGCCGATGATGGCGACGGTTTTCCTGTCGATGCCCTGGGCCCGGGCGGCGATCGCCATCCCCAGCGCCGCGCTGATGGAAGTACTCGAGTGCCCGGCGCCGAAGTGGTCGTATTCGGATTCGGTGATCTTCGGGAATCCCGAAAGGCCGCCTTGCTGGCGTATCTGCGACATCCGGTCGCGTCGGCCGGTAAGAATCTTGTGCGGATAGCACTGGTGGCCGACGTCCCAGACCAGCCGGTCGTGTGGCGTATCGAACAGATAATGCAGCGCGATGGTGATTTCCACCGAACCCAGCCCGGAGGCCAGGTGTCCGCCGGTCCGGGCCAGGGTTTGCAGCAGGAAATCGCGGATTTCCTGTGCCAGCGCGGGCAGTTCGGACTGGTCGAGCTCGCGCAGATCGGCAGGGCTGTCGATTGTTGCCAGCATCGGGTATGTTTCGCTTATGTTATTCAAGGTACTGCTGTCCAGCACGATATAACGCTCAGTTTTTACGTTCCACGAACCAGGCCGAAATATAACGCAGAATATCGGCCTCTTCACCAAACACCGAGAGCGCTTCGAGGGCGTTACCATGCAGCTCCCGGGCCTTTTCCAGCGACGCCTCGAGACCGATTATCGACGGAAAGGTCGGCTTGTTGCGCGCACTGTCTGCACCCTGGACCTTGCCGAGGGTAGCCGTGTCGCTGGTGACGTCTAGGATATCATCTTGAACCTGGAATGACAGGCCTATGCATTTCGCATAGGAGTCGAGTGCCGCGAAGCGGTCCGGGCCGAGGTCGGCGGCGCTGAGCGCGGCCAGTTGCACGCAGGTGCGGATCAACGCCCCGGTCTTGTGAATATGCATGGTTTCGAGTTCGGCGATGTTGAGCGATTTGCCGACCGCCCCGAGATCGATGGCCTGGCCGCCCGCCATGCCGCGCGAGCCGGAAAACAGGGCCAGGTTTTCGATCATTTGCAGCCGTGCCGCGGGATCGGGGGTCATTTTCGGGTCGTGGCTGATGATGTAGAACGCCAGCGCCTGCAGGGCGTCGCCCGCGAGTATCGCCGTGGCCTCGTCGAACTTGCGATGGCAGGTCGGTCGGCCGCGTCGCAGGTCGTCGTCGTCCATCGCCGGCAGGTCGTCGTGAATCAGCGAGTAGGCATGGATGATTTCGACCGCGCTGGCCGCGCCGTCGACGCGTTCGAGCTCGAGCCCCAGCGCGAAGGCGGTCGCGTACACCAGCACCGGCCGCACCCGCTTGCCCGGCGCCAGCACCGCGTAGCGCATCGCCTGATGCAGACGCACGGGATTGACGTCGTCCTGGGGTAGCCAGGATTCGAGCGCCGAGTTTACTCTTGAGCAGTAATCCTCGAGCAGGGACGCGAACGACGACGCATCAATCTTCATCTAGATCTTCGAGCGGAACCGTCTGTTGCAGTCCGTTTTTTTCGATTAGCCGGGTGACGCGCAATTCGGCACTGGCCAGCCGGTCCTGGCAGGCCTTTGCCAGCTTGACTCCCTTTTCGAACTGTTCAAGCGAATCTTCCAGGCCGAGCTCGCCGGATTCCATCTTGCTGACGATCTTTTCCAGCTGTTGCAGGGTTTTCTCGAAATCCCTGAGCTTGTCTTCGTTTTCGGCCATCTCACTGCTCGCGTTCGCAAAGCGCTGATTATAAAGCATCCAGGGTATCAGCCAAATGATTGACCGGGATTAGTTTGAGGTCCTTGAAGCTGTTGCGTTTCGGCAGGTTCGCCCTGGGGATGATCGCGTTCTCGAAACCGTGCTTGCCGGCTTCTCGCAGGCGCTCCTCGCCGTTGGAGACCGGGCGGATTTCCCCGGACAGCCCGACCTCGCCGAAAACCAGGGTTCGCGGATTGACCGGCCGGTCGCGGTAACTCGACAGAATCGCGAGGATGATCGCGAGATCGGCGCCGGTTTCCGCGATTCGCACACCGCCGACGGCATTGATGAACACGTCCTGGTCGTAGAGCGGCGTGTTGCCGTGGCGCTGTAATATCGCGATCAGCATCGCCAGACGGTTGGATTCGAGACCGATGCTGAGTCGTCGCGGGTTGCCGCTGTGACAGGCGCTGACCAGTGCCTGGATCTCGACCAGAAAGGGGCGGGTGCCCTCGCGCGACACCATGATGACGCTGCCTGACACGGGTTGCTCGTGCTGTGCGAGAAAAATCGCCGACGGATTGCTGACCGGCTTCAGTCCACCGTCGGTCATCGCGAAAATACCGAGCTCGTTGACCGCGCCGAAGCGATTCTTGACCGCGCGGATGACGCGGTAACGCGTCGCGCCGTCGCCCTCGAAGTAAAGCACGGTATCGACCATGTGCTCGAGTACGCGCGGCCCGGCCAGCTGCCCTTCCTTGGTGACGTGACCGGCCAGGAATATCGCGATATTCGTCTGCTTGGCGAAGCGCACCAGCATCGCGGCGCTTTCCCGAATCTGGCTTACCGAGCCCGGAGCCGACTGCAGGGCGTCGCTGTAAATAGTCTGGATCGAGTCGATGACCATAACCGCCGGCTTGCCGGCCTCGGCCTGGGCGATGATTTCCTCGACACAGGTCGAACACAGCAGCTTGAGGTTTTCGCGTGGCAGGTTGAGGCGCCGGGCGCGCATGCTGACCTGCTGCGGCGATTCCTCGCCGGTTACATAGAGTGCGTCGCGTTGCTGGCTGATTAGCGCCAGGCATTGCAACAGGATGGTCGACTTGCCGATCCCGGGGTCGCCGCCGAGCAGAATTACCGAACCCTCGACCAGTCCGCCCCCGAGAACCCGGTCGAGTTCGTCGATACCGGTCGCGAAGCGCGGGCTGTCGCTGGTCGGCACCTGGTCGAGCGTTACCGGTTCCGGTCGCTGCCCGGGACCGTGCCAGCCGGCGCGGGCGCCCGGAATGGTCGCCGCGGACCTGAGTTCCTCGACGCTGTTCCAGCCCTTGCATTCGGGGCACTGGCCGGACCATTTCGGCAACAGGCTCTGGCACTCGCTGCACTGGAAACGGGCCACGTTTCTGGGAGCCATCAGCAGAATTCCCGCCTGCGGTGGATTGCGGATCGGTCGGCGCCGCGGTCGAAAACCCTATTCGTCATCCGGTCGTATCTTCAACTCGGGTACGGTGACTTCATGGTCCTCCGGCAACGCGAGACGCGCGGTTTTGACCATGTTGTTCTTGACCTGCATGATTTCGATCGGATAGCTGTTGATCTTGACACTGGTACCGGCCTCGGGGATGAATTCCATGTGCTCCAGGATCAGCCCGTTGAGGGTTCGCGGACCGTCGCTCGGCAGCTCGATCTCGAGATTGCGATTGATGTCGCGGATGTGCGTGGAGCCATCGATCAGGTAACTGCCGTCGGCGTCCTGAAAGAAGTCCTGGTGCAGGGCGCTCGGATCGGTGGTGAATTCGCCGACGATCTCCTCGAGGATATCTTCGATCGTTACCAGTCCCTGGATATCGCCGTACTCGTCGACCACGAAGGCGATCCGACGCTTGTTCTTGCGGAAGTTGAGCAGCTGCGTGGTCAACGGCGTGCCCTCGGGAATGAAGTAACCTTCGCGGGTCAGATCGACGAGGCTTTCGGGAGTAAAATCGTCGTCCAGCAGCAGCGGCAGGATCTTGCGCATCGAAGCGACGCCGACCAGGTTATCGATATTGCCCGAAAAAACCGGGATACGGGTATAGGACAGATTGGTGATCAACTTCAGCGTCTCGTGCCAGTCGTCGTCCAGATCTATGCCCATGATATCGCTGCGCGGCACCATGATGTCGTCGACACTGACCTTTTCGAGATCGAGAATACTGAGCAGCATGTCGCGGTGGGTATCCGGTATCAGGCCGCTGGTTTCGGTCACCGCCACGCGCAGTTCCTCGGAGGTCAGCGCGTTCTTGTCGCTATGCTTGCCGGACAGCAGGAACAGCTTCAGCACCAGCCTCGCCAGCCAGTTGATGACGACCACCAGCGGCATCATGAGTTTTGCCATCGGCTGGTAGATATAGGCTGCCGGGAAAGCGATTCTTTCCGGGTTGGTGGCGGCCAGGGTTTTCGGGGTGACCTCCGCGAACAGCAGCAGCACCAGGGTCAGCAGACCCGCGGTCACGGCGATGCCGGCCTCGCCGTAGAGGCGGTAGCCGATGTAGGTGGCGAGCTGGGTAATCAGCACGTTGACGAAATTGTTTCCCAGCAGGATCAACGTGATCAGCTTGTCCGGCCGTTGTAGCAGTAGCTCGGCCCGTTTTGCGCCGCCGTGGTTTTTCTCCGCGAGGTGCTTGAGCCGGTAGCGGTTCAGGCTCATCAGCCCGGTTTCCGAGCTGGAGAAAAACGCCGACATCAGGATCAGCGCGACGAACACGATGAACAGCCAGTATAAAGGGATTTCGTTCAACGGGTGTTGCCGGGCCTTATTGCAGGATGAACTGGCGCACGATCATGGTGCCGAAAAGGCGAGCATCAGGAATACGAAGGAAGACAGGGTCCAGCGTATCGCAGTCTTGCCGCGCCAGCCGAACCTGACGCGGCCATAGAGCAGGATCGCGAGGATTACCCAGGCCACGATCGACAGAACAGTTTTGTGAACCAGGTGCTGGGCGAAGATATCCTCGAGAAAAATGAATCCGCTCAGCAGCGACGCGCTCAGGCAAACGAAACCGAAGCCGAGAAACTGGAACAACAGGGTTTCCATATCGTGCAGCGGGGGTAGAAAACGAATGAAGCCGCCGGGATGGTGCCGGCGTATGGAGCGGTCCTGGTAGGCCAGCAGCCCGGCCTGGAAGGCACCCAGGGTGATCAGGCTGTAGGCGATTACCGAAACCATGATATGGCCCTGGATCGCGGTGTCGGGGATGCGGATCAGGTGCCGGGAGAAATGCAGGTTGGCGAGAATGCCGGCCAGGCCGGCGAGCGGAAACACGAAGATGCCGAGGCTCTCGATTCGCCGGTAGATGCAGCTCAGCAATACCTGGATCGCGATCAGCCAGGCAATCAGCGCGAAGGCGGCGAAAAATCCCAGGTCGAGCCCATGAGGATGAATAATCAGCTTGTTCAGCGCCGCGGCCTGCAGCAGCATGGCGACAACCGCCGGGCCCAGCGCCAGCCAGCGCTGGTGCTTGGCGGACCCGAGTTGCCGATAAATCAGGTATGCGGACAGGCAATAGAACAGGGTTGCGAGCACGCTAGCGATGGTGAGGAACATGGTTTTCGATTAGTGGCTCAAGACTCGAAGTGTAACCGAAAAACCGCGCAGTGGCACTACCGGCAAATAAGGGTGCTCGAGGTCGATTTTGGGGGTTTCACGTGATTGGTCGCGGGCCTCGAAGGGGTTCGCCGATCGACATCCTCGCCTTGTACGCCGTATGCCGTATCCGGCCCGCGGGGCGCCGCAATAAAATATTTACGCCAATCTTCAATGGGTTTGCTATAAAATCCCTGAACAACGGGATGCAGCGACAATAGTTATTCAAATATACGGGATAGCGTTTCAGGTATATGCAAATAAAAATACTGGGATGGGCCGGCGGCATAGGGGCTAACCTGAGAACCACCTCCTTCCTGATCGACGACGATTTATTGATAGATGCAGGAACCGGTCTGGGCGATTTGCCGCTTAACCAGATGACCGGCATTCGTCACATTTTTCTGACCCATTCGCACATGGATCATATTGTCGGGCTGCCGTTGCTGGCCGACAGCATGTATGGGGTTCACGACGAGCCGATTATCGTGCATGCCCAGCAAAAAACCATCGAGGCCCTGAAGACGCATATCTTCAACTGGGTCATGTGGCCCGATTTTTCGGAATTGCCGACGCGCGACAATCCCTCGCTGCAATTCGAAGTCATGAATCCCGGGGAAAAAGTCTCTATCCGTTCGCGGGATATCGAAATGATTCCGGTCAATCATACCGTGCCCGGAGTCGGTTACTGCGTATCGACCAAGCGCGCCAACGTCGCCTTCAGCGGCGACACCACGACCAACGATACGCTCTGGGAAGTGCTCAACGGCTACGAAAACATCGATTTACTGTTCGTCGAGGCCGCGTTTTCGAATAACGATATCGAAATCAGCAAGATTTCCAAACACTACTGCCCCCGGCTGCTCGGCGAAGACATTGTCAAGTTGAAGCACCGGCCCGATGTCTGGCTAACGCATTTCAAGCCCGGCGACGAAGAAGTGATCTTCCAGCAATGCGTGGATGCGATGCCCGACTTCAAGGTGCACCAGATTCGCGGCGGCGAAGTTTTCAAATTTTGACGTTTTTTCCTTAATCCGCGCTGTTATAATCGCGCCTTTGCGAATTGACGAGGTTTGTCGATGTTTGAAAACCTGACGCAAAGGCTGTCCGGCACGCTCAAGAACCTGCGCGGCCAGGGGCGTCTTACCGAGGAAAATATCCGCGACAGTCTGCGCGAGGTCCGCATGGCTCTGCTCGAAGCGGACGTCGCGTTGCCGGTGATCAAGGATTTCATCGACGGCGTGCGCGCCAAGGCGCTCGGCCAGGAGGTGGTCGGCAGCCTTTCCCCGGGACAGGCGCTGATCAAGGTCGTCAACGACGAGTTGGTCGCGATCATGGGCGAGTCGCAGGCCGCGATCGACCTGAACCACAAGCCACCGGTTATCGTGCTGATGGCCGGCCTGCAGGGCACCGGCAAGACCACCACCGTCGCCAAGCTCGCGCGGCGACTTTCCGAACTCGACAAGAAGTCGGTAATGGTCGCCAGCGCCGACGTCTATCGTCCCGCGGCGATCGATCAGCTGCGCACGCTGGCCGGCGAGGTCGGCGCCGAATTCTATCCCAGCAACCCCGAGCAGAAACCGGTCGCGATCGCCCGCGACGCGGTGACGGCGGCGCGCAAGAGCGGTGCCGACGTGCTGATCATCGATACCGCGGGCCGGCTTGCGATCGACGAGCAAATGATGGACGAGATCCGCGCCATCCACGAAGCGGTCACCCCGGTCGAAACCCTGTTCGTCGTCGACAGCATGACCGGTCAGGATGCTGCCAATACCGCCAGGGCCTTCAACGACGCGCTGCCGCTGACCGGCGTGGTACTGACCAAGGTCGATGGCGACGCCCGTGGCGGCGCGGCGCTGTCTGTCAGACACATCACCGGCAAGCCGATCAAGTTCATCGGTTCGGGAGAGAAAACCGACGCGCTGGAAGCCTTTCATCCGGATCGTATCGCGTCGCGAATCCTCGGCATGGGCGACATCCTGTCGCTGGTCGAGCAAGCTCAGGAAAAGGTCGATCACGAGAAAGCCGAAAAGCTCGCGCGCAAGGTCAGGAAGGGCAAGGGATTCGATCTCGAGGATTTGCGCGACCAGTTTTCACAGATGGAAAAAATGGGCGGTCTCGGAAGCCTGGTCGAAAAATTACCCGGCATGGGCGCCGGCGCCGCGCAGGCGCTGCAAAATCCGGCTCAGGCCAAACAAATGAAACGCATGGTGGCGATCATCGACTCGATGACGCCGCAGGAACGCCGCAAGCCCGAAATCATCAACGGTTCGCGCAAGCGCCGCGTCTCGCAGGGTTCGGGCACCCAGATCCAGGACGTCAACCGCCTGCTCAAGCAGCACAAGCAAATGCAGCGGATGATGAAAAAAATGGGCAGTAAGGGCGGCATGGCGAATATGATGAGAGGCATGAAAGGGAGACTTCCTCCGGGAATGGGCTTCTAGGCACGTGCTTTTTCGACGATAGCGGCGTCAGCCGCGTGCTCGGGCGATCACGTATTTGCAGATACGCTCACGCCCTGCGCGCGCCGCTTCCTTGCTCTCGCCGAAAAATCACGCCCCTAAAAGCCCATTCACACGGTTTATTGCACGGAGCGCGGGTTTTTCAGGGCGCTGTCCGAAATCCGGTTTTTATTCGATAGAGCATGTAAAAACAGGGGTTTCGGGCTTCACAGGCGGGATAAATTAGGTACAATACGCGGTCTTCTGACCCCGGGTCAGCGGCGTGCTGGTGCCTGGCCTTAGAACGGCAGAGCCCGGGCGCCGAATTTAATTTGGAGTTTATTTATGGTTTCAATTCGATTGGCTCGCGGCGGTTCCAAGAAACGCCCGTTTTACCACGTGGTGGTAAGCGATTGCCGCAGCCCCAGAGACGGCCGTTACATCGAGCGCCTCGGCTTCTACAACCCCAGGGCCCAGGGCCAGGAAGTGGAGTTGCAGCTCGACGACGCGCGCATAGAATACTGGATGTCGCAAGGCGCGAAGCCAAGCGAGCGCGTTGCCAACCTGATCAAGGGAGCCAGGGCAGCGGCATAGACAGCGATGAGCCAACACGATGACGACTTGATCTGTGTTGGGCATGTGCTGGGTGCAAAGGGACTCAAGGGCTGGATCCGGGTGTTTTCGCACACCAGCCCGCGCGACAACATACTGAATTACAGCCCCTGGTTGATAGACCGGGGAGAAGGCCCCGAGGCCTTCGATGTGGACGGCCGCAGCGAGGGCAAGCACGTACTGGCTCGGCTGGCGGGGGTCGACGATCGAACCCGGGCCGAGACGCTGACGGGTTGCCGGCTGTTCATCCGCCAGCGACAGTTGCCCGACCTCGCCGTGGGGGAATACTACTGGTCGGACCTGATAGGGCTGGCCGTGGAAACGCTGCAGGCGGAACCGCTCGGCAGGATCGCGGCAATGATGGAAACCGGTGCCGACGACGTAATGGTGCTGGAAGGTGAGCGAGAGCGCCTGATTCCGTTCGTGATGGACGAGATCGTCCGGGAAGTGGATCTCGGTAACCGGCGCCTGGTGGTAGACTGGTCGCCCGAGTACTGAGATGAGAATCGACGTCGTCACGCTGTTCCCCGAGCTCGTCGAACAGGTGATCGGTTGCGGGGTCGTCGGCCGCGCCGCGGAGCAGAATTTGCTCGGGCTACACTGCTGGAACCCGCGCGACTATACCCGGGACCGGCATCGCACGGTCGACGACCGGCCCTATGGCGGCGCTCCGGGCATGCTGATGAAAGCGGAACCGCTGCGCGACGCGATAGCCGCGGCCCGGCAGCAGAACCGCGATGCGCCGGTGGTGTACCTGAGCCCGCAGGGCAGGTTGCTGACCCAGCGTATGCTCGCGCAACAGGTCGAAGCGGGGACGGTGATTTTTTT
>Ga0055481_10000798_pt1 | contig 10756 bp, 10 predicted proteins | sample Muzzi_PWC_D2_FD_57936 | JGI IMG/M metagenome (GOLD analysis project Ga0055481, IMG submission 57936) | Wetland microbial communities from San Francisco Bay, California, USA, that impact long-term carbon sequestration - Muzzi_PWC_D2 | ecosystem: Environmental > Aquatic > Marine > Wetlands ... | reverse complement strand
AGACCCGCACGGACAGCCAGGCGTCCTTCCGGTACGCAACCAGGAAGCGGTCACCCACCGCAGTGACGCCGATCGTCGGGTCGATCGTGAGCGGCGATTCGGGAATCAGTTCGATCCAGCGACGCCGCTCGGGATGGTCACGGTCGACCGCGATCACCCGTCCCCGATCAGCCCCGGCGGTCGTCTGCAGCCAGAACTCCGTCCCGCGATTCCCGAGGTAGATGTAGGTCCCGTCGGCCGTGTCGACGAGCGGGCGGAAGTCGCCCTCTGTCTCTTGAAGATCCCGCACCAGTATCCGGTTCTCGGGAGCTCCCCCGAGAGCCTCGGCCACGACGAGGTACCGGCCGTCGGCGCTCCGGGCGAGGCTCGTCGTGTGGTCGGGTGCGGGAGGCGTGTAGACCACCCGGTCGTCGTCCTGGCTCGTCCCCAACCGATGCCAGAAGACCCGCTCATTGGTTGGCCGGAAGGTCAACTCGGCCCCAGCGGGGGGCGCGTCGAAGCGCTCATAGAAGAACCCCAAGTCGTCGGCCGCCCACACCACGGCCGAGCGACCTCCGGAGAGTCCGATCAGCCGGTCCGGGTGATCCGTTCGACTAACCACATCCCGAACGCGCCACGTCTCCCAGCGGGAGCGGGGCGGGGTCATACTGTAGGCGATGCGCCGGCCGCTCTCGCTCGGAACGAAGCGAAGCACCCGCCACCCCGAGTCGCCGGCCACCGCTGCGGGATCCACCACGACCCGCCGAGGGTCCGTGTCGGTGGCTTGCACAATCGTCCGATCGGCAAAGCTGGCATCGCCCTCGATGTAGAAGTACGACGACCCCCGGTGAACCGGCGTTCCGAACCGTCGGGACGAGGTGATCGTCGCGATGCGCTGGCGAAGGCGATCCCGAATCGGACCCGCCACGAGGTCTCTGGCGTAGTGATCCTGTGCCCGGATCCATGCCCGGGTTTCCGGGCTATCCATCGCCTCCATCCACCGGTAGGGATCGGCAACCTCCACCCCCCCGTAGACATCGGTGGCGGTGCCCCGCCGGGCCTGTGGCAAGGCCTGCGCCGCGAGGGGCGCGCCCGCCGTGAGTGCCACCAAGAGCAGCGCGACCGGGCGCGGCAGTGAAGGCATCGTGGTCCTCCTCGCAATAGAGTCGCCACCACAATGGGGAGGGCGAAGAGGAGAGGCAGCGGTGCCGGGGCGGGAAACGGGTCGGTGGGTCCAACGACGTGCTACCTGGGACGGGCAACGGTTCACTGCGGCCGACTCAGACGCTCCTGGAGGCGGGGTCGGTACGTGCGAGACAGGGTGAGGCGGGTCCCATCGCGGAGGATCACGACGGACTCCCCTTGAAACCAGGGCTGGATCTCCCCGACGTGGTCCAAGTTGACGATGGTGGATCGGTGAATGCGGACGAACCGCTCGGGGTCGAGGGTCGACTCGAGACTCGTCATCGACTCCCGAATCACATGCCGCCCCGATCCGGTATGAAGGCGGGCGTAGTTACCGGTGGCCTCGATCCAGAGGATCTCCTCGGCGGCAAGGAAGTAGATTCGACCGGACCGCCTCACCATGATCCGGTCCCGCCTACGGGGGCCCTGTCGCAGGTCCCGGATGAGCCCGGCAAGGTCCCCCACGGCCCGGCGCGCGTCATACAGGATTTGGGCCCGGGCGCGCTCGATCGCCTTCTGGAAGCGCTCGGCCTCTACCGGCTTCAACAGGTAATCGAGGGCGTGCGCGTGGAACGCCTCGAGCGCATACCGATCATGTGCCGTGACAAAGATGATGACCGGGAGCGGCGCGCCCTCCAGGCGCCGCAGGACCTCGAAGCCGTCGCACGCGGGCATCTGGACATCCAGCAGGACGAGATCCGGCTGGAGCGACCGAATCGCGTCCACGGCGCTGGCGCCGTCGGCGCACTCGGCGAGCACGGTGATGTCGGGCTCGCGGTCAAGGAAGCCGCGGAGTCCTTCGCGGGCCAGGGCCTCGTCGTCGACAATCACCGCTTTGAGCGTCACGAACCGTCCCTTTCGAGGTGCTGGTCGGCCGCGACCGAGGTCTCGTACGGCAATCGAAGTACAGCCCGGGTTCCACCTCCCGAGCGTGGCTCGACTCGGAGCCCGGCCTGCGCCCCGTAACGGGTAGCGAGCCTTGCCACAACGTTGCCGAGCCCGACTCCCGGGCGCGCAATCGCAGCCGGCGACACACCGACCCCGTCGTCCCACACCTCGAGGACTAGGCGCTCCCCTTCGACTCGTGCCTCGATGCCCAAGATCCCCGGCGCGGCGCGCGGCGCCAGACCATGCCGGAGCGCATTTTCGACCAGCGGCTGGAGAAGGAGAGATGGAACGATCGCCTGCATCGCCACAGTGGGGATCGCGTAGCGTACCGTCAATCGCTCTCCGAAGCGCGCCTTCTCGATGGCAAGGTAGGACTCGAGGATCGCCATCTCACGTTCCAGCGGGACGGCCCCCACGTCCCCGTCCTCGAGGGTCACACGGAGGAAATCGCTCAGGCGGTGCAGCATCCGTTCCGCGTCTGCCGAGTCCCGCCGCATGAGGACCGCGATCGCGTTCAGGGTATTGAACAGAAAATGTGGGTGGACTTGCATCCGCAAAGCCGTGAGCTTGGCGTCGGCGAGTTGCGCTTCCAGACGCGAGGCCACGAGCTCCCGGTTGCGTGCCTCGCCATGGAAGCGCACGGCGTGGTCGGCGGCGATCACCACCCAATAGACGGCCATCCCCATATGGAGATGCAGCACCGTCTTCCCGATGTCCGAGACCAGAAACGAAGGGGCCCCCATGAGTCTGGTCCATCCCAAGAGCCTATCCGAGAGATCGATGACCAGGAGCACGGTCCCGGCGTAGGCGATACTCGCCAGCGCGTGGCCCAACACGTCCCGTCCACGGTGCGGCGCGGTGATGGTCCATCGGCGGCTCAACCGAATCAAGAGGGGTATGGACAGGCCCCAGAGTGCCAGTTGGGGCAACGCCCAGAGGAGGGCCGTCCCCCACCCGACCCGCATCGGCCACAGGTTGACCCAAATGTACAGCTGGCTCGTGAAGATCACGGTCAGCCCCAACGCCACCGCGATCTCGGTCAACCAGCGCCGCCCCAGTCGACCGGTCATGCCCGCTCCATCCGCAAAACATGGGTCCAATGTGGGGCTCGACGGCGCCGAGGACCTCCTCGGTGGGGCCGGTGACGGACGGACGGGTCCGACGGCCACGGCGGTGGTGCCAGCGTCATCGCAGCCGTCGCTGGAACAGCCACCGGCCGGAGGGCTCGTCGGCCACTACCGCAGGGCCGGCCTGCGGGAAGAGCGCCTCGATGGTTGCTACGTCGAGCAAGGGTGGCCCGACCGTGGGCGCGGGGAGAGACTCCCCCCCGAATGTGGTCAGCAAGAGCTCGTCCACGAACGGTTCGGGAGCGTACAACGACCGACTTGTCGAGGGCCCTGCCTCGACTGAGACCGTCGCCGCATTCCACGTCCGGCGGAGGTAGTCGATCGCAAGGGTGGCTGACGGGGCGTCGTGGCTGACCACCTCGAGGTCGGTCCCGAGCGTTGCCGAGAGGAGTCGCTCCGCGCCAGCGTGGGTCGTCATCACGACGATTGGGTTGCCGGCGTGAAGGCAGGGATGGCCGAGGTCCAGATCCCCGGTTCGGGTCAGCACGACCCCGACGGGCGCCATGTGCCGTCCCAGCACACGCTCCCGCCAGGTTGCCAGGGCGCCGGCCACGGCCGGTGGGCTGCGATACTCGAGCGTCAGGCCCGGCTCCTCCCGCAGGATCTTCCCGGTCGTGAGGATCCCGTCGGCGCGGGCCCGCGCCAGGTCGAGGGCAAAGCGGTCCATCGCGGAGGTGGGAGTCTCCGACGTGATCCTGAGGGTCCGGAGGAGCCCGTCCCCGGGATTCCACACGGAGGTCGGGTGGACCACCCCCGCATCGTGCGGCGGCGGTGCACCGTAGAGCCAATGCGCCGCCTCGGCAACGTCCGCCGGGGAGGTGAGGGCGGCAAAGGGGATCTCAGGCGGCATGCCGCAAGGTCGTCGCGACCCCGCTGCCGCGCTAGGGTAGCGCCCTTGCCCCGCGAGGATGGCGTTCCCATAATGTGGGTAGGCTTCGGCGCGTCAGCGCGAAGTCAGGTGTTTCGCCCGATGTCCCACGTCAACCAAGGAGGTGATCCATTGTCCATAGATAGTCCCGCCCTTCACCTGGCACGGGCAAGCGATCGCCGTCCCGGTTCCTGACCGAGCGACAGCGCAGATCTTCTCGCCGCAGCAATGCCGGACGGCATCGCGCCGGGTGAAGGTCATGACCGAACGCCGCGGACCGCTGAGTTCGCGGCGTTTGTCGTGTCGGGAATCTCGGCGCCGATCAGCCGGCGTTTGGCTGCCCGCGACAGGCGCTTAATCTCCGCCTCCCGGCGCTGGGCCGCCCCCCGGCTCTCACAGGGCTCAGAGTAGGCGAGGAGCACGGGAAGGCGCGACCGCGTGTATTTCGAAGCACGGCCCCGCTGATGGGCCGCGAGTCGCCGGGCAAGATCCGTGGTCACCCCCGTGTAGAGGGTGCCGTCCCCACATTTCAGGATGTAGACCGACCACCCCTCTGCCAAGGCGCTCCTCCCGTCCTGATCCGACGCTCGCGCGGAAGGCCTCACGGCCGAGTTACTCGTGTCGTAGGGCCACCATCGGCTGGACCCGCGTGGCGCGGCGGGCAGGAAGCCAGCTGGCGACGGCGGCGGCGGCCATCAGCACTAGCGACCCGAGGAGGAGGGCGGTCAGGTCGCGCGGGGATACGGCATAGAGGAGGTCGGCGATCGCGGGGGCCGCAAGGAGAAACACCATCGTGCCTGCACCCACGCCCAGGAGCGCCATGCGAAGGCCCCGCGCGAGCACCAGCCGAACCACGGCGCCGCGGTCGGCGCCGAGCGCCATCCGGACGCCGATCTCGTGAACCCGGCGATTGACGCTGAAACTGATGACCCCGTAGACACCGATCGCGGCTAGGGCGAGGCCGATCCCGGCAAAGATCGACAGGAGTGAGATAGTAAACCGACGTCCCACCAGGCTTGCCCCGATGAGGTCTTCCACGGTCTCCACCTGATAGAACGTCTGCAGCGGCGCCACGGACCAGATCGCCTCCTGGATCGCCGGGAGAAGCGGCCCCGGGGCCGTCGCCGTGCGGACAAAGAAGGTCATCCCGCCGGTCCCGTTCTGGGTGTGGGCAAAGAACACCTGGGGACGGGGTGGCGTATCGAGTCCCGTCTGCCGGGTATCCCCCACGACCCCGATGATCGTCGCGGGGGCGGCGCTTTCCCCCACTACGATCCGGCGGCCGATCGGGTCTCGGTCGGCCAGGAAACGGCGCCGCAGAGTCTCATTAATGACCACCACCGCGGGCGCAGTCCAGTCATCGGTCAGCGCGAAGTCCCGTCCCTGGAGGACGGGGATCCCCATGGCGGCAAAGTAGTTCGCCGTGGCGATGGCGACATAGGTCTGGGGTTCCTCCCCGGGCGATGGCGCAGGCAGGTCGGGGAGCGTGAAAGCCCGGCGTGTATTGAGATCGGCGGCGGCGAACGGCGCCGCCGACACCGCGCCGACGGTTTGAACACCAGGCACCGCTGCAATCTCTTTCAGGGCACTTTGGAAGAACGCGATTCGGCCAGCGGGGGTCAGGCCCTCCTCATAGTGGAAGACCTGGAGAGCCGCGAGACGTTCACGCTCGAACCCGGGGTCCTCCCGAATGAGCATCCCGAAGCTTCTAAGCAACAGCGCTGCACCAGCCATGAGCGCCAGTGCCATGGCCGTCTCCAGGACGATGAGCCCCTCGCGGAGCCGAAGGCCGCGGCGCCCGGCGGTGGCGCGGCCCTCGGCAAGGGCCTCGCGCGCATCGACCCGACTCAGCTGCCAGGCGGGGAGAAGCCCGAATATCAGCGCCGTCGTGGCGGCCAGGCCGGTGCTGAATCCGAGAACGCGGAGGTTGACCGCCACCGTGGAGAACCGGGGGATGTCCACCGGCGCCATCGACTTGACGAGTCCGACCGCGCCGATTGCCAGGCAGGCACCCAAGGCGGCTCCCGCCACCGCGATAACGCCACTCTCGATCAGGGTCTGCATGATCAACTGGCGCCGGCCAGCGCCCAAGGCCGCGCGAACCACATACTCCCGCTCGCGGGCCGCGCCACGGGCGAGGAGGAGATTTGCCACATTGGCGCAGGCCACGAGGAGGACCATCCCCACCGCGCCGACGAGGAGGAGAAGGGTCGTCCGAGATGCACCCACGAGATACTCCCGGATCGGCATCACCGTCACACCGACCCCGGCATTGGTGGTAGGGTACTCCGCGGCCAGCGCCGCCCCAACCCGGTCCATGTCCGCCTGGGCCTGCTCGACCGTGACCCCCGGCGCGAGACGGCCGATTACTCGCCACCAGCCGCCGGCACGGGCGCCCTCCTCCCATTCGTCCCAATGGCGGGGGACCCAGAGCTCCCGCGGCAGCGGGCCAGCCCGAAATCCCAAGTCGAGGTCTCGCTGTAAGACACCGATGACCGTCACTGGATGCTCGTCGAGCTGTATCGCCTGTCCGATGATGTCGGGGTCGCCACCGAACTGCTGCTGCCACAATCCGAACCCCAGGACGGCAACTGTTCCACCCCCTTGGGCGTAGTCCGCCTCGTCGAACAACCGGCCGAGAAGCGCCCGCGCGCCGAGGGCCTCGAAGAACCCATCGGTCACGAGTGCGGCGCGGAGAATCACCGGACGGCCGCTCCCCGTAAGGTCGAAGCCGTACGGTTCCGCTGCACCCATGACCTCCAGGGTCTGATTCCGCTCCTTCCAGTCCAAGTAATTGCCGGGGGCAACCTCGGCCATCGGGTCGTTGTCAATGACCGCATCTTGCCACAGGGTCACTACCCGGTCGGCATGCGCAAACGGGAGGTCGCGGAGCATGAGGTGATCGACCACGCTGAAGATGGTCGTCGCCGCGCCGATCCCCAACCCGAGGGTCACGACCGCAATCGCCGCAAATCCGGGATGGCAACGCAGCTGGCGGAGAGCATAGCGGAAATCATGCATCAGTCGGCTCCCAAGATGCGCGGCACGCCGGCTGGCGAACCGTCGTCGGGCTGGGGGCGGGCCCGAGGCGAATCGCGAGCGGATCGCGCGAACGTGCAAGCGGACCGCGGTCCGGGCGAGGTCGGCGCTCTCCGTCAGGGCGAGCCACAGGAGGGCCCTCCGCCCTCGGCTAGCCGACACCTCCGCCAACCGCTGGCACAACACGCGGTACACCTCGTCGCGGTGGTTGAGCCGAAACGCCCGTGGGAATAGCGCCAAGAGCGCTCGATAGGCGGCCGCAACCGCGGCGGGTTGCGCCGGCCGAGCGCCCGTCACGGCTTGCGGACCCGGCCGGACAGGAGCCCCGGAGGCACGAGGTCGCTGTCCACCGCCAGGCCGACCAGATGCGCCAAGCGCGCGGCCTCCGAGCGGGCTACCTGGCGGCCGAGGCGCGTGAGGCTGTAGTAGCGGCGCCGCTGGTCATCTCCGATGTCCGGCCGAGCCTCGGTCTCCTCGATCAGCCCGTCGTCGCTCAACCGCTGTAACGCGGCGTAGACGGTCCCCGTGCCGGCCCGGATCCCACCGCTGGAGCGACGTTCGATCTCCTTGATGATGCCGTACCCGTGGCCGTCCCGGTCCGCCAGGACCAGGAGAATCATGAAAGAGAGCGGCGTCAGAGGGAGGCGCTCTTCAACCTCGCCCACCGTCCCGTCGTTCGCGTTTGGCATCTCCCCCCCGCAAATAGATCTACTGACACTATAGCGATAGACAATCTAGTTACTGTAGCGACATTGGCGCAACCCACCCGGAAGTGGTTGGCATCACAGTCAGGGGCGGCAGGGGGGGGTAAATAGGGCAGCACCGGGGGCGAAACGAGGACGGGACCGGCCCAGACTCTCGGCCGGTTGGTGCAACGCATCGTATTGTAGTACAAGATGTTAGAGCCCAAGTGGTGACGTTGACACCCACTCGGCATGTGGCTTGCCAGGCTCCCCCGGTGTCCCTGTAGTAGGGAGGCAGTCATGAGAGCGACTTTGTATCGGGCGACCGGTATCGTAGCGGTCGTGGCCGTGGGTTTGATCCCAGCCACCGCCCGCCTTGCGTTGGCTCAAGGGAATCCGGAGGTCCGCACCGTGCTGACCCGGCTTGGGATCCCTGCCTCGAGCCTGGGTGGCGTCCCGAACCAGGACCTCGAGATGGTGTGCCGGCCAGGGGCTCCTGGGAGCCGCTGTGAGGTGAACTATGCGACCCGGTCGGACGAGACCTGCCGGGCGATCGCGGTCCAGGTCGGCCTGCGCCGGCGAGCCTCTCAACTGAAGGACGGGGGTTCCCCGGGCGTGGTGACGAGTGTCCACTGCGGCGGAGGCATCTTTGCCGTCTTCGAGACGGGACCTCGGCGCGCCGTCCTTGGGCACCGCGACGCCGCCGGGAATACGGCTCAGCGACAGATTCCCCTCTAGGCCGTTTCTCGGCCTGTCCCACCATTCGAGCCCGGTCGGCGTTCCGCCGGCCGGGCTCGGTGGTTTCAGGAGGTCGACCTCCGCCCGGCGATCTCCGTCATCCACTGGGCAGTCACCGTGGCCAGCTGATGGAGGACGTCCGCATCGTTCCGACCGGAACGCTTGAGGACGTGGAACCCATGGTCGGCGCCTTCCACGACGACGAGCGAGGCCCGATGGCCAAGTCGCTCGCAGGTGGGCCGAAGGAGGTCGAGGTCAGCGAGGGTGTCGCGGGTCCCTTGCAGGAATAGCATCGGATGCGACACGGCAGCGAGGTGTTCCGCCCGGCTGGTAGCCGGCTGCTTGGCGGGGTGGAGGGGGAATCCCACGAGCACCAGCCCGGCGACTCCGACGAGCGGCACCTTGGCCGCAGCGAGAGTCGTCATTCGTCCACCCATCGACTTCCCCCCGGCAAAGGAGGGGAGGTCTCCGGCGGCCTCTCGGGCGGCGACGACGGCTGACCGGACGGTGGCCAGGAGGATCGGCTGCGGATCGGGTCGGGGGCGATGCTGCTCGACGTAGGGAAACTGATATCGAAACGTCGCGACGGCTTCGCCGGCGAGCGCGTCTGCCAATCCCTCCATGAATGCGTGCCGCATCCCCGCCCCGGCGCCGTGTCCCAGCACCAGGAGGGTCCGCGCCTCCGCCGGGCGGCGCAGAATGGCGGAGACATGGCCGGCGCTTCGACTCGCCTCGAATCGCAACTCGGTGGAGTCGCTCGTCTCCGCCATGGCCTAGTCGTCGGCGGCCGGGTGGAGACGCCCCCGGCGGTGTTTGCGAATGAAAGCGTCCACGCTCGCCGGAATGAGTAGACCGTCGGCGATGGCGGCAATCTCCTCGGCCTCACGCCAGGCGCGCTGCAAGGCGGCTAGCTCTCCTTCGGCCGCCCGACGCTCGGCCTCTTCATGCGCCGCCATTTCCAACGCTAGCCGCACCGGAACGGGGAGCTTGGCCACCGGGGCGGGCGACCGGCCGCCGGGTCGGGTCGCCACCCGGGCGAAGTACTCGAGGGGATCCGAGACCGCTTCGAGCTCGCGGACCGCGGCCTCGACGCGCGCCCGGGTGCCGCCGAAGTGATTGAGGTGCGGGAAAAGCGATCCGGCGAGACGAAGCGCCTCGTCGTCTCGAACCGTGTACACCGTCTTGTGCTTCCGGACCGATAGTGTCCAGCCTCCGGCGTCGTCGGCGTGGAGGCGGAGCCGCGGAAGGTGCTTCCGGCGGATGCGGGTGGGCGAGCCGGGGCCGGACGGCATCTGGGCGAGGACCTTGTTCGGGCTCCCGCGGATGATGGTATCCACGAGCTCTCCCAGGATCCAGGCGCTGCCGCCAAGGCCGATCCCCATGGCGGCGCCACCGGCCAGCACCCCACCCAAGGCGCCGAGCCCCAGCCCGGCCCGCCAGAGATTGCGGCGCCGGCGGCGACCCAGCTGGTCGCCGTAGCGCCAAGCGGCAAACTCGGGCCGTGACGGCCGCCCCACGCGCACGAGATCGAGCCCGCTCACGATGCGGGCCAAGCCGATGTGTTCCGTCGACACCCGCAGCCGGGTACCGCGATAGAGCCGCTCGCACGCCTCGATGGCCTCCCAGCGCTCCTCGAAGGGGGTCAGGTTCCAGCGATCACAGTGCCGGCAGATGACCCACAGGCGACCCTTCTCGGGATCGAACCCGAGCCGCCTCCCGATCGGCAGGGTCTCCAGAAGGACGTTCGAGCCCAGGTCCTTGAGACAGAAGAGGCAGGTCGAGTACATCCGCGGAACTTAACCGCCGCGGGGCGCTACGGCCCAAACGCGATGCGGTCGACCGGGATGCGGTAGACGTCGGCGCTCCCACGCCGATGGCTCGTGAAGTAGAGCCAGCGGCCGTCGGGAGAGATGGATGGTCCGTATTCATACTCCGGGGAATTGACCGGCGCGCCGAGGTTCCGGGGGGTCGTCCAGGCGCCGTTCCGCCACCACGAGACGTAGAGATCGTCACCGCCGAGGCCGCCCTCGGCGTCCGTCACTACGAGGATCATCCGCCGACCGTCGGGACTCACGTACAGATCGGGTTGCGAATCGGCATCGTTGATCGGTGGGCCCAACCGCTCGATGGCCCCATCGGTGGCCATGCGGTAGATGTCCGATCGCCCCGCACCACCCGGTCGGCTTGAGGCAAAGTAGATCGTGCCGTCCGCGATGACGACGTTATGGATGTCGCGCCCATCGGGCACG
>Ga0055481_10000795_pt1 | contig 10765 bp, 10 predicted proteins | sample Muzzi_PWC_D2_FD_57936 | JGI IMG/M metagenome (GOLD analysis project Ga0055481, IMG submission 57936) | Wetland microbial communities from San Francisco Bay, California, USA, that impact long-term carbon sequestration - Muzzi_PWC_D2 | ecosystem: Environmental > Aquatic > Marine > Wetlands ... | reverse complement strand
TGACGGTGATTCTCGAAAACGGCGTGTCGATCGATTGCGAGGCGCACTATTACATGCCGGAATCCAGACAACGCCTCCAGGATTTCTTGAATGACGCGGATCCGTTCGTTCGGCTGAATCGAAAGGACAATGTGATCCTGATCAACAAGGATCGAATTTCGCGGGTCATCGAACACCCGCCTGCCGAGGCGGAGACACGGTCATGAAGCTGGATCGTTTGATCGAGCTCCTCTTTCAAGAAGACGTGGATCGGGTCGTTCTCGAGTCCGGGAAGCGCGCGCTTCTGTGCTCCGGGGAAGAGTCTCGCCCCCTCACGAACGCACCGATCGCCGCCAAGGTTCTCACCGAATGCATCCGCGAAATCGCACCCGAGCCACTTCTGTCCGAGCTGAACCAGAACGGAGAATCTCGCTTCCTCTACGACTCGCCCCACGGTCGGGTCGTGGCTCTCGTGAATCGAGACGGCGATCGCGTCACGGTCGCGTTCGGTCGCGACGAAACCGAATCGACCACGGCCCACGCGGTCACGATGAACCAGCTCTTCCTGAAGATGGTGGAGTCCGGGTGCTCCGACCTCCACCTCTCCAGTGGAAACCCGCCCTTGTACCGAAAAGACGGCGCGATCGTCGAGCTCGAAGAGTCCGATCCGCTCGATCCGGATCGGGTTCGCGACCTCCTCTATTCGATCACGCCCCCCACGAGGCTCGCCGAGTTCGAAGAAAGGAACGATACCGACTTCGGTTACGAAATCGCTGGTGTCGCCCGGTTCCGATGCAATCTGTTTCGCGACCGGAAGGGCATTGGCGGAGTCTTTCGGGTCATTCCCGCCGAAATCCTGACAGCCGAAGACCTGGAGCTTTCAGAGCACATCCTGCAGCTCTGTCATCTCAACAAGGGCCTCGTCGTGGTGACGGGTCCGACTGGCTCGGGAAAATCGACCACGCTCGCCGCCATGATCGATTACATCAATCGAAATCGTTCCGACCATGTCATCACGATCGAGGATCCCATCGAGTTCGTTCACGCGAATCGCGAATGTCTGATCAATCAACGCGAGGTCGGAGATCACACTCGCGGGTTCAAGGCAGCGCTACGGGCGGCGCTTCGCGAGGATCCGGATGTCGTGCTCGTGGGAGAGATGCGCGACCTCGAGACCGTTGCCATCGCCATCGAGACAGCGGAAACGGGGCACCTCGTGTTCGGTACGCTCCACACGAATACGGCGCCGTCGACCGTGGACCGGATGATCGACCAGTTCCCGGTGGAGCAGCAGAACCAGGTCCGGACGATGCTCTCCGAATCACTCAAGGGCGTGATCGCTCAGACGCTCTGCAAGAAGGTCGACGGTGGGCGAGTCGCAGCCCTCGAGGTCCTCATCGTCAATCGCGCCGTGAGCAACCTGATTCGTGAGGCGAAGACCTTCCAGATTCCCTCGATCATGCAGGCCGGCGGGAAGCTCGGGATGGTCACTCTCAACGATTCATTGGTCGACCTCGTCGTTCGAGGGATCGTCGATCCGCATGAGGCCTGCCGCAGGGCGCTCGACCCGATCGAGTTCATGGAAATCCTGAAACGCAAGGGACTGATCGAGGAAGAGGTGGACCCGAATTCCGGGATCATGGTCCTGAAACACCTGAACTAGATCGCGGTGTCCAACCAGCAACGATGTTCGATGCCAATGCCGCACGATCCGCAGCGAGCGAGGCTCCGCATTCGGATTCGATCGATCACTTCTCGGGACACGAGATCGCGTGAGTTTCGTCGTAGCAGGCGTTGCACATTCCCCGACTCAACACGACTCCGAACGCGTCCCGGATGTAGGTTTCGATGGAAGCCCGCGACCCATCCGACGCCTCGATTTTGTTGCAGAAGATGCAGCAACGGATCAGCGGGCGCGGAATCAGCTCGGCTCGTCGGATCGAATTCAAATGGAGTCGATGAGTCATCTTTGGAATGCCTTCCGCGTCGGATTCTTCCGTCGCTGCGGGTCGCGACGAGAAGATTCCGGCATCTACCGAGGGCTCGATTTCGCCTCGTTTCGCGGCGGGCGGCCGAAGCGTCGGTTCGTGAAGGTCGGATGAATGGCATCGGAAGCGTCGAGCCGAACGATCTCGAAGACCTCGGTGATTTCTGCAGACGGCCAGCACGAGCAATGCAATGGGCTCCACGATGAAGAAGGAGATGGCCGATCGGCGCGTGGACTGGAGTTCGGCCGCAGATCGGGATTCCGGCGCCTGGGACTCCCGCTCCCAATCGCCGACCCGCGCAATCGATCCGGATATCCCGAGATCGGCGTGAATCGATTGGATTTGCCATTCGGACGCCGATGCGGCCCCCGCCCGGTCGAACGCGGCACCGACCTCACGCGCGACCCGGGCGAAGCGGGCCATCTGGAGACCGCGATCGCCGCTGCGAGCAGTCGGCAGCCCGGCGAGAGTCACGCCCCACACCAGTGCGACTCCCACAGCCATGCGGAACGCACGGGCGTGCGTGAGTTTGTGCGCGACGCGGCTCGATCTCGTCCCGCGTTGGAAATTCATCCCCGTGTCGCCCCTCCGATCGAACCGGTATTACGGTCCGGTGGACACCGCCCTTGACACACCCGCGGGAATCTCCTCTGGACTCTAGTCACATTCCACAATCATGCGCTTGTCCGGCTGTCCCGATGTCATTGGTGGTCGCCGGGTAGCATTCGAAGCCACACGGTGGTTTTGGGAGTCGTGAATCGGGCGTGTGAGCAGGGAGTTTCTGATGTGGAAAAGGCGCCCGACAAACGACGACCGAAATCGAGGTGGCACTCGGTTTCACTGTTTCCGGAGCAATTCGATCGCGTAGCATTCGTTCTCTACTTCCTCGGTGGGACGGTGCCGCTGGTAGCGCTCGGCGTAGTCGTCGAGCGCTACCAGCTCACGTCGATCGCGGACCGGCATACGGCCGCACAGCTCTCCGGAGTGGTCGTCGGGATCGTGATGCTGTCGCTGGGTTGCTTCGCGATGCTCCGTCGCGTCGTGAACGAAAGCCTGGCGGAGCTGGAAGGCAACAACCGCCGTTTGGCGAGTCTGTTGGATGCTTCTCGGGCCTTCTCGTCCGCGCAGCACGAGCCGGACGCCAGCTACGCCCTGGCGGCCAGCGCAATTGCCCTGACCCAGGCGCACGCGAGCTGCGTCTTCCTGCGGCCGAGGGGAAACGATTCGCTGAAGATGACCGCATCCGCGGGCGCTCGGGGGCCGGAGCTCTACGAGGCCCTGGTCGAACCCCTCGTCGGTCTGGTCGACTCGGTGATGGAGGAGCGACATCCAGCGACCTACTTCCCCGGACACGCCAGCAGACATAGCGAGACTCCGACGATCCACGGCGCAGTGGTCGTTCCGCTGCCCGGCGAAAGGCTGCCGCTGGGAGCGCTGTCCGTGGTCCACACGCAGCCAGGCAGCGATTTCTCGTCGTCCGATGTCGATGCCCTCTCGACCCTGGCCGGATTGGCGTCCGTCGCGATGGTCAACGCCGAGCTCCTTTTCGCGCAGCGAAACTTCTTCTCCCACATCACCGATATTCTGGTGACAGCGATCGACCTTCATCTCGGGTACAACGGCGGGCACGGTCGCCGGGTCGCGGACCTCGCGAATCGGCTCGGACATCGATTGCAGCTCGACGAGCGCCAGCGGTGGCGACTTCACTTTGCCGCCCTGCTCCACGACATCGGAATGCTGAAGGTCGATCGAAGGAATCCCAGCGACGCGAAGGCCTTCGAGAAGCATCCCGCCTACGGGTTCTCGATGCTGAGGGGAATCCGTCTCTGGAAAGACGTCGCGCCGTTGGTTCTCCATCATCACGAAAGATTCGACGGCAAGGGGTATCCCGCGGGCCTCGCGGGTTCGCAGATTCCGATGGAGGCCCGGATCATCGCGCTGTGTGAGGCATTCGACACGATGACGTCGCTGACCAGCTACAAGGCGCCCGTTCCGGTCGATGCGGCGGTTCGAGAGATCGAGGCGGGTTCGGGCACCCAGTTCGATCCGTGCACGGTGCAGGCCTTTCGCGAGATTCTCACCGAAGGGGTCGTCGACGCCGCCTAGCGTCGCTCCCGAAATCGATTTCGCTCTACCGAGGTCGGACCACGTAGAAACCCTCATTCCGCGCGAAGAACTACGAATCGAGTTGTCTCACTGCTGCGACGATTCATGATTCGTGATCGAGTTCCGCGGCGCCATGAATCGAGCAGGCAGATCGGCGCGTTTGCGCGACGTTTGCCGCCGGATTTGGCGCGGATGGCAGACCTGGGCGCTCTCTGCACTTCTCGTCGCGATCGCGTCTGCGGTCGGATCGAGCCTGTTTCTGTGCGACAGCTGGCAGTTCCAGGCAGTGATCGGACGACAGATGGTCGAATGGGGCCACCCTGCACGCCGTGAGCAGGCTCTTCGCAAGGCCGTCGAACGGGCGGATTCCGCGCATACCGAGGGCTTACCGCTCGCTGCGGCATTGGCCGACCTCGCATCGCTACTTTCGGAAACGGGGCGGCACGATGAAGCCGAGGCGCTCTTCGGACGTGCCTTGTCGATTCAGAAGGACCGGCTCGGTCCGGACCATCCCGATGTCTCTGACACCCTGTACGACCTCGCTTCGACGTACCTGGCTCGCGGGTGGTACGCCGGGGCGGAGCCGATGTACGTCGAATCGTTGCGGATTCGCGAGTCGGCACTGGGTACGCGCGATTCTGTGGTCGCCGGAACGTTGGCGCAGATCGGATTGATCCAGGCGATGACGGGCCGTGTTGCGGAGGCAGATCACAGCCTTCTTCGTGCGCTCGAAATCGCCAAGGCGGAGCTGGGACCGATCGATCTTCGCATTGCGCGGATCCTGAACGCGCTGGCGGTCCTTCGCGTGATCCAGGGTCGCCAGGAGGACGCTGATCGCCTGCTCGAGAGATCGCTGGACGTCGCGAATCGGGCGGTTCCTGCTCGATACCCGGCCGTGGAGTGGGTCCTCGACGGGATCGAAACCCTGCGCGGACCGCTCGGCGGCTTCGCGGGCATCGATGGGTTCGTGGGTCGCTCCATTCGTTCGATGAGGCGAATCAATCACCCCCCGCACGAGCTGGTCGCGGAGATCCTCAACAACATCGGCGTTTCGAGGTTCAGATCCGGTGACCTCGCGGCGGCCGAGCAGAACATGACCGACGCTCGTGCAATCATTCGACGCATTGGTTCGAGACATGCGCTCGAGGCCAAGGTCCTCTTCAACCTGGGTCGCGTCTACGCAGCCCAGGAGCGCGTCGACGACGCCAAGGACGTGCTCGAAGCCGCTTCCGCGTTGACCCACGATCGGTTTCGTCGGGGCGATCCCACGAGCCGCAGGATTCGCGCTTACGCCGATCTGTTGCAACGAGCCGGGAGCTGAGGGACCGACGAATCGCGCCGCTGCTGACCCGCCGGGCATTGCCGCAATGCCTCAGTCCGGCGCACCGATGTCGGCCCAGAACGCCTCGAAGACGAGGTCCGCTTCGAAGCCGCGATGGGAACGCAACACCGTCAGCACGGATGCGATGTCCCGGCGGAGCGACCTGAAGTCCGCATTGGCGCTCGACGGCACCCGCCGCGCGAGCCCATCGGCCCGCTCGATCAGGTCTGCGTGCTCGGTCCGCAGCTCGTTCACCCGCGCGGCCAGTCGCGGCTCGGCGAGCTCGATCTCGTCGAGCAGGCCGCGCACCTCTTCGACGTCCGTCACATGCGCCGCGATGGCTTCGCGCACGTGGGTGAGCTCGCTGGCAACGCGCTCGGACCACGCCCCGGTGCGGGTGGAGGCCGCCGCGGCCAGAGCCCGCTCGAGCCCTTCGATCGCCGCAGTGAGTGCGTCGTGATACCCACGTGCGCGGTCCACCAGCCCCGCGCGCCGCGCTCGGTTCTCGTCGTTCGTCTCGTTCGCCATCTCGTCTCGCGCCGTCGACCGACCCCCGGGGAGCACGCGTCTCAGCCGCCCCGGAGCGGAACGACCGAAACCGGTATTCACCCACGGCGAAGGCGTCAAGGCCGAACCGACGAGGCCGGAGCGCTGTGCCGCAGGTGTCGCGTGTCGCGATTTTCCTATCCTCGACGGGGATGAGATCGAGAACACGGACGAACCGTCCAGGCGGAACGTGGATCCTGGTGGTCGTCGCCGCCCTGGCGTGTGGGGACGAACCAGCACCGCCGGCGCCGCAAGACCCGCCGGAAGCGCCGCATTCCGAGGCGAGCGCGGCGGCTCCAGGGAACCCGCCCGGATCGACCGCCCCGCCGGCGCCGGCTCCGCCCGATTCCGAATCGGCGACCGCCCCCGCGGGCTCGGCGAGCCGGACTCCCATGCTCGACGATCTGCTGCGCCTGCCGGAGACGAAGCCGCCGCCGAGCCGGATCCTGCTCGAAACGGAGCAGGAGGCCGCCGCCGCGAAGGCGCAGAAGGCGTCGCGCCTGGGCATCGAGATCGATTCGCGCGACGACCCCGCCTCCGTGGATGCCAAGAAGACGCGCAAGCAGACCGACGCCGCCGTCTCCGTCGGCGTCGACGATTCCACGCGGATCCGCGGTGGCGTTCGGGTGCAGGAGAACCCCGACGGGGTCGAGCCCGAGCGGGTGCCGACGGTGGGATTCGAGAAACGCTTCTAGCGCCCTGTCTCGGGAATTCCGCGGACAGGACCCGAGAAGCCGACGTCCCGGGACGCGGTATCTTCGTTTCATGCAGCTCGCCCTTCCGAATCGAGTGTCTGCCGCCCTCACCCGGCCGGCCTACCAGCTCCAGCAGGCCTGGATCCGCCTGCCGTTGATTGCGACCCACGCGGCGCTCCGCGCCGTGTCACCGGCAGGCCCGCAGCCCGACGCCGCGTCGCGCGCCGCGTTGCGCCGCGAGTACGAAGCGCTCCTCGAGCGCGACCTGCGCAACGCCGAGGAGGGGCTCTACCCGTCGAAGCTCCTGTTCCAGGCCCCCCTCGCGCGCTACCTCCGAAGCGTTCCGCGCTTGCTCACCGATTTGCCGCGCATGTACCACCGCGCGCAGAACCGCGCCTACCGCGACCTGCCGAAGGACGTGGACCTCTCGCGCTATCCCGCCTACTTCCGGCGCACGTTCCACTGGCAAACCGACGGCTACCTGAGCCGACACTCGGCGGACGTCTACGACCTCTCGGTGGAGCTGCTCTTCATGGGCTGCGCCGACGTGATGCGACGCCAGGTCATTCCGCCGATCACGCGTTTCGCACGCGAGCACCCGGGCGAGCGGCTACGCATCCTCGAGGTGGCGTGTGGAACCGGGCGCACGCTGGCGCAGATCGCGGCCACGCTGCCGCGGCATCAGTACGTCGGGGTCGATCTCAGCCCCTTCTACCTGGAGAAGGCCCGCGAAGATCTGCGCGAGGTTCCAGAGGTGACGCTGCTGGCCGAGAACAGCGAGCACCTGCCCTTCGTGGACGGCTACTTCGACGTCGTGACCAGCGTCTATCTCTTCCACGAGCTCCCGCGCGCGGCGCGGCGGCGCGCCCTCGCCGAGATGGTGCGGGTGTTGAAGCCCGGCGGCGTGCTGGTCGTCGAAGACTCGGCGCAGCTCTCCGAAGCAGCCGACCTCGATTTCTTCCTGCGCGGCTTCGGCGCCGACATGCACGAGCCCTTCTACGCGGACTACGTTCGCGACCCATTGGAAGGACTGTTCGCAGAGTGCGGTCTCGAAACCGCGCCGCCGGAACGCGCGTGGCTCTCGAAGGTGGTTCACGCGCACAAGTCCGCGGCAGCGGCCTAGCGGAAGCCTGCGTCGGGAAGCCGCGCCACGCGCGCGGAGGTGAGCCCGACCACCCGTCCCTACTCGGGAAAGGCCTCGCCCTTCAGTGCGTCGCCCTTGCGCCGCAGCGCCTCGGCTTCTTCGAGCATCCGGGCTGCACGCAGAGCCGCGCGGCCGCGCTTGGCGATTTCTTCGCCTTCCTTCCGCCGCTCGCGCCCCTCTTTGATCATCTCGTCGGCTTGCTCGCGCAAGTCTCGCCCATCGGAGATCTGGCGATTCCCGTCGGCGACCATGGCTTCGCCCGACCGCAACATCTCCTCGCCCTGCGCGTAGGTGAGCTCATTCTCGGGAATGAGGAAGGGATCCGGTCGCGCGGCGGCGCAGCCAACCGCGAGCAGGATCGACAGACCGGCAATGATTCGGCTTCGCACCCCAATCCCCTCGAATCGGTGAATGGAGGTCTCTACCGTTCCCACGTGCCGAGGTGCCACCGGGAAGACTCGGATCGAATGGGCGGCACCCTGCGACGTCAACCGAGGTCGAATCCCTCGTAGCCCTTGCTCGCCACCTCGGCGAGCTTCGCGCGGTACGCCGGCGAGCCGCCCAGGTACATCATGTGCCGCAGCTTGTCGTGGCCGTCGACGTTGGAGTTGTATCCGGTGAACCATGACTTCGCGCGGGCGATCATGTTGCCTTCGTAGCCGGCCTTGATCTCGGCGGTCCACTGCTCCTCGGCTTCCAGCCGCGCTTCGACCCGCTGGAGGGCGTTCCGCTCCAGGTAGTCGATGAAGTCCGCGGTCCAACCCACGCAGGTCTCGATCGACGGCGGGTAGTTCGACGAGGCCGACGCACTCTGCGGCCCCGCGAGCAGGAACAGATTCGGAAACCCCGAGACGTTCGTTCCGAGGTACGTGATGGGCCCGTCCTTCCACTTGTCTCGAAGCTTCTGGCCGCCCGCGCCGCGGATGTCGATGCGGTCGTAGGAGCCGGTGAAGGAGTCGAAGCCGGTGGCGTAGATGATCAGGTCGAACTCGAACTCCTCCTCCGTCGTCTGGATGCCCTTCGGCGTGATGCGGAGGATCGGGGTCTCCGAGGCGTCGACCAGGCGCACGTTGTCGCGGTTGTAGGCTTCGTAGTAGTGGCTCTCGAGCGGAACGCGTTGATTGCCGAAGCCGTGGTCCTTCGGGATCAGCTTCTCCGCGATCGCGGGATCGTGGACGCGGCTTCGGATCTTGTTCGCGATGAACTCCGAGTACGCCGCATTGACCTCCGGATCGAGGAAAACCTCCACGAAGTTCGAAAACCAGACCCCGAAGCCCGGCGAGGCGTAGTTCTTCTCCCAGAGTGCGAGGCGTTCCTCTTCGCTCACCTCGTGATAGCTGCGGGGATCGGTGCCGTGGAGGAAGCTCCCGTGCGTCTCCGCCATCCGCGCGAAGATCTGGTCGTAGGAGCCCTTGATCCGCTTCTGCGTCTCCGCGTCGATGGGGCTGTTGTGGAGCGGCGCGCACCAGTTCGGGCGGCGTTGGAACACTGCCAACTCGCCCACGATCGGCGCGATCGTCTGGATCACCTGAACCCCGGTGGCCCCCGTCCCGATGACGGCCACGCGCCGTCCTGCGAGCTCGACCTCGCGATCCTTGGGCCAGTCGTAGGTGTGGAAGGCCTCTCCCTCGAAATCGTCGCGACCCTCGATCCGCGGCAGCGTTGCGGCCGACAAGGCTCCGACCGCGCCAAGGAGGTAGCGAGCCGATTCCCGCCGGCCGTCTTCCATCTCGACGGTCCAGCGGTTGCTGGCACCGTCGAAACGCGCCGACTTCACCTTGCAGCCGAACTGCATGCGGTCGCGGATTCCCAGCTTGTCCACGACGAACTCGAGGTACCGGAGGGTCTCGGGCTGGCCGGCGAAGTGCTCGGACCAGCTCCACTCCTCGAGGATCTCCTTCGAGAACGAATAGCCGTAGGTGTAGCTCTCGGAGTCGAACCGGGCGCCGGGGTAGCGGTTCCAGTACCAGGTCCCGCCGGGACCGGCCGCCTCGTCGAGCGCCGTGGCGTCGAGACCCAGCGCAAGCAGGCGGTGGAGCATGTAGATCCCGGTGACGCCGGCGCCGATGACCACGGCGTCGCGCACGGTGGTGGTGTTCGAACCCGTTTCCACGCGAGCGGTCCTCCGATTTCGAGTCGCTGTTACGTCCGGACCGACATCGCCCGCGGGCCACTCGAATGTGACGCCCCGGCGTGTCGCGGACACCGGAGTGCGAAATCGATCTCCCATCTATGGATAGCACCGATTCCCCCACCCGATCGCGGCGACGAAGCGATACAGTACGAGCGCCCGATAGGAGGGCGTCCTGGAGCCCGCCGGCTCCGTCCCGGAGGATTTCGATGAGCGCTACCCTGATCGCACTGGTCGGTTTCGCGGCATGGGCGGGTCTGCTGGTATTCGGCCTGGCCAACCTTCGCGTCTTCATCACGGCGCGAACGCAGAAGCCCATCAACAGCTTCTCGCCGTCGGGTGACGACCTCGAGGGCCTCGGCAGACGCTGGACGCGCGCCCATCTGAACTGCCTCGAGTTCCTGCCGATCTTCGGGGCCGTGGCCCTCGCGGCGATCGTTTCGGGCAAGGCCGCCGTCACCGATCCCCTGGCCATGGTCGTGCTCTACGCCCGTTTTGCGCAGACCATCGTCCATCTGATCGGCACTTCGGTCCCGCTCGTCCTCGCCCGCGCGACGCTCTTCGTGATCCAGCTCGCGATCGTGCTGTGGTGGGCCTTCCAGCTGCTGACCGGCTGACCTTCCGCCGAGGGATCCGGCGCGAGCGAGAGAACGCCGGACCGCGATGCCGCGTCCGCGGTCAGCCCCACCACAACACCAGGCCGGCAAGAGCGAGGAACCAGAGCGGAACGTAGGGATCGAACCAGACGCGTCGGAAGCGTTGGAATCCACGGATGTTGAGGTCCGCCCAGCTTCCCTTCTCGAAACGGGTCGCCGCGCTCGAGCGCCGGAATGCGACGTAGGCCGGCATCCCCGC
>Ga0055481_10000793_pt1 | contig 10781 bp, 10 predicted proteins | sample Muzzi_PWC_D2_FD_57936 | JGI IMG/M metagenome (GOLD analysis project Ga0055481, IMG submission 57936) | Wetland microbial communities from San Francisco Bay, California, USA, that impact long-term carbon sequestration - Muzzi_PWC_D2 | ecosystem: Environmental > Aquatic > Marine > Wetlands ... | reverse complement strand
CCGCGACGATATCTACGGCCGTGACGCGAAGTTGCTCCTGGTCCTCCGGGAGAACTCCCCGGATTCCGCAGACCATCCCCCCACCCAGGGGGAGTCCGCTTTTCCCTGAAAATCCTCTTTGGAAAATCCGAGAAGTTGGCTTACCAGTCCATAACTTCTATCGATATGGGATTCAATGTGCTATAATCAATAGGATTTTGGCTGATTATTAATCCACAAACCGAAAGGTACCAATGCAGGAAGAACAGTCCGGAGCAAGGCGGGAAGGGCATCATCCCATCGGCAGGAGAGGTTTCCTGGGATATGGGATTCTGGCCGTCGCCTCAGCCATTCTTCTCCCGCACGAGCGGGCTATTGCCGCCGCCAACACCTACTTTTCCGGCAGAAGCCTCTCTTTCCAAAACCTCCATACCGGCGAGGAGCTGACCTCCGTTTACTGGAACAACGGGCAATACCAGCCTGCGGCCCTGGCCGAGATCAACCATATCCTGCGCGATTACCGCACCGGCGAGGTCAAAGAAATAGACCAGGACCTGCTGGACCTGCTGCATGCCCTTCACGACGAGGTCGGCACCAATGAACCTTTTCAGGTGATCTCCGGGTATCGCTCACCCAAGACCAATGCCATGCTGGCCCGAAGAAGCGGGGGCGTGGCCCGGAACAGCCAGCATCTTTACGGCAGGGCGATCGATATCCGGCTGCCCGAATGCGGTCTCGAGTGTCTGCACCAGGCCGCGGTAGATCTGCGGGGCGGCGGCGTCGGCTATTACCCGACCTCCGATTTCATCCACGTCGATGTGGGGCGGGTCCGCTACTGGTAACCGGCGCTTTTGCCAGAATGATGGGCTATTCTTGGCTGTGTCGCCTGTTGCTGCCTCTCAACACCGTTTGTGCCTTTGGCAAAAAGCGGTAATCCCTAATATCTGCTGTGTCGTTCCACAGGCTCTTCATCCGGAAAGGATGGACAACTTGTATTCCTTCCTCGTTAGTTCGCAGGCCGTAAGGTCTAATCACCCAGGGTTTTTTCTCCCGGTTGCCAGTTCAGGGGGCATAGGCCGCCGGTCTGCAGGCCGCCCAGAACCCGGAGGACTTCGTCAACGCTGCGGCCGACGTCGAGGTTCTGCACCACCTCATACTGGATCATCCCTTTGGGATTGATGATGAATAAACCCCGCAGGGCCACGCCGGTCTCTTCCTCCAGCACGCCGTAGTTGCGGGCGGTTTCCTTGGTGAAGTCGGCCAGCAGGGGATAGTGCAGCTCGCCCAGGTCGCCGCGCCCAATCCAGGCCAGGTGCGAGTATTTGCTGTCTGTGGAGACCCCGACTATCTCGGCGCCCAGTTTTTTGAAGGCATCAAGCGAAGCGTTGAAGCCCCGGATCTCGGTGGGACAGACGAAGGTAAAGTCGGCGGGGTAAAAGAACAGAACCAGCCATTTACCCTTGTAATCCCCCAGGCTGATGGTTTTGAATTCCTTATCCGCTTCGGTGCCGACCACGCCTTCCAGGCTGAAGTCGGGGGCCGGCAGACCCACCCGGGCGGTTTGGCGGTGGTGTTCCCGGTAGTGCTGTTCCTGGGTGGCGGCTCGTTCCTCGTGGGCCAGAGCCGTGGACTGGCTGGCGACCGGCAGGACCAACAGGGTGGTGATGAAGAGGGCTCTGGGCAAGAAGTTACTCATGGCGGACTCCTGAAAGTGGATGATGTTGGCCCGGACGGGAGGCTACCGGGGATAATTCATTCTATTCAAGTCGGAAGATGATGCAAGAAGATATCCATTGCCAGGAGTTGGAGGTGCCCGGCCGATCATCGTTGACCGACAAGCTGCCCCGGTGATAGGCTCATACCAGAATAAGCCCCTGAGCCGGGGGATCGGACCGAGCTGTGTGAGATGCGCAAAGTTACTGCCAAGGAGAAAATGATGGTGAAAACAATCCTGATTATCTTCAGTCTGATATGTTTTGCGGCACCGGTCACGGCTGCCGACAACCCGGGCACTTCAGCTCCCCGGACCGTTCTGACTCCGGAGCAGTCCGCGCCCCGCGAGCAACCCCGGGTGGTCATCTACACCCTCTCCACCTGCCCCCACTGCAAGGCTGCCAAGCGCTATATGACCGAACGCCACATTCCCTTCATCGATCGGGAGGTCGGTTCCGACAGCGGCTACATGGCCGAACTCATGAAAATCTTTGACGAGATGGGGGTGCCGAAAATGGAGCGGGGGGTGCCTTTGATCATTATCGATGGCCGGGTCAGAATCCAGGGCTTTAACAAGGACAAACTGGAGAAGGCCCTGCAGAACCCGGCCAGTTAGGTACTATCCCGCCTGACCGGGATTAGGCTCACCAGGCCGCGGCGATCTCCAGTCCGAGCGGGCGGAAAGCCGCGATCAGTTCGGCATCGCTGCCGCACCAGGGCAGCCGGTCGAAGACCTTGACCCTCCCGACTTCGGCGATGGTCCGCAGATTGTCGGCCGCGATGGTCTCATCTTCACCGGGGCCGTCGGTAAAGAGTACCCCCAGCAGCGGGATGTCCCTGCGGCGCAAGGCTTCGAGGGAAAGCAGGGTGTGATTCAGGGTGCCCAGCCCGGTGCGGGCCACCAGCAGGGTGGGAATCCGCAGCCGGGCCACCAGGTCGGCCAGCAGCAGTGTCCGAGCCAGGGGCACCATAATGCCGCCGACCCCTTCCACCACCAGCACTTCGTAGGCTTCCCGGAGTTTCTCAAAGGCCCTGATGATTACTTCCGGCTCGATGCTCCGCCCGGCCAGTTCGGCGGCCAGGTGCGGCGAGGCGGCATAGGGCAGCCGGTAGGGCACTATCAGGTCAAGCGGATCGGCCGGCACCCCGGAGAGCCCGGCCAGTTCCCGGACCCGCTCCAGGTCCGCCACGGAATCCTCGACCCCGGTGGCCGCCCACTTCTGATAGCCCGCCTGGATCCCCTGTTCCCGGAGGTAGCCCAGCAGCAGCCCGCTGATCAGGGTCTTGCCCACTCCGGTGTCGGTGGCGGTGATGAAGAGCTGTTTTTTCTCAGTCATGTTCTTTTTCCCGGACCGCTACATGATACCAGGAAAATCTGGTAGGTCAGGCGGTATTCGCCCAGTTCTTCGACGAACCATTGATCCAGGGCCACGAACCTGGGCCGGTCGATGAGCGGGGTCCGGCGGCCGGGGCCGGTGGTGCCGGTGCGGCGAATGTGGCGGAAGAGCTGAGCCAGGTCGGGGTAGATCCGTCGGTTCAGCCACTCCTCGATCGCTATCGAGGTAAAGTGTCGGCCCAGGCTGGTCAGCAAGCGCTCCTGGGGTGGGAAATCGTTGACCGGCAGGCGGATTTCGATCTCCGGGTTGACGAAAGCCAGTCCGTCCCGCAGTTCCCGGAGGGTGGCCGGACCGAAGATGCTGGCGGCAAAAAAACCGCCGGGTTTCAGGCAGCCGGCGATCCGGCCGAGGCTCTGCTCCAGGTCGTCGAACCACTGCAGGGTGGCGTTGGCGACGACCAGGTCGTAACGCTCGGTGCATGATTCCAGGTAAAGCTCGGCGTCCCGGCAGTGGAAGGTTACCCGCTCTTCCGGGACTTTGGCGCGGGCTACGGCCAGCATGCGCTCGGAAAAGTCGAGGGCGGTGATCCGGGCGGCCGGATAGCGGTCGCTCAGGAGCCGGGTGAGATTGCCGGTACCGCAACCCAGTTCCAGGATGGCGGCGGGGGTTGCCTGCGGCAGGCGGTCGACCAGGCGGAGGGCCGCTTCCTTCTGACTGGCGGCGTAGTCGTCATAGGTGGCGGCGGCCCGGCTGAACCTGTCGCGGATGGCCGCCTTGCGCAGGTGTTTTTCCGGGTTGAAGCCCCTTTCCAGAAAGAGCGGATGGCCGCCGTGGGCAAAGAATTGGCCGATCGCGCCTGGATGCGTCGCGGCCAGGTCCGGCGGGGCGATCACATCGTGTCCGCCCTGGAGCAGGTAGACCGGCAAGCCCGGGGTTAGGACCTTGTCCAGCTTGTCCGTCAAGCGCCCCTGGCCCAGATATTCTAACCCTGCCTCGAGAGTCGCCGGCGTGACTTCCTCCAGGTAACTGATTTCGAGATTGTTTTGGAACGCCCGGTATTCCTGGCGATAGCCGAGAAAGCACTTGCGGTAGAAGGTCCGGAGAAAGGCGGCGGGATCGGCGGCCAGCTCCTGGCGGATGGCGGCCAGCTCCTGCGGAGACCAGAGGTCGCGGGGAGCCAGCAGGTAGAGGGCGCTGACCCGGTCCGGATGCGCCAGGGCGAAGTCCAGGGCCAGCCGGGCTCCCAGCGACCAGCCGGTGATGGCAAGGGACTCCAGGTGGTAAGCAATGATCGCCTCGGCCAGCCCGGCCATGATCTCAGCCGGCCCGGCGGGGCGGCTGGTGGTCAGCCAGAAGCGGGGCTCGGCGGCCAGGCCGGCCACCCGGCCATCGAAGCCCCAGCCCGGCAGGAAGACCGGGCAGTCGCGGGTCGGGGGAGTCTCGGGACCGGTGTAGGTGAAGAGCGGCTGTTGCAAAAATTCCCCCGCTTATTCCACCGTGACGCTCTTGGCCAGGTTCCGGGGCTGGTCCACGTCGCAGCCGCGGCGGTTGGCGATATGGTAGGCCAGGAGCTGCAGGGGTACGGCGAAGAGGATTGGGGTCAGTTCCTCGTGGACTTTGGGCAGCAGAATAAGTTCCCGGGTCAGGCGGTCCAGGTGTGGATCGCCCTGGGTGCCGACGATGAGCAATCGGCCGTGCCGGGCTTTGACCTCCTCGATATTGGAGATCACCTTGTCGTAGACCCCGTCTTTGGGAGCCAGGGCCAGGATCGGCATATCCCGGTCGATCAGGGCGATGGGTCCGTGCTTGAGTTCTCCGGCCGGGTAGCCCTCGGCGTGAATATAGGAGATCTCCTTGAGCTTCAGCGCCCCTTCCAGGGCGATGGGGAAATTACGGCCCCGCCCCAGGTAGAGAAAATCGCGGCTCTTGATGAAATCCTCGGCCAGCTTCTCGGTTTCGCGGTCCAGCCGGGGCAGCTCCTGTTCCAGCAGGTTGGGCAGCTCGACCAGGGCCAGGGCCAGTTCTTTGGAATGATCCGGGGAAATGGCCCCACGGGCCTGGCCGATCAGCAGGGTCAGCAGGAAGAGGGCGGTCAGCTGGCTGGTGAAGGCCTTGGTCGAGGCCACCCCGATCTCCGGGCCGGCATGGGTGTAAATGGTGCCGTCCGCCTCGCGGGTCATGGTGCTGCCCACCACGTTACAGATGGCGGCGATGCGGCTGCTCATCCCCTTGGCCCGCCGCATTCCGGCCAGGGTGTCGGCGGTTTCCCCGGACTGGGAGATGGGCACCACCAGTACCGAGTCGTCCAGCAGCAGCCGGCGATAGCGGAACTCCGAGGCGATATCGACCTCGACCGGGATGGAGGTCCATTGCTCGAGCCAGTACTTGGCGACCAGGGCGGCGTGCCAGGAGGTGCCGCAGGCAACCAGGGCAATGCGTTTGAGCGACCGGAGGTATTCCAGGTCCAGATTGGCTTCGGGCAGCGATACCTCGCCGGTTTCCGGATCGAGCCGGCCGCGTATGGTATTGGTGATGGCCTGGGGTTGCTCGAAGATCTCCTTGAGCATGAAATGTTTGTAGCCGGCCTTCTCGGCCATGGCGGCGTTCCAGTCGATGGTGTGGACCTGCTTGTCGATGGGGGCGCCGTCATCCAGGCTGACCACCTGCCAGTCATGCTCGGTGATGATCGCCATCTCCCGGTCGTCCAGGAAGACCACCTCGCGGGTATAGGGCAAAAGGGCCGGGATGTCGGAGGCCAGGAAGCCGCCGCCCCCCTCCTGAACCCCCATGACCAGGGGGCTCTGGTTGCGGGCCGCCACCAGCCGGTCGGGTTGGGCGGTCCACATCACCCCCAGGGCGTAGGAGCCTTCGACCCGTTTCAGGGCCTGCCGGACCGCCGCGGCCAGATCGTCCTGCAGAAATTCCTCGATCAGGTGGGCCAGGACCTCGGTATCGGTCTCGGAGAGGAACTCATGCCCCCGGCCGCGCAGTTCCTCGCGCAGGGAGTGGAAGTTCTCGATGATGCCGTTGTGGACCACCACCAGGTTGCCGCTGCAGTCCTTGTGGGGATGGGCGTTGGCCTCGGTGGGCGAGCCGTGGGTGGCCCAGCGGGTATGGCCCAGGCCGATGCGGCTGGCCACGTTGAACTCCTCCATGTGGGCTTCCAGGTTGGCCAGCTTGCCCTCGCAGCGGTGGCACCGCAGGGTGCAGTCCTCGTCCAGGTAGACCAGGCCGGCCGAATCGTAGCCCCGGTATTCCAGGCGTTTCACCCCTTCCAGCAGGATCGGCCCCCCCCGCCGTACTCCGATATATCCGACAATTCCGCACATATTTTTTCAGTTCTTTATTGGTTGGCTGATAGTTTGAGGCAAGTCACGGTGGTTCAGGCCGCGAAATTCCGGCTGGCTTTAGCGACGATATCGGGCAGGATATCCAGGAATCTTTCCACTTCTTCCCTGGTGGTGTAGCGGCTCAGGCTGATCCGCAGGGAACCGTGCAGGTGGGTTTCCGGAACCCCCATGGCGGTCAGTACCGGTGAAGGATCCAGGTCGCCGCTATGGCAGGCCGAATGCCCCGAGACCGCTATGCCCCGCAGATCGAACTCCTGGATCAGGCCGGCCGAGGAACAGTGCTTGAAGCAGACGTTGACGGTATTGGCCAGGCGGGGCTGGTTGCTGCCGGCGACCAGGGCGTCGGGCCTCGTCGCCACGATCTCTTCCTCCAAAAGGTCACGCAGGGCGGCAATCCGCAGCCGGTAATCGGCCAGATGCTGCCCGGCCAGTTCGCAGGCCTTCCCGAAGCCGGCCAGCCCCGGAGTGTTCTCGGTGCCCGGCCGGTGGCCGTTTTCCTGTCCGGCCCCGCGCAGAAACTGGCTGATCGGGGCCCGGCGGGCCACGTAAAGGGCGCCGACCCCTTTGGGGCCATGCAGCTTGTGGGCGCCCATGCTCAGGTAGTCCACCGGCAGGGCGGCCGCGTCAATCGGCTCCTTGCCCAGCATCTGGACCACGTCGCTGTGGAAGAGCACCCCTTTTTCCCGGCACAGGGCGCCGATTTCGGCCAGAGGCCAGAGCACGCCGGTTTCGTTGTTGGCCCCCATCAGGCTGACCAGCCCGGTATCCGGCCGGAGGGCCCGGCGCAAGCGGTCGAGATCGAGGCCGCCATCGGGAGGGACTTCCAGCAGTTCGACTTCATAACCCTGCCCGGCCAGGTACTTCAAGGGAGCCAGGACCGAGGGGTGTTCCACCCGGGAGGAGATCAGGTGCCGCTTTTGCGGGTCGGCCGTCGCCGCGCTGAAGATGGCCAGGTTATTGGCCTCGGTACCCCCGGAGGTGAAGATAATCCGGGCGGTACCGGTGTTCAGCAGTCCAGCCACCCGGTCGCGGGCATTGTCCACTTCGGCCCGGGCCGTCTCACCCTCGTGATGGGCGCTGGAAGGGTTGCCGTAGATCTCGCCCAGGAGCGGCAGCATCGCCTCCCGCACTTCCGGTGCCACCGGGGTGGTGGCGTTGTTGTCGAAATAGACCCGTTTCATATGGTCAGCATCCGGTTCAGGGAAAGTTTGGCCTTTTCGGCGATCTCCGGCGGGACCGTAATCCGGTTGACCGGGTGCCCGGCGACGATGCTGTCCAGCACCCAGAGCAGGTAGACCGGCTTGATCCGATACATGGTCGAGCACAGGCACTGGAAGGGGGAGAGCGAATGGATCTCCTTGTCCGGGTATTGATTTTTCAGGCGGTTGACCAGGTTGATCTCGGTTCCCACCGCCCACTTGGAGCCGGCCGGTGAATCGCGGATGGTATTGATGATCGCCTCGGTTGAACCGTAATGGTCGGCGATGCTGACCACCTCGTGCCGGCACTCGGGATGGACGATGATCTTGATCCCGGGCTCGCGCTTACGCCACATCTCGACCTGCTCGGGTGCGAACTGCATGTGCACCGTGCAGTAGCCGTTCCAGAGAATGATCCTGGCCTTCTTGAGCTGCTCGACGGTGTTGCCGCCCAAGGGTTTTTCCCGCTCCCAGAGCACCACCTCGTCCTTGGGGATGCCCAGAGCGTAGGCCGAGTTGCGGCCCAGATGTTCGTCCGGGAAGAAGAAGACCTTGTCGCCCTGCTCAAGCGCCCAGGTCAGGACCTTCTCGGCGTTGGATGAGGTGCAGACCGAGCCGCCCCGTTCGCCGACCAGGGCCTTGATCCGGGCGGTGGAGTTGACGTAGGTGATCGGGATGATGGTGGATTCTCCCAGCGCCTCCTGAAGGTCGTCCCAGGCGTACTCCACCTCGTCGATGGCAGCCATGTCGGCCATCGGGCAGCCGGCCCTGAGGTCCGGCAGGATCACGGTCTGTTCGGGGGTGGTGAGAATGTCGGCGGTTTCGGCCATGAAGTGGACCCCGCAGAAGACGATGAAGGGGCTCTTCTCCTGCGAGGCCGCCCGGGCCAGCTTCAGCGAGTCGCCGGTCAGGTCGGCAAAGCGGAAGACCGCCTCCTGCTGGTAATGATGGCAAAGGATCAAAAGACTATCGCCCAGCTCTTTTTTGCGCTGGGCGATCTTTTCGATGATTGCCGCTTCCGGTTGTTCCAGATAGACCGGGTCGAGGTCCACCTGCTTAAGGCTTGGCATGCTGTCTTTCCGGTATCAGTCGGGATGCTCCCTTCTTACTTGTGCAGTTTGACCCAGCTGGCGCTGGGACCCTTTTCGCCCTCGCCCTCGCCGAAGACTACGGTGGCGCCTTCGGAGAGGTTGTCGATGCCGACATCCTTCAGGGCGTTTTCGTGGAAATAGAACTCGCGTCCGTCACTGGTGACGATGAAGCCGAATGATTCCATCGGCGAAACAGTCTTGATCGTGCCGCTGATCCCTCCGGGGCCTTCCTGGGCCTTGGCGGTTTGTCTCTTTTTGCGCTGCAGTTCCTTGAGTTGCAGCCCCAGGTTGTCGAAGGCCTTGACCAGGGCCGGCTTCACAGCTTCTCCCTTACGTTTGACGATAATGGTGTCGCTGGGGACGGTGGCCACCAGCCGAATTTCGTAACCGCCCTCGCTATGGCCCGAGGTGGATTCAACCGCCACCCTCAGGTTGTGGACCAGACCGGGATGGTGCCGGTTCAGGCGGTCCTTTTCGAGTTCGATTTTGTCCTGCCATGATTTGCGGATTTCTACATGACGTCCTTCAATTTGAAGTTCCATGCAATTCCTCCATCTGGTGTTTTCCTGAATCCGTGACGGCTTCGGGCCTGAATTGCATATAGCGCCTGAGTTGCTACAAATATCAGGTTCTATCCGATCTTGCCGGGTTCACCAAGCCGCCCTGCGGGGCGTCCGCTAAGTGGGCATCCGATTCATTCCCTAACGCTCACGGTTTCAGGTTGTTCAGCAGCACCGCACCCGGCGGGCTGTTTATTCATAACCCTTTTCTAAATTTATCGTAACATAAAAAAGGGCAGTAAAATACAATACAGAATAGATATTTTCAAGCGGGGGCGGACCATAAAAAAACCAAGCCGGCCGGTGCCTCAGGAGCATCGCCCGGATGGTAACAAAAGATGGACGGCAGGTGATTTGGGCTGGTAATTGCGGCCCCTCTCTATTAGGAATAATTGCCGGTAAAAGGTGGGTCAAAAATTTGGGCAATAGGCGATCCACAACGTTAAAGGTTGCAGGGAGTGAAGAATGGGCAAGAAAGATGAGGGACAAAAAAAGGCAAGGCGGGAGGATGGCAAGAAATGCAAGGAAGTCTGCTGCGAAAAATACCTGAAGAAAGGCAAGCACTGCAAAGACTGCCCCTTGGCCGGCGAATGCCGCCTGCCGGGCTGAGCCGGACGGGCGCGAAGTTTTTTCTGGTGGTTGACCGGTGGTCTCTGTTTACAATGTAGTTCGAATCTCGTGGTCAAGCCAAGAACCTCACAAGGTGGTCGAAGATGAAATGGACGTCACTATTCAAACCGGTCAAAAGCCTGAGCCCCGAAGAGGCCAGGGATTTTATGGCGGCGCGCCGGGCCGGTGATTACCAGCTCCTGGATGTTCGCCAGCCCTCGGAGTACGAACGGGGCCATATTTCCGGGGCGCAGCTGATTCCGGTAAAGCAACTGTCCGGAAGAGTTGGTGAACTGGATCCGGAGAAGCCGGTCCTGGCTTACTGTGCCGTGGGGGGGCGTAGCCGGGCGGCGGCCCAGTTGCTCAGCGGCCAGGGGTTTGGCGAGGTCTACAACCTGAGCGGCGGGATCAAGGCCTGGGAGGGGCGGCAGGCGGTCGGCCCGGAAATCATGGGGCTGGACCTGATCGGCCCCGAGACCGATTACGCCAGTAATCTGGCCATGGGCTATGCCCTGGAGGATGGCCTCCAGCAGTTCTATCGCCAGCTTGGGGAAAAAGTGGCTGAAGCGGAAGAGAAGAAGCTGCTGTCCCGGCTGGCCGGCTTCGAAGACAAGCACAAGGCCTGGCTGGCCGAGGAGTACGAGGTGGTTCGCCGGGACATCCCCGGACTGCCGCCCCTGGCCGACGGCGAAAGCCTGTTGATGGAAGGCGGCCGGACGATCTCGGAGTACCTGGCCCGGATCCGGCCCGAGTTGCTCGACCTGGAATCGATCTTCGACCTGGCCATGATGTTCGAGACCCAGGCTCTGGATCTCTATGGACGCCTGACCCGCAAGGCCCAACGCCAGGATGTCCGGGAGCTTTTCCTGAAGCTGGTCGACGAAGAGAAACAGCATCTGGGTTATCTGGAGAAAGAGATGGAGCGGCTGTTGGGCTCGAAGGA
>Ga0055481_10000783_pt1 | contig 10868 bp, 10 predicted proteins | sample Muzzi_PWC_D2_FD_57936 | JGI IMG/M metagenome (GOLD analysis project Ga0055481, IMG submission 57936) | Wetland microbial communities from San Francisco Bay, California, USA, that impact long-term carbon sequestration - Muzzi_PWC_D2 | ecosystem: Environmental > Aquatic > Marine > Wetlands ... | reverse complement strand
CTCTCCATCACCGGCCAGCTCCAGGCCGCCGGGAAGATCGGCTCCGCGGGCGTTCTCACGCCCGACCTGGCGACGCCGTACGAGCCGTATGTCACCGGCCTGGCCGAGCGCGGCGTGAAGATCGAGGAACTCGGCTAGCCCCACCGGCGTTACCGCTCGTACGGACAGCCCGCGCCGGGCGTCCTCCACGAGAGGAAGTGATAGACATGTTGGACTTCGCGCAGCTCTGGTCGGAGGCAATCGCTTACGACGATTTCGTGGCTGCCAGCGCCCAGCACAAGGGTCTCTGGGAAGGGCTGTACCGGTTGGCGCGGCTCCCGACGTGGCTGCCGCGGCGATTGGAGGACGGCCACGCACGCCGCCTCCTGGTGCTGGCGGAGGACTGGTGCGGGGACGCGTCCAACACCATCCCGATTCTGGCCAAGTGGGCCGATACCGCGTCCGGTGTCGAGCTCCGAATCCTCCGGCGCGACGACTATCCGGACATCATGAATCGCTATTTGACGGGCCAGTCGCGCTCCATCCCGATCGTCATCGCCCTGGACACCGCCTTCCGCGAGGTGGGCCATTGGGGCCCGCGGCCGGGGGAGCTGCAGGCCTGGGTCATGGCCAATCGGGGCGTGGTCCCCAAGCCAGAGCTGTATCCCAAGGTGCGGCGCTGGTATGCCCACGATCGGGGGGAGACGACGCTCCGGGAGGTGGCGGCGGCGGCGGGGATCCCGCTCGCAGCATCGGACGCTGCCTAGGCGGAGGCGGCGGAGGAGTGTGAAACTGAGCGACTCGACGGGCTTGCCTGGTGCTGTCCTGACTGTCCAACTGTTACCGCTCCCCCGCCGTCGACTACCCCCTCCTAAAACGTCCACCCCCACGTCACCAGCGCGTGGAAACCGTCCTCCCCACCCGCAAACGTAACCGTCCAAATGTTGGACTTGAGCACCCGGAGCATGACGCCCCCGCCGGCCCCCATGTGGAGGTCGTCGAGGGTGAAGTGCTCTGTCTCGAAAACCCGTCCCGCGTCGGCGAAGCCGAACAAGGTAATGCCGCCGAAGACACCGACGTTCAGGAGGTCGTGCCGGACCTCGACATTTCCCATCACGACGCCGCGGCCCGCATACCGGCCGTCGGCGTAGCCGCGGTTGCTGAAGCGCCCGCCGTACACGACACGGTCCTGTTCCCACGTATTGAATTCGAATCGCTGGCTGAGCGGCGGGTCACCGGAGGCGTTGGCGCCCGCCAGGCGCACGCCGATGATCGTCCCTTCCCGGGGGGACACGAACGCGGCCGCATTGGCAAAGGTCCAGGTGTAGCCGTCTCCGCCCGTCCCTACCTTGACCCCGGCTTCGGCAAAGATCCCCGTCTCGCGCGGATTGAACTCCTGATCGCGGGTGTCGAGGACCGCGGTGAGTCGGGCGCTGGCGTCCGTCTCGCCGATCGTCTCCCCGACGGTCGAGCCGAAGAGCGTCGTTTGCTGCAACGGGGCGAACTCGGTCCGCTGGACCCTGGCGGCCAGCGCCGCGCGGAGGGGGCCCTTCACGCGCCGGGTGACCTCCCCCTGAACCAGGTGCTGGGTCCGCTGGACCCGGTAGAACTCGGAGGACACGTCGGTGAGGGCATCGTCGCTCACGGTGCCGTTGCCGATCCCGTAGAACCCAAAGCGCTTTTCTCGAGCGGTGGAGGCCACGGCGTGGAAGCGCCAGCCGTCGACCAGCCCCGGCGCGGTGACCAGCGCGCGCACCAGCCAGCCGCCCGTGAGGGTGGCTCCCACAGTCCCCTTGAGGGCACCGTTCATCGTGTAGGGGGCATCGAACGGGGCGATCTGCGAGTAGTCGAAACCGAGGACGATGAGGGGGAATTCGTTACTGCTGGGGAGAACGTAGGGGAACCAGCTCACCCCCCAGTCCTGCGCCACCGCGCGGGCCGGCGTCGCGGTGAGGAGCAACGCGGCGAGCGGGGCGGAAGCGAGGAGTGCACGACGTGCGCGTCCCCTCACGCGGGCCTCGCGTAGACGAAGCCGGTGTCGCGAACGCCGGCGTCCTTCCCGTCGTGGACGGCGTAGCGGGACGGGTAGAGGGACGCGGCGCCGAACGCGCCCCTCGTGTTGACCGCGTAGAACTGAAGGTCGAAGCGCGGCCGCCCATTCGGGGCTACGAGCCGCGGCTCCGTCAGCGCCATGACCCGCTTGAGGGTCGCCAGGCATGCGTCGGTGGGCGCCATCCCCTGACGCATGAACTCGACGGTCAGGAACGCGCCGCATACCATGATGTTGGACTCTCCCCGCCCGGTGGAGCCGGCGGCGCCGACGGCGTTGTCGGTGTACTGGCCGGCGCCGACGATCGGCGAATCGCCCGCGCGCCCGGGGATCTTCCACGCCAGCCCGGCCGTGGTGGTTACCGAGGAGACGTCGCCTTTGGGGTTCACCACGTTCATGTTGATCGTCCCGGTAGGGCGCGTCATCATCGGGGCGTCGTCGGGAACGTCGAGCCAGTCGTCCTCGTGGCCCCGGTTGGCGCGCCAGCGAAGCCACGCGTCGCGCGCCTTGGGCGTCAGGAGATCCTCTTCCCGGAAGCCGTAGGACAGCGCAAATCGCTTGGCGCCTTCCCCCACGAGGAGGATGTGGTTGGTGTACTTGAGCACCAGTTTGGCCACCTCACTCGGCGTCTTGATCCCCTCGAGTGCGGCTACCGCCCCCGCCCGGCGCGAGGGGCCGTGCATGCACGAGGCATCGAGCTGGACGACGCCATCCTCATTGGGGAGGCCGCCGTAGCCGACGGACATGTCGTCCGGATCGAGCTCTTGGATCTTGACCCCTTCCACCGCAGCGTCGAGCGTGTCCTCTCCCTCGAGCATGAGTTCGACGGCACGCGTCACCCCGCGGATACCGTTGGCCGAGCCCATCGCCACCGGACGGCTGGGGGGTGGGAGGTGCACCGCGGGTGCCGCGATCCCGCCACCGCCCGGCTGGGGGAGGGCGAGGGCCGTCATGGCGGCGCCGGAGACGCCGAGGAAGTCGCGTCGGGAAACGGGGTCGTTCACAACCACACTCCGGGAAGAGGGAGTCGAGGTGCCAGGGATTTAGGGGTGTCCCGTGTCCCTGTCAACTTGCCTGCATTCCGCGCCGGTCCGTATACTTCCGGCCTGCGAATCCCATCCCTGACCCGAGCCGCCGCGACCACCCGCGTCGCCGACGACCCGCTGCGCCTCCTGCGTCTGCTGGTGGGGATCCTCCTTATTGTGGCCACGCTGGTGGCCCTCCTGATGGCCGTGACCGGCGTGGCTCCCCGCGCCATTCTCCTGGTCGGCGCGTTTTGGGCGTTGTACGGGCTGTTCACCGGGTTTATCGGTGGCATCCTGGAGCCGGTCATCGATACCGTGGCGCGGACGTTCACCGACGTCGGGCTCCAACGGGCGGGCGCCGGGTTCTCGGATGTGGAGTCGCTGGTGGCCCGGGGCCACTACGACGCCGCGGCCGAGGCCTATCTCGACCGCGCCAAGGACGAGCGCACCCGTGTCCCCGCCACCGTCCGCCGGGCGGCACTGCTGGCCGGGCCGCTGGCCGCGCCCGAGCTGGCGGCAAGCGAGCTGACCAGCGTCCGCGACCACGCCAAGCTCAGCCCGGCGGAGGACCTCCAGATCGGCCTCGCCCTGGTGGACATCTTGGAGTATCGTCTGAACGACACCGGCCGGGCGATGGCAGAGTTGCGCCGGCTCCTCGACCGCTACCCACACTCCCGCTATACGCAGAAGATCCGAGCGACCCTCCGGTCCCTCAAATCCAGTCACTTCGGCAGCGATCTCGGCCCCGCCGGATCGCCGGAGAACCCCCGCTGATGGCACGTCGGAGACGGCTCGACCCCGGCATCTTCAACCTCCCCGTCGAAAAGATGCGCTCGGGGTACTATTCCGATAAATACTTCGTCCGCGCCCGCGACATCCTCCAAGCGGACGGCTACCGCCCGCGGGTAACGATGCAGGTGTTCGGAAAGTCCCGCGCCTTCCTCGGCGGTGTGGACGAAGCCATCGCCATCCTCAAACTGTGCGCCACCGAATGGGAGGAGCTCACGGTCAAGGCACTCTACGACGGCGACGAGGTCGAGCCGTGGGAGACGGTGCTCGAGATCGAGGGCCCCTACGACGCCTTTGCCCATCTCGAGACGCTCTACCTGGGGGTCCTGGCCCGGCGCACCAAGGTCGGCACCAACACCCGGCGCGTCGTCGAGGCGGCGTACCCCAAGCAGGTCATGTTCTTTCCCGCGCGACACGACCACTGGCTGGTCCAGACCGGTGACGGCTACGCCGCCCATATCGCCGGGGCGATCGGTGTCTCCACCGATGCCCAGGCCTCCTGGTGGGGAAACGAGGGTGTGGGGACCGTGCCGCACGGCCTCATCGCGGCCTACGGCGGAGACACGGTGCTGGCGACGATGAAGTTCGCCGAACACATCGACCCGTCGGTGCAAGTCATCAGCCTGGTGGACTGGGACAACGACTGCGTGCGCACCTCCCTGGATGTCGCGCGCGCCATGGGCGATCGCCTCTATGGGGTTCGGCTCGATACCAGTGAGCTCCTGGTGGATAAATCGGTCGTGCCGCAGATGGGGCGCTTTCCCCCGACAGGGGTGTGCCCCCAGCTGGTGTCCAACGTGCGCACCGCGTTGGACCAGCATGGACATCAAGATGTTAAGATTGTGGTGTCCGGCGGGTTCACGGCGGAGAAGATCCGCCACTTCGAGACCCAGGGCATCCCGGTCGACGCCTACGGCGTCGGCTCCTCGCTCTTTCAGGGGCGGTTTGACTTCACGGCCGATCTCGTTCTCAAGGAGGGCGAGCCGTGCGCCAAGGTCGGCCGGAGTTATCGACCCAACCCGCGCCTCGAGCCCATCACGTAGGGCCTCGGGCGAGAAGGAAACGATGCCATGAGCGGTGTCATCTTCTGGGACGTGGATACCCAGGTCGACTTCATGAAGGCCGACGGGAAGCTCTACGTCCCCGACAGTGAATCCATCATCCCCACGCTTCGGGCCCTCACCGAGTTCGCCCGGGACCGCGGTATCCGCGTCGTCGCCAGCGCCGACGACCACTGGCCCGACCACGCCGAGCTGAGCGACGCCCCCGACTGGAAAACCACCTTCCCCCCCCACTGCATGCACGATACCCCGGGGCAGGCCCGAATTCCGGAGACCATTCCGCGGGACGCCCTCATTGTGGAGCCGGCGCCCCGCTCCGCGGGCGACGTGGCGGACGGGGTGCGCGCCCACGAAGGAACCGTTCTCCTCAATAAGCACCGCTTCGACGTCTTCACCAACGCGAATGCACCAGCCGTCCTGGACGCGCTCGACCCCGACGCCATCGTGGTGTACGGCGTGGCACTCGACGTCTGCGTCAAGTTCGCGATCGACGGGCTGCTCGCGCACCGCCCGGAGACGACGCTGTTCCTCGTCACCGACGCCACGCGCGCCATCGACGCCGAGCAGTCGGAGGCGCTTCTTGCCGCCTGGCAGGAGCGCGGTGTCCGGCTGGTGCGGGCCGCCGACATCCTCGAGGGGGACGCCCTGGCCGCCTACCTCCACGCGGGTGTCTGAGGTCCGCGCGGGCACGCTCGCCCGCCTCGCCGTCCTGGCCGCGGCCGCCGCCGCCGTCCCGGCCGCGCCCGCCGTGGCCCAGGTCGTGGTCACGCCTTTCGTCGGCGCCTATGTGCCGGGGAACGAGCTATTCAAGGAGGGAGGGCCCGCAGACGAGGGCCGCCAACGGCCGGCGCCGCTCGGCGGGATCCGCATCACGGTGAGCGGCTCGGGGATCCTCGGCCTCGAGGGTTCGCTGGCATACGGGCCGAGCGACCTCCGTTTCAAGACCGCCGGAATGGAGTCCGAAGTGGACGGCGGTCTCCTGTTCGCCAGCCTCCGCGCTGTGCTCATCGTGAATAGTGTGTGGGCACCGGTGAATATCTACCTCGCCGGTGGCGGCGCCCTCGTGCATCGGACCGGACCGGCATACGAGGGGGCGACCGACGTGTCGACCCTCGGGGGGACGGTCGGGTTCGGGTTCCTGTTTCGGCTGAGTCCGGCGGTGCGCCTCCGATTCGAGGCGGAGGACGTCATCACTGCCCCATCGATCACCTTCCCCGGCGCTGAGGCGACGGGGGCGCGCACCCAGCATGATTTCCTCCTGAGCGCCGGCGTGTCGGTTCCCGTCGGGTTCTGAGGCTTGGTGATCTGGCTCACCGCCCCACCGCACGTCCACCCCGCACCATGTCCGGACCTACGCCCCCGCCTTCGGGGGCGTTTTGGACCATCGGGTTCTTCTCGTGTGGAGGATGTATGCGCGGGCCTCGTTGCGGGACCCTGCTTGGCGTCATAGCGGCTGCCGTCCTGTTCCCTCGGGACGTCGCGGCCCAATTGCCGGTGTCCATCACGCCGGCCATCGGTGTGTACCTCCCGGTCACCAGCACCATCAAGGTGTCGGACGGCACGTCGGCCAAACAGACGACGGCGCTGGCGATCGGCGCCCGGATCGCTCTCAAGGCCTCGGTCCTGTTTGGATTGGAAGGGTCGGTGTTCTATACCGGGAGCGATGTGGACGCCACCAACGGCGCCACCGGGGGCGACGCGAGCCTCCTTCTCTTCAGTCTACGCGGGATCTACTACCTGACGCCGCCGGTGCTGCCGGCGCGGTTCTACCTCGCAGCGGGCGGCGCGCTCGTGGTGCGCGACGGAGACTTCTACGAGGGGTTCAACGGAACCTCGGACCTCGGTGGCAACGTCGCCGTTGGCCTCCGCGCCGGGTTGGGTTCGGTCGGAGTGCGGATCGAGGTGGAGGACTACGTGTATCCGGTAAACCTCAAGAGCGCCGGCGGCTTCGAGACGGGGTCGCGCCTGCAGAACGACCTCGTGGGGAGCCTGGCCCTCTCGATCCCCTTCGGCCCCTGATCAGGCCGGGCCCTGCCCCCCGGGTCGGCCGTCGATGCGGAATCCCCCCACCGCCGCCGTGAGCTTGTCGGCGGCACCGGCCAGGTGACTGGCCGATCCCGCGACTTCTTCCGTCGACGCATTGAGTTGCTGCGCCGCCGCCGCGATCTCTTGCGCCGCGGCGGCCACGTCTTCCGTCCCGTGGGACACTTCCTTCATTCGCTGCACGATCCCGGCGATCAGCTGGCGGACCTCCTCCGCGGAGCGGGAGATCGCCTGGGTCCAGGAGTCGGTCGCGTCGGCCTCTTCTGCCACGTGGCGTAGCCCCTCCGCCGCTTCGTGCGCCGCCTTCCGCGCGGTGGCCCCACCCTCGGCCATGGCCACGAGGCGCTGCTGCGCCCGGTGGACCTGCTCCTGAACGTCCCGAACCGTGTCAGCCGTGGCCGACGCCGACTGCGCCGCCTGCCCGGCGAGCTTCCGGATCTCATCCGCCACGACGCTGAAGCCGCGGCCCTCCGTTCCCGCGCGTGCGGCCTCGATCGCCGCGTTGAGCGCCAGCATGTGGGTCTGCTTGGCGATGGACTTGGTTTGGATGATGAACTTTTCGATTGCCTCGGAGGAAGCGGCCAGGGCCTCCGCCTCGTGCGCGCCCTTCTCCACTTCATCCATCAGCCGCATCAGCTCGGTCGTGCTCTGATCGAGCCGCTGCCGATGGTCCCGCGCCTGCGACGCCAGGGCCGCGTTCCGCTCCGCCGCTTCGCTCGAGCCCCGGTCCAGCTGCTCGGCAATTTCGAGGATCTTGGAGGCGTCCGCCGCCGCCGCGCGCACCACCGACGCCTGCGCCGAGGCACGCTCGGTCAGGTCACTCGTGGTCCCGGCCACTTCCTCGGTGGACGCCGTCATCTGCTGGGTCGAGGCGGAGATCTGCTGGGCCAGGGCCGCGGCCTCCCCGGCGGCTCCGCGGATGGCGCCGACCAACCCGCGGAGCGCCTCCACCATTGAAGACACCGCGGCCACCAGCCGGACGTCGGCGAGGGAGGGGTCCTGGAGCCGGCCGACCTCCAGGTTGCCGCGGGAGACCTGAACGGCCACTTCCTCGGTGAGCGCCGCGGGAAGGAGCACCCGGCGTCGGAGCCAGGTGTGGAGAAGGCCCAGCATGACCGCGCCGTAGAGGATTGTCCCGAGGGCGACGAGGAGCGCCTCCGCCGTGGGCGCAGCCAGGGCCGTGAGCCCGTAGGTGACGGCACCGAGGAGGAGGATGACACCGAGGCCCCAGCGGAGGAGCCGTTCCGTCAGTTCGTGGCGCTGCCTCGGCATAGCTCTCCGGGCCTGAGGTCTAATCGCAATGACGGCGGTAAGTTAGAGGGGGAGGGACGGGCCGGCAATCGCCCCCCCGCTATCGCCTTGGTCGCGGCCGGGGCTCCGTCTACATTACCTCGTTTGGCGGCTCGTGAATCCCACGGAAGGTAGGCCGTCCGGTGGAGCCGCGCAAAGCCGCCTCTGACCCCTGTCGGTGCAACCATGAGTCGAACCTCCCAAACGGCAGCCACGGGCTACGATCCCGAGGCGGTCGAGGCCAAGTGGCGGGCGCGGTGGGCCGAGCGCCGAACCAACGAGCCCGACCTCGATCGGGCCGAGCGGCCGTTCTACAACCTGATGATGTTCCCGTACCCGTCGGCGGAGGGCCTCCATGTCGGGAACATGTTCGCGTTTACCGGGAGCGACACCTACGGCCGGTTCAAGCGACTCCAGGGGTTCGACGTCTTCGAGCCGATCGGGTTCGATGCATTCGGGATCCACAGCGAAAACTTCGCCATCAAGATCGGCATCCATCCGGCCGAGCTGATCCCAAAAAATATCGCCAACTTCCGCCGGCAGCTCAAGCGGATCGGCGGGATGTTCGACTGGCGCCATGAGGTCTCGACCACCGACCCGGCGTACTACAAGTGGACCCAGTGGCTCTTCCTCCAGCTCCTCAAGGCCGGCAAGGCCTACCGGAAGGAAGGCGCCGTCAACTGGTGCCCGGTGTGCAAGACGGTCCTCGCCAACGAGCAGGTGATCGGCGGCTTCTGCGAGCGGCATCCGGACACACGGGTGGAGCAGCGCTTCCTGGCGCAGTGGTACTTCCGGATCACCGAGTACGCCGACCGGCTCCTGGCCAACCTCGACGATCCTTCCAAGATGGACTGGTCGGCCTCGACCGCGGCGGCGCAGCGGAACTGGCTGGGCCGCTCGGAGGGAGCCGAGATCGACTTCCCGGTGTCCGGGACGGAGGAGGCGATCCGCGTCTTCACCACACGGCCCGACACGCTCTTCGGCGCGACGTTCATGGTCCTGGCCCCGGAGCATCCGCTCGTCGACCGGATCACGACCGCCGATGAGCGTGCCCGGGTCGACGCCTATCGGGCCGAGGCGGCCGGCCGCGACGTGGTCACACGCCGGATCGGCGACCGGGACAAGACCGGCGTCCCGACCGGCGGCACCGCGGTAAACCCGGCCACGGGGAAGGCCATCCCCGTATGGATCGCCGACTACGTCCTCATGGAGTACGGCACCGGGGCCATCATGGCCGTCCCGGCACACGACGAGCGGGACCGGGAGTTCGCCGAGAAGTTCGGGCTCGAGATCGTCCCTGTCATCGACGGCGAGGGGCGGCTGGTGCGGTCCGGCGCGTTTGACGGCCGGGCGGCCGAGGAGGCGATCGGGGACATCACCCGCTGGCTGGAGGAGATGGGGGTTGGGAGCGCCAAGGTCGAGTACCGGCTGTACGACTGGTGTATCTCGCGGCAACGATACTGGGGCCCGCCGATCCCGGTCATCTATTGCGAGGAATGCGGCATCGTCCCCGTGCCGGATAAGGACCTCCCCGTCCTCCTCCCCCCCCTCGAGGACTTCCGCCCCGACGATAGCGGCATCTCCCCGCTGGCCCGAAACGAGGCGTGGTACTACGTCGCCTGCCCGTTGTGCGGTAGCCGCGGCCGGCGGGAGACCGACGTGTCCGACACGTTCCTCGATTCCGGGTGGTACTACCTCCGCTATCCGAGTAGCGAGTTCGACGACCGCCCGTTCGATCCGGTCCGGACCCGGAAGTGGTGTCCCGTCACGACGTATATCGGCGGGAACGAACACGCCGTCCTCCACCTGCTCTACTCCCGCTTTCTGGCCATGGTGCTCCAGGAGCTGGGGCATGTCGACTTCGAGGAGCCGTTCCCCAAGTTCCGGGCCCACGGGATGATCGTGAAGGACGGCGCCAAGATGTCCAAGAGCCGCGGCAACGTCGTCGTCCCCGACGAGTACATCGCCCGTTGGGGCGCCGACACATTCCGGCTCTATCTCATGTTCCTCGGCCCCTTCCCGGAAGGGGGCGACTTCCGCGACGAGGGAATCAGCGGCCCCCGACGGTTTCTCGACAAGGTGTGGGCCCTGGTCGGGAAGGCCGCCGAGGCCGACCCCGAGCGGCCGCTGCTCATCAAGTGGCACCAGACCATCCAGCGGGTCACTGAGGATATCGAGGAGCTCAAGTACAACACCGCCATCGCCGCGATGATGGAGTTGGTGACCGCACTCCGGGACGCCGCCTCTGCGCCGCGCGCGGTCGTCGCCGACCTGGTCGTCCTCCTGGCGCCGTTCGCCCCCCACATCGCCGAGGAGTGTTGGGAGCGGCTAGGGCACGAGGGGAGCGTCTTCGACACCCGCTGGCCGACGTGGGACCCCGCCCTCACCGTCGCCCCGGAGATCGAGATCGTCATCCAGGTCAACGGGAAGACGCGTTCCCGCGTGTCGGTCCCCTCAGACGCCTCGGAGGAGGCCGTCCTGGCTGCCGTCATGGCGGACGAGGCCACCCGGCGGTTCACCGACGGGAAGCCCCCCCGGAAGCGGATCTACGTCCCCGGTCGGCTGGTGAATCTGGTCGTGTAGGCGGGGTGGGGCCGCCGTTGCCGCTGGTAAGTGATTATGTGGCAATGA
>Ga0055481_10000782_pt1 | contig 10869 bp, 9 predicted proteins | sample Muzzi_PWC_D2_FD_57936 | JGI IMG/M metagenome (GOLD analysis project Ga0055481, IMG submission 57936) | Wetland microbial communities from San Francisco Bay, California, USA, that impact long-term carbon sequestration - Muzzi_PWC_D2 | ecosystem: Environmental > Aquatic > Marine > Wetlands ... | reverse complement strand
CGCGGCGGCCCGCGGCGCAGCCGGGGACAGCGGGGCGCCGACCTCCGTTACAACCTCGAGATCGGTTTCGCCGAGGTTCTCGAGGGCACCGAGGCCCAGATCCAGATTCCGAAGATGCGGCCGTGCGGAACCTGTCACGGCTCCGGCGCCGCGCCGGGGACCTCCCCGGAAACCTGTTCGCGCTGTCAGGGCTCGGGCCAGGTGGTGCTGCAGCAGGGCTTCTTCCGGATCAGCCGTCCTTGCGACGCGTGCGCCGGTGCCGGAGAGATCGTTCGCGAACGCTGCGGCGACTGCCGTGGCGCCGGCCGCGTCGAGAGCGAGCAGACGATCACCGTTCGCGTGCCCGCCGGCGTGGACGACGGAACCCGCCTGCGCTTGACCGGGGAGGGCGAGGCGGGAATCGCGGGCGGACCACCCGGCGATCTCTACGTCGTGATCGCACTGAGGCCCCATTCTCTCTTCAAGCGCGACGGCCCGGACATCCACTGTGAAGTCCCCATCCAGTTCGTCCAGGCTGCGCTGGGTGCCGAAATCGAGGTGCCCACCGTCGAGGGCAAGGTGAAGCTGCACATTCCCTCGGGCACGCAGTCGGGCCGCGTGATGCGTTTGCGCGGCAAGGGTCTGCGGACGCTCCGATCGAGCTCGCGCGGCGATCAGCTCGTGCACATCTTCGTCGAGACGCCGACGAAGCTCACGGCGCGGCAGCGCGAACTGCTCGAGGCGTTTGCCGAAGAATCCGGCGCCGATGTCTCGCCCGTGACGAAGGGCTTCCTCGAGAAGCTGCGTGAGCTGTTCGGGTGAGGGGACGGTCGCCGCGACGTGCGCGCGCTGCTTGGGTCGCTGCCCTGGTGCTGTGCGCGGCTTGTGCGGGCCCCGGTCGGCCCGAGCAGGCGCCGGTCACCGAACCCGAGCGACGCGCCTATGAGGCGGCCCGGTCCCTGGAAGTGTCCGACCCGGGCTCCGCCGAGCGCCAGCTCGAGGAGTTCATTCGAAGCTGGCCCGACAGCGCGCTGGTTCCCAACGCCGCAATCCGCCTGGGCAATCTCGCCCGGGCGCGCGACGACGACGACGCGGCGCTCCGCTGGTTCCGTCGGACGGTTCGGGAGCAGCCGAGAGGCTCCCGGGCGGATGTCGCGCGACTGCGCATCGCCGAGATCGAGTTCGAGCGGGGTCGGTTGGAAGAAGCCACGCAGACGCTCGGGCAGGTGCGGCTCGCGCGGCTCGACCAGGCGGACCAGCGCTCGGCCTATCGGGTGCTGGCCAGCGCCGCGCCCGACCCGGTCGCGAAGCTGCGTTGGCTCGCGCGGCTGCGCGTTTCCGAGCCCGACGAGGACGCCGTTTCCTTCATCGATGTGGAGATCGACGACCTGATCGCGGGGCTCGACGCGCCGAACGTGGACCGGGCGATTCAGCAGATCGGGAGGGAGATTCCGATCGTGAGGCTGCTGCTTCGACGCGCGAACCTCGCGCTCGACGACGGGGACATCGATGCGGCCGAGAAGGCGTGGAAGCGCGCAGCGAAGCTCCCTCGCGCGGCCGGCACCGACCGCGCCTGGCGCCAGACCGGCGAACGCATCGAGCTCGCCCGCGCCGGGCACGGCGCACCGCTCGAGCTGCCGAGCTTTGCGGAGGTGGCGCAGCGCCCGATGCCGCCGACCGCCAAGGCCGGAGGAGCCCTCGGCGTCGTGCTGCCGCTCTCGGGCTCTTTCTCCCGCTTCGGCGAGGAGTCCCTGGAAGGAATCCTGCTCGCCGCTGGAGTCTTCGACGAGCTGCTGGACAACCGGGCTCGTGCGAACGTGCGGCTGGTGATTCGCGACTCGGCCGGGCGTCCGGAGCGAGCCGCGGAAGCAGTTCGCGAGCTGGCCGAGGACGAGACCGTGTCTGCGATCATCGGCCCGCTGCTGAAGGGCGAGTGCGAGGCCGCTGCGGCGGCCGCGGAGTCCGTCGCGGTTCCGCTGATCGCGATCACCGCTCGCGCGGAGGTCGCCCAGGGGCGCCCCCAGGTCTTTCGGGTGCGCACCCAGCCCTCTCAGGAGATCGAGGCCCTCGTGAACTACGTCACGCAAGAGGCTGGCGCCACGCGCTTCGCGATCCTCTATCCGCGCGATGCCTACGGACGCGGCCTGCGAGCGCTGTTCTGGGACGCAGTCGAGGCGCGGGGCGGGCACATCGTCGGGATTGCCTCCTACGAGCCCGACGTCACCGATTTCGCCGAGCCGATCCGACGCCTGGTGGGCTTCGATCTCCTCGACTCCTCCCAGAAGCGGGCGCTCGGCGACCGCGAAGACATGTTGCGGCGCGCCCGCCGCCTGCCTCCCGACGAGGCCATCACGCTCCGCGAGGAGGCGCGGGCGCTGACCACGGAGGATGGCGAGCCCCTCCCCCCCATCGTCGACTTCGATGCCTTGTTCATTCCCGAGTCCTACGAGAAGGTGGTGCTGATCGCTCCACAGCTCGCCTTCCACGAGGTGGTGGGGGCGCGGCTTCTCGGTACCAGCGGCTGGAACGACCCGGAGCTGGTGCGGATCGCGCAGCACCACGTCGAGGGCGCGCTCTTCACCTCGCAGTACTACGCCGATAGCCCGGTGCCGTTCGTCAAGGACTTCGGCGAGCGGTTCCGGGCGACCTTCGACGAGGAGCCCGCCGCGCTCGCCGCGCAGGCCTACGACGCCGCCAACCTGGCGATCGTTCAGCTGGCTCGGGGGCGGGTCTCGCGGGAAGAATTGCGCGAGGGAGTGCTGGCGATTCGCGCCTACCCGGGGGTGTCCGGCGTGTTGCGAATGAGCGCCGACGGCAACGCCCACAAGCGTCCATTTCTCCTGGGCGTCGAACACGGCCACGTCACCCAGATCGACTGACCACCGCCCCGCTGTGGGCGTTCGCTCACGTCTCCTCAAGTTGCGGTCTGGCCGCGTCGAAACGCCTGGGAATGAGCGAATCTGCGCCCGAGTTCACCGTTCCCGATGAGCTGCCGATCCTCCCCCTGCGGGAGATGGTGGTCTTTCCCTATATGGTGCTTCCGCTCTTCGTCGTACGCGAGCGGTCGATCGCTGCCGTCGAGGACGCCCTCGCCGGCGACCGATTGCTGCTGCTCGCGGCCCAGCGTGACCCGGAGATCGAAGATCCCGAGCCGGACGACCTCTATCGGGTAGGGACCGTGGTCATGGTGATGCGCGTCCTGCGTCTCGGAGATGGTCGCGTGAAGGTGCTCGTGCAGGGCCTGGCGAAGGCCTCGATCGACTCCTTCGTAGACCACGAGCGCGTCAGCTGGGCGAGTGTTTCAGCACTGGCGTCCGACGCGGAGACCGAGTGGAGCGTCGAGGCGGAGGCGTTGGTGCGTTCGGTCCGCGGTCGGGTCGAGGAGCTGCTGCCTCTCAAGAACCTCCCCCCCGAGGTCCTCTCGATCACGGCCAATGTTCACGAAGCCGGCCGGCTCGCCGACCTCGTCGCATCGAATCTGAAGCTTCGCGCGGCCGAGGCCCAGGAGGTTCTCGAGATCCGCGATCCCCTGGCGCGGCTGCGCCGCGTCGACGCCCTGCTCCGACGCGAGCTCGACGTCACCACCGTGCAGGCCGAGATCCAGTCCCAGGCGCACGACGAGATGACGCGTAACCAGCGGGAGCACTACCTCCGCGAGCAGCTGCGTGCGATCCAGGCCGAGCTCGGTGAGACCGACCCGCGCATCGAGGAGGTCGAGGAATACCGGACCCGCGTGGAAGAAGCGTGCATGGCTTCAGAGGCCAATGACGAGGCGGTCAAGCAGCTGCGTCGCCTCGAGCGCATGCATCCCGACGGGCCGGAGGCCCAGGTCGTCCGCAGCTACCTGGATTGGATGGTCGAGCTGCCGTGGAAGGCTTCCTCGCCGGACCGGCTGGACCTCGCCAATGCCCAGGCGATTCTCGACGAAGACCACGCCCATCTGCGGGAGATCAAGGACCGGATTCTCGAGTTTCTCGGCGTGCGCAAGCTGCGGGGCGATTCGCGCGGTCCGATCCTGTGCTTCGCGGGGCCGCCCGGCGTCGGCAAGACCTCGCTGGGGCGCTCGATCGCCCGCGCCATGGGGCGCGAGTTCGTCCGAATCTCACTGGGCGGAGTGCGTGATGAAGCCGAGATCCGAGGCCATCGCCGCACGTACGTGGGCGCCCTGCCGGGTCGCATCATCCAGGGGCTGAAGACCGCCGGCACCAACAACCCGGTCTTCATGCTGGACGAGATCGACAAGCTCGGCGCCGATTTTCGCGGTGATCCCTCCTCTTCGCTTCTCGAAGTGCTCGATCCCTCACAGAACTCGAGCTTCAGTGACCACTATCTGAACGTTCCGTTCGACCTCTCCAGCGTGATGTTCATCGCGACCGCGAATCGTCTCGATTCGATTCCCAGCCCCCTACGCGACCGGATGGAGATCATCTCCATCGCCGGTTACACACCCGAAGAGAAGGTGGAGATTGCTCGTTCGTACCTGATTCCCAAGCAGATCGAGGCGAACGGTCTTCCCGAGGACCGGCTGTCCTGGTCGCCGGCCGCCATTCTCGAGCTGGTGACGGACTACACGCGCGAGGCCGGCGTACGACATCTCGAACGCCAGGTCGCCGCGATCTGCCGCAAGGTCGCCCGACGAGCCGCCGAAGGCGACGACGCCCGCGTGGCGGTCACCCGACGCACGATCTCGCACATCCTCGGGCCGGCGCCGCATCTGTGGGACAAGCCGTCTGCGCGCGGTGAGATCGGAGTCGCCAATGGCCTGGCATGGACCGAGAGCGGTGGCGAGGTCCTGACCATCGAAGCGACCATGACGCGGGGCCAGGGGTTGGTGCTGACGGGACAGCTGGGCGACATCATGAAGGAGTCGGGCCAGGCGGCGCTGACCTACACACGCGGCTGCGCCGCCGAGCTGGGCTTCGACGAGGGGCTGTTCTCCCGGCACGAAGTGCACGTGCACGTTCCGGCGGGCTCGATCCCGAAGGACGGGCCTTCCGCAGGGATCGCCATCGCGACGGCGATGATCTCGCTGGCGGTCCACTCCCCAGTCCGAGCGGACGTGGCCATGACCGGCGAGGTGACCCTGCGCGGGCGCGTGCTGCCGATCGGGGGTCTTCGCGAAAAGGCCCTCGGCGCTCTGCGAGCCGGCATCAAACGCGTGATCATCCCGAAGAAGAACCTCCAGGACCTGCGGGGCATCCCCAAGGACCTGAAGCGTCGGGTGACCTTCATCGCCGTCGAGACCATGGAAGAGGTGATCGAGGCTGCACTCGAGCACCCGCCGTCGCGGCGGTCGACCCGGGCGCCGCGACCCTCGGCTCAGAGGGTCGGCTCCGCGGGGAATTTTCTCAAAGGCTAGAAACGGCTCCCTGCTAGTCTGCCAGCGTGAATCTTCGCGATCTCGGAGAGTTCGGGCTGATCGATCGGATTGCGCGCGCCGCGCGCCGCCTCGGCACGCCGCGAAGCGTGGTCATCGGGATCGGCGACGATGCCGCGGTGCTGCGCTGCCGCCCCGAAGAGGATGTGGTCCTGTCCACCGATGCGAGCGTGGAGCATGTGCATTTCCGCTTCGAGACCGAGAGCCCGCGGAACATCGGGCGCCGGGCGCTCGTCGCCAATCTCTCGGATCTCGCCGCCATGGGTGCGCGTCCCCTGGCCTTCACGCTGGCTCTGAACGCCCCGGGATCTCTGCCGCTGCGCATCCTCGATGGACTGGTGGCGGGGCTGCTGCAGGAGGCGGAGACCCACGGCTGCCCGCTCGTCGGCGGAAACGTCAGCGCTGCGGGGGCCACTTCGATCACGCTGGCGATCGTGGGCGCAGTGGACCGCGGCCGGGCCCTCACCCGGCGCGGCGCCCGCGTCGGGGACCGGATCTGCGTCACGGGGCGGCTGGGGGCGGCGGGCGTCGCTCTGGCGCACGCCGAGCAGGGGGGTGGCCGGATCCGACACACGCCGACGCCGCGTCTGCGCCCCGGTCGGCTGCTTGCGCGAATCGCCAACGTGACCGCCTGCATCGACGTCTCCGACGGCCTGGGGGCCGATCTGCAGCACCTGCTCGATGCGCACGGGCTCGCCGCCGAGCTGGCTCTGACGGCCGTGCCGCGGCCGCCGCGCTTCGCGGCGCGTTGCCGTCAGCTGGGGATCGACCCGGAGACGACGCTGCTCGAGTCGGGCGGGGACTACGAGCTCCTCTTCACCGTGCGGGGGGCCTCGCCGTCCGCCGCCTCCCTTTCGCGGCGTCTGGGGGTTTCCGTCAGCGAGATCGGCCGGGTGGTTCCCCGAGGGAAGACGGCCGGATCGCTCGCGGCCCGGGGCTGGCGCCACTTCTGAACGATCTCCCAGAATCTCCCGAACGTGCCGGTTTCCGTGGTGTTCTTGCCGGACGTCTTTCATCAAGAAGCAGCGGCCACACACCGATACGGAATGCGTGCGAGTTGCACTTACGCATAAGTTCGCGCTCGGATCGCTGATCGTCGGCACGGCGGTGGCGGTGTTTCCGAGCTTTCTGCGGCGTAGCGGCGTCGACGTCGCTCCGTGGATCTCGATCTTCGTGGCGCTGGGCGTCGGTGGCGTCATCGGCATCTTCCTCTCGCGGGAGCTCGCGCGGAAGTTCCAGAGCCTCGGTCGCGCCACGGAGCACATCAGCCGGGGCAACCTGGCGGTCATGCTCGACGTCCCGGTCGCGCCGCGCTTCCCCGACGAAACCGACGATCTGGCGATCAGCATCAACGGCATGGCCGCCAGTCTGCGAGAGCTGGTCGAGCGGGTGCAGAGCACCGCGGACCAGGTCTCGATCGCTGCCCACGAGGTGACGGGCTCGGCCCAGAAGCAGAGCGGCGAGAATGCGGAGATCTCCTCATCCATCGCGAACGTTGCGCGCAGCGTGGCGGAGCAGCAGAAGCTTCTGCTCGAGGCGAATCGCCTGATTCACGAAATCTCGTCGGCCTTCGAGCTCAACGCCGAGCGAGCCCGTGAAGCCTTCGGCTTCGCGGCCGAAGCCAATCAGAAGGCCAATTCCGGCGTGGACGTCACCCGTCTGGCCATCGAAAAGATGCGAACGGTCTTCGAACGCGTGGAGAAGTCGGTCGCCCGGGTGTTCGATCTCGAGGCGAAGACGCGCAACGTTCAACAGATCACCGAGTTCATCACCAGCGTCGCTCACAGCACCAACCTGCTCTCGCTCAACGCCTCCATCGAGGCGGCTCGGGCGGGGGAAGCCGGACGCGGATTCTCCGTGGTGGCCGACGAGATTCGCAAGCTTGCGGAAAGTGCGGGGCGCAGCGCCGAGGAAATCTCGAAGCTGATCCACGAGATCCAGACGGACACCGCCGAGGTGGCCGACGAGATGCGCGAGTCGAGCATGGTCGTTGGAGAGGGACGCGACGACGTGGATACGATCGCCAAGTCTCTCACGCACATCCGGGGGGCGGTGAGCGAGGCAGCCGCTCGCGCCGAGGAGATCTTTCACGGGGCCGACGCTCACACCCGCGACGTCGAGCGGATGGCGAGCTCGATGGATGACATCTCACGGGTCGCCGAGCGGAACGCCCAGGCCATCGATGGCGTCGCGGCTTCGACGCAGCGCCAGGTCACGTTGATGGCCGAAATGGTGAAGTCCTCGAAATCACTGACCGACCTCGCCGACGAGCAGCGCGGATTTCTGCGACGCTTCCAGACCGGTGGCCCGGCGACTGCGGCCGATCCCGAGGAGGACGAAACATGAGCGTTTCGGCCTCCGATGTATCGCGAGACGAGCGTTTGTTGACGTTCGAAATCGGCCAGGCGCTGTATGCGCTTCCGATCTCCGGCATCGTCGAGGTGACCGAGGTCGAGGAAGGCGTCGCCGCCGTTCCCACGCTGCCGGCTCGGACCGGAGGTGTGATCAACTTTCACGGCGATGCGCTTCCGGTGCTGCGGGCCGAAGCGCTTCTCGGCGTCGAGGGGGGCGAGCTCGGGTCGCCCGTCCAGATCGTGGTCGTGACGGACGGGCCCGCCGAGAAGGCGCTGCTCGGGCTCCCGGTGAACGACGTCCGGGGCCTCGCCAACGGGGCCCGGGCGATTGCGCGCGGGGCCGACCCGGTGGCCGAGAGACGGTCGATCGACGGTCGCGTCGTCAGCATTCTCGATCCGGCGCGGCTGGTCGCGCGAGCGGCCGCGGTCATCGAGAACGCACGGGGCGACGGCGAGTGAAACGACGGGTGGTTGCAGGTGCGGCGGGCGTTGCCGGCGCATCACTTGAGAAAAGGGGCAAACGACATGGCGCGAATCCTTGTAGCTGATGATGCGTCCTTCATGCGCCAGATGATCCGCGAGATCGTCGAGGCAGAAGGTCACGAAGTGTGCGGAGAGGCCTCCGATGGAGTCGAGGCCGTCGAGCAGTTCAAGAAGCTGCATCCCGACCTTTGCACCATGGACATCGTGATGCCCCGGCGCAGCGGGATCGATGCCGTTCGCGGCATCGTCGAGCTCGATCCGGGAGCGCGCATCGTGATGTGCAGCGCTTTGGGTCAGGAAACCCTGGTCACGGAGGCTCTGCAGGCCGGCGCGAAGGACTTCATCGTCAAGCCCTTCAAGCCGACGTCCGTGCTCGAGACGCTGAAGAAGGTTCTCGAAAAGGACGACTGAGCCTTGGATCTCTCGAAATACCGCACCGTCTTCATCGAAGAGGCGACCGAGCATCTCTCGGAAATGAGCACTGCGCTGCTCGAGCTCGAGAAGGATGCGACGAATGCCGACGCCATCGATCTGATCTTTCGGATGGCGCACGGCATCAAGGGCATGGCGGCGTCCCTCGAGTACGCGTCCATCACCGACGTCGCTCACCGCCTCGAAGACCGCATGATGGCGATCCGGGCGTCCGGCGCCGCCGCTCCCGGGGACGAGCTGGCCCTGCTGTTTCGAGGCCTCGATGCGCTCGAAGCCATGGTGGCCGTGGTTCGCGAGACCGGCGAAACCCCGCCCGCCGACTTCCCCGCCGCGGTCGCGTTTCTCGATGCCCACGCCGGCCTTCTCGCCACCGCTCCAGCCGACGTCTCTAAAAAAAAAGTCCTGAATCCGTAGCCCCCGCCCCGCCCCGGGCCGAGGCCGCCGAAGCGCCGGCTCCGCCGCCCGCGCTGCGGGTGAAGACCGCGACATTGGACCGCTTCCTCGGGACCGTCGGCGAGGTGATCCTGAGCTCGAGCCATCTCCGCAGTCTGGCGGTCACCGAGGGCGCCGCGGGTTCGCCCGGTCTCTCGGTGGGCCTCGACCGGATGGATCGCGCCGTCACCGATCTGCAGCGACGGGCTCTCGAGCTGCGCACGGCGCAGCTTCAACGCATCGTCGAGCCGCTTCCGCGCATGGCCCGGGAGATCGCGCAACGTGTGGGAAAGCGGGTCGAGGTCGAGATTCGGAATGCGGACATCGAGCTGGATCGATCGATTCTCGATCGACTCAGCGACCCGCTGGTCCACCTATTCCGCAACGCCGTCGATCACGGCATCGAGAGTCCGGAAGAACGCCGCGCACTGGGCAAGCCCGAGATCGGGCAGATCCGGGTGGATGCCCGGCGCGAGCGGGATCTGATCCACATCACCGTGAGCGACGATGGCGGTGGCATCGAGCTCGAGGCCCTTCGCCGCAGGGCCGTGGAAGCCGGCATCGTGCTCGCCGATCTCGCGGAAGACCTGCCGCCCGAGGAGGTGGCGGCCTTCATCTTTCATCCCGGGATGACGACGGCCGATGCCGTGTCGGAGATTTCTGGGCGTGGCGTCGGGATGGACGCCGTTCGCACCACCATCGAATCCCTGGGCGGCTTCGTCGAGCTGGCGACCGAGGTCGGCCGCGGAACCACGATGACCCTGGTGGTTCCGATCACCGCCGCGCTTCAGCGGGTGCTGCTGCTGCGCCTCGGCGTCGCGATCGTGGCGGTTCCCATCGCCAAGATCGAACGCATCGTCGAAGTCGCGAGCGCCTCGATCGAGAGCAGCGGCAAGGACGCCTTCGCCCTCATTGGCGACGATCCGATTCCGGTGATCTCCCTGGCCGAACAGCTGTGCCTGGGCTCGGCTGCCGCCGGCAGCACGTCGGTCCTGGTGCTGGCCGATGTCCGTGGCGAGGTGATGGCTCTGCACGTCGATGCCATCGCCGGCCAGCAGCAGATCTATGTAAAGCCGGTTCCGACGCTGCTCGCGTCCCGCAAGCTGCTCGCCGGCCTCACCCTGCTCGGGGACGGCCGCCCCGTCTTCCTCCTGGATCTCAACCAGCTGTCATGAAGTCGACCTCGCCGCCGCTCGATGAGGCTCAGGTCGCTCGCTTCCGGGCGCTCACGTCCGTGGGGGCGCAGTGCGGGAGCCTGGCCCTCGGGAGCGTTCTCGGTGGCGCGGCCGCCAGCGGGGAGCCCCGCGTCCGCGATCCCGCTGACGTCGAGGGCACCGAGCGCTGGGCGACCGGCATCGTCTTCGAGACCGAGGGCGATCTCACCGGGCTGGTCGCCATCGTGCTGCGCGCGGCGGACCGGGATCTCGCCGTTTCGCGCATGGTCGGCGAGGCGGACCCCGGCGACCATGTCGTGGCGTCCGCCCTGCGCGAGCTCGGCAACATCATCGCTTCTCACACCGTCTCGGCCATGGCCGACAGCCTCGAAGCGACCATCCTGCCGTCGGTGCCCACGCTCGTGATGGATGACGCCGGCGAGGTGCTGCTCTCGCTGATCACCCAGCGCGGAGCCGAGCTCAGGATCGAGGCGGATCTGCTCGATCCCGACGGCGACCTCCATGCCCTGCTGGTGTTCGCGCCGGACCCGATCGAGAAGGACGGGATTTAGCTCGCGCCGACAGCCTGCGATACCGTGCCTGTCCCACGCTGACGAGCCGCACGGCGCCTTCCACGGCCCCGCATCGGCGGGTAGGA
>Ga0055481_10000781_pt1 | contig 10878 bp, 11 predicted proteins | sample Muzzi_PWC_D2_FD_57936 | JGI IMG/M metagenome (GOLD analysis project Ga0055481, IMG submission 57936) | Wetland microbial communities from San Francisco Bay, California, USA, that impact long-term carbon sequestration - Muzzi_PWC_D2 | ecosystem: Environmental > Aquatic > Marine > Wetlands ... | reverse complement strand
AACCCATGCCGCTCAGCCCCTACGCGGTACAGAAACTTGCGGGCGAACACTACGCCAGAGCCTTCACCGAGTGTTACGGATTGGAGACGCTCACGCTGCGCTACTTCAACGTGTTCGGACCGCGACAGGACCCGACCAGCCAGTACGCGGCGGCGATTCCGGCGTTTGTGGCCGCCATCCTGTGCGGCGAGCCGCCCACGGTATACGGTGACGGCGAGGCCACACGAGATTTCTCCTACATCGACAATGCGGTACACGGCAATCAGCTGGCCATGGATGCGAAACGAACGGCGGGCGAAGCGGTCAATATCGCGTGTGGCGATCAGATCAGTGTCAATCAATCCATCGAAGCGATCAATCGTATGCTCGGCACGAACGTGCCACCGAAGTATGTCGACCCACGACCTGGTGACATCAAGCACTCGTGCGCCGACATTCGACTCGCAAAGGAACTGTTGGGTTACGAACCGATTGTGTCGTTTGATGCTGGCCTTGCGCGGACGATTGAGTCACTCCGAGCGGTGGTCGGCTGAACAATAATGTGATGTCGAAGGACGTCGCTCCCAAGATTTGCAGGCGGATTCATGACTTTCAAAGAGCTGCAAGCACTGATCGAGCGGATGTACAGTGAGAAGGACCGCGAGCGCGGCACACCGGCTACCTTCCTCTGGCTCATGGAGGAGGTCGGCGAACTGGCGTCCGCCCTGCGCGAGGGCTCGCCCAAGGACATCGAGGAGGAATTCGCCGATGTCATTGCCTGGCTCGTGACGCTCGCCAACATCAACGACATCGACCTCACCAAATCTCTGCGTGACAAGTATGGCAACGGCTGCCCCGGGTGCGGCAAGCTCGTCTGCGCGTGCGACGCCAAACCGTAGCAGGCGGCAAGTCGCCGCGTGCATAAGCCAGCGCTTGGGCGGTGTGGCGTTCTACAGGCATAGAAGTTTGCTCATGTCACCCGAGCTTCTTCGCACGTGTTGGCGCGCAGGCCAAAAGGGGAAAACATTCGCTGACATGTTGATAGGTCCCAAAAGCATGCCTACGATAAAGACGTCAAGGGGTTCATCCAAGTAGTACAGCATATCGCATGTCGGAGTGATGTCATGCATTGCCGAGTCGGCAGTCATGCGTCTGCGGCGATCTTGCCGCTTGCGCTTGGGTTGTACGCTTCCTGTTCGAATCAGGCCGATATACGGCAGGATCCGGTCACGGATGCAAGCGACGCCACGCCGCACGGTCACCCGGGTGACGCAACGAGCGACCCCACCGACGCGCATGTGCCCAGCGAACGGCTGATCATCAGCGACTCCACCTGGTACGACATCGCACCTGACTATACCTGGGGCTTTGTGACGGGAATCAAACAGCCCCTCGGCGCATTCATGGCCGGGCTGAGCATTCACCAGATCACACAATCGGATTACGGCACGGCGCTGCCGCCGGATGGTCCACCTTTTCGCGGCAATCCGGATCACGTCTTTTGGGTCGACGAGAATGCAGGTACTTTCGGCATCGACTCGCAGACGATTGCTCGAGACGAAGGCTCCTACGTCAATCCCGGCGGTATGGCGACCTTTGGATCCGACGGCACGATCTGGTGTACGCTCGGGGGGCGCGCGCAGGAACTACCGCTGGATCTCTACCGATCTTCCGAACCGTTCGGTCACAACCGGTTCGAACTCGTCCTGGACGGCTTCGAGACGAAAACCGGTTCCACCGCGCCGACGGTCAATGTTCATGACTCCCATGTCATGCTGTTCTGGCGGCACCGCCATTCCACGCGCACCGACGGCAAGGTCCGCTTCCAGCGCTATGACATCGAGGAAGGCTTCGATGTCATCCAGAACGTCGCGCTGTTGGGGACGGGAAGCATCGACGAACAACTCGGCCCCATGGGCATCGAGCAGGTGTGGACGCGGTTCGACCCACGCTTCGATTATACGTTCGTCACGTGGACGTTCTATGATCTTCGTGACGGTGACAACCCGCCTGAATTCGGTTCTCACCCATTTCTCTATAGTGATGACGACGGGAATATCTGGCGAAGGGCCGACGGGCAAGCCCTGATCGATCTTCCACTCAGCTACGGCGACACCGACGGCGTTCTCGTGCCTTACGATCACCTCGGCCAAGGCGACCTGACGGATTGGCAATTGTACAGTGACATAGGTGTGGCTCCCGGCGGCGTTTTCTGGATGGCCATTCGTACGGGGAACTTCAAGCGTGATGACCAGTCGCCGCTGCGTTTCTACCGGTTCATTAACGGATCGTGGCAGGGAGAAGACGTGACGGGAATCCTGCACGGGGTATCCAAACCGCACGCCGTTGGGGTCACGCAGGATTACCTGGTCTTGCTCTACGCGGAATGGGATCTGGATTTCGTACTCAAGACGCGTGTGAGCAGTGACGACGGCGCCACTTGGTCGCCGCCACAGGTCGTGCGGGTTCTCGACCCTGATGATGTCATCTCCTGGATTTCCTTTGCACAGCCGGCAGACGGATATGACGACAACAGCGCCAGATTCTTCTTTTCGTTCTACCGCCGTGACGGCGGATACAAGGCGAAGTGGTGGCGAAACGCCGTCAGTTGGGTCAAGATCGAGATTGCAGGATCTGACCGCGATCCCGACGAGCCGTCGACCAATTCGCGGCCACCAAATTCTTGACACCGTGACAGATGGGCAAATGATGGACCCTGGTTCACGCCTATCAACGGGAAAAGAGTGCCGGCCGTGCAACTGGACCTTTACTGCCTGGACTGCGGCTACAACCTGCGCGGGCTCGATGGCGACCCGGTGCGCTGCCCGGAGTGCGGTCATCACAATCACCGACAGGATCTGGCGGTGCCGGCGGAAGCGATCAAGAAGGCGTTGCGAAAGCTCGAATCCGGAGCCGCCATGTGCGGCGCCATGCCCGCAGTCCTACTGCTGCTCCTTTTCCCGCTTCTCATCGCCATGGTGCTCAACGCGGTTTCACGTCCGCCAAATTCGATCCTGCTATTCCTGCTCGGATTGGTCGTTGTGTGCCTGGTCCTTTGGATCGAAGGCATTTTTCGCTTTCGCGCCTCGTGCGAAGGCAAACCCGGCTGGGTTGGGGCCATGATCTTTTTCTCCGCCTGCGCCTTCATCATCGCGGGTCTGGGTCTGTCAGTGCTCGTGATCATCGGCCGCCTCATCGTTTTGGCCACGATGTCTTGGCCGACAATACCCCTCGTCGAAATCCTCTTTGGGGCAGCGGTGTCGGTATGCCTCTTGGTCGCCGCGACACTGATCTACCGCCGAGCCAAGCGTGAGATCCACCGCCTCCAACGTGAGACGGCAGCACGAACGGCCCGATCGTCCTTAGATGGGTCGCACCTCCTAGCAGCGAACAAATGACTCACGTACCCGCGTGTCCTCGGCTCTCATGAAGGTCGCCACGGGGTTGAACTCCATAAAGGGCGAAGAGACAGCAAGGCCGTTTGCCGCTACAATGCTCCGACAGGGGTTTGCCCGATGTTGTCAGATCCGAAAACCTGGGCCGATCGCTACGGCGATGTGCTCGATCGCTACGCTCTGTCCCGCGTGGGAGTCCCTGGGCTGGGCATCGTTACGCGTACGGACGGAAGCCACGGGTCGTGGAGCACTCTTGCTCACATTGGAATCAACGTCGGGGATACACGGGCCGGTATATCGGTTCGACCCGGCCACCTCGACCTATTCTCTGCTGTCAGGAGACGAGTGGTAACAAGCCGAGGGTGAAGTCACTCGCTGCACTTATTGGCACGGCGCACAAACCGGTTTTCACATCGAGCCGCGTACGGCTAGCGTGCGTCCCTAGGTCTTCGACGATCGGCAGATCGAAACGACGGGACGTGTAGCACTCGAAATTGTGTCGGCGCGGAATACGAGTGTCGTCGCTGCCTTGTCCGCGACCGCGCAGGCGGGCTTTGGCGGCTTTTTCTTTCTGGGAGGTGCGAGACTTGTTACCTGCCAACTTTTTCACGAGTTGTTTTCTGCAATTGATGGATCGCCGGTCGGGAGGTCAATGCGGTTACCCTTCAAAAACCCGCGAGTCACCGAGCCCGACGGCTGTTGGAGCGACGACGAACGATTTGTCGTCTATTTTAGCGAGAACGACAACGGTTTGGACCTCGTCGTGGTAGTGCCTGTTGGGCACACGCTGGCGGAAGCATTTCCACCCTAACGTAGCGACCTGGTTCGCCTGAAGACACCGGACCGCGAGCGCGGCACACCGGCCACCTTCCTCTGGCTCAAGGAGGAGGTCGGAGAACCGGCGTCCGCCCTGCGTGAGGGCTCGCGCAGGGAGGTCGAAGAGGAATTCGCCGACGTCCCTGCCTGGCTCGTGACGCCGGCCAACATCAACGACATCGACCTCACCAAATCCCTGCAAGACAAATACGGCAGCGGCTGCCCCGGCTGCGGCAAGCTCGTCTGCGCGTGCGACGCAAGGCCGTGACTTCACCTCTACAGCTCACGGAAAGACCGGTCACCACCATGGCACACGTGGTATCCTCAATGCTCGGCGCCTTCATTCCGAGCCGCGACCGTCAGGGAGCGGACATTTAGCACTCAAGGTAGCCCAAGTTCGGTGGGCTGGAAAAACGTGGTATTCTCTCGGCGGGGCCGACATGGTTTCGCGATTGTGAAGGGAGATTCGGCCTGGCGCATGCACGAAATCGACATGTAGCAAAAAAACAGTTCTCTTGATGCGTCGAAATGCAGGCGTGAGCGATGCCACACCGGGTACGAAGACAATCAACCGATGGACGATTCTATGAAGCGGCCTGATCATCCCACGGCCCGACGGGCACTTGATCTCGCTTATGACGGACACGGGCTTTCCCACTCTTCCGGACTGGCGGGGGCATGGCCCACCTGAGAAACGCCATGACTCCGACAAATACGGTCCAAAGGGGGAACGGCGGATTTGGCGGTTTCTCGTATGCAAAAGTGCGAGGGCCGTCCCGGACAAAAGGCTCACCATATTCCGGGCACCGATCGCCGGATAGTCCGGCTAGGAAGCGCGAACATCGCAGACAGTAGTTGTGTCATTCACGCATTTAACAGTCATGTGCACCAGCGGTCCTTCCGTTCTCGGGTGATACAGGGTCGCCCTACCAGGAAGCTCAACGGGCGTCACGCCGGGCGTCACTGATCAGTCGGTTCCGTCTTCGAATCCACTCCGAACCGAATCCACAACAAATTGACAACCCTGCTTGGAGGCCGAAAGCCGCATGTAAGTGCAGCGGAAGTAACGAGTTACATCGGATCTGGGATCCGAGTCCCTGCCGGTTTATTGCCGCTGGTGTCGCCGGAATTCGCCGTTTGCCCCTCGTTTTGTGGAAGGAATTCCTGTCACACACCGATCGTTAAATGCCTCTTCGCCAGCACCGAATTGAACCTCTAAGCCCCGTTTGGTGGCGACGAGGAGACTCTGTCCAAGTAGAGTCTCAGGGCCAACATGGACAGCGTGGTCGTGTGATTAGTTGCCGCATCCGTGGTCGCCGTCTCACTATCGAACGACACGGTGATTTCGCCGCCCTCCCATGTTCCGTTCTCGACTTGGGAATCTACGATGATCGTTACCCAAGTCGCAGCCTGTTGAGGCGAGGCGTCCCCGTATAACAAGAGTACCGCCGCCCGCTCGGCATAAAGATCGGAGAAAGCGGTATCGGCAACATGTTCCGCTGAAAGTCGCTCCAGCAGAGGTTCGAGTTGCGAAGTTATAGTGGTTGGTACCTCCAGGCCAGTCTGCCGAGCCCACTCGATAACAAGAATCTGGTGCGTCAGGACATACCCCGATGCGACCGCCGATAGGTAATTCGATATCCACTCAATCGCGCGGTCTTCCGGCGTCCCCACTGACGCCAACAAGTAGTTGAACCACAGAAACAGGCCGCTCCCGGGGTCTTCCGGCAGCACAGACCTTCCGGCCTCCGGGTTGATCAGAAGCTCGAACGGATCACCTTCTAAGGCCCCGAGTTGCGCCAACACGTGAGCCTCCAATTGATCATCCGGCGTTGATTCGAGGACCCGTTGGAGATTCCAGACTTGGTCGCTTTCATTCAGCGGGGTGCTCAGCATTGCCTCCCGCGCCATCGCGTATGCATCCTCGGCTTGCTGCCTCAGGGCATCGCTGGGACCAGGAGGAGTAGCCGTTCCGTCGCCACGAGAATCCCGGACGCTTTGGCATCCGATAACCAACGCGACCAAGAGGATGGTTCCTGCATAAACAGCGAACGACCGCCTGGCAATCAGTTGTTGGGGCGCACCCACTTAACACCTCCACTGGACGCTACGCTAGCACTGCGTATCCTGAAAGTCGCACGACAGACCCTGATTATATCCCATCCGACCTGGTTCGGATACAAGATGCGGCCGGTCAACGGGCCGTAAATAGCACTACAGCGCAAAGTGAGCTCAAGAATCGGAACGGGCCAGTTCGATAACTTCTGCCACGGGAGACTCATTCAGGACGGACTTATCCGGCTTATTCGGGGCCTCTTCGGGACAGCCACCTGTTTCGGGTGAGACCGACCCAATCGCCGGTCCCGGCACGCAACGCAAAGCCATGACCATTGCAGCGCCATCTCTAACCACGACCGTCCGCACCGATCACCCGTGACGTTGTTGTTCTGGGACCGTCGCGCACTGCCGCGGCCGAATGTCACAACCGCGGCACAGAAGAATACAGCAACCGAAGCGGAACCATTTGAGAGTCTTACGTGACGGACTTGGCCCCGCCGCCCCTTTTGACAGGTGATTGGCTTGCCGCGATCATCGCAAGGTGCGTATTAAGTATCATTATAATGGCACTCAAAAGAAGCCGTACTGGCCAAACAAAGCCATTTTGTCTTAATACTTGACAAGATTGCCTTCGTGGCGCGATGTTCGCTCGGTTGCTAGGTCTCGGCGACGCCAGGCGGTGGCGTTCCGGGCGGCTGCAGACTTTCTCCCTCGTCACGAACTCTCGCTGGACGACACGCTTGGCGCGATGAGACAGGGGGCGTGTGTGCGGCTACCATGCCACCGACAGGGGTTTGCCCAATGTTGTCGGATCCGAAAACCTGGGTCGATCGCTACGGCGATGTGCTCTATCGCTACGCACTGTCCCGCGTGCGAGTCGCCGAGACTGCGGAGGAACTCGTGCAGGAGACATTGGTCACGGCGCTGCGCGCAAGATCGGGATTTGCGGGCCGGTCCAGCGAGCAAACGTGGCTCATCAGCATCCTTCGCAACAAGATCGCCGACCACTATCGGGCGTTGGCGCGAAACCGTCAGGTGCCGCTCGACGAAAACAGCGGTGGGACCGATGATCCACACTTTGATCATTCGCATCGCTGGAAAGACGCCGTCCCGCGCTGGCCTACGGGGTCGCGCGCATCGATGGAGACGCGTGAATTCAGGCAGGTGCTGCAGGACTGTATGGCCAAGCTCCCGAAGAAACTCTCGGCCGCGTTCTGCCTGCGAGAGCTCGAGCAGCTGGATACGGAAAAAACTTGTAAGATTTTGGGTATTACCGCGTCCAACTTGTGGATGCAACTACATCGCGCCCGAATGCAGCTCCGTACGTGCCTGGAGCGAAACTGGTTTATGGGACGTACGAGAGGAGAGTCGTCGTAGTGCTGGCCGCGATCAAGCGAATATTGACGCTACGCTGTGACGAGTCGGCGCGACTCGTGTCGCAGTCGCTGGACCGCGATCTTTCACCGAGCGAGCGATGGGCGGTCCGTCTCCATGCCATGATCTGCCGGTCCTGCCGCCGCTACAAGAAGCAACTCGCGCTGATTCGCGAAGCATGGCAGCGTTATTCTGATCCCTCCCACATCTCCGAGTCGGTGCCCGCCGGCCTATCCGCGGATGCCAGGTTGAGATTGAACCAGGCACTCGCCGAACAAGACGAATCAGATTCCTGATCATTTTCTGTTAGGACTCTCGCTGTTCCACGTCCAACACCCGATCCGCTCGTCGGTAAACGGGAGACGGATCTGAGAGGAGAGATCGTCTCTCCGTCACGTCCGGCGTGCGACCGTCCGTGATTTGAAAGTTGTGCAAGACAGAAAGGAGACATGAGATGCAGAAATCGGCAAAGATGATCATCGGAGGCTGCGCGGTGGTGGCTGTGATCGCGACCTTCGCTTCCATGCCGCAGGCGGAAGCAGGACGCGGTGACGGTGGCATCGTCTATGTCACAAGTCAAGGTCTGTTTTTTGACACCTTTGTGACCAAGGATCCGCTGCCGCGTCACGGGAAGTTTCAAAAACTCGAGCCGGGTGGGCCCATGGGCGCCAACGGTTCGACCGAGTTTGGGCCCGGCGACTCAGGCTATCTCGGAGGTCGTTGGTGGATGGACGTGAACGGCAACGGCGAGATGGACGACATGGATCACTATTTCCTCTGTCCGCTGCTGGGACCGGGGCGCGAAGCGCCGTAACCCTGTTTGACTGCCGGGGGGTGGCGAGGACGGGGCATGGCCCCGTCCTCGCCTTGCTCTTCGTCACGCAATCTCCCTACACAAAATGCGCGTGTGTGCCACACCGGTGAAAGACTTCTCGACACTGACGAGCGCGAAGATCGACCCCCGAAACTACCGACCCGCGCTGAAAATCCGCATGAGCCGTGAGGCGTCGCGCAGGTCGGTGTCCAGGTCGTCGTCGAGATCGGCGCATTCGCAATTGGGTCCCAGTCCGCCGTTCGGACCCATCAGACAACCTTCAAAAATGTCGTAGTCGTCCAGATCGACGACGCCGTTCGCGGTACAGTCTTCCGGCGCGTTGGCCGCGGCGAACGCGTAGATCGGTATGGCCCCCATGTGTACGGTGACCCGCGCATCCGAAGCTCGCCCGATGATCGCCTGCCCGACGTTCATGATCCCGTTCGTCGTGCTTTCCGCGCCGCCCGTCGTTGTCGGTGCGACGATGTTGTCGGCCAATAGGATCCCGCCGGCGATGAGGGCTGATGCGGAGGCCGCAATTACCAAAATGGTCTGTTTTTTCTTAGTCATGGCATACGCCTCCTAATCACCGATGTCCACCACACCGTTGTAGGCTTCCAGATTCAGGAACTTCGTGATCGTGCGAGTCCCCGGATAGGAACCGCTGAAGATCCGCACCGTGCCGCCCAGCTCCACCCATTCGACCCCCTCACTAATCGTGTTGTAAGGGAATGCGAGCGATCCGTTTTCGATGCCGACGTGGGCACCATTCACGTATACGAGCCCGGTGCAGGTGCTCAGGCAGTTGCGGCTATTACGGTGAATGGCGATAGAACTCGACGATCGTGCACCAAACACCAGCGTGCTCTGTTGCGTGCCGGCGGACGACCACATGATGCCGCAATCAGCATCGGCACTGCCACCCGTACAGGTGCTCTGATTGCAATGACAGCAGTTCCAATTATGACCGAGTTCGTGGGCCGTGAGACCAGTCCGCGACACGATATTCGTCGAGAAGAAAGTTTGCGATAACCCGTACGCCAGATTCGCCGTGTTCCCGCAGCCGGGAATGGTGCTGGAGAAGCCCTGTACATTGCAAACCACACCGACCCAGGCGACACCGATCGTGGTGCCGTCGAGATTCCTGCCCGTCATGAGATGGGCCACGTCGCGCGTCGTCGTGACGTTGGCGTTCCATTCATTACGGAACTGGCAGAGCAAGCTTGACGAATTGGACGTGGAATACGGGTCGGGCTCCGCAGTACGAACGATCACGCGCTCGAGTACATAGCAAATGTCGAATGCGTTCTGATAGATCAGCCCGACCTGGTTCATGATCATCTCGATGTCGGACACGGTATTCGTCGAGGAACTCCCGTTGGCCTGGTAGTACTGTACGTCGGTATCAAAGGCGATCTGCGTACGTCCGCCCGTGCCGCGGGATTCGGACCGCCCGCTCTGTGGGGCGTCGTCCCCGCCGCTCATGGCGTGTAAGGCATCTTCGACACCACAGACGCCTGGCGGGGGATTGACATCGGACACGCGGTAGATGGCATGTAGATTGCTCGGCGCCCGGGCGTCCACGTCACCGGCTGGCTGCACGGCCCAATCACCGTCATGGGCCACGATGGTGGCTTTGAGCTTGCCATCAATAACGGAAGCCGCCACCTCGGAAACGTTGTCACCCACGATGGAGCCACGGAACGTGGTGATCGGCGGCGGCTCGATTTCATACAGCGCGCCGGTGGCGTCCTGCTCGAGTACCGTGAAATCCTCGGATCGCATCGAGTACGGGTACAGCTCCAGCACGCGCTGCCGGTCGTTCAAAGTAATCGCGACTCGCTTGACCTGCGCCACGTCCATCACATCGACCTGTTGCACGGTCGTGTCGTGCAGATCGAGGGCCTGTGCCGCCTCCAGCGCGAACTCGCGTCGCTGCACGTCCGTCAGCGTTTCGCGCTGCACGGGGTATTCAATTTCCTCTTCTTCCGAATCGACATAATCCACAGCCCGCGCGGCATCTTCGACAGGCGGCTGAGCAAGCGACGGATCGCCCGCGATGGCGGCGAACGCTAACGCGCCGATCAGGGCGATGGGGATGCCGTTTCTGGTTTGTAACAACAATGCCCTTCTCATCACCGTCACCTCCTTACTGCGGCTGGACCAGGACCAGGACCAACCCTCTGCCGTCGGTGAGAGACGTCATGGCCTTGCCGATGATCGCGCCGTGCGCCTTGGCGAAGTCGGTGGCGATCATGGCATGCCCCGGGGTATTGGATGTCGTCAACATGTCACCTGGTTGGATGACGCCGTTGGAGGCATCGCACCAGCAGTAGACCCGACCGGTCAGAGCGACCAGATGATCGCCTTCCACCACGCCCTCCTGCGAAAGCGTGATCCCCGGCTGCACACCACCCGCACCGCTGACGATACCCGCTACCT
>Ga0055481_10000779_pt1 | contig 10896 bp, 12 predicted proteins | sample Muzzi_PWC_D2_FD_57936 | JGI IMG/M metagenome (GOLD analysis project Ga0055481, IMG submission 57936) | Wetland microbial communities from San Francisco Bay, California, USA, that impact long-term carbon sequestration - Muzzi_PWC_D2 | ecosystem: Environmental > Aquatic > Marine > Wetlands ... | reverse complement strand
GGAAGATTCAGCCGTCGAACCGTCCTGGCGGGAGGGTGTTGCAGGTTGGGGCGGGCGGTTAGCCGGCCGGCTTCACCGCCACGGGGGCGCTCGTACTGATGTGGGTCCCGTCGCCGAGTTGGCCCCCGTCGTTGGCTCCCCAGCAATACACGACGTCGTCGGTAGCAATTGCGCAGGTATGGGACCCACCGACGGCGATCTCCCGGAAGCGGCGGTCCGTGTCGACCGGCATTGGGTCGGGGGACGGATCGGCGCGGCCCAACTGACCGCTGCTGTTGTGCCCCCAACAGTAGGCCCGTCCCTCCACGTCCAGGGCACACGTATGCAGGTTGCCCGCGGCCAGGGATTGCATGGCGACCGGGAGGGTGATGGCCGTCGGGGTCGCGTTTGGCGCGCCACCGTCGTCGCCCATCTGGCCGAAGGTGTTGTCGCCCCAGCAGTAGATGGTTCCCCCCGTACTGAGGCTGCACGTGTGGTTGCTCCCCGTGACCACGTCCGTCATCGAGGGAATCCCCGAGAGAACGATCGGCGCCCAGGCACACGGCGCGCCGAAGATGCACTCCCCCTCGTCGGTGTCGTAGGTCGCCGTCGGATCCCCGACATATTCCGCGTACCCCCAGCAGAACACCTGTCCGTTCGTCGCCACGCCACAGGTGTGATGCCAGCCGGCGCTGATCTCGGCAAACGGAATGGCGCCCGCCACGGCATTCGGTATGAGGTTGGCAATCGGGTCCGGCCCGGAGGCCGCCGCCGGGTCGCCTCCGCCGCGAACGCCGGAGATCCACGATCCCCAGCATAGCGCCGATTGATCCATCGCGAGGGCGCAGGCATGGCGCCCGCCATTCGTGAGGGCTGAGACGGCGATGGTATCCTCGATCAACGTCGGCGTGGTCCCGTAGGGCCGGCCGACATCGATGCCGAAGTATTCTCCCCAACAATAGGGGTATCCCGATGTGGCAACCCCGCACGCGGAAAGCCCAAGGCCCGCGCGAGCGACCTCGAGACTCTGGAAGCGCACGGTGGTGTTCACCGCCTTGGGAATATCGTTGTCGCCCCCCGGGCCGGCTCCCCAACAGTAGGCCGTGCCGTCGGACCCGAGGGCGCACGTCGATCTCCCTCCGGCGGTAACACTGGCTGCGGTGAAGGGAGGCGGCGCCTCGAGCCCCACCGTGTCACTGCACCCGGACGCCACCATCGCTCCCCCGAGGATGAGGGAGCAGTACCGGATTCTCGAATCGGCCATCATCAAACCCCCGCTCAGCAAATGGTGACAAACGCCGATCGCCTCGGCCAGGCGACCCGATGCATATGTGCCAGGAGGTAGATATGAGAGAGACGAGCGGTTCCCGCAGGGGTCACACAGTTGACCAGCGGGGGTCGATGATGTATATACATTGTATATATGGAGCGACGATGAATACCAGAGTCTCGAAGTGGGGCAACAGCCTCGGGGTTCGTATCCCCAAGGCGATCCTGGCCGATGCCAATCTGTCCGACGGGGACACGGTGGATATCCGCCTCGAGGATGGGCGCATTGTGATCACCCGTGCGCCGGCGGACTATCGACTCGATCAGTTGGTCGCGGGGATCACCGACGAGAACCGCCACGACGAGACCGATTGGGGCCGGAGTGTGGGTGCCGAGACCTGGTAGCGGTCAGGCGCCCGACCGGGGGGACTTGGTCATCGTTCGGGTGGAGCCTCGCGAGCCCGACCGCTCCGCGAAACGCCGGCCCGCGCTGGTGGTCTCGCCGGCGCGCTATAATCTCAAGTCTGGGCTGGCGCTCATGTGCGCCGTGAGCGGCCGGGCCAAGGGCTATCCTTTTGAGGTTGCGCTCCCCGAGGACGGCCCCGTGGCGGGCGTGGTGTTGGCGGACCATCTGCGGAGCGCCGATTGGCGCGCTCGCGAGGCCCGCGTGGTCGGTCGCGCACCGGCGCGCGTCGTGGCGGAGGTGCTGGCCAAGCTCAAACCGCTCTAGCGCCGATCTCGGCCCGGGATTCGGGCAGGTGGCGCTCCCTCGCTTGGCTCCTCGACAGCCGGCCCCCACTGCCCCGGGGAGCCTGCACTTCGGGACCAGCCGCCCGACCATTGTTGGGCGAACGAAACCCATTCCTGGCCCACGTTGGGACGGACTCATTCATGACTTCTCCCCCGATTCAAATCTCCCCTCCTGCGGCCAAGCTCCGCGGCACGTTCGTCGTCAACGGCGAGCGCCACGACATCACCTATCCCGCGAGCAAGACGCTCCTCGAGGTGCTCCGGGAGGAGCTGGCGCTCACCGGCACCAAGCACGGCTGCGAACTCGGCGAGTGTGGCACCTGTACGGTCTTGGTGGACGGCGTGCCGATTCTGTCCTGCCTGGCGCTGGCGGCGGCCCATCAGGGCGTCCCCATCGTGACGGTGGAGGGGATGGCCGACGGGGCCACGCTTCATCCGCTCCAGCAGGCCTTCGTGGAGATGGGGGCGGCGCAGTGTGGCTACTGCACGCCCGGAATCCTCCTCACGGCCCAGACGCTCCTGGAGGAAAACGCCCAGCCGAGCCGGGAGGACATCAAGGAGGCGCTGGCCGGCAACCTCTGCCGCTGCACCGGCTACATCAAGATCTACGAGGCGGTGGAACTGGCCGCGGCGCGGATGCGCGGCGAAGACGCCAAGCCCGCGGAGGAGGCCCTCTATGGCCGGCCCTAGCGGTGGCATGCACGAGTCGCGCGGAGGTCCGCCCGGACACGGCAGTGCGTCCACAGGGGGACGCCGTGTGACCAGGAAGGGCACCGGGGTGTCCTCCCGGACACCCGCTGACGGACTCGTGCAGGGATCCGCCGGCACGGGGGAGCGCGAGCTGCGCGTGATCGGGAAGGCGCTCCCCAAGGTCGATGCCGCGGCCAAGTGCACCGGGCGGACGCTCTACGCCGACGACATTATCCTCCCGCGGATGCTGGCGTGCCGCATCCTCCGGAGCCCGCACCCGCATGCGCGCATCGTGTCGATCGACACCACCAAGGCGGCGGGCCTCCCCGGTGTCCATGCCGTCCTCACCGGCAAGGACCTCCCCATCCCATTCGGCATCCTCCCGGTGAGCCAGGACGAACACGCCCTCTGCCAGGACCGGGTGCGCTTCATTGGAGACGCGGTGGCGGCGGTGGCGGCGGTGGACGAGGCCACGGCGACCGAGGCGATCGATCTCATCGCGGTAGAGTACGAGCCCCTCCCTCAGATCGCCTCGTTCGATGACGCGTTGGCGACGCCGAGCCCGCAGCTCCACGACTACGCCGACCAAGGGAACATCCACAAGCTGATCCACCTGGAGTTCGGCGAGGTAGATCGGGCCCTGGCGGAGGCGGACCTGATCCAGGAGGACACCGTCTTCTACGAGGGGAACACCCACCTCCCGATGGAGCAGCACGCTGCGGTGGCTGAGTATGGCCGAAACGGTCGACTGACCGTCTGGTCAAGTACCCAGACTCCCCACTATGTCCACCGGGCGCTGGAGACGGTTCTCGAGATCCCCAGGAGTCGGATCCGCGTCGTAGCCATGCCGAATGGCGGTGGTTTTGGCGGCAAGAGCGACCCCTTTGGCCACGAGATCCTAGTCGGCAAGTTCGCCATTCTGACTGGGCGCCCGGTCAAAGTATGCCTCTCCCGGGAGGAGGTCTTCTACTGCCATCGCGGTCGCCACCCGGTCCTCATGCGGGTGCGCACCGGGGTCAAGAAGGACGGGTCGATCGTGGGGATGGACTTCGAGTCCTTCCTCGACGGCGGGGCCTACGGCTCCTACGGCGTGGCCAGTACCTACTACACCGGCGCCCTTCAGACGGTCACCTACCAGGTCCCGGTCTACCGCTTCCGCGGTGCCCGCGCCTTCACCAACAAGGCACCCTGCGGACCCAAGCGCGGCCATGGCACGCCGCAACCGCGCTTTGCCCTCGAGGTGACGCTCGACAAGATCGCCGAGCGGTTGGAGATCGACCCCGCCGACCTCAGGCTCAAGCAGCTCCAGCCGGCCGATTCGGTCACGGCCAACTACCTGAAGATCGGGAGCATGGGTCTCCGCAGCTGCATCGAGAAGGTGGTGGCCGGATCGGGCTGGCGGGAGCGTTTCCGGAAGCTCCCCTACGGTCGCGGGCTGGGCCTGGCCTGCTCGTCCTACATCACCGGCGCCGGTCTCCCGATCTACTGGAACGACATGCCCCATTCGGGCGTCCAGCTCAAGTGCGACCGCGGTGGCGGGGTGACCGTGTTCTGTGGCTCGACGGACATCGGCCAGGGCTCCGATTCGGTCCTGGCCTACGTGGTGGCGGAGGTCCTGGGCGTGGACCCCTTCGCCATCGCGGTGGTGACGGCGGATACGGACCTCACGCCGGTGGACCTGGGGAGCTACTCCTCCCGGGTGACGCTGATGACCGGCCAGGCGGCGATCCAGGCGGCGGAGCGTGTCCGCGCGACCATCGCGGCGGCGGTGGCGGCCAAGCTGGAGGTGCCGGCCGAGCGGCTGGTGTTTGCGGATGGAGGGATCGCGGACGCCAAGGACGTCTCCCGGAGCGTGACATTCGCCGAAGGCGTGGCGCTGGCGGAGTCGGCCGGCGGGACGGTCGGCGCGGTGGGGAGCTACAAACCGGCAAGGAGTCCGGGTCGCTACCGGGGGGCCGGGGTAGGTCCGTCGCCGGCCTACAGCTACTCGGCCTGCGTGGCGGAGGTGGAGGTGGATCCGGAAACGGGAATCGTGACGGTGCCGCACATCTGGATCGGCCATGATGTCGGCCGGTCGATCAACGCCGCCTTGGTCATGGGACAGGTCGAGGGGGGCGTCTACATGGGGTTGGGTGAAGCCCTCATGGAAGAGATGGCCTATCGGGGGAACCGGAACGTGGTCCACAAGTGGCCCTCGCTCCTCGAGTACAAGAGCCCCACGACGCTTGAGATGTGCGACGTCACGACCTACCTCGTGGAGGATCCGGACGCCAACGGACCATTCGGGGCCAAGGAGGCGGGGCAGGGTCCGCTCCTCCCGGTGATGCCGGCGGTAGCCAACGCCATCTATGACGCCGTCGGGGTGCGGATCGACGAAGTGCCGATGAGCGCGCCGAAGGTGCTCAAGGCCCTCAAGGCCAAGGCGCAGGGGAAGGACCCGCGCTTCGGCCCGGACGCCGTGCCCGCGGTCGAGTGGCCGGAGGTCACGTTCGTTCCGACGCCGGCGGAGGGGGGCGACGGGAAGGCCCATCCGCGGCCGGCACCGCGCGGTGCGGCGGCCGGAGCCACCGAGGGAGGGCGCTGAGATGTTGAGACTCCCGTCCCTGGAAGCGCGGTTCCCGGCCTCGGTCGAGGAGGCGGTGTCGCTCAAGGTCGAGCGCGGCGGCGACTCTGCCTACGTCGCCGGTGGGACCGATCTCTACCCGAACATGAAGCGGCGGCAACAGACGCCGTATCGGGTCATCGATGTCCGCGGCATCGCGGACCTCAACCGCCTGGACGTCGGCAAACTCGGGGCGCTGACGATCGGGGCGGGAGTGACGCTCCGGCGGCTGATCCGCGACTTGCAGGTGCGGACCTCGTGGCCGGTGCTGGCGGAGGCGGCTGCCACGATCTCCACGCCGATCCTCCAGAACATGGGAACCGTCGGCGGCAACCTCCTCCTCGACACGCGCTGCAACTACTACGACCAGTCGTACGAATGGCGGAAGGCGATCGACTTCTGCATGAAGAAGGACGGCGCCATCTGCTGGGTGGCTCCGTCGTCGCCCCGGTGCTGGGCGGTCCAGTCGAGCGACCTGGTCCCGGTGATGGTGGCACTCGGTGCCTCGGTGACGCTGGCAGGCCCCGACGGACAGCGGACGATTCCGATCGCCACCCTCTACCAAAACGATGGCATCGACTATCTGACCAAGCGTCCCGACGAGCTCCTCGTGTCCATCGAGGTTCCGGCGCTCGCGCCGGCGCGGGCATCCTACCAGAAACTCCGCCGCCGAGGGTCGTTCGATTTCCCTGTGCTGGGGGTGGCGGCCTGGCTCGATCTGGATGGCGGCGGCGTCGTGCGCGACGCGCGGATCGTCCTCGGCGCGGTGGGGTCGCACCCGATCGTCTCCGAGGACGCGCGCGTGGCGCTCTTGGGCCGGCCGCTCGACGAGGATGCGATGGACCGGGCCGCGCGGGCTGCAGCCAAGCCCGCCAAGCCGCTCGACAACACCGACTTCACGATCGGCTGGCGGAAGGACATGGTCCCGGTATTCGTGCGGCGGGCGCTGGCCGCGGCGGCGGGTCGGTAGGAGTCGCTCCACGAGTGGGAGGCCGTGCGGCCGGTGTCTGGCTCGGCCCCCCGAGCGCCGCGCTCGGACATGCCCGCACCGCGCGCTCTCGCGCGTCGGCGGAGGACGGATACCTTTCGGCAGGTCCGGGTGGATGTAGCCTCCCTTCAGCACTCGATGCGAGAGATTCCTATGACTCGGTTGGGACTTGTACTCATCGGGGCGACGGTGGTCGTCGCCGGACTGGCGGGCTGCCGTGAGCGGCCGGCCGACACGCAGGAGGCATCGTCCGTGGACCTGATCTCGGACGCCTACATCAAGCTGGTATTGGCGGTCGGCCAGCACGATCCCAACTACGTCGACGCGTATTACGGGCCTCCGGCATTCGCCGAGGCCGCCCAGGCGGACACGGTCGCCCTCCTCCGCCTCAAGACGGAGGCCGAGGGGATCCTGCAGCAGCTGAACGCGATCCCGGTCCCGGCGGGCACCAGTGAGCTCCGCCGGCTCCGCCGAAGCTATCTCGGGCATCAACTGGCGTCGCTGGCTGCACGGGTCGATCTCTTGATGGGTGCCAAGCTGTCATTCGACGAGGAGTCGCAGGCGCTGTACAACGCCACCGCTCCCCACCACGACGAGGCCTATTTCCGGGAGGTGCTCCAGCGGATCGATTCGGCGCTTCCGGGGGAGGGGTCCCTGGTGGAGCGGTATGCCGCATTCAAGAAGGACTTCATCATCCCCAAGGATCGGCTCGACACGGTCTTTACCCGTGCCATCGCCGAATGCCGCGACCGGACCGCCCGCTACGTGACGCTCCCCGCCGGGGAGGAATTCACGGTCGAGTACGTCACCGACAAGCCGTGGAGCGGCTACAACTGGTACCAGGGGAATCTCAAGTCCGTTATTCAGGTCAACACCGACCTCCCGATCTACATCGACCGGGCGGTAGACCTGGCGTGCCACGAGGGGTACCCGGGGCACCACGTCTACAACAGCCTCCTGGAGTCCGAGTTGGTCCGCGGCCGCGATTGGACTGAGTTCACCGTCTACGCGCTCTTCAGCCCGCAATCGTTGATTGCGGAAGGGAGCGCCAACTACGGGATCAAGATGGCCTTCCCCGGGGATGAGCGCGCCACGTTCGAGCGCGACGTCCTCTTTCCGCTGGCGGGCCTCGATCCGGCGCGGGCGGAGGCGTACTACCGGGTGCAGGGGCTGGTGGCGGGGCTGGGCTACGCCGGCAACGAAGCGGCGCGGAATTACCTGGATGGGCGGATCTCCAGGGAAGAGGCGGTTCAGTGGCTGATGACCTACGCCCTCATGGACCGCCCGCGCGCGGAGCAGCGCGTCCGCTTTATCGATACGTACCGGAGCTACGTCATCAACTACAACCTCGGCCAGGACCTCGTGCGTGCGTACGTGGAGCGGAAGACGGAGAGCGACACGACGGCGGCGGCCCGCTGGCGTGCATTCGCGGAGCTGTTGGCGTCTCCGCGTCTCCCGGAGGATATCGAGTGACAGGCCGCAACCGCGACCACGACGCCCCAGGAGGACAGACCATGCGATCCATCACCCTCACCCTAATGCTCGGGCTCGCGGCCGTCCTGCCGGCGGCGGTGAGGGCCCAGGCCGTGGATCCCGGCCGGTACCGCATGGTCGACCTGACGCATACGCTCGACTCGACCACCGTCTATTGGCCGACCTCGCCGGTCGGCTTTTCCCTCGACCGGTTGGCCTACGGGGTGACTCCCGGCGGGTGGTTCTACTCGGCCAACGCCTTCGCTACGGCCGAGCACGGCGGCACCCACCTCGACGCCCCGATCCACTTCGACAGCACCGGGTGGACGATGGCGGAGATCCCCGTGACCCAGCTGATCGCGCCGGCTGCCGTGATCGACATCGCCCGGGCGGCGGCGGCGGACGTGGATTATCGGCTGACCGTGGGCGATGTGGAGGCCTACGAGCGGGAGCACGGCCGGATCCGCCCCGGGACGATCGTCCTCCTCCGGACGGGGTGGAGCGCCCGGTGGCCGGACGCCAAGCGATACCTCGGGGATGACACTCCCGGAGACGCGTCCCACCTGCACTTCCCGAGCTACGGTCCGGAGGCGGTGAGGCTGTTGGTGAATGAGCGGCGGGTGGCGGCGCTGGGCGTCGACGTGGCCTCGATCGACATCGGCGCCTCGACTACGTTCATGGTCCATCGTATCGCCGCGGCCAAGAACGTCCCCGGCCTCGAGAACTTGACGAACTTGGATGCCCTCCCGGCGAGCGGGGCGTTGGTCATCGCGCTCCCGGTCAAGTTGGGAGGCGGCTCTGGTGGCCCGGTGCGCGCCGTGGCCCTCGTCCCCCGATGAAGCGGTTGACGCTCATTCGTCACGCCAAGTCGAGTTGGAAGGACCTCTCGCTCCCGGACGAAGAACGGCCGCTCAATCGGCGGGGCAAGCGGGATGCCCCGCTGATGGCCGCCCGCTTTGCCGAGCGACATGACGCCGAGAGCCTGGTGATCGTCAGCAGTCCGGCCATCCGTGCACGGGCGACCGCGCGCGCGTTTGCCGAGGCTACGGGGTACCGTCCGCGGGAGATCCAGATCGAGCCACGGATCTACGAGGCCGACGTGGAGGCGTTGTACGAGGTCGTGGCCGGCTTTCCAGACGAATGGGCGCACGCGGTGGTGGTGGGCCACAACCCCGGGTTCACCGATTTCGTCAATCGAACAACCAAGCATTTCCTGGAGAACCTCCCCACCTGTAGCATCGCCGAACTGCACTACGACATCGCCTCCTGGGGCGAGATCGGCACGGCGACCGCGACTCTCGCCGAATACGATTATCCTAAGAAGGGTGAAGACCCCGACACGCCCTGACCACCGACGCCTCGGCGCGGCCGCGATCCTCCCCCTCCTGTTGTGGTTCTGTCCGCCACCGGCCGGAGCCCAGGTCAATACCGAACGCCTCCGGATCGACCGGGACACGGCCGGCTGGTCCGGCTCGGCCGACGCTCGCGTGATGATGCGCACCGGCTCGGTGTCCCTGGTGCTGGTGCGCCTGGGAGGACGGGTCGACCTGACGGGGACACATGCATCGACGTTCCTGGTCGCCAACGGCGATCTCGGGTGGGAGGGGGGCGAGCGGTTTTCCAATCAGGCCCTCGTCCACCTTCGGGGGCAGCGGCCGGTCTCCGATTGGCTCACGCCGGAGGCCTTCGTCCAGTACGACTACAATAAGGCGCGGCTCTTGAACGGGAGATTCTTGGTAGGCGTCGGGGGGCGGTTCAGTCTCCTGGCCCGGCCCCGCTTCCATCTCACGTACGGGACGGGCTACATGCTGGAGCGGGAATGGTACGACCTCCCGCCTTCGGCCGTGCACCCCCGGCGGGAAACGGCCCATCGATGGAACAACTATCTCTCCGGGAACTTCCGCCCGACCCCGCGCGTAGGATTCGTGGTCACGGCCTACGCCCAGCCCCGCCTGGATCGCTTCTCCGATCTCCGCCTCCTGGCGGATGCCCGGCTCGGGGTGACACTGGCGGGGCCGGTGGTGTTGACGCTCACATGGAACGGGCGGTACGACAGCCGCCCGCCTGACGGCGAAGTGATGCTGGATACCACCCTCGAAGGAGGGATCGCCGTCGAATGGTGAAACTGGAGGTGCTCATGCACGCGCTAGGAAAGATGTTCCCGATCGTCCTCGTCGCGGCCGCGGCCGCCCTCGTCGCGGTACTCCTGCTGGAGGATGAGGCCCGGGACGAGGACACAGGCGAGGCCCCGCCCGACACGGCCGGGCCCGAGGCGCCCAACGGCGGCCCCGAGCCAGCGCCCGCGGGCGCTTAGGCGACGGAGAGTCGACCGGCGTTCTCCGACCACTACTCGGCGATCTCCCGGGAATACGCCGCCTGGCGGCCTGCGTACCCAGGTGACCTCTACCGCTGGTTGGCAGAGGTGGCTCCGCGGGGCGGCCCAACGTGGGACGTCGGGACGGGCAACGGCCAGGCCGCGACGGACCTCGCCACGGCGTTTGGGCCGGTATACGCCAGCGACGCGAGTCTCGGGCAGCTCGAGGTGGCGGCTCCCCATCCGGCGGTGCGTTACCTGGCCGGTCGAGCGGAGGCCGCCCCCTTTCGCCCCCGGTCACTCCGGCTGATCACGGTCGCCCAAGCTGCCCACTGGTTTGATCTCGAGGCGTTCTTCCGCGAGGTCCTCCGCCTCCTGGCGCCCGGCGGCGTGGTGGCGCTCTGGTCCTACGGCAGCCCGACGCTCGAGTCGGAGGTGGACGGGGTCTATCGAGAGTTCTGGTCGGTCACCCTCGCGGGGCATTGGCCGGCTGAGCGGGGGATCGTCGAAGAGGGTTACGCCGGTGTAGCCTTCCCGCCCGGCCTGGATGTCCTCCCTCCTCCCTCTGCTGCGCTGGTGCTCCACGAGGAGTGGACCCTCGAGCGGGTGCTCGGTTATGCCCGGACCTGGTCCGGCACACGCCGGCTGGTGGCCGCCGAGGGGGCCGGGGCGCTGGCCCCGTTCGAACGGGACCTGACCGCCGCCTGGGGCGATCCCGGTCGGCACCGGTCCATCCGCTGGCCGCTCGCCATCCGGGCGGCCCGGCGGGCGCCGGCAAACTAGGGGCGCGTTTGCCGGACCCACTAAACGGCATACCTTATTTCCTCCATG
>Ga0055481_10000775_pt1 | contig 10921 bp, 11 predicted proteins | sample Muzzi_PWC_D2_FD_57936 | JGI IMG/M metagenome (GOLD analysis project Ga0055481, IMG submission 57936) | Wetland microbial communities from San Francisco Bay, California, USA, that impact long-term carbon sequestration - Muzzi_PWC_D2 | ecosystem: Environmental > Aquatic > Marine > Wetlands ... | reverse complement strand
AATGTCATCGATCCAGTCGGTAAACAATTTTCTCAAACCCATTTCAACATCCAGGCTAAAATACGGATTTAGTTCAAATTTCAGCCCCGTTCCGAATGGAATAACCGGTTGGAAATTACTGTATTGTCCCGCCCCGTTGACCGGCTCATCCCCGCTGATCAGAAATCCCCCAAATCCAAAAAAGAGATAAGGAGTCCATTTATTCAGGTTTTTTTTACTTTTTATGTCTATAAAATTAAATTCAAAATCTCCGGCCAACTCCACAACGGTAATGTTAAATGATGAATTTCTGATTTGCGCCGCCGGATCAATTGGTTTTTGGTCTGATCCTGTTAGTCCCCCGGCCGTCAATGCTCCTCGCACCGATATAATAGGATTAAAATTATACCGGTAATAAACTTGTCCTCCCGGCCGGATCGATTGAAACTGATATCCTCTCTGCAGGTCTCCCGCATAATTTAGCGTTCCGGGCCCCAAACCGAATTCGTGATGTTGCGAATAGCTGTCGAATATAAAGAAAATAATAAAGCAACCAGAGAAGAAAATTGTACGGATATACCAAAAAAAATAATTCATCGGGAAAATATTATTTGTAAACAGAACAATTCCATTTTAGGTTGTGACTTCGGTAAACTACTTTATTAAAGTTAAATTAAGCACTTATATTTCATAGATCAGTCATTATTTTTCTTTTTTTCCATTCAGAATGTAAGCGATTTTAATACCAGTCAACAGATAAAAGTCCTTTTTGGAGAGATCGCCACGCTGGCCGCCTTCGTTTCCGTAGTTGTTAAGAACCTGATAAGACTGGCCATTGTATTTTGAAACATATATTGTGGGTTCGGCCGCTTCATAAATGGCGGCGAAATTTCTTGGATTTCGTCCATTGGAGGAATTCAGCTCTCTTGATCGATCTGAAAAACTCCTCGCCAGATCAGAATTTAGGGCTCCCAGGTCGACATAGGTTCCGCCGACATCATCAAGGTAGTCAGTAAACACGTAGCGGTAAGACACTTCCAGGTTGATGTTAAAGAGATTATTAATTTTAAAATTTATTCCCAGACCGAGCGGAATAACCGGTTGCAGGTAAGAATATGGCTGAAGGTCATAGGCTTCGCTAAATTGGCCTTCTGTTCCCAGGGGCCTCAGTGATTGCCACTTGCCAAAGTTGGTATTTCTTTCATTATTCAAATTAAATTCAGGTATCCTTGCTTTTGGGCTTTGATAGAGCATTCCGATCCCGGCAAATAAATAGGGTGAAAAAAAAGGTCTTTCAGCATATGAATAGGCATTTTTAATAAAAAAGTATTTTAGCTGAACATTGAACTCCATCATGTCATTTCTGAAGCTTAGATTTCGGGTGTAATTGAAAATTTCGCCAGGATCGAGTGGGCTGTTATTATAGTAGTCATCAGCTGTCAACCTGATCCAGGACAGTTCGAAGGTCCACTCCATGTGGGGATTAAAGCGATGGGAAAGTGACGCAGATATACCGACATCCGTTGATCTTGATTTAAACAAATTTGAAAAGGCAAACTGATTGAGGTCGCCAAAATATTGCGAGAAGCTAATTCCCCCGCCCAAAGAATAATAATGGAATTCTTTTTTCTTTCGTTCATTTCCGCTAAAAAAAGATCTTTCATTTGTTTCCTGCGCTGAGGCAAATTGAAAAGTCAGAATGGGTATCAGAAAAAAAAAGATCTTCATGTTCCTGAGATGATTAATTTCTCAAATCGATACCCCAATTCAATTTTTTTCTCAGGGTATCCATAAAAGTATGTTTACCTGTTTTAATCAGCTTGGCCTCAAAAGCTTCCTTTTTGATCGTAAATGTCAGTCCCGAGCTAACCGTAGCCGACCGACTATCTAACGAAACCAGAAAAAATTTACTTCGGCTTTTTACTTTTAAGGTAATGATACTTTTATCTGATACTACGAAGGGACGTATGTTTAAATTGTGCGGACTCACCGGTGTAATGATAAAACTATGTGATTGAGGGTAAACAATGGGACCTCCGCAGCTTAGTGAATACCCTGTTGAACCTGTGGGAGTAGAAATAATTAATCCATCTGCCCAATAGCTATTGAGATAATCACCATTCAAATAGGTTTCAACTGTGATCATCGACGAGGTGTCCTGTTTTAAGACAGCGATTTCATTTAGCCCGTAATTCAGACCGTTGAAAGGATCTTCTTCACAATCAGCCCTGATCAACATACGGCTGTCTATATGGTAAGACTTATTAAGAACCTCATTCAAAACATTTTCTGATTCTTCAAGAGTGGTATTGGCCAAAAATCCCAGGCGGCCGGTATTAACAGCTAAAATGGGTATTTCCAAATCTCCCACATGAGTAATAGATTGCAGCAGCGTGCCATCACCGCCTATGCTTATAAAGAAATCAACACCGGTGATTTTCGTGCCTGGTTTGTAGATGCTTAATTGTTCCGTAAAAATCCCTTTTGAGTTTACGATGTCAAAGAAGCTATCGGAGATTAAAACAGAAATATCGCGTTTGAGGAGTATTTGTAATATATTTTCAATTCTAGGGATTGAATGATCAATAAAGGATTTTCCATGAATGGCAACTTTCATGTGTCTCTTATTATGATGTTTTCAGCAGGTACCTGGAACTTACCTTCGCAAAACGATCAGGTTTTTCTGTAAAGAACGCCGAATATTTTGTCATAGACGGTTCATGCGCAAAAATTGGCAGGTAAATGTAATAAGAAATATTAAAAGCAGGATTTAAATATTCAGATATCTCATCAAATGATCAATCCTTTCTTTTGACGTTTCACTCCGATCGATATCATTAAATTTTGCTACTATCTGGTAACCATATCTTTCCAGCGATGCGACGGTTGTCGCCATGTCATTCACATTCAATTTCAAGGTCACGTATATATTTTCGCCTTCAGCGTAAGGTGTGGATACGTATACTCCCAAAATTTTAACATTATTCGACTCTATGATCCGGCTGATCTCTGCCAGGAGATAATCTCTTTGTTTCACAGAAACCACCAGGATACCACCAGGACTTTGAATGGTGATGGATTTCGCAAATTCGTTTAAGGCGTCTTCATAGCTTGTTACGCCCATATAATCGCCATTTTCATCAATTACCGCGACGATCTGAACGGATTTTTCAAGTGTAATTTTCAAAATATCAAAATAGTGCTGATGGACGCCGACATAACAATTTTCGGAAGTTAAATGATAATCGCTGATCGGTTTATTCAGATCGTTGCTTTCCAAAATGATCTCTTCTGTAATCAGGCCCTTAAATTTACCCCCTGCAATTACCGGTAACTGATCTATTTTCAGTTCTTCCATCCATATGATCGCTTTCTCAGAGAGATCAGATGTTTTCAACGCCGGTATCATTTGATTAATTAAATTCTCCGCTATCATAATGCCATATCTTTTTCAACTAAAAAATCCTCTAAAATGTTGTTATAAGTTTCAGGATGTTCCATCATGGGTGCATGACAACATTTATCTATAAATCTCAATTCGGAGTTAGGAAGTAACCGGTTGAAATCATGGGCGACCATTGGAGGGGTTATGGTATCGTTCAAGCCCCAGATCAGCAGGGTTGGAGTAGTGATTTTTGGTAAATCGTTGGCGAGGTTATGACGTTGTGCTGATTTGGCAATTGAAATGATCCGCAGAACTTTCGGGATATTATTGGCTACTTCAAAAATTTCATCAATATATTCTTTTGTAATAGTTTTGGGGTCGTAAAATGTATATTCAACTCTTTCTTTTATGTACTTATAATTACCCCTTTTTGGAAAAGATCCTCCCATGGAATTCTCAAATAATCCCGAGCTTCCGGTTAAAATCAACTTGTTGATCTTTTCCAGGTTTTGCAGGGTGTAAATAAGCGCCACGTGTCCTCCCAGTGAATTACCCATTAAATCAAACTTTTCAAGCTTTTTGAATTTCACAAAATCAGAAAAAAAATCAACCAGTCCGTCGACCGTAGCCTTCTTCAGGGGCATGGTGTAAATGGGCATCAAAGGGATGACCACCCGGTACCTTGGTTTGAATCTGTCGATAACTCCACCCCAATTACTCAGTGCGCCAAACAGACCGTGAAGCAATACGATTACCTCGCCATTTCCCTCATCAACATACTCATAACCTTCTTCCTTTCTTATATTGTAATCCATTTGTCAAAAGTCATCTAGTTTATGCAAAATAAGTTAAATAATAATAATTATCAATTTGTCTTCCCGCTTGCTTCCAGCCAGTTTTTTAAGATTTCCAGCCCGAATTCCGTCAGCGCAGCTTCCGGATGGAACTGGACCCCCCAAATTGGAAGGCTTACATGTTGAACGCCCATTATTTCCATTTCTTCAGTCAGAGCTATGGTTTTTAACTGATCCGGTAAATCCCGACAAACCAGGGAATGGTACCTCACCACGTTGATATATTCCGGAAGTCCTCTGAAAATACTGGTTTTGGCGCATTGTATTTTTGATACTTTTCCATGCATAGGTTTGATGGCGCGTTCAAGTTTTCCGCCGAAATATTCGCAAATCGCCTCATGTCCTAGACAGATGCCCAGAATGGGGGTTTTCCGATAGGTTTTTTCAATCACTTTTAACAAATACCCGGCGTTTTTGGGAACTCCCGGACCGGGTGATATGACAACGGCATCGTATTTTTTGTCGAGATATTTATCGGGCGAAATATCATTTTTTACCACGTCGCATTCAACGCCTAGCTGGCAAAAGTAGTCAACCAGGTTGAAGGTAAAGGAGTCGTAATTATCTATTAATAGTATCAATTTCCTAATCCTTGAAGAAAGGCGCTAATTTTTTGGATCAAGTTATCCAGTGAAGGGAAAATGGCGACGAGAAAGTTTCCCGTCTTTGGCGCGATGTCGGCGACATAAGGGTAGATAAAAGAATCTTTTGATATTCTTTCGGGCAGGTGGGCGCCCAGGTTTAAAATTATCCAGTTGGCAATGCTTAAAAATAAGGCGATTTTAAATATTCCCAATAAAGCGCCGGCAAAATTATCAACGCTTCCAAAAATGGTAAAATCAATGATTTTTTTGAAAATACGACCGACTATATTTACGACCAGCAGTATAATGACGAATACCAAAATGAAAGCGGCAATTGGCAGGAAGTTTCCCAGAGTGTTTTCAAAGGAATTTAAAAAATCTATGCCAAGGTCCAGCAGCTTAAATCCACCAATCACTGCCAGCACAAAGGCGACGATGGAAACTATTTCCAATAAAAATCCTCTTTGATAGCCTTTATAAGCGCCAAAGAGGAGAATTACGAGAAATACCAGGTCAACGGTGTTCAAGAAAGTAATGATTTAACTACCTCTGAAATGGCTTTTCCATCGGCTTTGCCGGCAAGTGTTCTTGTGGCAATGCCCATTACTTTACCCATATCTTTAATGGTGGTTGCGCCCGTGTTGGAAATGATCTTTTCTATTTCCGCTTTTAATTCTTCTGACGAAAGTTGCTTAGGCAGGTAATTTCTGATCACCTCCAACTCTGAACTTTCAACGGCGGCCAGATCATCCCGACCTTGTTCATTATAGATTTCAAGCGAATCCTGCCTTTGCTTAGCAGCTTTTTGCAACAATTTCATTTCAGCGTCCTGGGACAATTCTCCGCTATTTCCCTTTTCTGTTTCCGCGAGTAGGATAAGGGACTTTATCCCCCTTAAGGCCCGTAACTGGTCTTTATCTTTTGCGAGCATGGCTTTTTTAATATCTGCTTCAATTTGTTGCTTTAAACTCATAATTTCAGATTTTGTGTGGTAAATTCACGCAAATTTAGGCATTTAATTAAAACAGCATGACAAAGTTAAGTGTAAATATTAATAAAATTGCTACCCTGCGAAATGCTCGTGGGGGCAACAATCCCGATGTCATAAAAGTGGCTGTCGATTGTGAAAAATTTGGTGCTGAAGGAATTACAGTACACCCTCGTCCGGATGAGAGACATATTAAATACGAGGATGTAATGCAATTGAAAGATGTGGTAACAACTGAATTTAATATCGAAGGTTATCCTAATGAAAGATATATTGGGATTATAAAAAAAATTAAACCAAAACAAGCAACGCTCGTGCCCGATGCACCGGATGTTTTAACGTCAAGTGCGGGCTGGAATACCCGGGAAAGGGGAGATTTTCTCAGAGATATTGTACAGGAGTTGAAATCAGCGGGTACCCGGGTTTCCATATTTGTCGACCCTGATCCGAAAATGGTGGAAGGCGCCGCTGAAGTTGGGGCCGATAGAATTGAACTATATACTGAACCGTATGCATCGGGCTTTCATAAGAATAGAGAAAGGGCAGTGAATCCGTATATAGTAGCTGCAGAAGCCGGAAAAAAATTGGGTTTGGGGATCAATGCTGGTCACGATCTTGATCTGCAAAATCTGAATTATTTGATAGAGAGAATACCTTATATTGCTGAAGTTTCCATAGGCCATGCTTTAATATGCGATGCTCTTTACTATGGCCTTGAGAATACAATACAAATGTATAAGAGGAAGTTAATTTTGGGCTGATAACCTTGGATACAAGAATTTTGAATATTTTTATAACTATTTGATATTAAAGCAATACATTCATGCTTGACAATAGATGTGAAATGTGTTTGCGCATTTCATGCTTCGTTAAAATACTGATATATGATTAAGTCAATGACCGGGTATGGCCACGCCAAACTGGAAGATAGTGAGAGAATAGTTTCGGTTGAAGTGAAAACCCTGAATTCGAAATTTGTTGATGCGACGATAAGATTGCCTAAAAATTTCAATGGAAAAGAACCTGAGATAAAGAATCTGATCACCGAAAAACTTGAAAGAGGGAAAATTTCATTGGTAATTGAATATGGAAGGTTGGATGATGGCTCTATTCCTGTGGAGTTTAACGAAGCACTTTTTAAGAGCTATTACAAAGAATTGAATCGCCTGGCTGATATGGTCAATGCCCCAAAAGAAGATATTTTCAGGATGGCGCTATCTTACCCTGATGTTCAGGTCCAGAAAGTAGATGATGAAAAAATAGAGGAAGAATGGAAAATTATCAATGAGGTTTTGCGAAAGGCACTTGATCAATGCGATTCGTTTCGTATCAATGAAGGGCACGAGCTGGAGGCAAAGTTTATGTCCTATCTCGATAGCATTGATAATCTACTGGAAGAAGTTGAAAAGAATGATCCGCAAAGATTAGCGGAACTTAAAGTGCGCCTGAAAAAATCTTTGGACGATATGAAGTTAAATGGCGACGTAGATCAGAACCGTTTTGAGCAAGAATTGATCTACTACATAGAAAAACTGGATATAAGTGAGGAAAAGGTTCGATTAAAAAGCCATATTAAGCACTTCAATGAGGTAATGAAAGCAGAGACTTCCCAGGGAAAAAAGCTAAATTTTATCTCGCAGGAAATGGGAAGAGAGATCAATACTATCGGTTCCAAGGCAAGTTATGCGCCCATTCAGAAGCTTGTGGTGGGCATGAAAGATGAATTGGAAAAAATAAAGGAACAGATCCAAAATATTGTATAAAAAAAGCCGCATTGTACGGCTTTTCGATTAATATTTAGAGCTTTTTCAGGTTATACTGCGGATGATTCTTCTCCTTTTGCCTGTTTCAACCGGGCAATTCTGAAAGCTTTTCTCTCTTTGTACCCGCAATAATCACATTTATAAAATTTCATCAGTTCTCCTTCTTCTGTTTCCGTCGGGGATTCCAGTATCTCTTCTTTGGTAACTTTTAACGTCTGGTAGTTACATTCTGGGCACTGGAGCGCAATGAGGTGGCCGGCATACTTTTCAATTTTCGTAAAACCGGTTTCCTCGTCGATCCACACATCGTAGTCAACGGAAAAGACATTTTCTTCAGCCTGCATACCTTCATCCAGGTATACATCTTCTTCATCTTCGCTTAGCAATTTCATTGGCTTGCCGGATTTTGGTGAAACCCTCGGAGTATAACGCAGCTTTTTAAGCCGCTTTTCCACGTAAAAAGGGTAGTAAAACTTGAGGAGGTTGGAAATAATTACCCCCACAATTAAACCCATCATAACGGTTACAAATACTCTTACAGCTAACCAGATAACTTCTCCTTCTGGCACAAGTGTGTTAACATAAATGCCAATAGCTATCAACAAAATTACTGATGCATACCATAGGTTGTTAATCTCATGTTCGTTTATAAAATCATAGCGCTTTTTGGGGTCTTTCTTCATGCTCAATGTGATCCAATGATAGATTAAAATAATTATACCTATCGCTCCAAATACCATTGCAATGTACCTGCCCCAATAATTCCAGGTTTCTAAGTTCAAGTATGCATTCATGATTTAGTAATTTAATATATTCAGTCAGATTGAAATATACTTCCCGTAATTTATGTAATTAATTACAAACAACAAAAATAAGAAATATGTGTAATGTCGTAAAAAATTAGCCAAATATTTACTGTTAATTCGGTAAATATTAATGAATTATTTAGCCCTTTTACCTTAAGTTATTCATTATAAGTTTTTTAAAAGGAAGGTACTCATCATTTCATAGAGATGAAACCGGGTGTTTTCTCCGTAGATTCCATGATTCCTGTTTGGGTAAAAGAACATGTCAAATTGTTTGCCCGCGTGGATCAGGGCATCTATCATTTCTATTGAATTTTGCATGTGAACATTGTCATCCCCGGTGCCGTGGATGATGAGGTAATGGCCCTTTAATTTTTCGACATGGTTGATCGGCGAGTAGTCGTCGTATCCCGAGGGGTTGGTTTGCGGAAGGCCCTGGTATCGCTCGGTATATATGGTGTCGTAAAATCTCCAGTTAGTTACCGGTGCTACAGCAATGGCGGTTTTAAAAATGTCATTGCCTACAAAAAGGGCCAGAGAAGACATGTAACCTCCATAGCTCCAGCCCCATATTCCAATTCTGTTTCTGTCTACATATGTTTGTTCAGCCAGGTATTTTGCCACCCTTATCTGATCGTCCACTTCCAGTTTTCCCATGATTCCATAGGTGCTGTGTTTAAATTCAGTACCTCGTCCATCAGTGCCGCGGTTGTCCACACTCACAACAATATACCCTTGTTGAATCATGTATTGATGCCACCAATAATTAAACCCTCCCCACTCGTTCATCACTGTCTGTTGGCCTGGCCCGCCATAAACAAACATCAAAACAGGATATTTCTTGTTGGCGTCAAAATCCTTTGGCTTCATCATGTATCCGTGAAGTTTCTTGCCGTCAGAAGAAGAAAACTCAAAAAATTCCTTTTTTGTAAAACCCGATTCTTTTGCTCTTTGATTCAGGCTTTTGTTGTCTTCCAGTACCCTGACAACTTTTCCGTTGTGGTGACAAAGCTCAACCGTTAGTGGTATGACTGATGACGAAAATCTATCGATGTAATACTGAAAATCAGGACTGAAATCAATGGAATGAACTCCGCTTGTTTTGGCAAGCTCCTTTTTGTCCTTACCGTCCAACCTGATGGAGTACAAATGCCGCTCAATTGGAGAAACTTCTGTCGAGGTAAAGTACAGCGTGTTGTTCTTTTCATCAACTCCCAAAAACTGATCAACTTCCCAATCTCCATCTGTCAACTGACTGATTAAATGGCCATCTATATCATAGTGATAAATATGCTTAAATCCACTTTTTTCACTGGTTTTGATAAACGATTCTCCATCAGAAAAATAAGTCAGGTCATCGGTAAAATCGAGATCGACAAACGTATCACTTGCTTCATTCAAAATGAGATTTGCCTTTCCCGTATTTGGATCTGCATGGTACAGGGATAAATTATTTTGCAGGCGATTTAACTTAATAAAGGATAAACTGTTCTTTTTTGGTACCCAATAAATTCTGGGTAAATAAATGTCAGTTTCTACTCCGGTATCAATTTGCGTAGTTTTATTTGTGTCCAGGTTAAAAACATGGATGGTGACCACGCTGTTTTTTTCGCCGGCTTTAGGGTACTTAAACCGGTAATCAATGGGGTAAAGATTGCCCCAAATTTGCAGATTATATTCTTTCACTTCGCTTTCATCAAATCTCAGGTACGCAATCATGCTTCCATCAGGCGACCATTTGAAAGCTTTTGACATGGAGAATTCTTCCTCATAAACCCAGTCTGTTGCTCCGTTGATTATTTTGTTGAATTCGCCATCGTTTGTTATCTGCCTCACTTCCTGGGTTTCGAGATTTTTGACGTAGAGATTATTTTCAATCACGTAAGCCACATTCTTTCCGTATGGTGATAAGGTGGCATACATCTGTTTTTTCGTTGCATCTATTGTGTATAATTCTTGGGATTGAAGGTCATATATATAGTAGAAGGCCCTGGTTGATCTTCTGTAAATGGGTTCCTCTTCTGTTTTGATTAGAATTTTGGTTTCGTCAGAATTAAAACTGTAGTCATCAATATGGATAGATTCGTGTGTAAGCGGACTTTTTAAATTCGCGCTATTTATAACTTCATCTACTTTTTCGCCATTTGTTATTTTGTATTTAGCAATTATCTCCGAACCATTTTGCTGATCTTGTTCCAGGGTTGTGTAAAATGATCCGTCGTTCATCCAGTTGATGTTGTAGATATCGTTGGGATAAAACTTGTAATATAGAAATGCATCTTCTAGAGAAAAACCCTTTTGAGAGAAAGCAGAGCTGGCAATTGACACCAACAAAACCAGGCTCATCAAAAACCTTTTAGCTATATGTTTCATGTGTTATGAAATAAAAAATACTACATAATATGGGTCAACCCGCTAATTAACCCTCAATAAATTGACAAAGTCTTTAATTATTTCAGCCGATCGAACTTTCTGCTCAAACATACTCATATGGGCTGATGCCGGCAACAGATAAAAATTGCATGTCTCGATCATCTCGCCAATTTTGGAAGACACCTCTTT
>Ga0055481_10000771_pt1 | contig 10936 bp, 5 predicted proteins | sample Muzzi_PWC_D2_FD_57936 | JGI IMG/M metagenome (GOLD analysis project Ga0055481, IMG submission 57936) | Wetland microbial communities from San Francisco Bay, California, USA, that impact long-term carbon sequestration - Muzzi_PWC_D2 | ecosystem: Environmental > Aquatic > Marine > Wetlands ... | reverse complement strand
ATCATCGCAATACACAGTACTGTGAATCCCGCGACGATCAGGCAGTTGGCCGAGCTCGGATCGAACCAGGGCGTACACGTCGTCGACGCACAGATGACGGGAGGGGCCGGCGTCGCCGAGGCGCGGCAACTCCGCTACATGGTCGGCGGCGACGACGCGATCCTGGACCGCCTGACCCCGGTGCTCGAGGCCTCGTCCAGTGAGATTACGCGCTGTGGTGCCATCGGCATGGGGGCCGTCGCGAAACTGTGCAACAACCTGGTCCAGTTCGTCTGCTGGCAGGGCTACGTCGAGGCCGATGGGCTTGCGGCCGCGGCGGGTCTGCCCCGCGAAAAATTCGACGAAGTGTTGAGCTGGTTGATGAACGACAACGCCCGCGTGATGCTCGGTGGTCGCAGCGCGCTGCAGGCAGATCCCGACAACGCATTCCTGAAGGCGCGATTCACCGAGGTCATGCTGCTCGCAGAGAAGGACTTGACGCTCGCGCTGCAGGTGGCCCGCGAGAACGGAGTCACGATGCCGGTGACCGCACTGTCGACCCAGCAACTCGCTCGGATGTTCGCAGTGCCCGACATGAAGCGACGCTGACGCGGGCGGTGGCCGTCGAAGCTGTCGGTGGCGCCGCTCGGGACGATCTCGCATCGAGCAGCGATACCGGCGCCGCAACCAGATCGACCGCCGTACTCGGGCGGATCCGGGCCGATCGCCGCGCACTTGGGGTGTACCGAGGGCAAAAGGTCCGATCGAAGGCCGATATTTCTTCGAAGGGTGGCCAGCCCCTGCTTGACTCGGGTAATTTGCCAATGTAGGAAAAGTGCTACGTATTTTTCCGTGCCAGACCTTTTCGAGTCGCTGGTGCTTAAAGACGGCAGGGCGCCCGACCGAATCGGGTGCCGGTCCACCCAACGTTTCAGATCTCCCCAGGTGCAAGATCTTCCCAGGTGCAAGTGAAGCTGCAGGTAGAACTCCAGGTAATGCTGCAGGCAAAGGTGTAGGTAAACATGCTCGAGCGAACGAAGACACAAAGGAAGAAGACACAAAGAAAATGGTTGGGGTTCGCGGCCACGGCATCATGCGTCGCGGTCGCCATGATCACGGCCCCGGCGCATGCCGAGCGAGTCCGCATCGACTTCCAGGGGTACGTGGACAGCTCCGACGTCGCGCTTCCCGATGTCGAAAACGGCAGCCCGGTTTCCGGCAGCGTCGTGTACGAAACGAGCACCCCGGCTTCCATCCCCGGCGCGGGCAACAGCCAGTACGCCGGCGCGGTCCTGAGTTTCGAATTCATGGTCGAGCAGTACCAGGCGGTCTACAGCGAGCCCGGCACCGCGACCGTGCACAACGACTACATGAATGGCGTGTCGGCACCGTTCACCGATGGGTTCTTTCTCAACGGTTTTTCCGTCTCGGGCGCAACTGTCGGCGGTCTGACACCGACGCGGCTTCAACTCGGTTTCTTCTCCGAGAACCTCGGCATTCTCCAGGACACGGATCTTCCCAATGCCGAACAGGTGCAGGGCTTTGCCCCGGGCGACGGCAACCCCAACACCAGCTTTCTGTCGTTTTCCGATGCAGAGACCGGCGCGTTTGCGGGCTCGGTTCGTTACCTGGTCACGTCGTTCACGGCACGCGCGGAATCCGAAACGGACAAGATCGTGTTCGTCACCAGCCAACAGTACGACGGTTCGCTCGCCGGCCTGGTGGGAGCGGACCGGAACTGCAACGCGCGCGCCAACAGTGCCGAAATCCCCGGCGAGTACCGCGCCTGGCTGTCCGACTCGACGGATTCTCCGAGTACCCGCTTCAACCCGTGCCTGGATTGCGCCTACGTCCGCACCGACGGGCAGGTCCTGGCGTTCGGGTACGACGACTTCACCGACGGTGGGCTGCTCGCGCCGATCGATCGGGACGAATTCGGTTCCCAGGTCGAACCGCAATCCGGCGCGTGGACGTGGACGCAGCCGAATGGCGATCCGATCGACAGCCTGCCTACCGCGCATTGCGATGATTGGACATCGGATGTCGAGGACCTCGGATACCTGGGCGACACCGGAGCGACGGGCACTACCTGGACTGCGTTTGGAAGAACCGACTGTTCCGAGCAGCATTCGCTGTACTGCGTACAGCAGGTGTCGACACTCGACACCGATCTCGACGGCGTGATCGACGAAAACGACAACTGCGACGATGTCGAGAATCCGAACCAGGAGAATGCCGACGGAGACTCGTTCGGCGACGCCTGCGACAACTGCCCGAATGTGGCGAACGACGACCAGGCCGATGCCGACAACGATGGTTACGGCGACGCGTGCGACACCGAACCGGGCGCGAACGAGGACATCGTGTTGCCGAATCCGGGACCGTTTGCACCGGGTGCGCCCGTTGCGGTTTCGGCGACGTTCAAGAACCCGAACGCTTTCGCGATCCTGACGGTGCTGCCGGACTGCTTCAACACCGGCTTCGAAGTCAAGGACGACCAGGGCGCGACGCTGTCACCGACCTATCGGATGCCCAAGCCCTACAAGATGTCGCTGCGCTCCGAAGACCCCGACGGCGATCTGATCAAGATCGGCCCCGGTGAGAGCTTCACGGTCAACTGCGATCTGTCCGAGCTGTATCCGCCGGAGCAGCTGACCTCGACGGCCGCTGCCAGCCGGATGTACGACGTCGAGGCCACCTACGCGAACGATCTGGTCGACCCCGACTGCGTCCCGCAGCCTCCGAACTCCACGTATGTGCCCGATCCGGATGAATGCGTCGAGATTCAACAGAATACGCCGACCTTCGTCGGATCGGTCACCTCGCTTCCGGTGGTGATCGAGATTGCCGGCGATCCCCCGTCGGGTCCGCCGGTCCAGGCCCAGTGCGCGGTGAACCCGGCGACCTGGTATCCCGAGTGGGTCGCTGCGCCCGGGCCCACGGTTCAGGCGCGCTTGACGAACCTGCCCGGCGCAGACGTCGACAAACCGACGATTCGCCTCAACGGAACGCTGGCCCCGATGTCCACGCTGGTATCGGGATCCGACCTGGTGATCACGTTCGAACGCAGCGCGGCCGTCCGATCGCTCGGCTCGTTGGTGCCGGGGACCACCGTGTTCCCTCGCATCACCGGTGACTTCGTCGCCGCGGCTGCAGCCGAGCGATTCCGAGCGGAATGTGCCGTCGCGATCCAGGGGGCGATCTCCGTCGAAATCGACATCAAGCCCGGTTCCGACGACAACGTGATCAAACTGGGCTCCAACGGGAACATCCCTGTCGCCATTCTGAGCAGCGAGACGTTCGACGCACGCACCGTCGATCCGATGACTGTCGCGCTCGCGAACGCGGGCCTGAAGATCAAGGGCAACGGTTCCGGAATCTTCAGCTACGACGACATCGATGGCGACGGTCGCGACGATCTGTTGGTGCACATCCTGACCCAGGGGCTGGAGCTGACACCGACTGCCGAATCGGCAGAACTGGTGGGAAGCACGTTCGACGACACGCCGATCTTCGGCGTCGATTCCGTGCAGGTGAAAGAATGAGTGGAGATATCGTGATCGATCGCAATCGAACCTGGATGATCGTTGCGGCCCTGGCCGCGCTGACCGTTGCGGCCGTGTTCCCGTTGTCTGCGGCAGCGCAGACGCAGTGTTCGAATCCGGCCGAAGGTGATGCCGACGGCGACGGTTTCGATGACGCTGCGGAGTGCGGCGGCATCCAGTTGTCGCAGGGGCTCGAATTCCTCGACGTCAACGGACAACCGACGACTTTCGTGCCGAGCTGCGACGGTTCGAATCTGCCCCGAGCGTTCTGTCTCGATTTCGCGAGTCCGGATCTGTTCGCGATCATCGTGCGCGCCGACCCATCGGGCCTGCCGGCCGAGCTGTTGTCGTTCACCGCGGCCGACGAAGCGGAAGGTGGGCTCGGCGTCGCCGTGCACCTGCTGAGCGCCAGCGATCCGACCGGTTCGCGCGTCGTGTCGTCGATATCGCCGCAGAATGCCGTGCGCATCACCGAGTCGCTCAGCGATCCGGGGGACACGCTCGGGCTCGCCAACTACGGCTCGCCCAACGGCCTCGATGGGTCGACGATCTGGACGACGCGCATCCAGAACTTCGTCGCCGACAAATGCGGTCCCACGGGTGATCTGTGCGAGACCGACAACGGAGCAAGCGGACAGGCCGACGTCACCGAGGCGTTGGCCCAGTGGGTGCTCAACCACGAGGTGGGACACCTCTTTGCGTTGACAGCGGACTACAACAGCCGATTCGGCGGGTTTCACTTGAAGGCGGGCGAAGACGAGGTGATGACCCAGTTCGTGAAGTACAACACGAACAAGAAGACCGACATCACGACCTTCTTCATTCCTTCCACCTACTCCGACCGCAGTCGCGCCGACAAACTGCTTCAATAGTTCACGTTCCTTCAGGAGAATCCGACATGAAGACCTATCGCCCCTCCACACGCACGATCCGCAATCTTGCACACGCGCTTCCCGCCGCAGCCATGCTGCTCGCCCTGGCGACCCCGGTTTGGGCGCAGTCGGCGGCGGATCCCACCGGAACGGCTCCGATCGGCATCGAATCGAAGAGCGATGCCAAGGGGCCTGCGTTGGCAGGTGTGCTGGTGGTCAAGCTGGTGAACTCCAACGGCAGCATGGCCGACAGCGCGGACATGGTGCTGCGCCTGCGGCGTGGTTCGATGTTGCAGACGTTCTTCGCGTCGCTCGCCGGACCGATCGAGTTCGAAACCGACGAACAGAAGGCGGTGCTGCAGGACGACGTGCTCGACGCGTTTCGAGAGGATGTACTCGGCGGGTTCTTCAGCGACGACTGTGGCCGCTTCGGTACCGGGTGCCCCGATGTGGACATCGTGTTGAAGAAAGCAGACGAGTTCGGACTGACCGACGACGGCGTCAACCAGTACGCGGTGCTCGATGTCGTCGTCGCCACGACGGAGCCGTTGTAGCGCGCGTATGATCTGCGCATGAACGCACCGGGCTCGATTCAACCCGTTGCGGGCGCAGCTCCCTGGTACACATCGCGCGGCGGGATGCTGCGTTGGCTGCTCGCGCTTTCGAGCGGTGTGGCGCTTGCCGTCGCCGCCCGGGGTGGACCTGCCGTCGTGACGACCGTTCTCGGCTGGCTGGCGCCCGTTCCGCTGCTGTTGGCGATTCGTGCCGCCCCGACGGCCACGCGTGCGTTCGGGCTCGGCTTCGGTGCGGGTCTGACCTTCTGGACGATCCACATCCACTGGATGTGGCCCCTGGTCGGCGTCAACGCGGCCAACTACGCGCTCGGGGTCGTCGTACTGGCCACCGTCTTCGGGACGTTCGGACCCCTCGCGTGGCGCGCTCGCAATGCGCCCATCGGCGTGCGTTGGCTGGTCGTTGCGTCTGCGTGGGCGCTGGCGGAATTCGCGCGACTGCATCTGGGATTCATGTCGATCCCGTTCGGAATGCTGGCGAACTCACAGGTCGATTGGATTGCGATGGTCCAGGTGGTGTCGGTCGCCGGGCTGTACGGAGTGTCCTTCGTCGTCATCGCCGTGGGATGGTCGATCGCCGAACTCGCAGACTCCCGTTTCGGTCTCTCCAGCAGCCGACATTCGAAGCCGGCCATCGCGGAGGTCGCGCTCCCGTTGGGGATCGCCGTGCTCGCGATCGGCTGGGGCGCGGAGCGACTCGACGAATCGACAGACGTGGCCGCGTCGCGATCCGCACACGTGGCCTACGTGCAGGCGGGCACATTCCAGCACAGTGTCGATCGGCCGGAGCGCCGGCGCGAGGTACTCGACGACTACCGCAGGCTGACGCGTGAGGCTGCAGCCGAAGGCGCCGATCTGGTGGTGTGGCCCGCGTCGTCGGTGCCGGGCCGCATGCCGTTCGACACGGGGCTGGTCCGTTTGATCGGCAAGACCGCCGCGATGGCTCAGGTACCGCTGCTGGTGGGATCGTCGGGACAGGACAAATCCGCCGGCGTCAATCAGCGGCCGACCGCGAACTCCGTGTTCCTGATCGACGCGCGTGGCGAGATCCTGGATCAATACGACAAGATCCAGTTGCTTCCGTTCAACGAGTACCTGCCGCTGCGCGGCCGGGCTCCATGGCCGGCCTGGGTCGCCGCGAGCGACGTCGATGCGCGGGCCGGCGATCGGCGGACGGTGTTCGAGGTGGCCGGCATGCGCTTCGGCGTGCTGATCTGTTGGGAGAACCTGTTCCCTGACGGCTTTCGAAGCACCGCATTGCAGGGGCTAGACTATGTCGTCAGCAGCACGAACGAAGCCTTCACGCGCAACGCTTCTGCGCACAGACAGATGCTCGCGATGAACCGACTCCGCGCCATCGAGAACGGAATTCCCGTGATTCGGGTCTCGACGACCGGTGTTTCCGCCTCGATCGATCGCTATGGCCGTACGGTCGACTCGCTCGCGGACTCTTCCGGCGAGACGTTGGATGCGATCGGGTATCGCATCACCAGCGTCCCGCTCGGATCGCAGCCCAGCTTCTATGCGCGCCACGGCGATTGGTTCGCAGCCGCCAGCGCCGTGTTTGCGTTCGGGCTGCCCGCATGGGGAGCCGCACGGCGGCGACTGGCATCCGCTTCGTGAAGGGTCTGGTCCCGCGCAGCCTCGGGCACTGGGTGCTGGCGGCGTTGGCGGCGTTCGCGCTCGTGCTGCAGGGCGCGTACCTGTACAACGCGATCCGCTGGATCGACGCGCCGGACCGTGGCTGGATCGCGATGGTTCAGCTCGGCCCGAACGTCGTCGCAGCCACGCGCCCGTTGGGTCGTGCCGCCGGCCTTCGCGATGGTGACAAGATCTTGCGATTGAACGGGTCGAGCTACCGCACCTTCGATGAACTGTGGGCGCTGCTCGAATACCAAATCGGCAGCGACAACGTCTACGAGATCGAACGCGACGGCAAACACCTCACCGTCGAACTGGAGAACCGGCCGCTGGGGTTCCGGCGCGTGTTCATGCAGAGCGGGATCTTCTGGTTGCTGGGCGTTTCGATCACCGCGCTGGGCTTTCTCGTCTTCGCGATGAAGCCGTTTCACAGCCCGAGTTGGGCGTTTCTCGCATTGACCGTCGTATTCGGCGTGGTCATTCCCCATTTCGCGCCGAGCCACCATCACTTCGTTCCCGAATTCCTGAACAACGTCGTGATCCTGATCGTGCCCGTGTTGCCGGCGATTCTGCTGACGCTCGCGACCCTGTTTCCACAGCGCAAACCCGCACTGCTCGGACATCGCGTCTGGCTGTTGCTTCCGTACGCGATCTCGTTCGCTCTGGCGGCGATTTCCAGGTACCACGGAACATGGGTGGGCTTCCTTCCACCGACACTGCTGACGGTAATTTACCTGTACCTGCTCGCAGCCGTCGTTGCATTCCTCAGCTCAGCGGTCTACGACTACTTGACGACGAAACTCGTGGCCGTGCGGTTGCAATCGCTGGTCATCCTGACGGGCATGACGCTGGCGCTGTTGATCCCGTGTCTCGAGCTGGTCTCGAACCTGCTGCTCGGCGTATCCCTGTTCCCCAACCTGATCGCGATGTACGCGATCTGCCTGTTCTTCTTCCCTTTGTCGATCGGTTACGCGATTGCGCGTCACGACCTGTTCGAGATCAGCACGGTCGTACGACGCACGTACGGCTACATCCTGTCGAGCTCCGCAGTCATCGGCAGTTACGGGCTCATCCTGTCGCTGCTGAACCAGACGAGTTTCGCGAATTTCTCGGAGACACCGTTCTTTCGGATCTCGTTTCTGCTGCTCGTGGCGTTCACGTTCGAACCGCTCCATCGCAGATCGCAATCGTTTGTCGACCGTGTGTTCTACCGCCAGAGCTACGACTATCGGAAGACGATCCGCCAGATCACGGAAGCGATGACGAGCATTCTGGACCCCGCACTGGTGCGGTCGACGTTTCTCGGAACGCTCGTCGAAGAGATGCTGTTGGAAAGCGGGGTATTGCTGCTGCCCGACGCGGAGTCGCGTGAGTATCGGCCGGCTCTGACGTTGGGGGAGATCGGCAGCCAGCACGGCGCGGTGCAGAGCATGCCCGTCGGTCCCTGCATTCCCTTCGATGATCGCCTGGTCACGCACCTGCAACGCGATCAGAACCCGATCTTCCGACACGACGTCGACTTGAATCCGGCGTTCGATGAGGCTCGTGAGGGCCTGCAGAGCCAGTTCACCGAACTCGGTGCCGAAGCCGTCATCGCGATGACCTACCAGTCCGAGACGATCGGCCTGGTGTCTCTGGGACAGAAGAAGTCGGGCCGGATGTTCAGTATGGAAGATCTCGATCTGCTGCAGACGATGACCAGCCAGACGGCGATCGCGCTGCAGAACGCGAAGCTGTTCGATGATCTCTCCGCGAGCCTGAAGCACATCCAGATCCTGGAGAGCATCAAGTCGAACCTCGCCAAGTTCGTTCCGCAGACCGTGCAGAACCTGATCGAGGAGTCACCCGATTCGGCCGGGCTGTTCGACAAGCGCGAAAAGGACCTGTCGGTCGTGTTCGCCGACATGACCGGATACACGGCACTGAGTTCGCAGCTTCCTCTGGATGAGGTCAACGGAATCATCGAACGGTACTTCGGCGCGTTTCTGGACGAGATCCTGCGCAACGGTGGAGACGTGAACGAGACGGCGGGCGACGGATTGATGGTGCTGTTCCAACACGAGGATCCCACCGTCCACGCGCGGGCGGCGGTCCGCGCGGCATTGGGGATCCAGCGCCTGACGCGCAAGATCAATGCCGAACGCGAGGGCCAGACACCGGTGGGTATGCACATCGGTGTGAACTCCGGAACCGCATCGGTCGGCGCGACGAAGATCTCCGGTGCCGGAGGCGGCAACCGCTGGACGTACACCGCTTCGGGACCCACCACGAACATCGCAGCGCGCGTCGGCGCGCTCGGCCACGAGATCGTGGTCACGGAGCAGACCCGACTGCGACTGGACGACCGCTTCGAGTTGGAACCGCTCGGGCCTCAGACGCTGAAGAATGTCCGGGACCCGATTCCAGCCTACCGCGTGATCGCAATGGTGCAGGCGCCGGATGACGCCCCTGCACACACACCGGCGCACGCCACCGAAGTTCCCCGACGCGAGCTGGGCGAGGGTTGGTTCCGGATTTCCGGAGCGCTGACGGAATCCGAAACCGGTCGAGCGATCGGCGGCCTGTTGGTCCGCGCGTACGATCAGGATGTGATCTTCGACGACTTTCTCGGCCAGACGAGAAGTGACGAATCGGGCGGTTTCGAGATCCGTTTTACCGAGAACCTGTTTCGCGATCTGATCGAACGGCGTCCGGACATCTACCTGCGCATCTACGACGCGACCGGCGAAAACGAAATCTACTCGACGATCCGCCACGTCCGCCCCAGTGCCGGCGTCGACGAGCGCTTCGAAATCGAACTCCCCGCAGCGAGTCTGTCGGGTTGAAGCCGGGCCGGTCGACCTCGACCGGGGTGTCTGCCCGATCGCCGATCCGAAAAGTGTAGGAACGGCGCTTGAGAAGCCGGTGGAGATCCTGTTGAATAGCCCCATGTCGTCGAGATCTGCGCTGATCGGGATGCGGGCGCATCGACGGTTCGACAGTCGACGTCGCTAGGCCGCTTCGATGACGACCGATCCATCGATCCATCTCTCCGAGGAGCCGCCTGGCGGACCGCTAGAACGGGCACTGACCGCCTGGATCGACGGCACGCTGCGGCACGCGCGCGGGGTGATCTGGGGGTTCGCCGCGGTCACGCTGGTTCTGGCGGTCTACACAGCGCTGAACCTGGGGGTGAATGCGAGCCACACGGCGCTGTTGTCGGACGATCTCGACTTCTGGAAGCAGTACTCCGAATTCGCGAAGTCGTTTCCGATCGTCGACGAGGCGCTGTTCGTCGTCGTCGACGCGGACACGGCAATCCGCGCGCGAGAGGCCACCGATGCGCTGGCCGAACGACTCGAGGCGACGTCGAGCTTCACCAGCGTGTACGTGCCTGGAGGCGGCGAGTACTTCGAAAAGCACGGGCTTCTGTATCTGTCGGTCGAAGAACTCAACGACGTCGCCGACCGGCTGGCGAGCGTTCAGCCGTGGCTGGCCGAGCTCGCGCGCGATCGCAGTCTGTCCAATCTGGTGAGCGTACTGGAGCAGGGCCTCGAGCACGCCAGAGATGACCCGATGGTCGCGGAAAGCCTGAACGCGGTCTTCGATTCGGTGAGTGTGGCCGCCGAAGCCGTCGTGGACGGGCGTCCAAAGCCCATTTCGTGGGACGAGCTGTTGATCCGACGATCGCTGCCGGGCGATTCGTCACGGCAGCTGATTCTGCTGCAGACCGACTTCGACTACGAGACGTTGCTGCCTGCACACGACGCGATCGAACTGATCCGACGGACTGCACTCGAGCTCGGACTGACCGCAGATCGCGGTTTCGAAGTTCGCATCACCGGCAATGTCGCGCTGAACTACGAAGAGATGGTCGGCGTCGCGCGCGGTTCGTTGCTGGCGATCGTCGGCTCACTGGTCGCGGTCGGGTTGATTCTGTGGGTTGCGTTGGGATCGTGGCGCCTGGTGGTGGCGACCCTGGTGACGCTGCTGGTGGGGCTGGTCTGGACGGCCGCATTCGCAGCGCTGGCCGTCGGCCGCTTGAACGTGATTTCGGTGGCTTTCGCGGTGCTCTTCATCGGCCTCGGTGTCGATTTCGGCATTCACGTCTGCATGCATTTTGCGGAGTCGGTGCGAAAGGGCGCAGCGGTCGACGCCGCGATCGTGCAGACGGTGCGCAGTGTCGGGGGGTCGCTGGCGTTGTGTGCACTCACCACGACCATCGGTTTCTTCGTGTTCATTCCGACGGACTACCGGGCCGTCGGCGAACTCGGCCTGATCGCCGGTGCGGGCATGCCGATCAGTCTGTTCTGCAGCCTCACGCTGTTGCCGGCATTTCTGTCCGGCA
>Ga0055481_10000767_pt1 | contig 10949 bp, 13 predicted proteins | sample Muzzi_PWC_D2_FD_57936 | JGI IMG/M metagenome (GOLD analysis project Ga0055481, IMG submission 57936) | Wetland microbial communities from San Francisco Bay, California, USA, that impact long-term carbon sequestration - Muzzi_PWC_D2 | ecosystem: Environmental > Aquatic > Marine > Wetlands ... | reverse complement strand
AGACATCGACCATGCAGAACGCATGCGTGTTGCGATTGTGAATGCTGCAGGTCAAATCGCTATCGATAACCCCAAATATGTGATGCGCATTACGGGTGACAGTGTCGAGGGAAAGGCCGTGCTGGATAACTTTATCGATCCGGAAAGCCGTTTTCCAGTGATCGCGACTACCTCTGAGTTACTGACTACCGGCGTCGATGCCAAGACCTGCAAGCTCATTGTGCTGGACAAGACCATCACCTCCATGACCAGCTTCAAGCAGATTATCGGGCGTGGCACCCGCATCGACGAGGAGAACGGCAAATGGTTCTTCACCATCATGGACTTCAAGAAGGCCACCGAACTGTTCCGCGATCCCGACTTCGACGGCGAACCCGCCGTGATCTACGAACCTGGCGATGATGATGATCCGGTTCCACCGGATCCTGAACACGATGATGATGGCAATCAGGATAACGGCGTTGAAGAAGAGCCGGGCGTCTATAAAATCCGTGTCAGTGGGGTAGACGCAAAAATTATCAATGAGCGCATAGAATACATCGGCCCAGACGGCGAACTTATGACCGAGTCCTACAAGGATTTCAGCCGCAAGCAGATTCAATCCGAATACGCCTCGCTCGATGACTTTCTCAAACGCTGGAACAGCGAGAAGAAAAAACAGGCGATTCTGGACGAGCTGGAAGAGCACGGCATCGTGTTCGACAACCTTGCCGCCGAAATTGGCAAGGACATTGGCGACTTCGATCTCATCTGTCACATCGCCTTCGGTCAGCCACCGTTAACCCGGAAAGAGCGCGCCAACAAGGTCAGGAAGCGCAACTACTTCGCCAAATACGGAGAGCAGGCGCGCGCCGTCATCGATGCGCTGCTGGAAAAATACGCCGACGAAGGGGTCAGCACCCTGGAGAGCGCGCGGGTGCTCAAGCTCAAGCCTTTCGACCAGATTGGCACGCCGGTGGAAATCATCAACCAGGTATTCGGCGGCAAGGCCAGATACGAAGCAGCCATCCAGGAACTCGAACAAGCCCTCTTTGAACCGGATCAAACCGCATGAGCAACGACAATGAGTAATGTAAGCGGCATCATCAAGTCAATCCAGGACATCATGCGCAAGGATGTTGGCGTCGATGGCGACGCCCAGCGCATAAGCCAACTGGTATGGATGTTTTTCCTCAAGATCTTCGATGACCGCGAGCAGGAACTGGAGCTGCTGGAAGACGACTACCAATCACCCCTCCCGGAAGACCTGCGCTGGCGCGAATGGGCCGCGGACCCGGAAGGCATCACGGGTGAAACCCTGGCCCGGTTCGTCAACGACTCGCTGTTTCCCACGCTGAAGGAGAAACTGCCCACCCATGGCCCGGCGGGTAAGCGTGCCCAGGTGGTGCGCACCGTCTTCGAGGATGCCTACAACTACATGAAGTCCGGCACCTTGATGCGCCAGGTCATCAACAAGATCAACGAGATCGACTTCAACAACACGGAAGACCGTCACACCTTCGGCAGCATCTACGAACAGATCCTCAAGGACCTGCAAAGCGCCGGTAACGCGGGAGAGTTTTACACCCCCCGAGCCGTCACCCGCTTCATCGTCAACCGCGTGGACCCGAAGCTGGAAGAAAAGGTCCTCGATCCCGCCTGCGGCACCGGTGGTTTTCTGGCCTGCACCATCGACCACAAGCGCGAGCACTACGTCAAAACCAGTGCGGACGAGGCCACCCTGCAAGCCACCATCTTCGGTGTGGAGAAAAAGGCCCTGCCGCACATGCTGGCCACCACCAACATGATCCTGCACGGCATCGATACACCCACCAATATACGTCACGACAACACCTTGAGCCGTCCTTATAAGGACTACGGTAACAAGGACCGTAAGGACATCATTATCACCAACCCGCCCTTCGGCGGGATGGAAGAGGACGGTATCGAAAACAATTTCCCCGCCAATCTGCGCACCCGTGAGACCGCCGACCTGTTCATGGCGCTGATCATCAAGCTGCTAAAGGACAAGGGCCGCGCCGCCGTGGTGCTGCCGGACGGCTTCCTGTTCGGTGAGGGCATGAAAACCCGCCTCAAACAGAGCCTGTTGGAGGAATGCAACCTGCACACCATCGTCCGCCTGCCCAACGGTGTGTTCAATCCTTACACCGGTATCAAGACCAATCTGCTGTTTTTCACCAAGGGGCAGCCCACCGAGCAGGTCTGGTACTACGAGCACCCTTACCCGGAAGGCGTCAAGAGTTACAACAAGACAAAGCCCATGCGCTTCGAGGAATTCGAGACCGAAATCAGCTGGTGGGGCGAAGAGGCTGACGGTTTCGCCAGTCGCGAGCAGACCGAGCAAGCATGGCAGGTCAGTATTGAAGAGATCGTGGCCCGCAACTACAACCTCGACATCAAGAACCCCCACGTCGGTGAGCAGGTCAGCCATGACCCGGATGAATTGTTGCAGCAGTACCAGGATCAGCAAAAGGACATTGCCGACCTGCGCAACCAGCTCAAAGCCAGCCTGCAGCAGGCGCTGAGCGGTGGGCGGGTATGAATGCCGCCCGTCATTCCCGCGTAGGCGGGAATCCAGGAAAAAGTGGCAATCCAGTCATCGACCACCTCGATCTCTGGAGTAGTGTCAATGTGAAGAAGGCAGCTACAGGTAGGGGAAGCAACGGCAAGATCAGCCCTTACGGGATTCAGAAGCTTAGGGATCTGATTCTGGAATTGGCTGTGCGAGGGAAGTTGGTGTCGCAAGACCCAAATGACGAATCGGCCAGAGTGTTATTGGAGAAAATCACAAAGGAGGAAGCGAGCTTATTGAAGGAAGGGCTCATAAAGAAGCATATGAAATTTCCTGAAATTCAAGATGATGAAAAATCTATTGAAATACCTGATAGCTGGGCTTGGATTCGTGCGAGAAGAATTGGCCATGATTGGGGGCAGAAGGTACCGGACAAAGACTTCAGCTACATTGATGTATCAGCTATTGATAACCACTCAGGAAAAGTGATCAATCCTTCCGTCTTGTCACCTGCTGAAGCACCTTCTCGGGCTCGCAAGATTGTTAAAAAGGGAACAGTAATCTATTCGACGGTGAGACCTTATCTGAAGAATATCGCTGTAGTCGAAGAAGTATTCGATCCCGAGCCAATTGCAAGCACGGCCTTTGCAATTCTCCATCCTTATGCCGGGATTCCAGGAGATTACTTGGTTGCATTTTTCCGTAGCCCTGTTTTTGTACGCTATGTGGAATCCGTTCAGACAGGGATAGCTTATCCGGCGATTAATGATAAACAGTTCTATGGATCTGCCTTTCCTTTGCCGCCCCTCGCCGAACAACACCGCATCGTTGCCAAAGTCGACGAACTGATGGCACTCTGCGACCAACTAGAGCAACAACAAACCAGCAGCCTTCAGGCCCACCAGGCCCTGGTCGAGACGCTGCTGCGTACCCTCGTTGACGCTGGCAGTGCAGAAAACACACAGCAAGCGTGGAACCGCATCGCAGAACACTTCGACACCCTCTTCGCCACCGAGGAATCCATCGATCAACTCAAGCAAACCATCCTCCAGCTCGCCGTAATGGGGAGGCTTGTTTCACAAGACCTCAATGAAGAACCGGCGAGTGTGTTGTTGGAGAATATAGCTGAACACAAAGCCAGTTTGGTGAAAGACAAGAAGATAAGAAAGCAAAAGGCTTTGCCAGAAGTTACTGAAGAAGAAATGCTTTACAAGCCGCCGTCAGGGTGGAAATGGTGTCGCTTGCAAGGACTGGTCTATTTGCTGGGAGATGGCTTGCATGGTACGCCGGAATACACTCCTGATGAAAGTTATTACTTCGTGAATGGGAACAATCTTAGAGACGGAAGAATCATTATTAAGCCAGATACAAAAACTGTGGCTTTCGATCAATACGAAAAACACAGGAAAGAACTTGGCGATAACACGGTCCTGGTTTCAATAAATGGGACTCTGGGAAATGTAGCGTTTTATAGAAACGAAGAAATAATTCTAGGTAAGAGCGCTTGTTACTTTAACTTGGCTGAAACGATTAATAAGGAATTTATTAAGATAGTCATTGAAAGCCCTGGGTTTATGTCATATGCGTTGGAGAACGCAACAGGTAGCACAATAAAGAATCTTGGTTTGAAGGCAATGAACAATTTGCCAGTAGCCCTTCCCCCGCTTGCAGAACAGCACCGCATCGTCGCTAAAGTCGACGAGCTCATGGCCCTCTGCGATGCCCTCAAGGTCCGCATTCAGGAAGCCCAGGCCTCCCAGGTCAATCTAGCCGATACCATCGTCGATCAGGCTGCCGCATGACCGACAAGGAATGATGTCGGGATGGATCTCAAGAGCATGCACATTGCCGGTTACAAAAACCTGGTCGACACCCGGCTCACATTTGAAATCAGCGATACACCGATCACAATTGTCGGCAATAACGGCACCGGTGAATCCAACCTGATCGAGGCGCTGCTACACATCTTTGTTGGCCCCTACTACGATCGGCCACCGGATAACGATTTCCAACTCCAGTATGAAGCGCCTAACAAAATTTAATTCGCGCGTATTCCGGAAAGGTTGGTGTGATCCGCGCTGGGTGATAACTACAAGATTCTGCTAGCTATCAACAATGAGAATTCGTAAACTTTGCCGCAAATGGAGTGTTTAAAAATCGCTGACATAATATTGACACCACCAGAATCATTAACAATAGACCAATATCAGTCACTGGCCCGTGAAACTGACCGCACGGCAAAAAACGGCAGTAGAGGGCTGGAGTTCCCTCTCTTAGGTCTGTTCGGTGAGGTTGGAAGCCTCATGAGCGAGCTTAAGAAAAAACAACGCGAAGCAGATTCTTATCTCGGGTACGAGCCATCCGTGGTCGAGGAGCTTGGCGACGTGTTGTGGTATTTCGCAAACTGCGCTTCGCGATCTGATATTAACCTCTCGGACATAGCGACTCGCCTGATATCAGCAGGCGAAGTTGAAGCAAAGCCCGACGAGAATGCTCAAATAACGTTTTCAGCGCTCCAACCTGCACTAACCAGATCAGGGCCAAAACAACCACAAGATTTCGAGCTAACCCTAATGAAGCTCGCTGGTGAGGTTGGGAAATTCACAGCAGAATTTTCTGCCGACCCCTCCAAAAAGGATGCAGACGCCATTTCCAGGCATATGCATTCCATTTTCCGATCCCTGATTGCTGCGGCGACCGAGGGAGACGTAAGCCTTGCGGATGCCGCGCACAAGAACCTACGAAAAATATATGACCGCTGGCCAAAAGATGAAGAAAGGGTCTATCCGACATTGTTCGATGACGAATATGATGAAAACGAGCAGTTGCCGCGTCTGATTGAGATGGAAATTTTCGAAAAGGAAGTGTCAGGTAAGACCTACGTGTTTCAACGTTGTAACGGAATATTTATCGGCGATCGTCTAACAGACAATAAATCAGAAGACGATGATTACCGGTTTCACGATGTCTTTCATCTTGCATATGCAGCAAAGCTGGGATGGTCGCCAGTCATGCGGCGCTTGTTCAAAGTGAAGCGAAAAAGTGATCCGAAAGTTGATGAGGCAGAAGACGGTGCCCGCGCTGCTCTCATAGAAGAAGGAATTTCGACATGGATTTTTAGCCATGCTATCCCGTTGAAGTTCTTTAAAAAAGTAAAGTCCGTTGATTACGGTCTACTAAAAGCCGTGCATAAATTCGTGAGTGGATACGAGGTTGACCGTTGCCCGCTATGGGTCTGGGAAGAAGCGATACTGAGCGGTTATGAAGTTTTCAGGAAAATATCAGACCATCGCCGTGGCCTGGTAACAGCCGATCTTGTTAATCGAACTATAACGTTTAAGGAAATATAAATGATGACATCAGCTTCCTTTATCGACCAGTTAGGGGATATTCGCCTGGACGCGGTCTTTAATCCATATAGTGAGCGTTGCCATTTATATGATCGAGCAGATGCGCCGCGCAGGCGACGCGCAAATCTCAAGGCCTGCCTTGATGCGGCATTAACAACAGAAATAGATTCTGTTTGGATAGCGCGTGATCTGGGGTATAGAGGCGGTCGCCGTACAGGCCTGCCATTAACCGACGAGATTCACCTTGAAGATTTTAGCCAGGTTTTCGGCGGGGTGTCATTGTCGCGTGCTACAAAAGGCCCGCCGGTTGCTGAAAGGACAGCGGCCATAATATGGCAGGTGTTAAATAAAATTGAACAGCCGGTTTTCTTGTGGAATATATTTCCGCTTCATCCTTTTGAGCCAGGAGAGCCAATGTCCAATCGCTGCCACACGCATGCTGAGCGGGTTGCATGCCAGGACCTTCTGTTTGAACTACTTGAAATGCTGCGCCCCAAAAGAATTGTTGCAATTGGCAGGGATGCTCAAAAGGCTTTGTCAGATTTCGATATTGACAGTTACCCGATACGCCACCCGAGTTATGGCGGGCAAACGGAATTTATAAACGGCATGAGGGCGCTTTACGGTTTATAAATTAGCAACCTGGCCATACATGTTCTCATGCTGCTTCACTGGCCTGATATGCTTTTTCACAGCGTTTGATTAGCGCATCAATATCCTTGCGGTGGCAGGCTTTGGGTATATCTACTTGCGCATGCGTAGAAACTACCGTCAGGGTGCCTATGTCGATATTGGCCTCCTCACATATAAAGGCCATCAGGCGTGAGAGGCCGATTAAATTGCCGAGCAGACGCTGTATGTAATAGTGGTTTCTATATATAGCAGTCAGCATTAGCCGATTCTGGTTGTCGAGTTTGAAACTGAGAAAGCTCAGGCACTGTCCACCCATGACGCGCCGATCGTTTTCCGGGTTAAATATCGGTATATCCAGTGAGGGGTCGGAGAGAACCATTTCGTAAATATTGCGGTAAGTATGGCCATCGCTATGAACGTTGCGTTTTAACTTTGCTATCAAATCGGATAACGGGTTAATTGTTTTTCCGGCGCTTGTCTTTCGGCGAATCATCCGTTCAAAGTATCTTCCCCAGTCACTGGCATTCCTTTTGGTTCTTGGGAATACCTCGTCAAGGTATTTCTTGTATAAATCAGGCATGCCGTACCGTCTGTATAAAGCTTCCGGGAAAATAGTATTGGCTACGGCCTGAACCGGCATTACGCCTTCACCTTGTCGCAATAACGTGTCAACTTTCTCGATTATCTGTTCATCCGCAGTCGTCTGCTCAAGTGGATTTTCAATATCAATAATCACATTGTGTGCTTCATGGTGTGAACAGGCATTCACTGCCTTTGTTGCTTCCAGCCATGCGGATGCACATGTTTTATGCGGCTTTATTGGCAGGTACATCGGATAAGTCCTTTCTTAGTTCGGCAATGCGGAGAAGTTTCGGGGTAAGATATTCTTCGCTGATCCAGGCATAACCGCCATCACCCCATGAAGGCCCCCAGCTATTGCGTATGAGAATGAATTTCTTTGCAGAGTCTTTCCCATGCGCTACGGCTATTACAGCATGACGTATAGCCGGACTGTGCGGCTCATTAACGTCTATAATGCCAGGTGAGGTTGGATTGTAGAAGGAAGGTGACAAGCACATCGCAATAATTACGGGACTTCCGGAATCAAGGAGCCTGATAATTTCATTAACGGATGGGGGTACAAGGCCACCATCGCGCTTGAATATGGGATCGACAGGGCCGGGCGGTTTCCACTTCGAAATATCAGCGGGCAATTTACGCAAGTAGCCCCATTTATCTTCGTGTGGTTGGCCATCTTCCCGAACGGCCTCCAGCATGGCCGTTAATGTCGTACCGCTTCCGGGGCTTTTGCCGCTGCGCTTAATAGCATGGTAAAAAGCGTATTCACATGATAACGGCAGCCAGTCCGGACGAAGTGCGGCATGTGCGTCACTCACAGCAAATGCAACACAGGTTGGACGTTGCCCCTGGTCGCGTGCAGGTCCGAGCATATGGCGCAGGTCGCACTCAATTGATACTCCCATCAGGCGGCCTCCAGGAGCCGCCGCCGTTCTGCTTGCGACCAGCCTTCTTGTTCTGGACCATTCAGGTCATATCGTATGTGTAATGTTGCCAATGGAATGGCATCAGCTTGCCAAGGACGTTTTTCGGACAGGGATAACTCACCGCTCTGCCGATCTTCGGACTGCGTAGTAATTGAGCGGGTTACATGGCTACCAATAATTTCATCTTCCGTTGCTTCTCGTTCGTCCTGAACGACTGCGAAACCATCTGCATTAAGTTGGTCGAAATCCCATAGATATCCAGCACTGCTATGTTCATCAAGCCGAAGGACAAATAGATCGGAGCGGCTTCCCTCGATGACAGCTCCTTCATCCCGCTCAGTCAGAATCCATACGTCACGCCACCAGTCAGGCGGGGAGTATGATTGAAGTATTGATGACTTGATATCTTTGGGCTTTGCGCGCAACAGGTGATTAAGAGTGTTTCTTTTAATGACTGATATGCCCGGACGGGCCAGCGAACGGCATGTCGCTTCATAGCTTGCCCCGACGCGGAGAGAGAGCTGGTAGACAATCAAAGGGTTAGACATCATCTCTGCTGTCCATCCCTGCCGTTCAAAATGAGCAGCAAATAACCAGGGAGGGAGCATGAATTCGGTTGCGAACGCATCTGCTTCCATTTCCTGTTGTGCATATAATTGTTGTGTATTGAACGGGGAGCGTCTGAGAATTGCGTCTTCATCATCCAGGCTGGGCTGGTGGCCAAACTGGAAATGCCCCAGTTCGTGTGCCCCCGTAAAACGTTGAACGCTAAGAGGCCGTTTCGTTGTAACGAGAACACCTGGCATCGGATCGTCCATAAATACACCAAGCAATCCGTCAAGGGGCTTGAAAAGCAGCGGCACACCGGATTGGACCAAGGTGTCAAACACATCAATTCTTCCCCCTTGGTCCTCAATTCTTTCGCGCATGGAAAACTGCCGATGTAATCGGCTGGCCTCTTTTTTGCCTTCCAGAATTGCTTTTCTTACATCAGCCATCAGATGATGTATCCCCCTTGGCCCTTGCTCTCAGATAGTCAGCAAAACGTGCAAGCTCTTCTCTATCGTTTTCCGATAGGCCCGCAGCGGCTCTTGCAAGATGGGCAATATCTTCGGCCATGCCAACTTCCGGTTCATCGTCCGTGAAATGAGAGACAGGTTGTTTGTATAGAGCAGCAAGTCTTTTTAATTCCAATGCATCTATGCGCCTTTGGCCACTTTCGATATGTGATAGGGCAGTGCGCGGTATCTTCAAATATTTTGCGACTTCCTCCTGTAGTAAACCCAAATATTCCCGAGCTTCACGAAGCCGCGCGCCCAACTGCTGTCTGTATTGAGTGTCATCCTTCATGACTGAGGGGGTAGTATCATCTTTTTTTGCCATCAGCTCTTACCTCCACGATGTTTCTCCCATCTGCGTTTCAGTTTGGGCATCAGGTTGTTCACTACATCATCGATGCTGACATAACCTCCTGGTTTGACTACATCCTCCAAGAGGTCGAACCCTACTTTTTCTTCCAACTCAACGAGCATTCCAACGACGACGAGTGAATCAATACTTGGCTCAGGTCCAATAGTCTTCGGTGACCCCGCAGGTTCTGATTTCCCCCCGTGGAGTTTTGCTTGCATTTCTCCCTCCTGGGCAAGGAAATCCCTTATGCAGGCTTCAAGTCCCTTCGCAGGGAAGGAGGCTGGTATTACTGGCTTCAATGTCTTCGTCGTCATTTCGCCACCCATTTGTTCGTTTTAAGAACATAATAGGCCTAAAATGTACGATATTCAAACATTGTATTTTGCCTTTACATGCGAATATGAGAAATATATTACTAATACAGTTAGTTATGTTGTTCATAATGGGCGGGGGGGTAAGGACATGTATCTAGTACGGCTAGGTTACGATTCAGCGGTGAAGCGAATTCGGAAGCTGATGAAAAACGATCATCATCACGAGGCGCTGGTTACCAGTATGTTTACCGTTGAAAAAACCCTTCGCCGGACACTCAGGCAGATAGTGGTGTCAGCCGGGTTTGCATCCAAGTATGCGGACAAGATTGTGGGTAATCTCAGGGGGCTCGATGCGCTGAAAAAGGCATGGGAACTCTATGAACCAAACCATGTGCAGCTATCCGTAATCATCCCCCAGGCCGACTGGCAAACCTTCAAAACAGCGGCTGAAATGAGAAACAAGATGGTCCATGGTGAGCGTGTCTATGAACTGGAAACCTGTCATAAGGAAGCAGAAAAGGTATTGGCTGCGCTCGACAGGCTCAAAAGCGATTTTGATACAAGATACGGCTACAGCGGCTGGACAAAGCATAAAGCAAGGGTAAAAAGCAGATTACACGCGGACCCCAAGGTGAATATCCAGGAGAATTAGTGCGCGTCAGGCGGAACCGGACCGGGTTGTCGTAAACCAAGCCCCGTCAGTGCCGGGTCTCGGCCATGCGACGGCATCCATCCCTCGCGCGAATAAGGCGCAGGCTGCCCCGGCTGGAGCGGCCCTCGCTGTACGTGGGCTTCCCTGTACGGGTACGGGTGCATTGGACGTTCAAATTATCAGCTTCCGGCGTCCGTCTGTACGTAAGACATTTCTCGATTCAATGAACGGCCAGGCGTTTCATTACAAGTACAGCATTCAGGATTCAGGTGGCGTGCACAGTCCTGCCGTTCCGGAGATAATCCGCAGGCTTAATCGCATGCCGAAGAGTGCTATTAAAGTGGTGTTTCCGATTGAGGCGTTGAAGGCGAGAATTCAGGCAACTGCCAAGTAGGTCGCGCACAAATTGCTAGATGTCATAAACAATTCTTATCGCAAATTCCCGGTACACTTGCGGTACACCGCCCAGTTTCCCCTATCTGGGCCACCCTGTACTAACCTGCTGAATCAACATAAGAATCCCCAACTGTACCGAAGACCCCCTGTTTCAGCATAATCAGTAAGTTATTGATT
>Ga0055481_10000765_pt1 | contig 10975 bp, 4 predicted proteins | sample Muzzi_PWC_D2_FD_57936 | JGI IMG/M metagenome (GOLD analysis project Ga0055481, IMG submission 57936) | Wetland microbial communities from San Francisco Bay, California, USA, that impact long-term carbon sequestration - Muzzi_PWC_D2 | ecosystem: Environmental > Aquatic > Marine > Wetlands ... | reverse complement strand
CCCAATTTTGGATTTTAATTTCCAGGCCTCAGACTCTACAAACAATGCTAATCACCAATTTGTATGTTGTTCGAAATGACTGCTGCATATGGTTGGAATAATACCTGTTGGGGTTTAAAATTGGCAAAACCAAGGGAAAATTTTTAGCTCTTCAGCTATTCGATATTTAGGGGAGGGTCTTTGTCCGAAATGGGGAATTCAGCGATGACTTTGCCATCTTCAAATTGGAAGGCGACCCACAGCCGGTATTGACCCACTGGCATATCGGGGGGTAAAGTCAATACCCCGTGCCACTCAATAATTTCTCCCTCATGCCACTCACCTTTTGCCTCCGTTAATTGCCATTGCCCCCATCTTGAATTTTCAGTGGCCGTTGTTGGTACCAAGGCCACCCCAAATTTTGTCTCTGGCGGCAAAGGGCCAAGTACTCGAAAGAAAAGGGTAACAGCCAGGTCATTCTGTAAGAGAGACTCGGATACGGTACGGGCCATCTTGGTTTCTGCCAGCCTAGTCCCTTCGATTTTGTAGGCCAGTAATTGGGCTATACCCTCAACTTTTGGAGCGCCACTAGCACTTTGAGCGGCAGGGGCTTTATAAACCTCAACCCAGTGCAGCTTAGGTGTATGCTGTTCGGTATTGGGTAATTCAGCCATATATTCTGCGGATTCAGGCCCAACCACAAATACCGGTTTACCAGCCCGAAAATAATCAACCAGCCCCGCATATGGCTTTTGGCGCTGGATTTGATTGATGTAAAAGACAACGTAGTCGGCAGCTAATTGGCTCCGACCATCATCAGAAAAGCTAGCCTGTTGGGCTACGGAATAAGGGTGAAAGATGTCGCCGTACCAGCTTGATACGGTTAAGGTTTCCGCTTCGGGCAGGCTATTCAAATAATGAGCGGCTTGCTCTAAGCCTTCACCCCAGCCCACAGGCATTATGGCTACCGCCTTTGAACTTCCCCCTAGCAAAGAGTTGTAGCTAGTAAGCAGGTATGGATAATTTGTCATTGTGATAATCCCCTGGATAGTTACTGCCAGGGTCAATACAATTGCACCGCCGGTTTGAGTTGACAAAGGCCACCGGGTATGAGATAGCTTTTGCCAAATACCCCACAGGCCAATGGCAACAAGTACATCAAGCGGTGGAAAGACGGCCATCACATACCGATCCAGTTTTTTAGGGCTTAGGTTTGCCAAAAGTATTATGAAGAGGACATAAGCGACCAAACTCCAACTGATCCAGCGAATGTTGCTTGTTTTTCCGCTTCGGTCAATTACTAGCCAGAATAATGTCAGAGCCAGGGTAATTGTGGTCACTGGTGTCAAACGGAAAGCAATGGCAACCGGGTAAAATAACCAGCCGGGGTTGTCGCTGATTTGCTGCATAAAAAAGGTGCTATGCCCAACATCAACCTCACCGAATTCAAAAGAGTCGTGATACAGTTGTTGCATCGTGCCAAAAGGAGCCACCCACATTGCGGGCCACAAGAGAAAAAAGACCCCCACTGCTGTTAGCCCCCACACAATCAGAGCCTTGAACCAGAAACTAATTGATCGTCGCTGCCAGTAACCTGCCAGGGCTAAGACTCCAACCCACGGCCCGATGATTGGCGCTGGTAACTTGGTGAGGAAAGCCAGTCCAGCCAGCCCGCCAGATAAGACTGCCATCCGTAGCCCGCTTCCTTGCCACAGCCAGAGAAAGGCCAATACTGATAACAACATGAATCCTGCTGCAGTTGTGTCTCCATTGACAATGCGTGAGTGGGCTACAAAGAAAGGGTCGAAGGCTATAAAGGCCGCTCCGAATAGGGCTATGGTATTACCCAGTAAGCGGCGGCCTAGTAGGTAGATTCCTGGAATAGTTAACGAGGTAATAAATACAGCCGAGAGTCTCATTGGCCCAACGAGACTCTGGAAATCGGCCAGTTGGGTTTCGAGAAACGACGATAAATCTGCCCCATTACCCAATACAAGCCAGCGCAGCCAGAGAATAATAACTTCACCCCAGGTTATTGTGATTCCAGGGAAAAAATGCCAGTAGGTTTGGGCCAACTGGCCTTGAGATAGACCAGTTAGAAATTGGGCGGCTCCTTCTACCCACTTGACCTCATCAATCGTTGAGAAGGTCCCCAAGTAGGGGAGTCGAATCAATATGGCTAAGACAAACAAGGTACTACTATGAAAAATTGGGGATTGGATTATCCGAGTTAATTGGCGGCGTCGTGTGAAATCGATAGTCATTATGTTCACTTGCAGTACTCAAACTATAGGCCCATAACTTTATATTTAAGAATGGCTTTTACCGGCAAAATTGGAGTGGGCATCAGATGTTAAAAGCTTAATGAGAGGTGCTATTCATCTCCCAACTGAAAATTCTTCAGTATAATTGCGTTTTCGCCACTCGTATCACCGACCACAGGCAGCCGCTCTAGTGTATCTAACCGATACATTCCCACTGCCACTTGATATTCACCTGATGGTAGGTCGGCTGGTAGGTCAAGCTTGACCACATCTTTAATCACTGCTCCAACTCTCCATTGAGTAGTGGGTACTGCGCCATCGTAAGGTTGGTGGTCTGCCCCAACCCGGCTTGCATTATTGGAATCTCGTAAATGCACAAAAATGGTGTAATCCACGTCCGAGGGGGCTAACGACTCCCAGTAGAATACGAGCGTTAAAGTGTCACCGGGCTCCAGATTTTGCCTTTCAACACTATATCCTAGAAAACGGATTGCATTTCCAAGTTCAACCGACATGGGATAGCTTGGCGATGGGGTAGTATTTGCTTTGGCAACGTATAGCTCATGGTCATCAAAACGAAAGCGGCCTAAATAGTTTGCTCCAACCCATTTCTTAAAATCCGGTGTAAATCTGGCAATCCGACTGGAAGTAGCCACAATCTGACAATCATATTGAGTACTAATTTTAATTAATAAATCACGGGTTACGTAACCGGAGATAAAACGATTGCTCGAAATTTCGGCCAGTTGTGGTGGCACCAGGCGACCGCTCCAATAAGCCAGGTTTGTATTGTCTGTAATTAGGCAATCCTGGGGTAGGGTAACTTTGTCAATAAAATTAGCGGCAATCTGATTATCCTGGGAGGGGCCGGTGTGTATTGGTCCTGTTTGCCAACCTTCGACAAAAATCGGCACGATGTGAAGTAGATAAACAGCCAGCAATGATAGGCCAAGAATGGTGACGCCTTTGGACCATTTGGACAGTTTTTTGAAATGAATAATCCCTAGCCAGGTTTGCGAAACTGCTATACCGGCCCACATTGCCAGTAAAGGCAGAAAGACCAGAAAATGTTTGCTGCGGACCGGTCGATGGTATAGCATAGTTGCAGCCGCCAGAATGAACCACAATAAAAAAATGCCCCGGTCTTTTGTTTTATAAGCAAATGTTACAAATAATCCCAAAAAAGCCAGCGAAATTAGCCAAGTGTGCTCTGCCACAAAGGGCCTCAGCCGGTTCATAGCAAATGCCCAATAGTTTTCATCATTTAGGAAAGCGGCTCTGGCTGCTACATGTTGCCAAAACCCTTGGTGGAGGAAAGAGGCAAAGTCGAAGAAGATAAAAATCAGGACGAACGGCAATATCGCGGCACTCCCCCATAGAAGTACGTCGATTATAAATGTCCGCCAATGAGCGCGCCACTGCTTGAGAAACTCACGGGGTAAGTCGAGCCTAAAAAAGCGTAAGAAAATAATAAAACCAATAACCACAGGGATGAAAGGGGACTGTAATTTGGTCAGAAAACTGAAAGCCAGGGTGACTGCCGACAAAATCAACAGCCAACGGCGGCCTGTATCTCGGTAGATTAGGGCAAACAAAACGGCAAACAACGACCAGCTAATAGAAGGTTGTTCACTTAAAATTCTGGCCGAACCGAGGGCAACAGCCAGCAGAGCGGCTGTTGCAATACCGGCTATGTTGCCTTTTATTCTACGAATGATAATGGCCGAAGCCACCACAGATAGAAAGGCGTAACCAAAACTAATCCAATACAAGCCTGTAAGCGTAGGCCACAATCTCCAACTCCAGACCAGAAACATGGGGAAGAGCGGTGGATAGGTTATATAGACTTCGGAATAGGGGGTATAACCGGCCTCAATCAGGCGTAGCCACATTAAATGAGTGGCTTCATCACTTGATAAGGAAAACGGATCCGAGAAGGTCCAATGCAACCACATTGCCAGTAACAAAACCACTCCCAAACCCAACCAGAAAGGAATCGAGAGGCGATGAACAATTTGTTTGGGACGTGGCAATACCTTCAGAACGCTTGCTAAATTACTCATTGTCCTCACCCTGTTCCAGCGGGAGTGATAAATCTATCTCATGATTATTTAGAGGGAGCAGAATACTATTGTCTGTTGTTTGAGGTTCGGATATTTGAAATCTTGTCCCTGTGGCAGCATCGTACAATCCAATTTGAAGCATGTAATCAGCCCAATTATCGCTTTTTAGTATTGGGAGGGGGGTAACATCTTGAGCTAATACGTTGGGGAGCCACATTGATGGCGGGAACTTCCCATCCAGAATGCGGTGGTCAACTTGAGCAATTGCATTTCCCGCTGCATCGAGAATATGAATGAAGATGGTTGGTTCTATATTTGAAGGTTGGGATGGCAACCAGTAAAAATGGAGTAGAGCCTGGTTTGTGACCTGGTCGAATGAAATAGAATATCTCATCAATGTGAGATTATTCTCGTTCCACACAGCTTGTGGTGAATCAGTGGTTGTTTTTTGATTGAGAACAGCCCTATCAAAGCGAAGTGGGTAGCAATTGTCTTCATCTTCCCCGCAAGCGTCGTTATTAACCCAATCGAAGCTATAGAGACCGGCTGGAACAGATATGGTTAAAGTGTCTAGCTGCTGTTGAGCTTCGGTTACTAGTAGGCGCTGTGTTGGCAGGTCATTGGCTTCCAAAGTCAAAACGGTAGGGCCAGTCATTAATGTTACCTGTAGAGACCAGTTGATTTGAGTAGGGTTAGGTGCATATAGATATACGTGTCGAGGTGAATTGGGTTCGGGAAAAAGACCATCAAGGGTCCAATTAGATGCTCTGGGCAAAGCCACTGGATTTTGTAGCCGTTCGCCGGGTGGAACACTATAAACAGTTATAAGATTATCTTCATAAACGGGTTCCCCTAAAAGAGTAGCGACAAAATCAACTTGAGCATCATCAATTGCCCTATCTACCAAATCTTTGTGAACAATGACAGTGGTAAAGTTGAAAGAACGTAAAGTAGCCAATCGCTCTTCCGCCGGAACTTCTTGAAAGGCGGGAACATCCACAGCGGGTCTGAAGAGTAAGTCGGTAAATTGTCGTTTTCTCTCCATGCTTCTAAATCTTCGATGGATGTATCCGGCCACAATGGGTCGGCGATGATAAGTCTGGAGAAAGATGGCATTGTTGATTTCCTCATCATTTCTTAGAGGTAAGTCTAGTATCCCTCCAGCAGGAACGCTCTTTTCAGCTTGTAACCGGAGATAATAAGGGCTGACCTCGGGCGTTGCCTGGGTGAAAGGAAAAACGACTAACGACTCCAGAATAAAAATAGCCAGCAACCCGATGACCAGGCTACTAGAAATGAATTGCTTTTTGAAATAGGTAGTTAACCACAGCACACCATATGCGCTTAGTACACCTATTCCTATCATAAGCGTTTGATTTAACCTGCCCGTGGTTCGTCCCCAAGAGAGTAATGGTAAGTTGGCTAAGAGGGCATAAGGCATGAGGACATACCCGTTACCGTCGTTGACAGTATAAGTGACTAATTTGCCGCCAACCCATAAAACGGGACCAAGCGCCAATACGCCGCTTATCAGGGTCAACCATATCCAAGGACGGGCTTCCAGTCGTCGATATTTTATTATTCCCAAAATCGCTAATAACAATCCGGCCAGACTCAAATAGGCCACCTGCTCATCGAGATTGATTGGGGGCAAAAATTGTTGTATCAAGGGGGGGATTAACCCCAGCTTGGCAAAAACAGGATTGGTTGGGGCTGGAGTCAAGTAAGCTAACAAATCGGTGGCATTACCAACGAGACCACCGGCCTCTAAATCGCCGCTAGTTTGGTTAAGGGTGGTAAAAAATAATCCATAAAAAGGCCCCACCAACAAAAGCAAGGGAACCAAACCCCACAAACCACCCTTAACTACCTGAACCATCCATCGAGGATTATCTTTGCCAAAATTTCGCCAGCCCCAAATAAATAAAATCAGGGCTATAGGTAAAAGCCAGTAGGCCACATGCATCACATGGGTCAGCCCCATTAAACCTGCCGTTAAACCGACCCACAACCCTCGTCTTTTATCAGGCTTTTGGACAAAACGCCACATGGCCCAGGCAAAAAGCGGCCCCCAGTAGACGGTAATATGTGGCAAGTGTCCTGTAAAAGCGTGTGCCCAACGGTGGGCGCAGAAAGCAAAGATTATGCCTCCGGCAATACCGGCCAGCCGGTTATGGGTTAGTGCATAGCCTAAAAGATAAGCTGTGAAGCCGCTTAAAGTGAAAGAGAGTAATAAATGGATATTGTAAGTTGCCATTGGCCCTAGAACAAGAGTGATAGGCAAACCGGTTAATTCGAGATAGGGGGTTACAAAAAGCAAAGGGTGGTATATCCCTTCGGGCCAGTTCCATACAGTCAAATGCGAAGGCAATTGGGTTAACGTCAGCAGCGCCTCTTTAGACCACCACATCAGCCAGACATATTGCAAAACATCTTTATCCTTACCCCCAGAAGCAGCACTCTTCAGATACCAGAGGGTCGGATGAGTTAAGATGATGGCTAACAGAGCATAACTTGCCAGAATCAACCACGTTTTATGCCATTTGGTCAATTTTCGATTCAACTCAAATATTCCTTAATTGGCTTCACAAAGACTATTTTGCATCAATGTCACCAAGCAAAATACTATCGTCGGTTGTTGAACCGCCTTCCATATGCACGTTCAATCGTTGCAGAGTCTCTGCTGAGTACATGCCTGTCCAGATTTGATATTGTCCGCGAGGAACATCTGGGGGGATGGGGAAGTTGTATTCATCTTTTATCACTTCGCCACGTCCCCAAGCAGTAGTTGGCAACATCCAGTTGTGTGGAACGGCATCGTATTGGGCTATTTTGTTGCCGTGTTGGTCTAACAAATGGATGAATACCTTATAACTATCGTCCATTTGTGCCAAAGCATGCCAATATAAGGTCAGGTTCAGAGTTTCTCCGCCATGGATAGTGTCGGGATTCAGGTCGTAGCCGATAAGTTCTATTTTATCACCCAAATTGATTTGCATTTGGTGCATGGGTGAAACGTCTGTCGGGTGCAATATGTTTTGTGGGGTTATGTCATATACTCCCAGGTAAGCTCGAGGGTTCAATTGCTGGGTAGGTGGACCGACATGCTGTACCTCAAATTTGGCCTCATTGAGACCTTCGCTTAGTGAAAATGCCCGGGTAAGGTGAGTTTTGGGGGTCGCTGATGTTGATGGAAGCTGGAATGTTTCGATGGGGGTATCGTTGATGCTCATCGTAACGGTTGCATCGTTGGGCATGGTTGTAAAAGCAGTGATAGACAATCTCATCATGGCTGGTTCCGGTTCATAGATAAGCAAGGTTCCTGTCTGGAGCATTCCCTGTACAGGATATTTGTATAACTGGCCCTTGGGATACCACCCATCTCCCAAAATGATTGCTTCGTCTGTTGGTGGGGCGACATCTTTTTGTGGAACTCGAAAACCAATAAAATTTCCGTCATCATAGAAAGGAGGCCCCAAAGATTGCCTTAAGACCAACTCTGGTATCGGCTGTTCAGATTCATCGAGATACGATAGAAGATTACGATGGACAATCACATAACCAATTTTGTGCTTTGCTAGCAGGTCTGCTCCATGTTTGATGAGTTCATCATTGTTTGTTGGAATTACGGCAGAGGTATCATTCATCAAACCTGTAGGAAACATAAGTTCACGGATAAACGTAGTGGTGTCAAGAAATGCAGCTGGAGCTGGTGGTGTGCGCCCCGATTCTCCCCCAAGAATCGGGTGTTCATGGATTGTAGCATAGTACATAAGATAAAACGAAAAATTTCTGCTAATAGATTTAACCGGTATAAAGCGGTCCTCTTCTGTATATACTCTGGCGCGTGAGGGGATTTCAAGGACGGCAAGATCGTTTTTTTTCTGGGCAATGCGTTCATAAATGGGCGGCGGGATTAATGATTCGTTAGCTATGGGGTAAGGAAATTGATAGAGCGATTCAAAAAGAATAAAGATTCCCAAGACAGTGAACCCTCCGACGCGCCACATCGTGGGCCAATGTCTGGTTATCATAGCTGCTCCATAAGTGGCGAGGATAGCAACCGCTAGTTGCACAACCACCGCTAATCGAGCAGGAGCACGTAAAAGATTAACAATGGGCGCATTAATCACCAGAATGTAAGGCAGAGGAATATAGGTTTTTAGATCATCAACAGGTATTTCTATTGGCCCAGCTAGGGATAAGATGGGGCCTAATGAAAAAATGAAAGCCAACACACCGAAAATGGCCCAAAACTTGGTGACTTCATTGCGTTGTTTCCAAAGGGCCAACAACATAAGAATTGTGGCTGCATACCCAATGAACACGGTGCCTTCTGTTATTAAGTTCCCCATTTTATTGTATAAGGGGGCCACAAGCCCATGCCAGGCAGGATGCTCACTTGCAGGTATCAAGTAGGCTAACAAATCCGGGGAGCGAAACAAGATATCTCCCCTTTTTATGAATTCTTCCCCTCGCGCTTTTAAAAGATGGGGATAAATGGGGGAAACTAAAAGACCACCAACAATCAGGGATCCAGCAATTGCTACCCAATAGCTTCGTTGCCGTAACCTGGCATCTTTTGTAATCCAGTGATAGATAAGAAAAAACCCGGTAATAGGAATAATAAAATAAAATGTGTAATACACATGATCAGTTGTAACAGCCAGAATGAAACTTACTGTAGTAAATGCCGTCCTTTTTAGGGAAGGTTTCTTGAGAAGCAAAAATAGGGCGAGCGCATATAGCGGTAGCCATTGAATTGTCCATAGGCTTATATGTTCTATGGCATGAGCATAATGATACGCTGAAAAGGAGAATATTAACCCGCCAATGAAGGCAGCCCACCGATTATGGGTAAAATAATACCCCAATAGATAAGTAGTAAAGCCAGTAGTGGGAAAGGAAAACAGCCAAAGAAATGAATATGTGCGTGTTAGACCGAGGAGTGGTTGTAAGGAAAGTGAGGCTAATTCATTAAGAGGCGATGTTAGAAGTAATACTCCCCCCATTGGGTAAAAGATAGCTTTGGTGAAAGTGGGTGATACACCCAGAGTAAGTATAGCATGTTTGATCCACCACAAGTGCCACAGAAAATATGTGCTATCGTATCCTCCTCCAGGGATGGTATAACGATATATCAACCCTGTAATTGCGGGATAGGTCACTATTATCGTTACGAGGGTATACGCGCCGTATATGCTTAAATTCAATTTCCTAACGGATACATCTTTATTACTCATGTATATTAGGTTCTAGGATAATCTGGCCTAAATATAGCTCGGTTTGACCTGAGTCATTGTTTACAGGTAGACACGCTTCGGTTTCCGATAAACATAAAGAGATATACAAATCATAGGTTCCCGCAGGCAAATTGCCTGGTAACTCCAACTGAAATGTATCTCTAACTTGCTCGTCAATATGCCATTTAGCCGGATCAAATTGTCCTTCAAAGGGAATATGTGTAACTTGATGGATGACTTGGCCGATAGCATTGTGGAGCGTTATTTTCTCAATCAGTTTGTCTTGAATAGGTGATTTCAATTGCCAATATAGAGAAATAAACTCAGCCTCTCCCAGATGCCATGGTTGTTCACTCATGCGAATACCATACAACTGAACAAGCCCCCCTAAATCGCCACCGGGTATAGGAGCATAATTGTTATCGGCCCCTTTCTTGGCAAAATAAACAAAGGTTTCGCTTTGGGCATATAAACCCAGATAATTATCAGCTAACCATTCTGACAAGCCTGGGATTGACTCGCCAAAGCGAGGCGTAACCACGGCAACCACATGGCAATTGTAAGTTTCGATGGCTTGGACAATATCTTGTAGCGTCAGATATCCGGTGTCAATCCTTGTTTGAGAGGTCTCGGATAGTTCAGGGGGCGGCAGGCGATTAGTGCTATCCAAGAAAACGGGGTTATCGGCAATAACACAGTCGTCGGGCATAGCAATTTTATCAATGAAGTTGATAGCATTCAGTCGTTCCTCATTCTCTTCAACATCAAGCGTGTCGCCATTATTTTTTGCAATAATCTCAGGGATGTTCCAGCTAAACATCCCCATCGTCACGATGATAACTATCAACATTGAAATAGTACGAAGCGAAATCGGTTGGCTTCTGATGCCTTTAAGAAAATAGAAGATGTGCGCGATGGCAAAACCGGCAACGATAGCCAGTATGGGCAAAAATATAATGAGATGTTTACCCCGTAAAGGTACATGAAAATACATGGAGAACCAGATAAGGATAAACCACGTGACCAACCCCCAATAGGTTTTTAGCTTTCGGACGATAACAAAGGCGAGACCATACAAAGCCAAGGCTGTAAGCTCTGGATGACTAAATATAGAATTGATGATGTCTTTATTGTTTGAGTCAAAAGGGTTAATAGCGGCATCTCTGGAAGCCAGCCGCATCCCCACCACCTGATCGTATAGGGCGGAAAAATTAAAGGCCAAAAATGGGAGCAGGAAGACAATCAAAAAACTGCCCGCTAATATCGTTAAATCTCGAATCAATACGCGTTTTGAGGCTTGTAGGTCCATTAAGAGCGTTGTCCAATGTGTCACTCGTCGAGTGATGACCAGAAATCCAATAAATGGAATCGCATAAAAGGGTAAGATTTTTAGCGAAAGGCCAAAAGCCAAAACTCCCCCTGTGAG
>Ga0055481_10000763_pt1 | contig 10992 bp, 9 predicted proteins | sample Muzzi_PWC_D2_FD_57936 | JGI IMG/M metagenome (GOLD analysis project Ga0055481, IMG submission 57936) | Wetland microbial communities from San Francisco Bay, California, USA, that impact long-term carbon sequestration - Muzzi_PWC_D2 | ecosystem: Environmental > Aquatic > Marine > Wetlands ... | reverse complement strand
ACATTATCTATAAATGAATATTGGCGCGTTGCTGAAATAATCCCGATAGGGAGGGCCAGGGTCAAAGCAATCAAAAGTGCGGTGAGTTGAAGCTCCACGGTTGCTGGTAACCGGCCCCAAATTAAGGAAAGCGCCGGTTCGCCATAGCCGTAGGCAAAACCAAAGTCGCCTTGCACGGCGCTGGTTAGCCAGCGAATGTATTGGATGTGGATTGGTTGGTCTAAGCCTAGCCGCTGCATCACCCGCTCTTGTACTTCCGGCGGCATCTCTCTATCTTGGGGCAAATAAAAAAGGGTAGGATCACCTGGGGCCAGCCGGATCAAAACAAATATGAACAAACTGAGTCCCAATAGAAGGGGTACCATGATTAATATTCGCCGGATAATGTACGCCTGAAGGGTCATAAGCCAAATCCTTTGTCTTACCTTTTAACATTGCTAGAGCAACGGTTCTCTTTATTGCTCTAGCAATGTTGATTTTAAATACCTTGGGGTTTCCACGATGTTACTTTACCACTGATAGTGACATACTAGAGTACGCCACTATCAGATAGCATTAATCACGGAAACTCCAAAGGGAACCCGTATTAATTACTCCTTTAGCCGCCACTGGTGGATGCTGCCATAGTTATAGAGCACAGATGGAACGACGTTTTCAAATTGCGACCCGGCTACCAACAAGTTAGGACGCCAGAAAGCAGGGAAGCCGGGTAGATCGGCCATAATAGCTGTGGTGGCCTCATTATAGGCGGTTCTTCGTTCTTCCAAGTCGGTTGTTCCTGAGGCCAGCGTCAATAACTCATCAACCTGGGGATTGCTATAGTGGCTCCAGTTATTAGGGCCATCCGAAGAGTAGACTGGAAAAATAATGTTCGGGTCGGGTACACCGGCATCCTGATTGTGGAAACGCATTTCATAGTTGCCGTCCATGACCCCGCCGATGAATGTCCCCCACTCTGCTTTGTTTAGCTCAACCTTAATGCCTACCTTGGCCAACTCAGCTTGAGCGAATTCAACAAAGAGTTCGCGGAAAAAGTTCCCTTGGTTAGTTGAAAGTTGGATCGTAAAGCCGTCGGGATACCCAGCTTCAGCTAATAAAGCCTTAGCCTTTTCAGGATCATATTCTGGCACTTGGGTGCTGGCATCATATGCCCAACTCGCATTAGAGAACAGACTATTGGCCGGATCGGTCGTACCTTGCAACACCCCCTCCGTAAAGGCCTGAGTATCAATGGCATAGGCAATCGCTTGACGAACTTTGAGATCTTGTAGGATTGGATGATCCAGGTTAAACCACAAGGTTTCTGGGCCTACTGAGGGTTGTTTGTAAACCGTTAAGCTGTCCAATTCATCCAAGCGGGGCGCTTCGGTCGAAGGAATGGTGATAGACATATCGATGTCTCCCGCTTCCACTGCTGCGGCAATAGCCTGCATATCGGGGATAACCACGGTGGTGATGGTTTTAGGACAAGCCAGTTCGCCCCAATAATCCAGGTTCCACTCCATCACAAAGCGGCTGCCCTTATCCCACTCTTTGAACTTATAACGACCGGTGCCGATGGGGGCCTGACTGTAGGGCATATCTTCCGTAATTTCTTGTCCTTCAAGAAGATGTTTGGGGATGAACTTGAGGTCGTTGATCGCCACGGCCAAAAAGGCGGGGTTGATGCTGTTTAGTTTGAATTGCACGGTCTTATCATCAATAATCTGGAAACCTTCCAACGAATCTGCTTCACCGGCGATGACTTTATCGGCCCCCACCAGGTCTGCAAAGCGCTGCTGGTAAATACCGGTGTAGGTGGGCTTCAAAATCTCCATCAAGGTGAACTCAATATCGTCAACGGTGAAAGGTTCACCATCGTGCCATTTTACATCAGCATCAACTAGAGTGAAAGTATAGGTTTTGCCATCGTCCGATACCTCCCACGATTGGGCCAGATGGGGGATCGGTTCCAGCGTTTCGGGGTCCAGGTCAACCAGGCTGTCGAACATCATATCGGTTCGCCAAAAACCGTCTGTATCAACCGCGAGGATGGGATTAACTATTTTGCCGTCGCCGTTGCTACCGATGGTTACATCAAAGCCACAGCCCGCCTCAACCCCGGGCATAGCCTCTTCTTGTGTAGCCTCTGTAGGAGCCTCTGCAGGCTGTTCGGTTGCTTCGACAACTTGCTCGGTAGGTTCTGCTTCGGCAGCTTTCTCCTCAACTACAGCCGCCGACTCTGATTCTTGGGGGGTAGGGGCTGCCGCACCGCAACTTGCCACAAACAAGGCCAAGACTATGAGTAGGCCAATAGTATATATGCGTTTCATCGTTACAAATCTCCTCTTTTAAGTACTAATTAATTAATATTTGTAAATTTAACTGACATTTGATTAAAATTGATTGACGATCACTTCACCTCCTTTCAAAACAAGCTTGATGGCACGTAAAGCCGATACGTCTTGAAGGGGATTTTGTTCCATCGCAATCAGGTCGGCCAACTTACCGTCCTCAATTGTGCCTAGAGTATCAGCCACCTCGCACATTTCAGCCGGGCGGCGGGTGGAGGCCACCAACGCCTGAACCGGTGACATCCCGGCTTTGACTACCCACTCAATCTCTGGGATAGCTGTGTCGGCAATGGGGTTGAGATCGGCCCCATTGACAATTTTAACCCCGGCTTTGAGTGCGTTCTGTAGGGCACGTCGGTGCAGCTCTGCTCCTTCCAACGCCCGTTGAATAGAGTATTCCGGCCAGTTCCAGTATCGCATGTAAGCTTCGTCTTCTGTAACGGAAAGCGTGGGACAATAGTAAACGCCACGTTCAGCCATTAATTCACAGGCCTCTTCATTAAGTTCATAGCCGTGTTCAATGCAATCCAAACCGGCCTCTACCCCGCGTATAGCTGCTTCTGAACAACCGGTATGAGCGCACACCTTTAAGCCTTTGTTGTGGGCTACGTCACACGCTGCTTTCATCTCATCGTACGACATTTGCACTTCGTACATACTTTCGCGCATACCGGCAATGCCACCGGTAATCATCAATTTTATCCAATCGGTTCCCATCTTGATGCAGTAACGGGCTGCCTTGCGAATCTCGTCTGGCCCATCGGCCTCTATTGTTGTTTCAAGGTAACGGGCTTCCACACGTCTATTAGACCCATGACCCCCGGTCATCCGTATACCCGGTCCGGCGCAAAACATTCGTGGTCCAAGTAGCTTTTTATCCTCATACCCTTTGTACCACAGACCCCCTGGTGTAAGGTTGGCATAAGTATCTTTCAAGGCCACGTCGATAAAATTGGCCTCACCCACTGCTCGCAGCGCGGTGACACCTACACGTAGGGCCGCGCCGGTATTGCGAACCGCCCTAAGGGTACGTTCAGCCGCGGTTTCAAAGTACGAAATACGATTTGGGTCGGGAATCATCCCCGCCGGATGACAATGAGCATCCCACAAACCAGGCATCAAATATGCCCCATTCAAATCGACAACTGTATCCTCTGCGGCTGGTTGTGCAGAACCGCTTTGATCAATTTGAGCGATTTTGTCACCTTCAACAATAACCGTAGCCTTGAAAGGCTGCAAATCATCACCGACACAATCGATCACCTGACAATTAGTTAGATAAAACTTCACTGTTTGCTTCCTCCTATAATATGTTATAACCACTTAATTTTTTTATCGTTAGGCCGATGCTCCACCATCTACCCGAAGAACAATCCCGGTGACAAAATCGGAGGCTGGTCCGGCCAGAAAGATAACTGCCCCCACCAAATCTTGAGGCTGACCGATCCGGCCCATAGGAGACGACTCGATGTAGCGTTCGCGTCGCCCTGGTTCGGCCAGGAAAGGCTCTAGCATGGGGGTTTCCATTACGCCCGGTGCAATGGCGTTCACATAAATACTGCGGCCTGCCAAGGCTCTGGCTGCCGATTGGGTAAAAAGCTCAACACCCGCCTTTGAGGCGCTATAATGGGCGCTGTACGGGATACCCCGGCTTGCGCCAACCGAGCTGATGTTGATGATTTTGCCCTTGATTCCTAACCTGACCATCTCACGAGCTACAGCTTGGGTACAGAGAAAAACCCCCTTTAAATTGATATTCAACACTCGCTCCCACTCTTCTTCCGGCAACTCTAGCAGATCATAGCGAGAGGTTACACCGGCGTTGTTAACAAGAATGTCAATGCGTCCAAATTCATTCACAGCCTGCTGTACCAAGTCTTCCACCTGACTCTTTTTGGAAATATCGACTTGTACAGCCAATGCTTGCCTACCCAGCATTTCGATTTCTTGGCAAGTTTTCTTGGCTAATGCAAGGTCAATATCGGCTACAATCAAATTTGCTCCCGCCTCGGCCAGGCCCAAGGCTATGGCCTTGCCGTTACCCATTGCAGCTCCGGTGACAATGGCAGCTTTATCTTCTAACAATTTATGCTCCTTGTATAAATAACGACTGGAGTGCCGAATTTATTCTCCGGTTTGGCGCTTTAGCAGACTAAGGTCTGCACTCCAATCATAACCTTCTTTTTCAAACTACCTTCCTCCAGAAGCGAACTGATGCCGATTAAACAATCACCATCTCCAAGGTGTATGGCGTGATTGACTCGGCCCCGTCTTCTGTTACCAAGATATCGTCTTCGATATGAATGGGTAGGTCTTTATAGCCGTCTTTAATAAAGCAGCCCGGATCAACTGTAAAGATCATACCTGGCTCAAGCAGCGTTGTGTTACCCGCCTCAACTAAAGGGGCTTCGTGCACCGGCCCCAAGCCAACACCATGTCCTACTTTCCATACCTGCTCATAACCGTGCTTTGCGATGTGTCCAGCACAGGTACGGTGGACTTCTTCAGCCGGAATACCGGGTTTGATGACTTCCATTGTGGCCTCATACGCCTCCAACGTCACCCGATACATACGCTCTATTTCGGGGCTGGGCTGGCCGATGAAGACCATTCGCGCTGTATCGGAGTTGTACCCATTGTGATTTCCGGCCAAATCCACATCAACCGGATCACCGACCTGAAATTTGCGGTTTGACCAATCTCGAAAATGACCGCCAGTACCCATCGTTCGAGAGCCTGCTGCTAACATTGCCTGAGCAATTTCCAGAGCAACTTCATACTCTGGGCGGCCAGCCCGAATCGACTCGCGAGCTTGGGCATATCCAGCCGCACAGTACTCATTTGCCCGGCGTAAATCTTCGATTTCTTGAGCATCTTTAACCATTCGCAACCGGTTGAGAACGTGGCTACCACTTCGTACTTGCGTATCAGGTGCGGCAGCCAGAATAAGCTCGCTATCTCCAAACCACATATTATCCTGAACGCCGAGTTGCCCTCCGACAATATGTAATTCTCGCAAAATGTCACCCAGCATGCCGGTGGGGTCTTCGCCATCCATATGGGTTCGCACATCTTTAACCCACGAACCCCCTTTGGCCTGATATATTGAATAATGCATGTCGCTCATGATTAATACTGGATTGCCCTCAACTGGCAGGATAAAGGCTGATAGCCACACCGGCCAACCGCCTTGATAAGCCGTATAGCCGGTGAAGTACAGCATCTCCGGGCCAGCCACCACGTATAGCCCATTAAGGTCATGTTTTTTCATCAATTCTTGGGCACGTTGGACGCGACCAGCATAATCATACAAAGGTTTTGACATAGGTATATTCCTTTTCGCTCATTCTAGTTAGATCAGCCTCGAATGTCAGTGGTTGCTGTGGGGTCAATCCCCAATGTTCTTTCTTTAAGCTGTACTCGATAGATTTGCTCAGCAGCCTCTCGGCTGATGTATCCATCATACAAATCCTCTTGTACCTGCTCAATTGGGCGCTCGTGTGGTACTCCATAACCACCACCCCCTCCGCTTGCAACCCGAAATTTAGCGCCTTTAATCAGCCGTAAGTGATTGACTTTGAGTAACTGCCTGGCCTCTGGTGTGTTGGGATTAATGATGACCTGAGGGACTGACCCATTCATACCGCCAAACAGTCCCCAAGAAGGGGTATGTGTGCGGTCGAACCATAGACTTACATCAATGCCATCAGCTAAGACCTCATAGGTCTTGACGATATTCAAACCACCCCGCTGTCGACCCGCGCCACCGCTGTCGGTACCAAGTCCATATTCATGGACTAACAAAGGGGTCTTATTTTCCATACTCTCAACCGGGAAGTTGCGAAAGTCTCCTGCTGCTGAATGGATAACTGCGCTCTCACCGTCTCTATAGGCGTTAGCGCCCCAACCTCCGGCGGTAGATTCACCCCAGGCTGACCGAACATATCCATCTGATCCACGTTGGGTCATTATGACGTTCCACGGGTCGCCAGGTAAACCGGCTGCCACTCGCTCTGGTATTGCTGGGGCCAGGGCTTTGATAATCAAATCAACTAACAGCATGGTGTGTGTTCCGTATTGCAAACAGGCCACCGGCTCCTGGGCCGCGAAAATAGAGCCTGGCTCGACATCAACACTTAGGGAGCGAAAACTGCCGCCGGTTACGCCAATATCAGGGCGAATAAGAAATTTGTAGGCCAGTCGCACAGCAGAAATTGTTTGAATGAGGCCGCAGTTTGTGCATGCCATCCGCTGGGGACTGGAGCCGTGAGTATCAACCCACATTTCTGAGCCTTGCACCTTTACCTTGACCCGAACCGGCACCAACTCATCGCTTTGAAAATCGTTATCCTGAAACCCTTCGGCCTGATAAACCCCGTTGGGAATCTCAGCGATGGCGGCTCGCTCCAAGGCCTCGGTGGTGTCGAAGACATCCTGCATGCTCCTGCGAATGGTTTCCAAACCAAAACGATCCAGTAATTCCCGGTAGCGTCGCTCACCGATGCGGCAGGCTGCAATTTGGGCATGCATGTCACCCAGAGAGGCGGCGGGGAGGCGTGTATTTCGAGCCAGGATACCGACCACGTCTTCTCGCATTTCTCCCCGGTCGGCCAGCTTGACCACGCCTAAACGCAGCCCCTCGTGATAAATTTCGGTGCTATTGATGGTATAGGCGGCATCTTTACCGCCCAAGTCGCGCCAGTGGGCACGGGTTATAGCAAAGCCGACAACTTGCTCCTCAAATACCACCGGCGAGAGAATATCCACATCATTAAGATGGGAGCCAGTTAGATAAGGGTCATTGAGAATATAGACATCTCCCTGGTGCATCCTGTCTAACCCCACATGGTCGATGACAATTTGAACGACTTCGCTCAAAGCGCCAAGGAAAAAGGGTAATCCCGGCGCTTGGGCCAAAAGCTGTGCTTGGTCATCAAAAAGGGCCACGCTACAATCTTTCATCTCGTAGATAACAGGGGAGAAGGCGCTGCGCCACAAGGTTGAGCGCATATCTTCAGCCGCCGCTAAGAAAGCGTTACGGACAATTTCGGTGGTGACGGGGTCGCTCATAGATTCGTTGGTGTCCTATACTGTAGCTGTTTGTTCCAGGTTGATCCCAACCGGCATTGTCCGACCGACTCTTGTACTGGGACGAGCCATTGTATCGGCTAGGATTTCGGCCATGCGTAAGGGAGCAATGCCCGGATCAATGACGGGAACCCCTAACTCTTCGGCCAGCGGGTCCAGCATGCCGGTCCAGAAGGTGCAACCACAGTAAATGGCTCCGGCCCCGTGTTCCTTGATGGCAATCTTGGATAATCTGGCAACCTCGTTATGCAACGACTGGCGATGGCACTCCAGAATGACGTTACGCGCCTCATCGGCGTTTTCATCCATGAGGTGCTGCAATTCATCATCGGGTGGATATTCCACATCTACGTAGCCAATCCAGGCGATGCGCCGCTCCATGCCATAAGTATGGGCCAAATCCTCGTAGAGGATATGAGCGTCATCAAATCCAGCGGGGATTAGTACAGCCACCCGCTGCCGCAGCATCGCTGCCATATAAAGCCCCGCCTCTAACGGAGCCGTTACCGGAATGTTCACGGTGCGTTTCGCCATATCAAGACCCGGATCGGCGCTACAGCCGATAATTGCCGCATCGAAACCATTGGCTTCGGCTTGCATTAACACGCGATACAGCTCACCCTGAGAGAGAGGAATATAGGGGGGATAGGTTCTGCCGGTTCGAGCAATCTTTACCTGGGCCATTAAGTCATCCCCTACAGGCAGATGAGATACCACAACCTCGGTATCGGGTCGGGCCGCTTGCACCAGGACTTGATGGAAATAATCGTTCCAAATACCGGTTTCGTCGGGATTAATATAGAGTATTTTTGCCATTTTTACCTCCGTTACTTGGTAAAATTTGAGTGGTTACTTGAGTTTCACTTTACAGCTAGCTCAACCGCAACTCTTTGGGTCTTGGATAGGCTCGTTTACTTTGGGTAATGTTCAACCTGACCAGTGATTCTGCCATCATGACCGAAGCCTGTGGCGGACTTATCACCGGTACACCGAATTGTTCCTGTAGGTAAACGAATTTCTGGGTAAACATTAAGCTCGGCCCGCGCTGAATTGAACAATCTCGGTGCCTTCCATCAAAATTCTCTGGCACACCACTTTTAACTCATCCAGATTCGCTTCGATCTGAGCGAACACATTGACCGGCTGCTTCATATCTACGGTGAGGCCCCTTGAAATGAATATGCCGTAAGCGATGTAGATTTCGTCGGGTACTGATACCACTTCATCTTTGACCAGAAATGATAGCGTCCCCGGGGGAATACCGGCCACCCGTTGATTTTCACGCTCAACCGTAAAATCTGGTGGTAGGGTTAGGATCGCCTGACCTGATACGATACTATGGAAAAACTTATATTCAAAGGGTAGATGATTCTTGATAGCTTCACAAGTCTTGGGCGCTTCATCTTCAAGAAGACGAGCGATAAAGACACTCCCTTTTTCAAACTCGATCCTGATTTGACTCATACTTGGTTCTCCTTAGTTGTCCTTGGCTTTTTGGTGGATGGGAATTGAGCTAAGATATCTTCATCTTCATCCTTCAGGGCCAATTAAAAAAATCGGCTACAACTGCTCAAATCCTAGTTCGGAATTTAATTTCCCGCCGCCACTCATCTCTTTACCGTCAAGATAAATGGTGGGTAGGGCCAGCATGATATCCATGTGATAGGGACTTAGGCCCACTGTGCCACCCCACATCGGGTCTTGATAGCCAAAACCGAAATCAATTCCCGCCAGTAAGCGCTCATCCTCAAGCATATTGCCGGAGATGCCCGCCTCTGGATTAAGCCCGATACTGAAGTGACACAGTTTGTAAATGGTCTCGTCATGGCACCCTTCGAGCCAGCTACGCATGATATCAGCCTCTCGTCCACCTTCAACAGCGGTGATGACGCCATTCTCCATTGTAAATGAATAGGGATTATGAACTATACCCTGAACACTGTCGCTGGCATCAATGACAATGGTACCGTTGATCGTTTCTTCGACAGGGGCTATAGTGACCTGTGTACCGGGGAAGAAGTCAACTTCGCCATCTTCGGAGAGAGCGCCATCACCGATTACGCTTTTGCGGGGAGCCAACTCAAAGCTGACATCTGTACCCTGAGGCGATGTTACCCGGCAGCTTTTCGTTTTATTCCATAACTGGGCCACACGTTCGGCATTACGATTCATAGCCTCGATATCGACATTGAGCAGGGCACGAGCCACATAATCCTCTATTCCCATAATATCGGTCATCAAGAGGCGGGTTCCCTTGCTGCGAGCTTCGATCATAGCCGGAGCGCGGACAATCCCTTCGCACAGCGCCAATACCAACTTGCTGGCCCGGATAGCCTCTGACAGAATGGGGCCGGGTTCGGGAGCAGTGCCGCGCACAAAACGGGGCTTAATGATTAAGTGGGCATCGGCTCCGGCTCGTAATCCGGCAGTCAGGCAGGCCTGAGCAAAAGTAGGGTCATTGGTGGGGTCGATAATGATTAGAAATGAGTCGCCCGGCTCTGGCCGAACCAACTGCTTGATGATAACTTCGGCAACCTCATCCAAAAGCAAGTCTGAAATCATATTACTCTCCTTGTGTAACCTCGGCCTGGATTTCCACAGCTCGCCAGCAGCGCACACGACGACCGGGTACAATCTCTTCCATTATCTGTGGTTCAGCAGCACAGCGATCCTGGGCAAAGGGACAGCGTCTGTATAGCTTGCAGCCTTTGTAATCTGGTGGCAAGGCCAAAATCTCACCCTGTAATTGAACATCTGCACCATACTGGCGATCCGCTGACTCCTCACCCAGCAAGGCTGCTGATAGCAGCCCCTGAGTGTAAGGGTGCATGGGCTGGTTGAAGATTTCCTCGGCTTGCCCCTCTTCGACAATTTCACCCAAGTACATGACAATCACCCGGTCAGCCATAGAACGAACGAGACGTAAATCATGGGTTACCAGAACATAGCTTAGATTATGTTCTTGCTGTAAATCCAGCAAGAGGTTGACGATTTGCCCTCGAATAGACATATCCAGGGCCGATGTCGGCTCATCAAGAAAAACGAGTTCCGGCTGCGAGGCAATGGCCCGAGCGATACCAACCCGCTGTAGCTGCCCCCCACTCATCTGTTTAGGGTAAAGATTGGCGAAACTATGGTCGAGACGAACATCCTCCAATAGCCTAATGACCTCGGCTTTGCGCTCGGTGTTGGAAAGTTCGTCGCGCAATCGGAGCGGCTCAATCAACGCTCGGCTAACCTTCATCATCGGGTTAAAGGAGCCAAGCGGGTCTTGAAAGACCATTTGGATATGCTTGCGGTAGGATTTGAACTCTGCCGCTGAAAGTTGCTGAATTTCTTGACCTTGAAACTCAATAGCCCCTGAATCTAAATCTATCAGACGCAATATACACTTACCAACCGTTGATTTACCGCAGCCACTCTCGCCCACTAGAGCCAGCGTCTCGCTCTGTTTGACATAAAACGAAACTTCATCAACGGCTCGCAGATATCCTCGTTGGAACAAACCGTGCCGTATCGTGTATGTTTTTACTAAATCCTTAACTTCAAGAACGTGATTGTTTTGCACTAG
>Ga0055481_10000761_pt1 | contig 11017 bp, 8 predicted proteins | sample Muzzi_PWC_D2_FD_57936 | JGI IMG/M metagenome (GOLD analysis project Ga0055481, IMG submission 57936) | Wetland microbial communities from San Francisco Bay, California, USA, that impact long-term carbon sequestration - Muzzi_PWC_D2 | ecosystem: Environmental > Aquatic > Marine > Wetlands ... | reverse complement strand
AGATGCATTCATCCGGCCATTGTACTGTGGAATAATCCGGCACCTCTATTCGGAACGAAATCGACGTGCAAAAGACCCTCTACGGAATTGCTGCCTTCATCGTTTTGCTGGTCATGGTCGGCCTGGCGCTGCCTCGCTATTCACGTGTCGAGGTAACAGTGCGCATCGATGCCAACCCGGCTACCGTGTTTGCGCTCGTGAATGACTTCCATCGCATCGGCCTCTGGTCATCGCTGACCGACACCGATCCGAATGCCCGCATCGTCTATTCGGGTCCGGTGCGCGGTGTCGGCGCGACGCTGACCTGGGATGGCCCGATCATCGGCACAGGTAACGAGGTGATCGTGGAAAGCCAGCCATTCCGGCATGTCTCGACATCGGTCACCGCCGCCGGCGACGGCGAGTCACGCTCGTGGTTCGATGTCGCGGGCGGGGACGGGGAGACAGCGGTTAGCTGGGGTTTGGAGACCGACTGCGGCTACAACGTGGCCGCCCGCTATGTGGCACTCATGCTGAAGAATGCGATCCGGCGGGATCACGCGGAAGCTCTCGCTCGGCTCAGAGACCTGGCCGAGAGTCTGCCCGTCGCCGATTTCAGCGATCTCGAAATCGAGCAAATTACCGTTGCGGCCACCCGCATCGCCTATTTGCCAACGACGTCCATTCCCGAGCCGGCGGCTATCTCGGAGGCGATGGGCGATGCTTACTTCGCGATCCTCAACTTCATCGATGAACACGGCTTGCAGGAAGACGGCGCACCGATGTCGATCACCCGGTCGTACAGTGGCGCGGAGCTGATGTTCGACGCGGCAATACCGGTTCGGGGAATCGGCGATGCGGCGCCCGGTGACGGCGCTGCGGTGAAGCTCGGCGAGACTTACGCGGGCCCCGTCATTCGCGTCAAGCATATTGGCCCCTACAGGACGCTGGGAGCGACGCACCAGAAGATCCTGTCCTACCTCGCCGCCCTGGGAATCCGGCGCGCCGGCGACGCCTGGGAGTCTTACGTGTCGGATCCGACCAAAGTGCCGGAGGCGGAGCTCCTCACCTACGTCTATTACCCGATAGAGCCATAGCAGGCAGCGATCGCCCGCGGACACGGCCCGCTGCCGTGATGACTGCTAGTTGGACTTGACGAGAAATGGTGGAACGCCGACGCGCTCCTCGCTATCCAGCGGCAACGCGCCCTGCGCGCTGTCTTTGAGAGAGGCGATTTCGGCGCAAAGGGCTACCACGCAGGCTGCGCATTCGCTGGCCTCGTCCACCGACATCTTGCGAACGGATGCGCAGATCGGCCCTTCGCCATTCAACGGCGACACTCGATACATCTGTTGTTTGAGGTCCGAAAACGTCTGCTTTGCCGCAATCGGCAGTTCGTCTTCGCTAATGTCGACGAGATTGTCTTCGTAAGCTTTGATAAGTCTTTGTTTTATATGGCCATGACCCGCCAGCACCGAGACTGCGGCGAAAAAACGATCGACGTGGTATGACATCTCCACTCCAGCGTATGATTATTGTTAGGCCGCTTTTATTGCTTCAGGGGCGGCTTCTTCACGCTTGCGAGTGACCACCTCCTGTAGTCTGCGGCCCTCTCAAACCGCTCTGTCCTTGTTGGACTCGTGATCTTTCAGATACCTGCGCCTGTTTTTTATAACAGAGATTGCAAAGTTCGTGCAAGTGGGTACTTTCCACTAGTGCCGATCCGGTCAGCGCCGGATTCCGACGCTAGCGTTTATTGAACTCGATGTTCCAGTGCTCGTCGCCGAGTTCGCGCCTGGCCGCATACAGCGGTTCCGGCTGCCCGACCATCCATTCGGTCGCGAGCGTCTCCGACATGACGTAGTCACGGTGGACCGCGAGCGCTTTTTCCACGGCCCCGGAACCCGCGATTCCGAGTACGATCCGGTCCGAAACCTCCAGCCCCGCCTGTTTGCGGGCGTCCTGCACCGATCGCACGAGTTCGCGGGCGATGCCTTCATCGAGCAGCTCGTCACTGAGGGCCGTATCGAGCTCGGTCAGGTAACCGCCATCCTCGGCACACGCAAATCCCTCTGTCGCGCTGGTCTCGATCAACAGATCTTCACCAGTCAGAGTCAATTCACCGGTCGGCACATTGATCACAATGTCCTCGTCGCGCTCGGCCTTGGCCGCAATCTCCGCACCATCGGCCGCCTCGAGTGCCGCACGGATTGCCGGAATCTGCTTGCCATACTGTTTGCCGATGCGTGGCAGATTGGGCTTGATCCGGTAGCTCATGTGGCTGGCGTCGCGGGCGATGAACTCCAGCGTCTTCACGTTGAGCTCTTCGAGGATCTGATCCTGGTGCTCTTCGAGCGCGGCATGCGCCTTCTCATTCGGCACTCGCACCAGCAGGCGCGACAGCGGCTGGCGCGTGCGTACTCCCGACTGACCGCGCGCGGCGCGGCCCAGCCCGACGACTTTCTGCACGACATCGATGTTGAACAACAGTTCGTCGTTTTTCCAATCCGGGTCTCCCTCCGGCCAGGACGACATGTGCACACTCTCCGGCGCATCCGCGTCGACCTCGCGTACGAGGTTCTGATAGACGTTCTCCGCGAGGAAAGGCACAAACGGCGCCATGAGTTCGCTCACACCCGTGAGGCATTCGTAGAGCGTGAGATAGGCGATGTGCTTGTCCTCGGGATCGGTCGACTTCCAGAAGCGGCGCCGGTTGCGACGCACGTACCAGTTGCTGAGCTGATCAACGAAAGACTCGATTGCCTCTCCCGCGGTCTTGGCGTCGAAATTATCCATCGCCTCGGTGCAGGTCGAGATCGTCTTGTGCAGCAACGCCAGTGCCCACCGGTCGATCTCCGACCGTTCCCCGGCCGGCACGTGACGACTCAGGTCGACCTTGTCCAGGCGCGCATACAGCACGAAGAATCCGTAGGTATTCCAGAACGTGTTGATGAATGAACTCGCGACGTCGGCGACGATTTCGACCGAGATGCGCTTGGGCATGTCCGGCGACAGGCGCGCAAGGAAATACCAGCGCAAGGCGTCCGCGCCCACCGTATCGAAAACGTCGTAGGGATTGACGATGTTGCCGAGCGACTTCGACATCTTCTTGCCGTCTTTGTCGACGATCAGGTTCAGGCAGATGCAGTTTCTGTATGCCACGGTATTCGACACCAGCGTCGCAATCGCGTGCAGGGTATAGAACCAGCCGCGTGTCTGGTCGATCGCCTCACAGATAAAGTCGGCCGGGAAGTGCTTGTCGAATTTGTTCTTGTTTTCGAACGGATAATGCCATTGGGCATAGGACATCGCACCCGAGTCGAACCAGCAGTCGATCACCTCGGGCACCCGGCGCCAGGTATTGCCGTCTTTCTCGAAAGTCACGTCGTCGACGGCCGGCCTGTGAAGGTCGAGCTTCGATAATTTCCTGCCTGTCAATCCTTCGAGCTCTGCAACGCTGCCGATGCATTCGTACTCACCGTCGCCGTTGCTCCACACGGGGAGCGGCGTGCCCCAGAAGCGCTCGCGTGACAGCGCCCAGTCGACGTTATTTTCCAGCCAATTGCCGAAACGGCCTTCCCGGATGTGCTCGGGCACCCACTTGATCGTGTTATTGAGCTCGGTCATGCGCTCGCGGAACTCGGACGTGCGGATGTACCAGGCATTCTTGGCGTAGTAGAGGATCGGGTCCTTGGTGCGCCAGCCGAAAGGATAGCTGTGGGTGATGCGTTCGGAGCGGAACATCAGCCCGCGCTCCTTGAGGATACGAATCAACGGCTTGTCCGCGTCCTTGAAGAACATGCCTGCGACCGGCTCCACCTCGCCGAGGAAGTGACCGTCGAGCCCGACGCCGTGCACCACGGGCAGGCCGTGTTCCTGGCCGAAGGCGAGATCGTCGACGCCGTACGCCGGCGCCGTGTGCACGATACCGGTGCCGCTGTCGATGCTGACGAAATCGGCCGCGTATACCTGGAACGCAGCGTCGGTGTCGACATCGAGATAATCGAACAGTCGTACGTAGCGTGTACCCACCAGCGCCGCGCCTTGCACCGACCTGACGACCTTGTGTTCGATATCCCGGAACACGGCCTCGCGCAATGCCTCGGCAACGATCAGCGTCTCGCCGCCGGACTCGCAGTAGCTGTAGTCGATGTCCGCCCCCACCGCCAGGGCCACGTTCGATGGCAGCGTCCAGGGCGTCGTCGTCCAGACCAGTATGAAGGTGTTGTCCTCGCCCTCGACCTTGAAGCGCACGGTTATCGACGGGTCTTCGGTGTCCTGGTAGCCCAGGGCCAGCTCGTGCGATGACAGTGTCGCGCCGATGCGAGGATCGTAGGGCACGACCTTGTAGCCACGATAGATCAGGCCCTTGTCCCAGATCGTCTTGAGCAGGTTCCAGACGGATTCGATGTAGGGGTTGTCGAGCGTGTAATAGGCCTCGTCGAGATTCACCCAGAACCCCATGCGCTCGGTCATCTTCTCCCAGTCGCCGATGTAGCGCATGACCGATTCACGACAACGTTTCGTGAATTCGGCAATGCCGACTTTTTCCTCGATCTCCTGCTTGTCGAAAATGCCGAGCTCTTTCTCGATCTCGTGCTCGACGGGCAGCCCGTGCGTGTCCCAGCCGGCCTTGCGCGGCACGTAGTAGCCGCGCATGGTCTTGTAGCGCGGAAACGCGTCCTTGAAGCTGCGCGCGAGCACGTGATGAATGCCGGGCTTGCCGTTCGCTGTCGGCGGTCCCTCGTTGAAGCTGAATTGCGGCCCGCCCGCGGTCCGGTGCAGCGTCTTCTCGAAAATATCGTGCTCGCGCCAGAACGCCAGTATCTCTTTTTCGAGAGCCGGCCCGTCGTAGCGCCCGGTGACTTCCTTAAATCCCAATCTCTTAACTCCAAGCAAGAGTGACAGTGACCTTAATTGCCATACGAAAACGCCCCGGGGAATTAAGGTCACTGTCCCTGAATTCCCCGGGGCGATGAATGCTCATCACGGTACCACCCGGATTCGCGACGCCCTCGCGGTTGTCGCCTCATGGATCAATATGATCCGTCGCCCGTCCCGTGGGCCAGCCGGCTGCATCTACCGGGGATATCGATCCCGTTCGGGCAGCGACTCCGGGGTGATATTCGGCGGATTCGGCCCCGGGGCTCTCACCGTCCCCCGGTCGCTTCGGCCCGAATGGCCCGCCTGTTTGTCCCCTTCAGCGTCTTGCGGGCAAAACTAGCCACAAGTGGCCGGAATTACAAGCGAAACCTGCCGATTCTTCGTCTTGCCGACCATGTCATCACGGTTGGTCGCGGAGATCGTACTCGCCCAGGTATGGCGTATTGCGGAGAGCTTCGCCCTGCCTCGCCATGTCCGCCTCGACTTCGTTAACAATCTCGAGATAACGGGGATCCTCGCTGATGGAGTCGAGGTTCCTGCCCAACAGATAGAATCGCCATTGCAGACGCCAGCCGGAATCAATGGCTTTGCGCAGTTCCCCGATCGCCGTTTCCGGTTGCCCGCCAACAGCAAGCAGCTCCGGCTTGACGATGCCGTTCGGATACCGATAAACACCGGCTGGCACGGTCTTCTCGTACCACTCGATGGCGCTGTCGACGAGTAACGAGGATTCACGCTGCTGTCCCGACCGCTGCAGGAGCAGCGCCACATCCGGCGCAATGTACCAGTTGTTCACATCGATTTCCGCTGCCTCGAGAAATAGCTCGGGCCATCGCGCCCGATACAACACCATTACCTCATCGAGATCACCGCTCTCGAATGCGTTGTCGCGCAACATCCTGTAGAACACCTGGTCCGAGGCCCACCGATCATTCAGCCCGGCGTCGATTACGGCCCTCGAGATTTCCACGGCGGACTCAACGTCGCCACGGCCAGTCAGCAGCAGCACCCTGCATTTCAACACCACCGGCTCCTCGGGGCCGAGCGCCTCCGCCCTGCTCAGGTAACGATCGGCCGCGGCGCTGTCGCCCAGATATTCAAGCAGTATCGCGGCATGCGCCCAGTTCTCATAGTCGCCCGGGTCGATTGCCAGCGACTTGACAAACCAGGTAAATGCCAGGTCGAAGCGGCCCGTCCACAAATAGACCTGCAGACTGTTGTTATAGCCGTAGATGTTCGATGGATCGATCTCCAGGATACGCTTCGATGCGTCCAGGGAACGCCCGAATCGACCCGCGTACATCTCCGCCTTGCCCAGCTGAAACCACAGCTCCGTGGACAGGGGATCGGTCACGAGCGCTCGTTCGATGACCTTCACAGCGGCGTCCGTTTGTTCCGTCATTCGCAGGTAAAACGCATACTGATCGCGACTCCTGGAATCGTCCGGATCGAGCCGCAACGCCTCCCGGTAGGCGGCTTCGGCCGCTTCCAGGTTGCCCGTCCAGAGTTCCAGCGTACCGAGTGCCGCATGTGCCGCCGGCATTGTCGCATCGAGCGCGAGCGCCCGATCGACTGCTCCACGAGCCTTATCAGCGTAGTCGTCGAGCGAGATCGCGCCGGTCGCAAACTGGCCGCTGTAGATCATGGACAACTCGGCCCAGGCCTGGGCGAACCCGGGATCCAGTTTCGTAGCCTCGACAAGATAGGACGCTCCTTCTTCGAGGGCCGTGAACGTGTGTCGTTTGGCGATTTGCACGCCGAGCAGGTATTTTTCCAGCGCTTGGAGATTCTCGGTGCCGACCTTATTCAGCAGCTGCTCGTCTTCGGGCGACAGTTCGGCATGCAGGGCATCCGCGATCGTTCGCGCGATGTCGGTCTGTACCTGGAACACGTTCTCTGCGGTCAATTCGCTGTCGTAGGTGTTGGCCCAGAGGTGCCCCTCTCTGGCGGTATCGATGAGCTGCACGTTGATACGCAGCCGATCACCAGCTCTCTGTACCTGCCCTTCGAGGACCGTTGTGACACCGAGCAACGCTCCAATCTCGGGAACGCTGAGCCCCGGGTCCAGGCGTTCGACCGACGTCCTGGAGATCACCCGCAGATCACCGAGCCTGGACAGGAGCGTCAGCAGCTCGTCATGCAATCCGCCCGAGAAAAATTCGGCATTCTCCTCGCTAGCGCTCTCGTTCCTGAACGGCAAGACGGCGATCGACCGATCGCTCACGACGCTTGCGGGCACGGGCGCCGTCTCGCCGAATAACCAGATCTTGGCCAGCAAAAACACGACCGCGAGCGCCAGTACGCCGATGATCATGTAATTGATCTTCTGCCCGGTCGAAGCAGTGATCGACTGCCCGGGAGGAACATCGTCACTGCGTGCGACGCCGTCCGGAGTGAGTTCAAACGCCCAGGCAAAGATCAGGGCAACCGGGAGCCCGAGCAACAGAAACGCGATCAGCAGGGTCGTCGACCATTGCGGGAGACGCAATGCCGGAAACATCACATCCCCGATCTGCATCAGCAGCCAGGCGATGACGACGTAGATCGCCGCAACGCGGAAGACGTTGCGCCGCTGCAGCTCCCTCAAGAAAGAACCAGACATGGCACCCCTTTTGCGGTAAGAATACAACGAAATGTTCCTCGACCAGCACTTCGTCGCAGCAGGAGAGGCCGGGCGAGGTCAATAAGGTCCTGATCGACTGGCCATCGACCTGATTCCCTGCAGGTAAGCGACGTATGCCGCCCCGCCCGCAATCAGGAAGTTGACGATCTCGGGTATCGTCACGAATCCGCTGCCCGATTCGATCATCGAATCGCTGACGATCATCGATCGCAGCGCCATATTGATGATGAGCGCCATCAGCGTCGCCAGCGACTCGATCATGCCGACGAATGTCGTCAACGCTGGTCGCCAGAGTACGAGTGCAAGACAGGTGAAGCACACGAGGTAATACAGGGTCTTGAGCCCGGGCGCCGATTCGAGGAATGCAACGCGGACATTGATGTCGAAACCGTAGTCCAGCCACAGAAACAGCACAGTCGCTGCGTAATAGGTAACCAGGATCTTTCTCGGCAGCATGAGCACAGTTTAATGAAATATTTTTGCATTAGAATGGGTCCTATTCAGTATCGCATTCTCCGGGGCCCGACATGCTAATCAAAAAACCGTCCGATATTCTTCCTTCCGAGATCACCGGTAAGGATAACTACCTGAACCGTCGGGCCTTCATCAGGGCAGGCAGCATCGCGGGCGCCAGCGCGCTGGCGGGGCCGGCGCTCGGTGCGATCGTGCCGGACGAAGCAAGGGCCAGGCTGTCCGATGTGGGCATGAGCGACCTCAGCACCAGCGAGGCGCCGAACAGTTACGATGACATAACGACCTACAATAATTACTACGAGTTCGGTACGGACAAAGCGGATCCGTACCGGTATTCGCAGGATTTCAAGCCGCGCCCCTGGACCATTACCGTGGACGGCCACGCCGACAAGACGGGCAGTTTCCATTTCGAGGATTTCATCAAGCCGTTCGACCTGGAGGAACGAATCTACCGTATGCGTTGCGTGGAAGCGTGGTCGATGGTCATTCCCTGGGTGGGCATATCGCTCGCCGAAGTCGTCAAATATTTTCAGCCGACATCGAAAGCCAGGTATGTCGCCTTCGAAACGTTGCACGACCCCGTCCGCATGGCCGGACAGCGACGTCGCGTACTCGACTGGCCGTACCGGGAAGGCTTGACGATCGCCGAGGCCACTAACCCGCTTGCAATACTCGCGGTAGGCCTGTACGGCGAGGTCCTGCCCAATCAGAATGGTGCGCCGATCCGGCTCGTCGTGCCCTGGAAATACGGCTTCAAGGGGATCAAGGGCATCGTGCGGATGCGCTTTGTCGAGAACATGCCGAAGACGAGCTGGAACATGGCGGCGCCGCACGAATACGGTTTTTATGCCAACGTGAATCCCGAGGTCGATCATCCGCGCTGGAGTCAGGCGCGGGAGCGTCGCATCGGCTCCGGCTTGTTCGCGAGCAAACAACCAACCCTGATGTTCAATGGCTACGGCGAACAGGTCGCTCACCTCTACTCCGGGCTCGATCTGCGGATAAACTTCTAGTCTCCCGTGAACACGCTGCAGCAGATCCGGTTCATCTGGAAACCGGTCGTTTTCCTGGCGTGCCTTGTGCCGGTCTTGCTTGTCGTCGGAGACGCATTCGGCGTGACGGGATCGCTCAGCGCCAATCCGATCGAGGACATCCAGGATCGACTGGGCAACTGGGGCATCCGTTTCATCATGATCACGCTTGCGGTAACGCCATTACGCCGCGTCACGGGGTGGAACTGGTTGATCCGCTTCCGTCGCATGCTGGGCCTGTTCGCGTTCTTTTACGTGTTGCTGCACTTCCTGACATGGCTCTTCCTCGACCAGGGTCTGCTGCTGTCGGCCATCCTCGAGGACGTCGTCGAGCGCCCGTTCATCACGATCGGCTTCGCCGCACTGCTGCTGTTGACCGCCCTGGCTGCCACCTCGACCAACGGCATGCGCCGGCGCCTGGGCCGGCGCTGGATCAAGCTGCATTACAGCGTCTACGCCATCGGCGTGCTCGCCGTCTGGCACTACTGGTGGCAGGTAAAGCAGGACACGATCGAAGCAAAGATCTATGCCGCCATTCTCGCGATATTGCTCGGGCATCGCTTGTGGCACTATTGGCGACGCAGGAGGTGAGATACCGTGGCCAAACCAAAACATGACCCCGAAATGCCGGCAGCGGTAACGGCCATAGTCGAAGGCGGCTACGCTATCTGGGCGAACGAGGAGGTCGACGCCGCTTTGCGTGCCCGTTTCGACGACGAGCGCATTCCCGTTTCCGGTGTTCGCCACGTGCGCGTCTGGGGTATCCAGGTGGACGACGAACGCGTGCTGCCGGGTCTCGAGCGTACCCAGATCCCCGACGAGGAGATCTGGGAAATCAACCTGAGGTCCGCCGACGGCTCCAACTACGGGTTTGACTCGAGGCTCCTGAAACCGGCGCCCTGAGTCAGGCCACCAGCAGCGCATCAACCTCAGGAGACTTGTTCGAGTTCCTTGGTCAATTGCTCGCGCAGGATGTACTTCTGCACCTTGCCGGTGACGGTCATCGGGAATTCGTCGATAAAATGCACGTACCGCGGTATCTTGTAATGCGCCAGCTTGCCTTTGCAAAACTCGCGGATTTCCTCGGCGCTGAGCTGATCGCCCTCGTGAACGCTGATGCATGCGGCAATTTCTTCACCGAATTTCGGATCGGGAACGCCTATGACCTCGACCTGGTCGATCTTGGGATTGGTGTAGAGAAAATCCTCTATCTCGCGCGGGTAGACATTCTCGCCACCCCGAATCAGCATGTCCTTGCTGCGCCCGACGATGCGGATGTAACCCTTTTCGTCCATCGTGGCAATATCGCCGGTATGCATCCATCCGGCGGCATCGACGCCATCGCTGTTGCGGTCATCCTCGCCCCAGTAACCCAACATCACGTTGTAGCCACGCACGCAGAGCTCTCCCGGTTCGCCGCGATCAACGATGCGGCGACATTCGTCGATGATCTTGACTTCCGTGTGCGGCAACACTGGCCCAACCGTCCCGACGCGCAGGTCCAGGGGATCATCCACCAGGGTTTGCGTCGTCAGCGGTCCGGTTTCGGTCATGCCGTACCCGATCGTGACTTCGCTCATGTGCAGGTCACTGATCACCTGTTTCATGAGCTCGATCGGGCAGGGTGCGCCTGCCATGATGCCGGTGCGCAATGAGCTGACGTCGTATTGGCCGAACTCGGGCAGGTCGAGCACACCGATAAACATCGTCGGCACACCGTGAAGCGCGGTGCAGGACTCTGCCTGAATAGCCTCCAGAACCGCCTTTGGCTCAAACGCCGCCGCCGGGAAAACGATCGTCGCGCCACTCGTCGCACAGAGTAGCGTGCCCAGCACCATCCCGAAGCAGTGGTACATCGGGACGGGAATGCACAGGCGGTCCGCCGCGCCGAAGTTCATGATCGTGGCCGACATCAACGCGTTGTTGATCATGGTGTGATGCGACAACGTTGCAGCCTTGGGGGTCCCGGTCGTGCCGCTCGTAAACTGGATATTGATCGGCGCATCGAAGTCCAGACCCGTCACGA
>Ga0055481_10000760_pt1 | contig 11023 bp, 8 predicted proteins | sample Muzzi_PWC_D2_FD_57936 | JGI IMG/M metagenome (GOLD analysis project Ga0055481, IMG submission 57936) | Wetland microbial communities from San Francisco Bay, California, USA, that impact long-term carbon sequestration - Muzzi_PWC_D2 | ecosystem: Environmental > Aquatic > Marine > Wetlands ... | reverse complement strand
GGGCCGAACGGCTCAGGCGTCAGTTCGGACAGCCTGCCGACGGCGGTACGATGGAGCGGTTCCGCCAACATGAAGTGGAAGACCGAACTGCCGGGTCCGGGCGCATCCAGCCCCATTATCGTCGGCGATCGCGTCTACGTGACGTGTTACTCCGGCTACGGGCTCGACCGGGAGAATCCCGGCGACGAAAAGGACCTCAAACGCCACCTTGTATGCCTCGATCGTGACACTGGCAAGATCATGTGGGACAAGACGGTCGACCCGGTACTCCCCGAGGACCCGTACCGCGGTATCGGCCTGCCGGAGCACGGGTACGCCTCGCACACGCCGGTGTCGGACGGCAAAAACGTCTACGTCTTTTTCGGCAAGACCGGGGCACTCGGGTTCGATCGCGACGGAAACCAGCTCTGGCACACCAAGCTCGGTACGGAATCCGATCCGCGGCGATGGGGTTCCGCGTCGAGCCCGATCCTCTACAAGAATCTGCTGATCGTGCCGGCCACCGCAGAGAGCGAGGCGCTGGTCGCGCTCGACACCAAGACCGGCAAGGAGGTCTGGCGGCAGGAGGCCGCTGGTCTCAGCATGTCATGGTGTACGCCGGTGCTGGTTGTCGTGGACGAGAATCGGACGGACCTGGTGATCGGCGTGGGCAAGGAAATCTGGGGTCTCAATCCGGAGACGGGCAGGCTCCGCTGGTACTGCGAGGGTGTGAAGAGCGATTCGTTCTACTCCAGCGTCGTGACCCGCGGCGTTGTGGTGTTTGCGGTGGAGGGGCGCGGCGGCGGATCGCTGGCGGTCCGTGCGGGTGGCAAAGGCGACGTGACCGACACCCACACCGTCTGGACCGGCAACACATCGAATAGCATCGCGACGCCGATCGTATACAACGACCGTCTCTATACGGTCACGAACAACATCGTCACCAGCATCGACGCGAAGACGGGAAAGGAGATCTCGCAAACGCGCCTAGGAGCCGGCGAGGAGCAGGGGCGGCGACGCTCGCGCGACTACGGTTCGCCGATCATCGCCGCCAACAAGCTTTACTACACAAAACGCTCAGGTGACGTGTACGTGGTGAACCTGAGCGATGACCTCGATACGGTGGCCGTCAACCGTGTGACCGACGGCCATGAAGATTTCCGCGCTACGCCGGCCGTGAGCGGTGGCAACCTGTACATTCGGTCCAACAAACACGTTTACTGCATCGCGCCGATGGGGCAGACAGTGACGGAGCAAGTTGCCCTGGGCGGCAAGGAAGAGGCGCCGGCGGCCGATGCCGGTCGCGGCGAAGCGGGAGGGCGTCGCGGTGGCGAGGGACGCGGTGGCCGGCGCGGCGGGGGTCCGGGTGGGGGGCGTGGATTCGCCCCCGCCACCATCTTTCAGCGCCGCGACGCCAACGGTGACGGGAAGCTGACATCCGACGAGCTACCCGACCGCATACAAGAGCGCATGGCCGAACTCGATACCGACAAAGACGGCGCGTTAACGCTCGAAGAGTTTCAAAAAGGCATGGGCCGTGCATTCGGCCCGGGCGGTGGTGGACGTCGCGGAGGTCGAGGCGGCGGCCCCGGCGGTCGCGCCGGCGATACACGTGATGACAAGCCGGATCGCCCGCAGCGGCCGGCGATGGAAGATTGAATGTGGGTTTCTGCGTTCAACCGCTACTCACAGAGTCTATCCTGCGAGGATCGGCGCTCCGGAGACCCCAAGCGGGGGTGATTGTTCATGCGGCTGGCCGTGCCCAAGAGCCTATCTCAAAATCGGGCGACGCTCGCGGGCCGGCACTGGCGGACGAGCCGCCAGTAGCATCCAGATGGAGTTTCTGGGATAGGCTCTAAGTGAACGGTTCGTTCGAGTAGTTGCCGTGGTGCTCATCGATCTCGAGCGGTCAATCTGAATCACCGGGCCGGGCGAAGATCTTCCGAGCACCATGTCAATTGTCGTTCCCACAGACGCCCGCAATCGCAGATCGTAGGAAGGAACACGCCCGGCTGGATCACTCGCAGGCGGGTCTTGTCCATACGGTAGGGGTTGGTGAACTGGGAGGCGTGGTGCTGAATCCGTCCCGAAGAAGGCTTTGGCGTCCTTTCTGCAGACGCACCGTGGTTGCAACCGCAAAACTGTCGAGAGTGTCTACACACTGCTCGAGCGCACATGGGAGACGTAATCCGACACCAAATGACCATCCGAGAGCCGTGCTTGCTCCACCTGACGCTCGTTGTTATGCTCCGGCCGGTTCGTGGCGCAGACAATCAATTAGATGGGAGTAAGCTATGGTACCCACTCCTACGTATGATGAGTTGCACGTTGTGTCTGACTTACACATGGGCGGGGCAGAAGGATTTCAAATCTTTAATCAAGGACCGCTCCTCGCGCAAACCATTGAGCACTTGCGCGGTCGATTACCCGAGAAACAGTTGGCTCTGGCCATCAATGGCGACATGGTCGATTTTCTGGCGGAGCCGAACTCACTGTACTTCGATCCCCTCGGCGCCATCGATAAACTCGATCGCATCACGCGGGACCCGGCATTTGAGCCCGTGTGGACGGCGTTGTCCGAATTCGTCAACACGCCGCATCGCACCCTGGCCATCAATCTGGGGAATCACGATCTTGAACTGGCCCTACCGTGGGTCCGGGATTGGTTGGTACAAAAACTGAGCGGCGGCAAGGCTGAGGCGTTAGGCCGAATCAAACTCGTATTTGACGGCACGGGCTTTCGCTGTCGCGTAGGAAGCGCCGACGTCATCTGCCTCCATGGAAACGAAGTCGACGACTGGAATTTCTGTAACTATGAAGCGCTACGCGAGCAGGCGCGAGACTTGACGCTCGGTCTTCCTGCGGAGTCCTGGACCCCGAACGCGGGCACCAAGCTCGTCATCGACGTGATGAACAAAATCAAGAGGCACTATCCTTTTGTTGATCTTCTAAAACCCGAACTTGGTGCGGTGGTGCCGACGCTTTATGCCCTGGACCCCTCGCTCAGGCACATGATCGGCGCTGCGATGGGTGTGGCCGCAAAGGGGGTGCGCGACAAACTGCTGAGGCTGGCCGGTTTTCTTGGAAAGGACGACGCGGAGGCGGTGGTGGGGGCGGAAGAGGTTTACGGGATGCGCGCTCTCGATTCATTGCTCAGCGAGTCGTTCGGCGCACCGCGAACTGCCACAAGCCGGGACTCGGAGCCCGCAAATTACTATCTTCTACAAGCGGAGAAGAACTTCTTGCAAGAGTATACCGCGATGGACCTTGTGAGTGAGTCGGTCGACGACCGCAAACTCGGGTGGGGTGGGGCATTTGTTGATTGGATCACTGGTAAGGAAAAGAGCGAAGTGCTGCGTGAGGCCCTGGAGCACCTGAGCAAGGACCAGAGTTTTGACCTCCGACACGCCGACGCGACCTTCCAATCATTGGACAAGTTGGTGGCCGGCGATATCGACTTCGTCATTTCGGGGCACACGCATCATGAGCGGGCACTCTATCGCCAAAGCGGCGGCGGATTCTACTACAACAGTGGCACCTGGGTACGATTAATCCGACTCCCCCCTGATGTGCTCCACAGCCCGGATCGCTTCGCGGGCGTGTATAAGGTGTTCGAGAAGGGAACCATGGCGGCACTCGACCAAGCGGACGGACTCGTCTTGCGCCACCCCGCCGTGGTGTCCATTGTGCAAGGCGACTCCACCGTGCGGGGGTGCATCCATCGCGTCGAGGCCGACGGTGCAGCGGTCACGCTGAATCCCGTCGAAGGAAGTGAATTCGAAAGGAGTTGAGCCGTGAGCGAAATGAGGAACGTGGCGCTGGAGTTCCTACGGCACGGGCCGCCGCACAATCAACTACTGTCGCCGCTGACGGCGTATCTCGCGCTTTGTGGAAACCACCCCAGCGCCACCGCACGCGTACCGTACGAGCACGCCCAGTTTCTCGCCAGGCATGAAGCGCTGGTCTACGAGAAGGAACGCCGCGTTGGATTGTCTCCCGCTTCGAGAAAAGAGGCCCGCTGCAGCCGCGAACTCCAGTTGCAGATTACCGCCCAGGAAATGTCGGAGGTTTTCGCATCCGTCCCCGGTTTGATTGCCGAACTCAAGAGATCCAAGGAACACCCGTTCAGCCATTTCGAAATCGTGACGTCCGCGGCCGAACTGGCGTTGCTTCCCTTCGAACTGGCCGATGCGCCGAATGGCTGCCCGGGCGCCGGGCAGCCGCTTACTCTGCAGTCCGAGGCGCCGCTATGCATGACGCGGCGCGTCCGCCGGGTCGACAACGAGCCATTCGAATGGCCGCACCGACCTCGAATTCTGTTCGCCTTCAACTTGCCGGCGCACGACGCCGAAGCACTCGTACCGGCACATACTCTGGCGCTGCGAAGAGCCATCGACCCCTGGGTCGGAAGGCACCGGCATGATCGGGACGACAGCGACGCGCCACCCACGTGGGTTGGCAAGTACCTTACGGTGATGGAGCGTGCGTCGGCGCGCTCGATCGCTGATGAGCTCGGCAAGGGAAACTACACGCATCTTCACCTACTGGCGCATGGGAAAGAGGTGCAGGAAGGTGTGGACCGCAGGTTTGCGCTCGAGCTGCACAATCCGGATGACGCCTCTCGGGGCGACAAGGTCACCGCATCGCGCCTGGCCACTCTTGTTCGAACACTGGCATGCAACGGTTCCTGCGAACTTGCGGTTCCGTCGGTGATCACACTTGCGAGTTGCAACGGCGCAAACGGGGGTTCCGTTGTGGGGGCTGGGTCGAGCATCGCACACGCACTGCACGAGGCGGGCATTCCGCTGGTCGTGTCGTCGCAGTTTCCGCTCTCGTTTCGCGGGTCTGTCAAGATGGTCGAAACGCTCTATGAGGGACTGCTATGGGGCGAGGATCCGCGATATCTCATTAGCGACTTGCGCAGAAGGCTGAAGTCCGAACTATCGGATACGCACGATTGGGCCAGCCTGGTTACCTATGCGGCGCTTCCGCTGAATATCGACGAGCAACTGCGGCAGATGACCTACCACCAGATCTTTCGGTGTATCGAAGCCGCTTTCAGCTACTCCGATTGGGAGGCGCACAAGAAATCCCCACCTGTGGCAGACGGAACGAAGAAGGACGGCACTGGTCCTTCCACAAATGCTGATTCGACATCTCGAGCGCCGGCACCGGACGAAAACGGGAGCGGGGTGGAACTCAACCGGCGATTGGCCACGGCAAAGTCCAAACTCAAAGAACTGTTGCGATCCCTGCAGGACGGGGAGGGCGATGCGAAATCCGAGCGCCTCGCATTGATCTACGGTCGTCTGGCCAGCACGACGAAGCGAGAAGCCGAATTCCAATTCGGACAGCATGGCAACGCCCCGCGACACCCACCTTCGACACCCGCGTTCGATTGGAAAGATACGCTTCGACAGGCGCAGAAGTACTATCGAAAGGCATTCGAGATCGACCGTGCCGGTTCCTGGGCGATCGTGCAAGATGTTTCCATATCGGCGGTACTCGACCGCGAAAAAATGAACCGCTTTGAGGACTGGAACCTCGCGTGGATACTTTCAGAACGCGATCGCCAGCATGAAACGCGCGAGAATCGGGCGTACGCCATAAGTAACCTGATGGAACTGCGTTTGATGTCGCTTTGGTTTCCCATGGAAGCCGCGAGAATGCGCAAGCTCGCCGTGAAGTCATCACGGGGGAAGATCGCAGGATGGTACCAAATCGTAATAGAAGACCTGCGGGAACTCGCGGACGAATTAGAGGAGAATGTGAGAGAGACCGACTGGGAGATAGTATCCAGACGCCGCCAGCTCAATCGCTATTTACACTGGTTCTTCCATGACGACGGTGAACCGATGGACGATTTCGCGGGCGCCGAGTCGTTTGAGGCGGACACTCCCAGACTTATCAAAGGGCTATGCCAGATGCTGCTCGACCGGCTTCCCGAGCACGACCCGGGTTCTATGCGTGACTGAGGCGCGGCATGTCGGCGTGCTCCGTGACGGCGTTCGTAGACATTATAGAGGCCGGGGCGGCGGACGCGGTCAACGGAACAATAGGGCGGGCAAAGCGAGGCCACCGCGAGCGGAACAGTAGCGGAATTTGTCGCTCGACACCGCGCGAATCGTGTTGTAAGAGTCTCTAAATCTGAACGGTCGTACTGGATAACACGACGTTCACGCCTGCGACAATCAGGCCGTTGACGACGTCGCCCAGCGTTTCGGCCAGCACATTGTCCGGCAGGCATGAGCCACCGCTCCCGAGCAGCATGGCCTGTCCGGCGAACAGGGCCGCCATTTTCCACGTTCGCGACATTCGATTCAGTCCGGTCTTCTTCATCTGTCCTTTCTCCTGGTTCGAGCCCGAGTGGCTCCGTTCAAAGTATATTCTGTTTCAATCCACTCAGTCGTCACGTGCAGCCTCGTCCGGGGCATCCGCCAGGACCCCGGGGCCCGCCACCGCGCATCGTGGTCATCGTCCGCCACCTGCGGACGCACGTGTCGCCAGCACGTCGTGGGCCGAGAACACGTAAGCCGTGAGTGCGTTGCCACGCTCGCCATTCAGTTTCGATTCCTTAATCATGCGTGGAAGAATTCTGTTCCAACGGTCTTTGGAGTAGCGGGCGATCGGCTCGATACTGTGGCAGCGCGAACAGTCCACCAGGTAGACCTGCCGTCCGACCTCCAGCGTGCTCAGCGACACGTTTCGATTTTGTGCGACTGCGGTGAACTCCGTACCGACAGGCGGCGCCATGGCCTCCGTCGACATGCAGCCCGCGTAGATCACGCACGCCCCGCCAAGTACAAATAGGACTGACGCACGCAGCGCTGCACCGTCTCGCCTGGTTTGCGAAGGTTCTCCCGTATCGTTCATCGTGGCTCGCCGGTCCATGGATGGTCGACTGCCGTCATACGATTGATGCGGCTCGTCACAAGTTGTTGGTGTTCATTCCCGCCGCCAAGATGCACGCCGAAAATCAGCCGCATCTGGAAGTCCGGTTCGTCCTCGATGTCGCTGACCTGGAACAACGGTGTCAGTGTGGCCCACCATCGCTCGGCTCGGTACGAGAAGTTTGGGCCGAGGTAGAAAATTGCCTTCCCGTCGATGCCGCGCCAGTCAGGCATCTCGAACTCGTGCAACATCTCGATCCCGGCGAGGAACTTGGGGGAAAACTGGTAGCTGATGCCCGCGGTCTGGGCGAGCACGCCCTTATCCTCGTGGTAATCGCTTTCCTCCCATTCCGCCTCGATGATGGCATTATAGGCGAGCACGAACTTGCCGATGTTCTTTTGCGCGAGCAACTTGCCCTCCAGTTCGAGAAGTTCGTCGCCGATCTTGATTTCGCCGTAAAGTCCCAGCCCCAGCGGGTCGGTTACCGGATTCGTCAGATTCCAGATGCCCTCGACGGCCACGTCGCGCCAATCGCCGCGGCGGCGATGGTCACGAGAATTCTCCTCGTAGCGCCAGTCAGAAAGGTAGAAGCCGAGCTGAAAGTGGTCTGTCACACCCCATTCAAGCTCGTGGCGGAAATCAAATCGATCGTAATCGCGGTTGTTTTCCTTGGCCGTCTTCCAGGTGACCCATTGTTCGAATTCCCACGAGCCCTCTGGAATGGTCGTCACCTCATACACGTACGTGAAGCGCCGCTCGTCTGCCACAAGGTTGGCAGTCGCAGCGCCACATGCCACCAGCGCCACGGCACACGTGATTGTTCTGCGGATCATGCGCTTCCTCTCCCTGTCGCGAGGTTCGAATGCGGCGCGCCGTATTGTTGATGCACCGATGGCCCTACGCCGCTACGGAGAATCGGTACGGCGCCCGGGGGAACGCCCATTAATTTCGCTCATGCGCCTCGAAGTCGGCCGCCGCACGGCAGGTGCCGCTGGCCGCACAATCCGCACACACAAAAGATGACGGATCGACGTCACGCGCCTTGTGCAGATCGATCTGTCCCCTGCGGACCAGTTCCAGCAGCCATTCCATACGATTGACCGTGGCAGGGCTGACCGCGTGCTCCAGCATACAGGCGTCGACTTCCGCGGCGTCTTCTTCCAGCCCCAGCACCTCGATGAGCAGGGCTCTGATGGTCTCGAAGCGATGCACAACGCACTCGGCCAGCCTGTAACCGGCCGGCGTCAGCTTGACCAGGCCGTACCGGTCGTGGACCACCAGTCCGGCGTGCTCCAGTTTTTTGAGTACGGCGGACACGGTGCTCGGCGTCACGCCGAGCCCCTTTGCCATGTCCCGGACCCGCCCGACGTCGTGCTCCTCCTGCAGCCGATATAGCACTTTCAGGTACATCTCGTGGGTGGATGAAAGCCCTTGATCGCCATGCACAACATGTAGTCCGCCATAAGAAAACACCGTTTTCGGCCCACCAGGGCCGATTTCGGATCGCATCGTCTTTGATCATACACCATTTGTGTGGCGTGTCAAACACATTGTCATTCGACTAACTTTGTTTTCGTATTTGATTCTGAACGGCGTGTCGGGGATCGCTACGTGGCAAAATTTCTTGCGATACGCTGTTGCGAGTGGGGAGTGGGGGGGCGAAAAGGTTACGGTCAGTGGCCATATGGCAGGGCATGGCGCACGGCATGCTAATAAGTAAGTCGACCACGCTACGGATGACGGCGGACGAGTCGCGGAGCCATACGCGCCGGCGGTTTTCGGCGGCGCAGGCAACAAACGAGACGAGCTTATGCCAAGCCTGCGAAGCTATGTTATGCGGTCGGTGATCCAACGCATTTTGAGGCCTAAGTTCGCGCGTCTTGGTCGTTCCGTCACCGCACTACGCAAAGTCGACGACTACCTGATCAAATGGCAGAAGGTACCCGCCGGCACGGTGGTAGAGCCGGTGGATGCCGGTGGTACAAGTGCAGAGTGGGTTCGCGGGCCGGGTGTGGAGTCCGGTCGGGTGGTGCTCTATCTACACGGCGGCGGGTTCGTCATGGGATCGCCGGCCACCCACCGTGAACTTGTGGCGCTCCTGTCCGTCGCCGGCGATGCCCGCATGCTGGCACTGGATTATCGCCTGGCGCCGGAGCACCCGTTCCCGGCCGCCGTGGAGGACGCCGTCCACGCCTACCGTTGGCTGCTGGAGCAGGGTTACAAGGCCAGGCAGATCGCCATCGGCGGAGATTCGGCCGGTGGGGGGCTGGCACTTCAGACCCTGCTCGCCCTGCGGGACGAAGGTGTCGAATTACCGGCCGCCGGGTTCTTTCTCTCTCCGGTGACGGACCTGGTACACTTCGACGGGAATTCATACGTCACGCGCGCGAAAGCCGATCCGCTCATCGATTTGGAAGGGACCACATTTTTCATGTCACACTACGTCGGTGACAACGATCCGGAGACGCCCTTGCTGGCTCCCTTTCGTATGGACCTGGCGGGCCTGCCGCCGCTTTGCATTCATGTCGGCGACCGGGAAGTTCTTCTAAGTGACTCCGTACGCCTGGCCGAGCGTGCCCGTGCCGTGGACGTGGAGGTCGAAATCAAGATATGGTCCGGCATGTGGCACGTGTTTCAGGGCGGTGCCAGGTGGTTGCCGGAGGCGCGACGATCGATCGAGGAAATCGGGCGGTTTCTGAAGCATCACATGATCTAATGTCGCGATTCTATTGATAATGCGGGTGCCGGCGTGTCAGAGCCGTGGGCGCGAGCCCACGGACCTCGTGCGTCGGTAAGGAGTCACCGGGCTTGCGCCCGGTGCTCTGATTCCGGCACGACTTCAGTCCGGAGAGACACCCGCAAATGCATGCGACTATGCCGGGCGTACGGACATCGATCTCGCGCCGCACACGGTGTGGTTTCGCCAGAACGTGCCACCCGCCGCGTGATGCTCCCGGATTGTGCGGTCGCTGTCGCATTCGCGAGTCCGCGCAAGCTGAAGCTTGCGGCTCGGGGACTGCGGCGATGGCGGTGCCACCCATCGAATGACGAGCGACGGGTTCTTCAACTCGAGTCATGTTCGGCGGTCGATCCAAGAAATGGGCGGTGCGACGTTGAGCCGTCGCACCGCCCGGTGATTCCTTCGTGCCGGATTCCCGATCGATTAACCGCCGAGTAACTGCAGTACGCTCTGGGATTGCGCGTTGGCGATTGCGAGAATCGAGTTGCCCGCCTGCACCAGAATCTGCGACCGCGTTAACTCGGACGTTTCCGCTGCGAAGTCGGTGTCACGGATGACCGCTTGCGAAGACGTCAGGTTCTCTGACGTAATCTGCATTTGGTTGATGTTCGGTTGCAGTGTATTCCGCTCGAAAGCACCCAGTCGACCCCGCAGCACCGATATCTGGGTGATCACCTCGTCGACGACATCGGAGGCTTGCCTGAAGTTGCCCTGGTCCAAGGCGAACCGCTGGCCGTCCTTGAGCTCCGAGAGATAACCCACGATGGAGTTGCCCAGCCGGTTGGCCTGTAGGCTCTGCACGCCGATGTTTTCCTGCAGGTTTGTGTTGACCTGCGGGCCGAGTTGGAACAGTGCGCCGCCGTCGGTGATGGCGAATGTGGAGGCGCCGAGCCCCGACGTCCCCGCAGGTGCCGGGATAGAACCGTTGCCGAACTGCTCATCGAGTACCATCTGCACCCGAAGTCCGGTCGTGCTGACGGAGAGCTTGAGCCCGTCCGCCCGCGTGGACACGCCGTTGATGGTGGCTTGGGCGTCCCGTCCCTCGGTCCGTGGATCCTGTACGCCGTTCCGGTCGACGACCGTGAAGTTTCCAGTCGCGTTATGTAATTCCTCCACGCTGACAAACGCGTTGCTGCCGTACTCCAGGCTGCGAATCGCGACGCCGCTGGCGCCGCTCGTGCCGAGCGCTTGCGCATAGACGCCCGTCGCATCCGTCTGTGAATTGATGCGCGTCACGATTTCATTGCTCGTGGCGCTTGCCGGAAACGTCAGCGTGACGATTCCCTCGTTACCACGAAGATTGATGGTGGCGCCGTTGACACCCACCGTCGATTGCGTGAACCGCAGTTCCGCTTGCTGGGCGGACTGAGCCACATGGACCTCGACGGGAACGTACGGTCGCGTGCCAAAGCT
>Ga0055481_10000753_pt1 | contig 11048 bp, 13 predicted proteins | sample Muzzi_PWC_D2_FD_57936 | JGI IMG/M metagenome (GOLD analysis project Ga0055481, IMG submission 57936) | Wetland microbial communities from San Francisco Bay, California, USA, that impact long-term carbon sequestration - Muzzi_PWC_D2 | ecosystem: Environmental > Aquatic > Marine > Wetlands ... | reverse complement strand
GATAAAAGAAAGCATTACCATTACCTAGGTAAGAACGGTATAATAGCCCTTCTGAAAAACAAGCATTTTCATAACGGGGAGAACGAATGGCCGAGCAAAAATCACTCGACACCGAAGTAAGGAAATACGTATCCAACACAGACAAAGATATATACACAGTGAGCAACATACCCGAAGAGGTGATTGCCGTAATCTTCGCTTACGTAAGCAGGAGCCCCAAGAGCTTCAGGGATAACATAGGAACGGTAATTCAGGAAGAGCAGCTCGGCCAGGAAAGGGCGTCCAAATTCCACGAGAAATGGGTGCTAAACTACGGGCACGCTTCCGTAGCCGAGCACGCCGCAGTTCACGTGGGGATAGAGAGAGTGTCCCGCCTGTTCTCTTCCATACTCGAGCTCTCGAACGAATACATGTCGTTTACCGAATACTCCCAGCGATACCAGAAGCCGCTCAAGGGGGATTACTACATACCGGACGAGCTGGAGGGACACCCTGCCCTGAAGAAAGAATATCGCGAGCTGAACGACTCACTCTACGACACATATGCTGAGATAAACGACAAGCTTTTCGTCTATCTCAAAAACACTGTCCCTGCGCCCGAAGATAAAGACGAGAAGGCTCACCTCCGCGCGCTGGAGAAAGTGGCTTTCGAGGACGCAAGATACGCACTCAGCCTCGCCACGCTCACGAACCTCGGGATGACGGCTAACGCCAGGGCTATAGAGGACTCGCTCACGAAGCTCCTGTCGAGCAAATACGGCGAGGTAAGACGGCGCGCAAAGGAAATAAAGGACGAAGTGAAATTCTCCGTCCCTACGCTCGTGAAGTACGCGAACGAGAACACATACATCACGGAGACGAGGCGCGAGCTTGAGAGCGTCACAGGCGCCTTAACGGCCGGAGATGAAAACAGGATGAAGGGAGGAGAATGCGGCGTAAATCTGCTCGAATGGACCGGCAAGGGGTCATCCGACCCGGAACAGGCGGCCGTCGACAAAATGATAAAGGCAATCCTGTTCGAGCATTCGGATTTGAGCTACGCGGAGATAGACAGCAAGCTCGAGAACGAAGACCCCGCCCGCAAGCTCGATATACTCAAAAAATCGATAGAGAGGCTCGGCAAGTACGACAACCCAGTAAACGCGCTTAAATTGGTCGAGTACGAAGCCGAGTTCGTCATAAGCGAGGCGTGCTGGCACCAGCTGCTCCGTCACAGAAAAACGGACTGGATATTCAAAGACCCCTCTGTGGCTCACGGCGTCACCGTTCCGCCTAACATCGAAGACGCCGGACTGACCGAGCTTCTCCTGGACGCTACTCAAAAAAGCGCGCAATTCTACGAGAAACTTATGAACGAAAACCTGACGGAGACGGCGAGCTACGTCGTAACGAACGCTCACAACCGGCGGGTTCTGGGGAGCTTCGACCTCTGGGAGCTGTACCATCTGATTAATCTAAGGATGTCGGAAGGGGCGCAGTGGGACATAAAGAATATCACGAGGATGCTCTCCGACGAGATAGCCAAATACCACCCCAGCCTCGTTGCCCCCGCTCTCGGGAGAGTAGTAGACGAAAACAGCAAGAATAAATAGTTCAATCATGACTTCTACTATTCGAGATAGAAAATGAAGAAAAAGAAAGCAAAAACAAAATCCCGCAATAAGCCATTTATATTTCAAACTTACATTAATAGCTTTCATTATCTATATCAGGATGCGACATACATTTACAATCTTGCCACAGATAAAAAAATGCAAGGACGATTTGAAAGAGTAAGACTTTCACGAACTGCATTACTTTTATACATACTTAGCATGGAAGCTTTAATAAACAGAGCAATGGATCACCTTTTATCAGCTGACCTGCATGACTTCTTTATGGAACGAGAAGATAAATTTTCTTTGCAAGACAAGTGGTTATTGCTTCCTTTGTTAGCAGGAAAAAAAGGAAGTAGAAAATTTAACACCACAAAATATCCCTGGAGTCACTTTAATGAACTTGTGAGTCTAAGAAATGACTTTGTTCATCCTAAACATGATCGTGTTGCTTATTACACTGCGTCTCCAAACAAGAAAGTGAACCCACTTGATTACAATAAAATACCTAAAGATTTACCTGTTAAAGAAAAAGGCGTTGTTTATCGAAATACACTAATACCAAAGGACCCTTATGCTATCTTGCCAATACATGTAGAAAAAACGAAAAAAATTGTTGATGACATGATTCAGGAACTTGACAAATTACTCGATGGTAAAATCATGAAAGATAACTGGCTTGCTGAAGATGCATGGCAATTGATTTACCCAAAAGGGAAAACAATAAAAGATTTAGGTTGGAATGATCAAGATTTGAAAATCGATGATTGTTAGTAGATGTATTAGGTCACTAATATTTAATCTCTAATACGAACATCGATACGAGTCATAAATAAAGATTAAATAAAAATGAGCACGAAAGTAACGAAATGCACAGAGTGCGGATACGAGATAGGCATGAAGGTGGACAGATGCCCCAACTGCGGCGAGTCGATCGGAATAAAGGTCGGCGGCTTCCGCGGGCTGCTGACGAGAATCGTCTTCCTCCTTATGGCCTTATACGTTATTTATTCCGCGATAAAATTCCTCGAGCACTGACGCTCCGCTCATACAACACATTCAGGAAGGCGCAAAAAATGGCAAATCAGGAGCACGTGGCGGCAATCAAAAAGGGAGCGGACGAGTGGAACAAATGGAGGGAGGAAAATCCGGCGGCCGAGCCGGATCTCGCCTGGTCGAATCTTACTGGTATTGACCTCGGCGGGGCGAACCTCCAAAATGCCAAAATGAAGCTCGCTTTCTGCAAGGGCTGCGATATGAAAGGCGCCAATCTGAATCAAGCTACCCTGTACGGTACGAACCTTGAAGCGACAATACTCGAAGGCGCGCAGCTCGAAGGAGCAATATTAGAAGGCGCTCATCTTATAGGAGCTAATCTCACACAAGCCATACTCCGCGGGGCTAACCTCAAGCTGGCTAACCTACACGACGCAGTACTCGAGGGGGCAGACCTTACGGGATGCAAGAAACTCACTCCGGAGCAGATATCGGACGCGAAGACGCTGCGCAGCGCAAAACTCGATACGGCGCTTATGGATTATATAAAGGAGAATCACCCGCAGCTTCTTGAATAAGCATTCGAAGAAGTCCCTTCACGATTAAAGCCCGAGCTTGACTAAAACCGCCCCATCCAAAATACTTCTAGGGATGGAAGACTCACTATCCTTTCAAGACATTCTCAAGACTCAGATATATACAGTCTCCGAGCTTAACGCCAGGATAAGGGAAACCATCGAGGAGGAGATCGGTTTCGAGTACGTCTGGGTCACGGGCGAAGTATCTAACTTCAGGGGTAATTACGCCAGCGGGCACTGGTATTTCTCGCTCAAGGACGAAAACAGCCAGATATCGGCAGTGTGCTTTAAATGGTCGAACCAGCAAATCAAGTTCATACCGGAGAACGGAATGGATGTGATATGCTGCGGACAGGTCGGAGTGTACGAGAAGCAGGGAGTGTACCAGCTGAACGTGAGGGAGATGGAGCCCAAGGGCGTAGGCGCACAGGCGCTCGCTTTGGAGCAGCTGAAGGAAAAGCTTCTCGCGGAGGGCCTTTTCAGTGAGGAGAGAAAGCGCCCCCTGCCGTTTCTGCCCCGGAAAATCGGGATAGTCACCTCACCCACGGGTGCCGCGATAAAAGACATACTAAAAGTACTTGACAGGAGATTTCCCAATCTCGGAATCGTCGTGTCACCTACGAGGGTTCAGGGACAGGAAGCGCCAAGGGAAATAGTGGCGGCGCTCAAGAAGCTCCACAAGCTTAAAGACGTTGACCTTATCATAATCGCCCGCGGCGGGGGCTCGAAGGAAGACCTGTGGGCATTTAACGACGAGGCTGTGGCCAGGGAGATAATAAAGACGCGAGTTCCGGTGATATCCGCCGTGGGGCACGAAATAGACATTACGATTGCGGACCTCGTAGCGGACGTGCGGGCGGCGACGCCCTCGATGGCGGCGGAAATAGCCGTGAGGGAAAAAGCGGAGCTGCTCGAGGACCTGGGAGAGTTTAAAGCAAAAATCGCGTTCGCCCTCCGGAACCGTATAGAGTTCCACGCGAGGGAAACAGATCAGATGCAAACGGAGCTTGCTGCTCTCTTCAAGACGAAACTGGACACCGCTACTTCGGAGATGAGCGCTCTGGCGGGGAAGCTGGACGCTCTGAGCCCGCTAAAGGTTCTTGACCGGGGGTACAGCATTACATACAAGCTGCCGTCCATGAAGGCCGTGAAGGACGCGAAAAAGCTCAAATCGGGAGACAGGGTGCTGATAAATTTCAGCAAAGGAAAAGCGAAATGCTCTGTCGAGGAAACCGAGGATTAGCCCACGATTTCACTAAGCTCGGGGACTTCGACAAGAGAGACGCCGGCTTCCATGAATACCCGTTCTATCTCGGGGCCGGGCATACGGTCCGTAAATATATACCTGATCCTGGTGCCGAGCACTGACCTGATTTTCTCGTCCGGACTGTTCCCGTTTAAATTGAGAAGCGAACTGTTATACATGTTCTCGATGCCCGCTCCGGTCTCGAATAACACGGTCGGCATCACTTCCACAACGTCCATATAGAAGTCTTTCTCCGTATCGGCCACTGCGGCCCTGTTCGCTTTATAGATGGTGAAGTAATTTATAAGCTTGGCGAAGGGGCTCGTTTCCGTGAGATAGGAGAACGACTGATCCTCGCTACCTAATTCCGAGTGTTTATCCGTCAGTGCCGACAGTGCCGTCAAAATGCCGCCCTGCGACACCTCTCTCGCACCTTCAGCGGACGAATCCACACCAAGGAATAACATAGCCGGGTTTCCGGGCTCGATGCCGGAAGACAGCTCCGTAAGCTCGTCCTGAAGCTTCTTTCGGTTCATGAGACCTGCTTTGAGTAGGGCCCTGAAATTGATCAGGCGGTCGTGGCTCATCTTTATGTCGGGGAACACCGCGATTCTCTCGACGCGGGGTATGCGGTCGAGCGAGCTTAAGACTCCTTCGAGCGCGGGGCCGTCCTCGATGAATATAAACTTCGCGTTATAGTCGTGAGCCGTTTTGACGATCTCGTCCGCATCCGCCTCTTTCGGGAGCGGGATTATGACCCCTCCGATAAGGAACGTGGCTATTTCCGATGAAATTGCCTCGAGCCTGTTGGAGGAAACGATTAGAGTCCTGTCACCCTTGCCGAATCCCAAATTCATCATGAAAGACGCTATGTTCTTAACTTCACGGTCGAAGTCAAGCCACGTAATCTGCTTCCAGCTCCAGCCGTCCCGGCGCTGGAATAACAGCCTTGTGCCGTGCTCTTTTACTCGATTTTGAAGTAGTTCCGGTATAGTCTTTTCATTCATATTGATTCACCGTTGTCGGTATTTAGGATATCCTTTGAAGGACAGAGTGTAAAATATACAGTAAAATAACCGGTTTAAAACCATGAAAAAACTAATAAAGGCAAAACCTTTCCCGAGCGAGCTTTTCGATATAGCGAAGGAACTAGTCAGCGAGCTACGTAAAGAGGGCCACGAGGCTTACTGCGTCGGGGGATGCACAAGAGACACAGTGATGGGTATCCCGCCGTACGAGTACGATATAACCACGAGCGCGACTCCCGAGGAGGTATCCCGCATATTTTCACACACCGTTCCCGTGGGGGTCAGCTTCGGCGTGATATTGGTGCTAATCGGGCATTACAGGTTTGAGGTGGCTACGTTCAGGAGGGAAGAGAGCTATTCGGACAGCAGGCGCCCGGATATCGTGAATTACAGCACAAGCGTCGGAGAGGACGTGATAAGGCGGGACTTTACCATCAACGGCATGCTTTACGACCCGATCGAGGAGACCGTCATCGATTACGTCGGAGGGATGGACGACATCGAGCGGGGGATTGTCAGGACGATAGGAGACCCGCGGGGGCGCTTTAACGAGGATAAGCTGAGGCTGATGCGCGCCGTCAGATTCGCCTCGAGATACGGCTTTCAAATGGAGGAGGAAACCTACGGGGCGCTTGAAAGCCTCGCGCACGAGATAACCGTGGTGAGCGAGGAAAGAATAAGGGACGAAGTCGTAAAGATAATATCCCAGAGCAATCCCGGAGCGGGCCTGAGACTTCTCAGGGAAACCGGCATATTGAAGCATATACTTCCGGACGTGGACGCAATGGCCGGTGTGGAGCAGCCGCCCGAATTTCACCCGGAGGGGGACGTTTTCGTTCACACGTGCCTAGTTCTGGACTATATACGCGAGCATACGGGAGGGGCGACTTCACCGGAGCTGGCAATGGGCGGGCTGCTGCACGACGTCGGGAAGCCGCCAACTTTCTCCGTCACCGACAGGATAAGGTTCAACGGACACGACAAACTCGGGGCGGAGATGGCGAAGAGGATCTGCAGGAATCTGAAGTTCTCGAACAAGCAGATAGAGCTCATATACGAGCTCGTGAGGGAGCATCTCAAGTTCAAGGACGTATTCCGCATGAAAAAGAGCACGCTCAAGCGATTTATCGGAATGCGGAACTTCGAGGAGCACCTCGTCCTCCACATCGCCGACTGCCAGGCCAGCCACGGCTCTCTCGAGGCTTACGAATTCATAATGGAGAAGTTCGAGGAGTTCAAGGACGAGGAAATAAAGCCGGCTCCGCTTATTGGAGGAAAGGAGCTTATAGAGATGGGCTACGAGCCGGGGCCGCTTTTCTCCGAGATACTGAGCTTTGTCGAAGAGGCTCAGCTGGAGGGAGAAATAACCAGCAAGAAGGAAGCCGAAGAGATTGTATCGAGGAAGTTTCCGCTCTAAGAAGGTCCGCTGAGGTTTATACCGCGGTCAGTTAAACGTCCCTTTTTCATAATCGGAAGATATATACCAGAAATTGTTTATCCTGATCCACGTGTCCTCCACCATGACGGTCTTCTCGGATACGGATGGATACTTGTAATAGCTGTATAAAACCCTCACGACGCACGCGTCCGCGTCTTTTGCGTCGCCTTTACCGCCGGGGTCGTCGTCCACGAGATAAACGATCTCTTTAATCTCGTAGCCCGTTATGTTGAGGTCCTTTTCGTTTCTGAGCACGAAGCTCTCGTATTCCTTCGTCTTCGCGGGGTCCACGTACTGAGCGGCCTTCTCATAGTATTTCCACAATATAAGCTTGTAATAGAAGTCGGTGGACTTCGCCAGGTCCTCCTGATCGTTTTTCTGTATGAGGCCGGACGTAGCGCCGCATCCGGCGATAAGAACGGATACAAGGAGCGTCAGAATGATATTTTTCATGACAGAAGGGTAATACGGCACGCTCAATATATCAACGCGCGACTGTGAAATACCCTTTGTGAGAGGATGCGGGGAGCCCGTGGGAGCTCCCCGCATGAAATTAAATTTTTCCTTGTAGCAGGAATGCTATAAGAAGAGCATAGATAACGAGGGACTCGATGAGTGCGAGACCGATAATCATCGGCGTGAGAATCTTGGAGCTTGCGCCCGGGTTTCTCGCGATTCCGCTCAAAGCAGCCGCGGTAGCGCGTCCCTGGCCCAAACCTCCCATTCCCGCCGCAATCGCTATGCCCAATCCTGCACCGATAGCAAGCCCGAGTTTGGTCAGCTCTCCGGCACCGCCTTCCTGTGCAAACGCGGCGGTCGGCGCCAATGCGGCAATCATTGCCACACCGAAAATCGAGAGCATTGAAATGGCCTTATTCATATTTTTACCTCCTTTCATAGAGTAAGAGTTATTGTTATCAAGATTTTTTTATCATTCAATTTCAGCTTCATGCGACGTCGCAAGAGCGATATATATCGCCGAAAGCACCGTAAATATAAACGCTTGCAGAAAAGATACAAATATTCCGAGACCGATAAATATCGCTGGTACCACGTAGTGCACCAGATTAGTAAAGACGCCGAGCACCATGTGGTCTCCCGTCATGTTCATAAACAGCCTGAGCGACAGTGATACTGGGCGCACGAAGTGGCTTATTACCTCGATCACGAACATCAGCGGAGCGAGGAATACAACAGGGCCGGCGAAATGCTTCAGGTACTCTATGCCGTTAGCCTTAAAACCATAATAGTTATACATTACGAATATAACGAGAGCGCACGCTACAGGGGTGTTGAAGTTTCCGGTAGGCGATGAAAATCCCGGAACCAGACCCAGCAAGTTAGCTATTAAAATGTAGAAGAACGTAGCCCCGAGAAGGGGAAAGTACCTCTTTGCCAGCTCCCTTGAGCCCAGCATGTTCGTAAAAAGATCGAAAAGGAAATCTATGGTTAGAATTTCGAATATACTTCTAATTGAAAATTTTTCGTCCGGAAGAACGGACTCTTCTTTTGATAATGCGCTTTTAATCTTAAGCCCCGCAAGGATTATCAGTAAAAGTACAACCAAAGAGCCCCAAATGTAGTCGTAGTGTCCCAGTCCTACCAGTGTGAACCAGCTAAAGTGTTCCATCTTTACTTCCTCTCAGGCTTTCTCCGATAATTACTATGACGACTCCCGTGACGCCGATAAAGAAGCCGAATAAATCAACTTTCGCAAACAAAAACATCGCAATCACAATCGCTATGAAAACGGCCATTTTAACGACGAACGCGAAGATTGCAAAGGCTTTGGGCGTGGACTTGGCGACAAGCGCGTTTACTATAAATCTGATCGCCATGAAATTGGCAGTAAACAGTATTCCGCCCGCGGCCGTGCCTACAGCTAGGTCTTTTGACCCGATCAGATAATTAACGACGGTCAATAGAACCGTCACGACCAAACCGCTTTTTTCTACTCGTCCGATGGAGGGTATGTTAATCAGACTAACTGTCCTTTCCGTCATCTAATCTTTTCAACATCCTAAACAGAAATGCGAAACCGGCGAACACCCCCGCAACTAACCCCAGTATCGTAAACCAGGGTGTTTTTACCCCAACCCATTTATCGACATACTGGCCGAGTAATATTCCCGCGATCACGGAGAATCCAAGCTCGAACCCCACTGCGATAAACATCAGCCAATTGTACCGCTTCTGTTTGTTAAATGTGTGAGCCCCCGTGATTTATCGAATATCTTTAAGCGATTTATATACCGCGTTCAATGTCTTGTTTATGTCCTTTTCAGTGTGAGCCAGAGAAACAAAAACCGCCTCAAACTGAGAAGGCGGAAACATAATACCAGCCCTGAGCAAATTTTCAAAAAATTTCGAGTAGATTTTTGTATCGCACGTAAGCGCGGTCGCGTAATCGACGGGTACCGTTGCTGTGAAGAAGACCGTAAACATAGAGCCTACTGAGTTAATACACGCTTTGGTTCCCAGTTTGCGGATAATGTCCCTTATGCCTTCCACAAGCTGTTCCGTCATTTTCTCAAGCTTTCCGTAGTTTCCCCTTTGCCCGAGCTTCGTCAGCGTCGCGAGCCCCGCGGCCATAGCGAGAGGATTGCCCGACAGCGTTCCCGCCTGATACATAGGCCCTATAGGCGCAACCATGCTCATTATATCTTTACGCGCTCCGAAAGCGCCTACCGGCAGCCCTCCGCCTATTATCTTCCCGAGGCACGTAATATCCGGCGTCACGCCGTATTTTTTCTGCGCTCCGCCCTTTCCGAGCCTGAATCCCGTAATAACCTCGTCAAATATAAGCAGCGCGCCCGAGTCCCTGGTGATTTTTCTCAGCCCCTCGAGGAATCCTTTGCGAGGCGGGACCACGCCCATGTTGCCGGCAACCGGCTCCAGAATGACCGCGGCAATTTTGTTCCCGTGTTTCTTGAAAAGCTTTTCCACGGAGCTGAGATTATTATATTTGGCCAGGAGCGTCTTATCGACGAACGACTTCGGAACGCCGGGACTGCTTGGAGACCCGAAGGTGGTGGCTCCCGACCCCGCCTTAACCAGCAGGTAGTCCGCATGTCCGTGGTAACATCCCTCGAACTTTACTATGTAATCCCTGTTCGTATAGGCGCGCGCGAGACGCACTCCGCTCATCGTAGCTTCCGTACCGGAACTCGTCATTCTTACCATTTCTACGGACGGGAAAGAGTCAACTATCAGCCTGGCGAGCTCAATCTCGTTTTCACACGGAGCTCCGTAGCTAGTTCCCCTGCCGGCGGCCTTTTTTACCGCGCTTACCACTTCGGGAGCCGCGTGCCCAAGTATGAGCGGGCCCCACGAGGACATATAATCGGTGTATTTATTGCCGTCCTCGTCGTACAAATACGCGCCCTTCGCCCTTGATATGAAGACCGGCGTTCCCGAAACGGCGTTAAAGGACCTCACAGGGCTGTTCACGCCGCCCGGCATGAGACGCTCGGCTTTCCTGTAGAGCCTTTTCGACTTTGTGTATTTATTTTCCATTTCTGAGTAAAATGCGGAAAAAAAATCAGGAGTAGTTAACACGCACCTGAATATACTGTCAAGTGTATGCCGTATCCATGCAAGTACTACATACGCAAAAAAAATGGAGAGGAACCCCTTGGAGCTCCTCTCCATGATTTTCTCTACTCGCCCGATGATCCGGACGAGATGAATTTCTTATTCAATCACTGGGGCAAACTTATATCAGTTAGCGTACTGGAATATAAGTCTTGCGCCTACCTTAGCAGTCGGTGAGGTAACAACGAAGTGCGCCCTTCTGTTAAGCTGATAGGCTTCTTCAGTCGTTCCAGCGCCGAACTGGGTGGTTTCACCACCGCTTGCGGTCGTGATTCTGGAAGGATCTATTCCCAGGTTAACCAGGAACGCCTTTGTAGAATCAGCTCTCTTCTGCGCAAGCTTGAGGTTATACGCAGGGGTACCCCTGATATCGGCATATCCCTCGATCAATACTGTCAGATTAGGATCTGCCTGCAGAGTAGCCGCGTCTTCCTCTAAGACTGCAGCTGCGTCCGGCCTGATGTTGTACTTATCGAAATCAAAGAATATATCTTTAAGTTCAGGCGCGGGTGGGGGCGGCGGGGGCGGCGGCGGTGGTGGTGGTACCGCACATTTCAGCTTCGCCTCGTCTGC
>Ga0055481_10000752_pt1 | contig 11050 bp, 13 predicted proteins | sample Muzzi_PWC_D2_FD_57936 | JGI IMG/M metagenome (GOLD analysis project Ga0055481, IMG submission 57936) | Wetland microbial communities from San Francisco Bay, California, USA, that impact long-term carbon sequestration - Muzzi_PWC_D2 | ecosystem: Environmental > Aquatic > Marine > Wetlands ... | reverse complement strand
CCATTTCGATCGGAGACACTCTCGGACCCGGGCCAATCCAAACTCTGCGAAAATGCCGGCACGGTGTGCATGCTCGAGCGTCGTGCGTAGCGCCGTAAAGCAGGACGCCAGAACAACCGGAGCCCGATCTGAGCGAGCAATGGACTGCGAGCGAAGTTAAGCGAGAGCATGCACACCGGTCAGCGCATGTTACCGAACCAGGCAATTGACTCGCGGGATTCTACTTGACGACAGTCAGGTGCGAGCGGCCGCTCTTGGCGCGTTCTGTGTCGTCCGGATCCAGCGGACCCTCCGGACCATCCGGGGGTTCCGGCTTTTCCGTGCCGTGTGAAAATATCATGCCCTGGCCCGTCTCCTTGGCGTAGATACCCATCACGGATGCTGTCGGAACCCATACATCAAAAGGCACGCCGGAGAATCGCGCGCGAAAACTGATACCGGCGTTTGTGAGTTTTAGATTGTGGGCGGCCGAATGACTGATATTCAGAATGATCTTGCCGTCCTTGACGTGCTCCGTCGGTACCGTCACACCATCAAGCGCGGCATCGACAACGATGTGTGGCGTGTGTCCGTTGTCACCCATCCATTCGTGCATGGCTCGGATGAGATAGGGCCGTTTGGAGCGGCTGGGATTCGACATAGAAATCCGTCACTGTCTTGGCCGCCTGGGTCGGCCGGATATCAACACAATTCAATAACAGGATACCATTCCCTGTCGGGAATGACGCCGACCGGCCGCGCATTTCGGCGGTTACGACATCTGCCAGCCTCGTAAGTGATCTTCCGCAGCGCGCTGCTACAGGCGCATTTCCTGCTCCAGTTCCGTCAGGCTGGCCTGGAAAGAACGGCGCTCGAATACGCGCTTCATATAGGCCTCGATCGGTGCCGATTGTGAGCCAAGCTCGATCCCGTAAACCGGAAGACGCCAAAGTATCGGCGCAATACTGCAGTCCACCAGCGAGAATTCGTCGCTGAGGAAAAACTGTTTGGCTGCAAATAGCTCGACACTCGCGAGAATGCTCTCGCGCAACAGTTTGCGGGATTTAGCCGCCAACTTGCGCTCACCGTCGACATCGAACTGTTCTGCCAACTGGTACCAGTCCGTCTCTATGCGGAACAACGCCAGCCTGAACTGTGCACGTGTCACCGGATCTACCGGCATCAACGGCGGATGAGGAAAACGTTCGTCGAGATATTCGATGATAACGCGCGAGTCATAAAGAACCAGGTCCCTGTCGACCAGGGTCGGCACCGTATGATACGGGTTCAGATCCATCAGGTCCTCCGGCAGATCCGGGCCGTCGACGTTGACTATTTCGATATTGATGTTCTTTTCCGCAAGCACAAGACGTGTGCGATGACTGTGTATGCACGTCGGCTTCGAAAACAGCGTCATCACTGATCGTCTGTTGGCAATTACTGCCATGATGCGTTCCCCTTGGGAATATTTACCAGCAAATATTGTTGTTATTGGAAAGGATATGGATCGACGGGTCCCGGCATCAGGTGACGTCTTTCCAGATCTGCTTCTTGAGCATTGAAGCGATTATCCAGAATACGATCAGAAACATCATCACCCACACGCCAAGCACACGTCGCGTGGATCGTATCGGTTCGCTGATGTATTCAAGAAAATTGGCAGTATCCCGGACGAATTCGTCAAATTCGTCCTCAGACATTGAGCCAGACGATGCCTGTTCGAAGTGATCGAAATGTTTCGTGCCATTTTCGTCGGTCGTGAAAACTGCGTTCTGATATCCCTGCAACTCCCAGAGCACGTTTGGCATGCTCGTTCCTTCAAGCACACGATTGTTCACTCCGGTCGGACTGCCGGGCTCAATATAAAACCCTTTCAGAAAATTATAGACGTAGTCGGTGCCTCGCGCGCGAGCCATCAGCGACAGGTCCGGAGGCGCCTGGCCAAACCAGCGCGCGGCGTCTTCCGTCGGCATCGTGGCCCGAATCGTCTCAAAGGCCTTTTCCGCGTTGAACATCAAATTCTCAATGAGTTGGTCTTCACTGAGCTCGAGGTCACGGGCGAGCGTGTTGAAACGAACATATTTTGCAGAATGACAGCCGGCACAATAGTTCATGAAATTTCGGGCGCCACTTTGCAGCGACTTGATATTGCCGGGATCGTTGCCTGCGTGCTCGAGTTCGACGTCGGCAGCAGCGCAAACGCCAAACGCGACGAGAAGCACAGACAGCGCTGCGCCGTAACTTGCTGCGCGAAGCGTGGCAGAGCACCCTGTCCAGGCAAACCTGGCAATCATCGACTTAACCATGATAGATCACCCTGTCGGGAACGGGCTTCGTCTTATCAATCGTAGTGTAATAAGGCATAAGCAGAAAGAATGCGAAGTAGACGATTGCGAAGACCCTCGCCAGCATCACATAGATACCTTCTGCAGGCTGCATGCCGAGCCAGCCGAGCGTCAAAAAACTTATAGCGAAAAGTGCCAGCGCGATCTTGTATATCCAGCCACGATAGCGAATGGACTTCACTCTCGAGCGATCGAGCCATGGCAGGAATGCCGGCAACAATACCGAGCCCGCCATCAGGATTGCACCCCAGAGTTTATCCGGAACGGCCCGAAGAATCGCGTAGAAAGGAGTGAAATACCAAACCGGCGCGATATGTTCCGGTGTTGCCATCATATTTGCCGGCTCAAAGTTCGCATGCTCGAGGAAATAGCCGCCCATATCGGGAGCGAAGAACACCACTGCACTGAAAACCATCAGGAAGACGATAATGCCAACCAGGTCTTTTGTCGTGTGATAGGGATGGAATGCAACACCGTCCAGCGGCACGCCATTCGCGTCCTTCTTGGCCTTGATATCCACGCCATCCGGGTTATTCGAGCCAACGTGATGCAGAGCAACGATATGCACGAACACCAGCCCGACCATTGCCAGCGGTATGAGAATCACGTGAAACGCGAAGAAACGATTGAGAGTAATGTCTGAAATCGAGTAGTCCCCGCGAATCCATTCAACGAGGGCGTCACCGACAAACGGTATGGCGCCTGCGAGCGAAATGATGACTTGCGCACCCCAGTAAGACATCTGGCCCCAGGGCAGCAGATAGCCCGCAAAAGCCTCGGCAAACAGTGCGAAGAAAATCAACATGCCGATGAGCCAGATCAATTCGCGAGGTTGCTTGTACGAGCCATACAACATCGCGCGGAACATATGCAGGTAAACGACAATAAAGAAGAACGATGCGCCGGTCGAATGCATGTAGCGAATCAGCCAACCCCATTGAACGTCGCGCATGATGTATTCAACTGACGCAAACGCTTCCGTCGCAGACGGCTTGTAATTCATCGTCAAAAAAATGCCGGTGACGAGCTGCATGACCAGAACGACCATCGACAACACGCCGAAGATGTACCACCAATTGAAATTTTTGGATGCGTAATATTCTGTTACGTGGTACTTCATCGTTTCCGTCAGGGGAAAACGATCATCGATCCACTTCAAAAAGGCACCAGAGCGTGTGCCAACTTCCGATTCGATACGTGCCATCAGACCGCTCCCGATTCTGCGCCAATCATAATCAGATCCTCGCGCAGGAACCGATACGGTGGCACTCTGAGATTCGCGGGAGCCGGGACACCTTTATAGACGCGACCTGCCAGATCAAACCGGGATCCATGGCATGGGCAGAAAAACCCACCTTGCCAGTCGTCGGCCGGGCCAACGTCGAATTCGGGCAAGGGCGCACAACCCAGGTGCGTACATGAACCTTCGAGCACCAGGTATTCCGGTTTGAGGGAACGATATTCGTTGACCGCAAAGTCTGGCTGCTGCTCCGCCACTTCGGAATTCGGATCGCGCAGATACCCCGTGACCAGCGGCAGTCGCGACAACATTTCCTCGGTGCGCCGCACCACGTAAACGAGTTTGCCACGCCACAAGACGCGAATCATCTCCCCGGGCTCCAGCATGCCAATTGGCACTTCGACCGGCGCACCGAGGGCCTGGGCCCTCGCGCTGGGCCTCATTGAGGCCACAAACGGAATCGCTGCCGCAATGAGTCCGGCACCTCCGGTCACTGCTGTGGCAACAGTCAGGAAATGACGCCTGTTGCGATCAACGTCATCGGTCATGTAACACTCCCATACGCCATGCGGTTCGGGCCGAAATCAATGCCAATGCTAAAAGCTCATGTTGAATCAAAACCTGGTCACCAATGGGGAACACCGGCGAATCACTCACCGACTGCATTACCCCCGGGGTTTTGTCTAACGTAAGCTCCTCCGGCAACGACTTGCCACGACACACTTCTGGACGATTTATCGCTTTCTTCGAATACTTAAAATATTTGCAGCAGACCCGTTTCACCGTCAGGATGTCGGTGATGCTCGGGCTGAGTGCGGAATCCGACGCGCATTATACACAGGGCCGTTCAAAATTGGCTAGGCGTGAGAACATCAGACGCGCCAATATGAGTACAAATACCTAAAGGCAGCTGACTCAAATGGCGATGGCAAGACTCAAGCCGGTATTGATATTCCTGATCCAGTCCGTCGTGGTCGGCCTGGCTGCCGCCTTCGTGGTCGTGCTGGTTCGACCCCAACTGCTACCTGCCATCAGTTTGAACGGAAGATCTTCGCCTGGGCAGCCTGTGAGCTTTGCGGACGCTGTTGACATCGCAGCGCCGTCCGTGGCCAACGTGTATACGCGGCGGCTGATCTCGGATCCGTCGTCCGCGGGCGGCTCCGGCAGGTTCAGGGTGAATACGAGTGTCGGATCGGCCGTCATTATCGACGCGGAAGGCTACCTCGTCACAAATTATCACGTCGTGGCGCTCGCCAGTGATATCCGCATCCAACTGGCCGACGGGCGCATCGCCAATCCCGAGTTGATCGGTGAAGACGCGGAGACCGACCTGGCGCTTCTCAAAGTTGATCTCGGCACGTTGCCGCCCATCCCGCTGGGCAGGTCCGATCAGCTTCGCATCGGGGATGTCGTTCTGGCCATCGGCAATCCCTACGGCCTGTCCAAAACGGTGACCCAGGGCATCGTGAGTGCAACGGGTCGCGGCGTCCTCGACTTGCTGACGTTCGAAAACTTCATACAGACGGATGCGGCGATCAACGAAGGGAATTCCGGTGGTGCGCTGGTCAACAGTAACGGGCAACTGATCGGCATTAACACGGCGGTTTTGACTCAGGACGCCGGCACTGAAGGTATCGGTTTCGCGATTCCCGTCGATCTTGTGCGGGGCGTCGTCGAGGAAATCAAAAAGAACGGCAGGGTGGTTCGCGGCTATGTTGGCCTCGTACCGTACGAGCTGAGCCGCGCCGAATCGGCCGCGCTCGGCATTGACCCGAATGTCGGCATACTGCTCAGCGACATCGTCGAGGGCAGCCCTGCAGAAAGTGCCGGTCTGCAACGCGGGGATGTGATCCTGACCATTAACGGCGAGCAGGTCCGCTCGCGGCAGCAGGCGCTGCTGATCGTCGCGCGCCTCAATCCCGGAGACGAAGTTCAACTGGAAGGATTGCGCGACGGCAAGCAATTCAGGGTCACTCTCGTCGCCGTCGAACGGGTCCCTCTACCCTAGGAATGTGCTGTAAAAATGGACGGCAGTCCGAACGTCACGGGCCCGTGGACGGCGAGAACGATCCACGCGCGTTTTCGCCGCGTCAACCCGTGCATGAGCCAATTCACCGGTAACGGTCATGTTCAGGACGATCTAGTTTGGTACGCGTTTGATCTCGGCGCCCAGCTGACGAAGCTTTTCCTCGATTCTCTCGTAGCCACGATCAACATGATAGATACGATCGACGAGGGTCTCGCCTTCCGCAGCCAATCCGGCGAGAACCAGCCCGGCTGACGCGCGCAGGTCAGTTGCCATGACCGGAGCCGCTGTGAGCTTGTTCACGCCGCGGCAAACTGCCGTATTGCCGTCGATCCGTATATCGGCACCCATGCGCTGTAACTCGAGCACGTGCTGAAAGCGATTCTCGAAAATCGTTTCCTTGACCGTGCCGACGCCCTCTGCGATGGCGTTCATCGCGCAAACCTGGGCCTGCATGTCTGTCGGGAATCCTGGGTAGGGCGTCGTGCGGATGTCCACGGCCGCCGGTCGTCGGCCACTCATATCGATTTCGATGGTGTCCTCACCGACGACGATTTCCGCCCCCGCCTCCTGGAGTTTGACGATGACCGCCTCCAGCGTGACCGGCGAAACCCGATTCAGGCGTACTTTGCCTCCGGTCATGGCCGCGCCAACGAGATACGTGCCCGCCTCTATTCTGTCAGGCAGGACGGTATGGTCTGCCCCGCCCAGTTTGTCCACGCCGACGATACGAATCGTGCTGGTACCGGCGCCGGAAATATTTGCGCCCATGCTGATCAGGAACTTGGCGAGATCGGCGACCTCAGGCTCGCGCGCGGCATTATCGAGGATCGTTTCACCGTCAGCGAGCACCGCCGCCATCATCAGGTTCTCGGTACCGGTCACGGTCACTGTGTCGAAAACGATGTGGGCGCCGACGAGGCGATCCGCGCGCGCGACGATAAATCCGTTCTCGACGACGACGCTGGCGCCCATCGATTGCAGACCCTGCACGTGCAAATTCACTGGCCGCGCACCGATTGCGCAGCCGCCGGGAAGGGATACGGCGGCTTCGCCAAAGCGCGCAACCAGCGGTCCCAGTACGAGAATTGACGCCCGCATGGTCTTCACCAGTTCGTATGGCGCACGCCGTTCACCGACGCTTGATGCATTGACTTCGACATTCAGCCTGTCGTCGAAGGTCACCTCGACACCCATGCTCTGCAGCAGGGTAATCGTCGTCGCCACGTCTTTGAGCTGCGGCACGTTTCTGACGATGACGGTTTCCGAAGAAAGCAAGGTACCGGCCAGAATCGGTAGCGCCGCATTCTTCGCCCCGGATACCGTGATGGAGCCACTGAGTGGGGTGCCACCTTTGATCAGAAGCTTATCCATATGGACTATTCAGCGCCGGTCGCCTGCAGCTCTTGCCACTCGTCGGGCGTATGAGCGCGGATCGACATTGCATGAATCTCGTTGCCCATCAATGCTCCGAGGCACCGGTACACCATCTGGTGCCGGGCGATGGCGCGCTTGCCCTTGAAGTCGGGCGAAACGACAAGTGCGGCATAGTGCGTATTGTCCTCGCTGAATACGCTAACTTCGGCGCCCGCGAGGCCATTTTCGATTAAAGTCTTGATTTCTGCCGGATCCATAATTAAAAGGTCTGCCTTCGATGCGAAACGGCGCGCAGTGTAGCAAAACATGGCTGTTGACCATTGTGTATTATAAGTCTCCCGAATGGGACATCCGGACAATACGAAGCCGTTGGCAAAGACGGCAAGATCCCCGGCCTGACTGTACTTTTGATCTGACTCTATGCTCGGCGATATTACGGAAGTAATTGCCGGTCTGATTCTCCTTATCTGGGGAGCAGACCGATTCGTTCATGGTGCGGCAGCCACTGCCCGCAACCTTGGCGTTGCGCCGTTGATGATCGGCCTGACCATCGTGGCATTTGCGACGTCGGCACCGGAGATTCTCGTCTCAGTCGTTGCGGCGAGTCGAGGCGAGCCTGACCTCGCAATCGGCAACGCAATCGGCTCGAATATTGCCAATATCGGCCTGGTACTCGGCGCCGTCGCACTGATCCGGCCCATCGAGCTCAAGTCGGCCACGCTGCGGCGGGAAATGCCCGCACTGTTAGCGGTATCGTTGTTAACCGTCGCCCTGTTCCTCGATTCCTATCTCGCCAGGATCGATGGCTACGTGCTGCTAACCGGCCTGGTGATTGTCGTGATTTGGCTGGTTCGGCTGGGCATCAGGTCTTCGTCGAGCGACCCGTTGCAGGCTGATTTCGAGGCAGAGATCCCGGAAGGCAGAAGCATGAAGACAGCCATTGCCTGGCTGGCCGTCGGCATCTGCGCCCTCCTCTTCGGCGCCGATTTCATGGTGGACGGCGCGATCAATATCGCGCGCGAGGTGGGCGTTTCCGAAATGGTCATCGGGATCACGCTGGTCGCGGTGGCAACCAGTCTGCCGGAACTCGCTGTCTCTCTCGTCAGTGCGATCAAAGGCGAATTCGGTATCGCCATCGGCAATATCGTCGGCTCGAATATCTTCAACATGCTCGCCGTAATTGGTGCGGCGGCCGCTATCCAGCCTGCAGCCCTGGCGCCCTCGGTGCTTTCGCTGCACCTGTTCGTCATGGTTGCATTTACGCTGGTTCTGTTCGCGATGACCTACGAGTATGACGGCAGGGGCGAGATAACCCGCTATGAGGGCTTCGCGCTCGTTGTGGCATTTCTGGTCTACGACGTATATGTCGTACTGCAAAACGTTAGAATCGGGCATTGACCAGCTACCGGCCGGAGGCCAGGCGTTGACAGATTCATCCCCCAGGAACCTCGTGGCGGCCGCCACCAGGGTGCTCGATATTGAGGCGCGCGCAGTAAACGAGCTCGTATCGAGACTCGGCGACGCCTTCGTGGCTGCGTGCAGGCTATGCCTCGAAATCGACGGCCGGGTTGTCGTCACGGGCATGGGGAAATCCGGGCATATCGGAGGAAAGATCGCAGCGACGCTGGCGAGTACCGGCACACCCTCGTTTTTTATGCACCCTGCGGAAGCAAGCCACGGTGACCTCGGCATGATCACATCGCACGATTTAATGCTCGCCGTGTCTTATTCCGGAGAAACCGACGAAGTGATTACAATTTTGCCACTGGTGAAAAGGATGGGTGCAAAACTGATATCGATGACCGGCAAACCGCAATCGACGCTGGCGAAGGCTGCCGACGTTCATCTCGATATTCATGTCAGCGAAGAAGCCTGTCCGTTAAATCTCGCACCGACAGCCAGCACGACGGCAGCCCTCGCGATGGGCGATGCGCTGGCGGTTGCCCTGCTCGAAAGCCGCGGCTTCACCGCCGAGGACTTCGCCCGATCGCATCCCAGTGGAAGGCTGGGGAAACGATTGTTACTTCGCGTCGCCGATGTCATGCACGTGGGCAGCGAAGTGCCATCTGTTTTGGCATCTGTAAGTGTCAGCAAGGGTCTCATGGAGATGACCGAAAAAGGACTCGGCATGACCGCTATTGTCGACAATGACGGTCGAATTCTGAGTGTCTTTACCGACGGCGACTTGCGCCGCGCGCTGGACAGTGAAATCAACGTGCACAAGGTCGAAATGAAAGCCGTAATGCACGCTGGCTGCATTACGGTGAGCCCGGATGACATGGCAACCAAAGCCGTAAACGTACTGGAAGAGAACAAAATCACGTCTTTGTTGGTAGCGGACGATGAAAATCGTCTCGTCGGCGCATTGAATGTCCACGACCTGTTTCGCGCCGGGGTCATGTGATCATGCCCGGTAAAAGATCACTGCCGTGCGACTTGCGGCTCATTGGCTTTGATATTGACGGCGTTTTTACCGATGGCCGCTTCTATCTTTCAGACGACGGCGTAGAGTCAAAGGCGTTTTGCACGCAGGACGGGTTCGGAATTCGTCAACTGCTCAATGCCGGAATCGCGGTTGCGGTCATCAGTGGAAGAAAATCGAAAGCGGTCGACCGACGCATGGCAGAGCTCGGCGTAACACATGTTATCCAGGGTTGTAAGGACAAGGTTGCCGCGTTCGACCGGCTGATCGAAAAAATGGGTATCACGACGGCCCAAACGGTATTCGTGGCCGACGATGTTCCTGATTTGCCGGTTCTGCGCCACTCGGGTTTCGCAGTCGCCGTCGGCAACGCGGTAGCGGCCGTCAAGGCCGAGTGCGACCTGGTGACAAATGCGCCTGGCGGGGCCGGCGCGGTGCGTGAAGTTTGTGACCTGGTCCTTTCTTCAGTCAGTGCCCACCGGCCATAGCGTTCGCAGCCGATGATGAATGCGCGAAATAGTCTGACGATCGCTGGACTGCTGATCATTGCGGTCGGAACCTGGTACATGGCCAGCTCCAACAAGCAAGATGAAATTACGAAGTCTGTCGCCGACACAGCGTTCGGCGGATACTACCTGCGCTCGGCGCGTATTCTCGGCACCGATGAAAGCGGACAACTGTTGTATGAGATCCGGGCCGAATACGGGGAGCAACAGGAAGACAATAAGATCGAATTACAGAATGTTCGTATCAAGTATTCGAGCGGCGCGGACGTGCCGTGGACTATCAGTGCCGATATGGCAATGATCTATGACGACCAGGACGTACTGCGATTGAGTGGCCATGTCGTTGCCGTCAGCGACGAAGGTTTTTCCGGCCAGGTCACGGAAATTCGGGCTCCGCTTCTCAACATTGATCCAAATGGCTACAAAGCCGAAACAGATAGCCGCGTGCAAATCCGTATAGGCTCTCGCAGCCTTACCGCCACCGGCATGCTAGCATTGCTGCAGGAAAACAAACTGAACCTCAAATCCAATGTCAGTGGAAAATTCGTTCCGTGACGCGGGCGCGACATACCTGAATCCAGATATGCATCGGACCAGTCTACATAAGCCGGCAATACGCAGCACACTGGCTGCCGTCTTGTTGTTGTCTTCAATCGCGTGGTCGCAATCCGAAGACCTGCGGTTGCCCATGCTTCTCGATGCCGACTCGACGAATTATGACGGCAAGAGCTCGATGCTGATGTTCAGCGGTCTTCGCCTGACACAGGGCAGCCTGGGCATAGCTGCTGACGAGGGACGGGCGACCAAGATGGACTTCGAAGACAGCGTCTGGCACTTCGCCGGCAACGTCGTGATCGACGTCGACAACGGGCATATTGAAAGCGATTCTGCCGATATGGTGTTTTCCGGATACCGGTTGCGTTTAGCAACCATTGTCGGCAGTCCTGCAACATTCCGCATGGAACGGCCGGACAGCGACCAGGTTACTTATGCTGAAGCTGGCCGGCTGAGATATGACCTCGACGCCGGGGTCGTGGAGTTTTCTGACGACGCGACGATTACCGAAGGCGGTAATCAGATTGCCAGCAACTATCTCGTCTACAACATCCGCGAACAACGCATCAATGCGTCTTCGGGTGGAGAGGGCGACCCGAA
>Ga0055481_10000750_pt1 | contig 11069 bp, 9 predicted proteins | sample Muzzi_PWC_D2_FD_57936 | JGI IMG/M metagenome (GOLD analysis project Ga0055481, IMG submission 57936) | Wetland microbial communities from San Francisco Bay, California, USA, that impact long-term carbon sequestration - Muzzi_PWC_D2 | ecosystem: Environmental > Aquatic > Marine > Wetlands ... | reverse complement strand
CGTCATTCTCCGCCTGATCCGGGAAAAACCGCGCCACGGATACGAGATCATCAAGGCGCTCGAAGAGAAGCTCGGCGGCTGGTACACGCCGTCGGCGGGGACCGTCTACCCCACCCTACAACTCCTAGAGGACCAGGGGTACGTCCGGATCGTCGAGACCGACGGGAAGAAGGTCTATCACATCACGCCGGAGGGAGAGGCCTTTCTCGAAGACCATCGCGACGTCCTCGAGGACATCCTCGACCGGGTGCGCGACGCCGTCCGGGATCTGGCAGGTGGGTCGATGGGCGAGCTGAACGACATCTTTGCGCGCATGGCCAAGCGGGCGTACCGCCAAGCATGGCGCGCGGAACGCGACGACCCACGGACCGAGCGCGTCCTCGAGATTCTCCGCCGCGCCCTTCAGGAGATCGAGGAGGCTTTGGCCTAGCTCACTGGTCGGCGGTAAGGGAGTCGATCCGCGCCTGGATGCCTCGCAGGTTGGGATTGAGAGCCTGGGCCTGGCGATACTCGTGGAGTGCTCCCTCACGGTCCCCGTCGGCCTTCAGTCCGTCCCCCAGGGAATCGTGCGCGTTGGCGGACTCCGGAAACATCTCGAGATTCAGTCGGAACATGGCCACGGCAACGGTGGCGCGACCGCTACGGAGAAGCCGGTAGCCGAAGGTGTTGAGGCTTTGTTCCCCAAAGTCGAGGGTGGCACGGCCGTAGAATCGAGCCCTGAGGTCGCGATATTCCTGCACCGCGGCCTCGGCGCCGGCGGAGTCGATCACGGCCATCAACCGCTGCTCGAGCGTCAGCGGTCGGGGCTGCCCGCGGTGGCACATTGCGCACTGCACCACGAGATGGTCGGCATGCCCGGCGCCTCCCTCGTGTCCAATCGCGTGTACCTCCGGAAGGAACGAGTCATTGACGGCCTGCACCATCCTGAGCATGACGCGCGCCTTCCGCTTGGTGACCTTGTCATCCGAGGGGAGGTTGTAGGTGGCGAGCGGCTGGCCCTCCTCTCCCACATGACAGTAGGTGCACCGGACGCCGAGCGCCCTAGTAAAGCCGATCATCACGTTGATGAGCGGTCGGACGCCGATGGTATCGGGGAAGACCTTGAGGTTCTCTAGCCGTTGCGGCGGCCAGGTCCCCTGGGCAGATAGGAGCGACCCCGGCCAGGCGGCAAGCGCGATGACGGGGAGGAGCCAGGGACGAAGGACGCGGCGACGGGACAATGCAGCAGACATGGGCACATCCTCGAGCAACGAGTCGGCGTTCGGGACCCGCCGAATATAGCCCGCGCCGTCCCGAGGGTGTTCCGGGCCACGCCATGGACGTGTCAGGGTCCTGTGAACACCGTCGCGGCTCTCGCGTGTGCGGGGCCAGGCCAGCCGGGCGTCTGACCGGTATGCGCTTCTGCCGCGGCCTCCTCGTCTTCCCGTTGTTCCTGGGCGGTGCCGCCCCCGTGTGGGGGCAATCCATCGTACTCACCCCCCTCCTCGGTGCCTTCGCGCCCGCCGCGTCCTTGGTCGAGTCGACGGACGGCGCGGGATCGGTCAGCCAGGCCACCGGCATCGCCGGAGGCCTCCAGTTCCTGGTTCTCTTCGGGGAAGGCCGCGCCGGGTTCGAGGCCTCGCTGGCGTTGTCGCGGTCTGCCATCCACAGCACGCTTACGACGGCTTTGCCGTCCACCTCGGACTCGCTCGCCTCCATCTACCTTCTCGGAGCCAAGGGGCGGCTCCGGTTGACCCCGTCGGGGGCGCGACACGAGGTCGCCATCTCCGCCGGCGTCGCCTTGGCGGCGCGGAGCGGCCCCGCGGCCGAGCGGGTGCTCACCGGGCTGACCAGGACGGGTGGGGTAGTGGGCGTCGGGTATCGGCTGGCGCTGGGGGACGGCGTGGCCTTCGCGGTATCGGTGGAGGACTACATCTACCGATCTCGCGTCCGGGAGCCGGCCACCCAACGGGGGCCGACCCAGCACGACTTCTTTGTCGGCATTGGTTTTGCCCTGACGGTGCTGGACCGCCGCTGAGCGATGGGCATCGTGATAGCCGGTGGTGTGAGGAGGCCATGCATGCCAACCGCGAGGGTCTCCGTCCTCGTTACTCGCCAAGCTCGCCGAGCGCGCCCTACCCCACCAGGCTCTTCACTACGAACCACACGTTGGCCGGCCGCTCGGCAAGCCGCCGCACGTACCAAGGATACCACGCCGCCCCGTAGCTGATCAGCACCATGAGCCGCGTCCCCGCCGTCGCGAGCCGTTCCTGCTCAGCTCGTTGTATCCCGTAGAGCATCTGCACCTGATACTGCTCCGGGGGAATCCCTCCTGCCTCGGCCTTCATTCGGATGGCATCGACCAGCGCCCGATCGTGGGTGCCGAATGCGGTCCGGAGGTTCCCCCGGGTCGTGGACGTCTCCAAGAGCCGCGTCGCCAGCGCGAGAAAGTTCGCGTCGACGTCGGCCTTCTTGGGATACGCGACGTCGGCCGGCTCGGCGTATGCTCCCTTGACCAGGCGGATGCCGATTCCCTGCGGCACCAGGCGCTGGAGATCCTTTTCCGTCCGATAGAGGTAGGCCTGGAGGCAGATGCCGACGTTGGCATATTGATGACGGGCAGCCTCGACCAGCTCCAACGTCGCGTCGACGTAGCCGCTCTGCTCCATGTCCACCCAGACGATATTCCCACGCGACTGGGCGGCCTCCGCCAGACTCACCAGGTGGTCCCGCGCCAAGCTCCGATCGAGATCCAGGCCCAGCTGGGTCGGCTTGACCGAGATGATGGCATCGGCCTTGGCCCCTGCAATCGCCTCGAGGACGCCGAGGTAGTGGTCGCGAACGGCGCGGGCCTCCGCGGCGTCGCTCACGTTTTCGCCCAACTGAGTCAGGATGCTCCCGATGCCACGCGGCTGGAGGGCAGCCGCCTCGGCCAGCGCGGATGCCAGGTCCTCCCCCGGCATGAACCGCTTGACCGCGCGGCGAACGAAGCCAAACCGGGGGACGTTGCGCCGCATCCACTGATTCTCCGAGCACCAGAGAAGCACCGATCGCATCATGGTCGGGATCCGCAGTTGGGTTAGGAAATGCCTCGGAGCAGCCCGCCGTCCACCTGGAGGGTCGCCCCAGTCACATAGGAGGCGGCCGGCGCAAGGAGAAACGCTGCCGCCCGGCCAAACTCGAGCGGCTCGCCATAGCGCCCCAGGGGGATCCTGGCGACGGCCCGAGCCTCGATTTCCGAGGGCGTCACACCAGAGGCCTCCGCCTCCTTCCGGTCTAGCTGTCGGACCCTGTCGGTGTCGACGCGGCCGGGGATGATCTGATTCACCCGTACGCCTGAGGAGGCCCATGCGGTGGCCAGGTCCTTGGCCAGGGCCGCCACTCCTGCGCGTAGCACGGTCGACAGCGTGAGGTGCGGGATCGGCTCCCGCACGGAGGACGAGGTCACGAAGAGGAGAGAGCCCTCCACAGCGGCCAGATGCGCGTGGGCCGCCCGCGCCGTTCGAATGGCGCTCAGGAGCACCAGATCGAACGCCCGGCGCCAGTCTTCGTCGGCGAAGTCCGCGAATGTCCCGGCGAGCGGGCCGCCGGCATTGGAAACGACACCGTCGAGGCGACCATGCTCGGCGGCCGTCCCGTCGATCCAACGCTCGATCGTGCCGGGGTCGCTGGCATCCAGGGCATGAGCTGTGACAGCGGCTCCCGCGGTGCGGAGCCGGGCGGCGGCGGCCTCGAGCTGGGAGGCGTCGCGTGCCATCAGTGACACCGCCGCACCTTCGGCCGCCACACATTGTGCGATGGCGTATCCGAGTCCACGGCTCCCACCCCCGATCGCGATGACCTTCCCCGCCAATCCCAGGTCCATCGGTGGGCTCCCGAGGCTGTATGAGGCGTACAGAAGGGGAATATCCACACACCGCCATGCGGATGCCAGGGAGGAGATCCAACCCTCGGCCGGTTGGGGATATCCAACCGCGCGACCCACCTCCTCGAACCCGGATGCGCCATGCGTGCACCACCGACGCACCCGTCTCGCCTTCTCGGGATCGCCCTGGCCATGGCGAACTCCGCCTGTCACCGCACCTCGGAGCAACAAGCGGCAAGCGCGCCAACCGCCGCCGTCCCGGTCGACGCCATCGAATCCCTCCCGCTCGGGCCCGAGACCGCTGGGGACCTAGCGGCATTCGGCGCGGCTGTCGGGGATCGGCGGATCGTCCTCCTCGGCGAGAATTCGCACGGGGTGGCTGAATTCTCGAGCGCCAAGGTCCGACTCGTCGAATACCTCCACGAACGCCTCGGCTTCGATGTGCTGGCATTCGAGTCTGGCTATCACGAATGCCGGGAGGCAAACGGTAGGCTGGACAGTCTACCTCCGATCTCGGTCATGCGTGACTGTCTGATCTACCAGCTCGAACATCAGGAAACGGTGCCACTCTTCACCTACGCCGTCGCGACGCGACACACCGCCCATCCGCTCACCATTGCCGGGATCGATCTTCAACTCCAAGGCAGGGTGACCAGGACCCGGCCGGTACTCTTCCGGGGCGCGCTCAGCGCTCGGGCCCCCGGGATCGCCGACCGCGTCGCCGTCCTCGACTCGACCCTGGTCGAACTCCGCCTCGGCCCACGGGACAGCCTCTCTGAATGGATTCGGCGGCATGGAGTAGAGTTGCGGGCACTCTACGACTCCGGTGCAGCGGTTACGACCGGGGAGACGAACTGGACGTTCCAGACCGCCGCGGCATTCATGCGCAGGGAACGGTATCGCGTGTCAGCTCTTGCCGTCGGGCTCGCGCCTCCGACCGAGGTCTACGAGATTCGCGACGCGTGGATGGCCAACACCATCGCCAGGTACGCCGAGGCAGACTCGGGCCGGCACCGGGTCGTCGTCTGGCTCCATAACGACCACGCTCGGTACGGCAGTTGGCGCGCTGGATCGCTCCGCATACGGTCGGTCGGCCAGTTCCTGCGGGATCGCTTTGCCGGGGAGGTGTATTCGGTCGGCTTCTTTGCCATGGTGGGGGAGTACGCCGACAATTCCCGGCGCGTCCGCCGCTGGGCGGAACCGCCACCGGGTAGCCTGGAGCGAGTCATCGGACGAGCCAATCGCCCCGTGGCCTTCCTCCGGCTGACGGAATCGAGCATCCCAGAGGTGCGCGCGTGGGCCCAACAGGAGCATCCCTATGTACGGGCCGGGCAAGTTTACCGCATGGTCCCCGGCCGAGAATTCGACGCCCTCCTCCTCTTCGCGACCGTATCCCCAGCCGAGTTTCTACCGCGCTGAATTGCCGAGACCGAAGGAAGCCGCTGCGACATTCCTCCTTCCCCACGCCTCGGGTTCGATTCCGGACACGAGAGCCCGATGGTGAGAATTGCCGGTGCGGACCGGGCGCCGAGGGGATTGGACGCATCGCGTTTGGCGTGGCCGAGGTCCACTCGGGAGAACCATCACCGAATCATGCCGGCGACATCCGCCCCTCCGCCCGGCGGCGGAGCGCCGCGACGAACGGCAGTGTGATCGCCACGGCACCCACGAGGACCGCCGGCCACATCCCCCGCAGGAGGGACAGACCAAGCGGCAGCGCAGCGCTCACGAGCCACAGCGTTTGCGCAACGGGGAGGACCGCACCCCGCTGCCGGCGGAGGATGAGTTCGTACCCGCCCAAGATCACGACACCGGTCACGAACCAGCCGAACAGATTGAGCCAGGGCATCCCATACAGCGGACCGTCCACGTGCCAGTCCCACACCGGGATGGCGGCGATCATCGCCGGGTCGAGCACCACGTCCCAGCACACCATGAAGACAGCACCGATCGCCACGCGGCGCATCGTGGAGCGGCTCAGGCCCCGGGCCAGCTCGTGGGCCACCAGGGCGACCCCGTACCACGACGGCGGCAGCACGGCCGGAACGAGGCCGAAGACCTTGGGCCCGAGAAACCCGCTGTAGGCGTAGGGGCCGAACGGCCAGCCGGTGCTCGTGCCGAGCAATTCCATCCCGAGTCCCACGAGGCTGCCGAGCACCAGGGTCGCGATGGCCCGCGTCCAACCGAGCCGGGGAAGCGACGCCAGGAATACCGCCGCAGGAAACCCGAGCATATACACCCAGGTCGGCACTTTCATGAACACCGGAAGGAGCGTCCCCGCCCGGGCCGCCGTCACGGGGGCATACCACAGGAGCGCCGACCCCAGGAGGCTCGCGACGATCCCGGCGATAAGAAGGCTGAGGGCCGAGCGATACGCCGGCTTGCACCAGGTGTAGGCCGCGGCGCCGTTCATCCGGAGCCCACCATCGCCGGGCGCGAGGCCTCCCGCTCGCGGGGACCGACGGCGAATCCTTCGAAGAGACCGGCGAGAAACGCTTGGAGCCGCCCGTCCGACGCACGGGGTACCGCCGCGAACGCTCGATCCACGTGGCGGTGGAAGGCGGCTCGGCTGCGGCGAATGCCCCACACTGAGACGGCATTTGCCTCGGGACCGTGCCGGCTAGCATCCTCCGCCGCATCGACGATGTCGTCGGCGGCCTGGTACGCCATCCCCAGGTGCCGTCCCAGGGGGCGCCAGGCCTCCCCATCGGCCGCGGACGCAATGGCACCCGTCGCCGCCGCCGCCTCAAACAATGCCGCGGTCTTTCCTCGGTGATACGCCGTCAGGTCGATGGTGCGTTCGCATTCCCACGCCTGGCCGGCGATGAGGCCGTCCGGTGGCGCCACGGCCCGTGCCAGTATCCGGAGGAGACGCGCCCCCCGGACCGGGTCATGTCGGACGGCCTCCTCCAACACGGCAAACGCCTCCACGATCAACGCGTCGGAGGCGAGGATCGCGACGGGCGCTCCGAAACGGCGGTGGATCGCCGGCCGCCCGCGTCGCTCCATGGCGCCGTCGAAGACTGGGAGATCGTCCTGGACCAGCGAGGCGCAGTGCAGCAGTTCGAGCGAAAGCGACGCCGAACGGAGGAGGATCGGGTCGGGTGACCCTGCCGCGTGGGCGACCTCGCGGCACAATCGGGGGCGGAGGCGCTGGCCCCCCGGAAACACCGCCGCGGCGATGGCGCGCCCCAACGCGGGCGGACACCCTGGGCCGGCCAGCCGGGCCACGGCACGGTGCAACGCCTCCTCGAGGGCCGCATCGTCGAAGTCCGCCGGGGCTCTGGTCCGGTCGTCGATCATCTCAGAGAGGAATCCGCCGGCCGTTCTCGGCGCCGTCCCCGCCGGATCCGCGCGACCCCAGAGCGACGCCATACATGCTCGTCCGACGAGCCATGCCTTCCGTGCGCCGGACGTGACGGCCCGCCGATGGACGGCCTCCGTCCCGAGGGACCGGACGATCCGGCCGATGTCGCCATAGATGAAACGTGCCGCCCAGATGGCTGGCCGGACGCCGCTCGGCAAGCGTGCAATGCCCGGTTCGGCCAAGCGATAGAGCTCCGACGCTCGAGCGAGCACCCTGGCTGTGACGGCGGCGACGGCCGAATGCGGGACCGGGTTGGCCAGCCACATGTCAGGATCGAGCCCGGCCTGGCGCAGCCAATCGAGCGGGAGGTACAGGCGGCCCTGACGGGCATCCTCGCCGACGTCCCGGGCGATATTCGTCAACTGCATCGCGATGCCCAACGCCGAGGCATACGCGAGAGTGGTCCGGTCCCGTCGCCCAGCCACGAGCGCGACCATGACGCCGACCGAGCCGGCTACCCGCGCGGCGTAGGCCTCCACCTCGGCTAGCGTTTGGTACCGCCGGTCCGAGGCCTCCCAGGCAAAGGCCTCCAACATGGCGTCGAACGGTCCCCGCGGGAGATCATGATCGGCGACCACCCGTGCGAGCGCGCGTTCCACCGGGCCTCGCGGCTTGCCCGATCCGTAGATGCGATAGAGCCGTTGGCGAAGGTCGTCGACATGAGCGACCGACGCCGTCCCCCGATCGACGAGATCATCTGCCTCACGACAAAACGCGTAGATCGGGAGGATCGCCCGCCGAATCCCCGGAGGAAGGAGCAGCGCCGCCGCTGCAAAGCTCTTCGAACCGCGGGTCAGGGCCCGGCTGCAGTAGGCGCGGTCGGCCCTCTTCACGCCGTCTCCCGAAGCGTCGCGGGATCGGGCACGACGGTATCCAGCACCCGCGCGGAGGAGAGGACCCCCGGAACGCCCGCGCCGGGGTGCGTGCCCGCTCCAACCAGATAGAGCCGATCGATGTCTTCGCTTTGATTGTGCGGGCGGAAGTACGCACTCTGGCGGAGTGTCGGCGCGAGGCTGAAGCCGGCGCCATGATAGGCGAGGAGGTCCCGCGCAAAATCCTCCGGGGTGAGGACGCGGGATGTCACCACCTCCTGCGCCAGCCCCGGGAGCACGGTCTGCGCGAGGAAGGCGGCAATCCTCCTGCGGTAGGGTTCGGCTGCCGTGGTCCACTCGATGGCCGCTCGGAGGTTGGGGACCGGGGACAGCACATAGAACGCGTCGTGTCCGGGCGGTGCGAGTGACGGATCCGTCGCGGTCGGCCGATGGAGGTAGAGGGAGAAGTCCGAGGCCAGCACCCGGTGCCGGAAGATGTCTTCCAACAGACCGCGGTACCTGGGGCCGAGGAGGATCGTATGATGCGCGACGTCGGAGTAGACACGCCGGGTACCGAAGTACCACACGAACAGCCCCATCGAGTAGTCGGCGCGTTCCAGCCGCGTCTGCGTCCATCGCCGACGGGCCTCCGGCGGAAGGAGCCGGCCATAGGTCCACGCGGCGTCCGCGTTGGACACGACCACATCGGCTGCGATCGTCTCCCCGGACGTCAGTCGCACCCCGGTAGCGCGGCGCCCGCGGAGGGTGATCTCGGCCACGTCTGCGCCGTACCGGATGACTGCACCCAGCGAGGTGGCGAGCCCCACGAGCCCGTCGACGAGCGTGCCGGTGCCGCCCATCGGGAAGTGGACGCCCCAGCGGCGCTCGAGATAGGCGATGAGGGCATAGATCGATGTCGTTTCGAACGGGTTCCCACCCACCAAGAGGGGATGGAAGCTCAATGCGATGCGGAGCCGTTCGTCCCGCACGTAGCCCGCCACCAGCCGAAAGACCGACCGATGGCTTCCGAGGCGCACCATCTGTGGTACGATCCGCACCATATCGGACAGCCGATTGAACGGGATGTGTCCCAACCGTTCGAACCCGACCCGAAAGATCCGCTCGCTCGCCCGGATGAACGCCTCATATCCTTCCACGTCCCCGGGCGACAAGCGCGCGACTTCGGCCCGCATCGCCTTGGCCGACCCTCCATAGTCGAACGCGGTACCATCCGCGAATCGAATCCGATAGAAGGGATCCACGGGACGAAGATCGATTTCATCCGCCAGACGCCGCCCGGCCAATTGCCACAACTCCTCGAAGAGGAAGGGCGCCGTGATGACGGTAGGACCCGCATCGAAGGTGAAGCCGTCCTGGCGAAACACCCGGGCCCGGCCGCCGGCAGTGGCCAGACGCTCCACCACGGTGACACGGTAGCCTCGCGCGGCCAGCCGCACGGCGGCCGCGAGCCCGCCGAAGCCCGTGCCGATCACCACGGCGTGCGCCCGGCGTGGTCCGTTGTGAGGTCGAGGCGGACTCGATCGCCACGGGGTGGCAACCGTCATCTCATCCCTCCCGATGCCGAGGGGCCGACCAAGAGGGCTCGAATCGTCCGCGCGCGATAGTCAAAGATCCGATCCAGCTGCCGCCGAACGATCGGGTGCGCCGCCCGCCCGAGGCGGCCCAGGGGAAGCCGATAACGGACCTCGTCTTCCACCCGTGTCCCGTCTCCCTCCGGCAGAAACCGATGCTCGTGAATCCACAGCGCGTACGGACCCTTGGCCTGCACATCCTCGAACCCGTGCGGAGGGTCCCACGCGCGTATCAGGGTACGCCACTGCATCGGGATTCCGTACAGACGGATCCGGTAGTCGATGGTTGCCCCAATCTCGAGCCGAAGCGGACGCGGCGTCAGGATCTCGAAGCCCAATTCCCTCGGCGTGATGCGCTCGAGGTTCTCGGCCCGGGCAAAGAACTCAAAGACCGTCTCGCGATCCACGGGGAGAAACGTGGAGCGGGTGAGGGAATACACCCCATCTGGGGCGCCGACTCTCGGGATCGCGTCTGTAGGAAAGCGCATGAAGCGTCTATATCTCGCCATGTTTCGAACGTTCAATATTGAGAATAGTCTATCTAATGTCAATATATCTAGGCCATATTATATTGACAAGATATAGACGCCAATATATCTTCCCTCACCATGGAGTCCCGACTCGTCCCGCGACACCCGATGCGGCTGGTCACCCAACGGACCGGCCTCAGCGCCCATGTGCTGCGCGCGTGGGAACGGCGCTATGGTGCTGTGGAACCACGGCGGTCGGCCGGGGGGCAGCGCCTGTACTCCGACCAGGACATCGCACGGCTGCTGTTGCTGAAGCGTGTGAGTGAGGCCGGCCATAGCCTGCAGGCGACGGCACGCCTCAGCGATGCCGAGCTGAGCCAACTCCTTCCTCCGCCCGTACTCCCAGTGGACGGCGCCCCCGCAGTCAATCCAGGCTTCTCGGGAGATGGCGTTGCGGCCGTTCGCCTCCAGGCGCTCGCACAGGTGGAGCAGATGGACCAAGCGGGGCTGGCTGGGACTCTTTGTCGAGCGGCGGCGTCCTACGGCATGTGGCACTTCGTGGCCGGTGTTGCCGTCCCCCTCATGCGAGAGGTCGGGGACCGTTGGCATGACGGGACCTTTGGGGTGGCCAACGAGCATCTGGCGACGGCCGTGGTGCGGAGCGTCTTCGCGTGGGTCAATAGCGATACGACACCGGCGGCGCCGGACGCCCCGGCCATCGTCGTCGGAACCTTGGAGGGGGAGCGCCACGAGTTGGGTGCCCTCCTCGCGGCTGCGGTGGCGGCCCTCGAGGGATGGCGGGTGACCTATCTGGGGCCGGATGTTCCGCTCGAGGAGATCGCCGCGGCTGCCACCACTACCGGCGCGGCGGTCGTGGCGCTGAGCGCCACGCTCGGCGCCCCGGGTGGGGACGCCGCCACGTACCATCGGCTCCGCGAGCGACTCGGACCGGCGACGACCCTCGTCGTCGGCGGCGGTGCCGCG